>Ga0207421_10006279_pt1 | contig 12987 bp, 10 predicted proteins | sample SodLakKL_010_SED_4_FD_187542 | JGI IMG/M metagenome (GOLD analysis project Ga0207421, IMG submission 187542) | Alkaline sediment microbial communities from Lake Tanatar, Kulunda Steppe, Russia - 8KL_010_SED (SPAdes) (version 2) | ecosystem: Environmental > Aquatic > Non-marine Saline and...
AGCGGCTGGCCGGCGGCACCCGCACCGGGCATGCCGGTACATTGGATCCGTTTGCGACAGGTGTTTTACCTATAATGATAGGTCAGGCACGAAGGGTTACACAATACCTGCTTGGTTATTGCAAAAGCTATCGTGCAGTGCTTCTGTTGGGGCGAGAAACCGATACACTTGATGTTACCGGAAGAACTGTTGACAACTGCAGCTGGGAGCATGTTTCACGGGAGAAAGTCGAGTCAGCTCTTGCCCGATTCAAGGGTGTGATAGACCAGGTCCCTCCTGTTTATAGTGCCGTAAAGCAATCAGGCAGGCGGTTATATGAAATGGCTCGCGAAGGCCAGTCTCCTGTAGTTGTAAGCCGCAAAGTTGCAGTCTACCAGTTGGAATTGGTTGACTTCCGGCTTCCGTTTATAACAATTGACATCACCTGTGGCAAGGGGACTTATATAAGATCTCTGGCGCGCGACATTGGAAAAGCAGTTGGCAGTTGCGCCTGTCTCAGTGAGCTGGCAAGGACTTCCTACGGCCCCTTTAATATTTCCTGTGCGGTGAGCCTGTCTGCAATTGATTCCATTTATGAATTACAGAAACACCTGCAGCCGATGGACATTGTGTTAAGGGATATACCCCGGGTTATTTTGAAAAAAGAAGAAGAAAGACTTGTATGCAACGGTATGAATACAAAAATTGAGGCCCCCTGCACCTTTTCCGGTTTGTTAAGAGCGTACAACAGAAAGGGAGAACTGGTAGCCTTAATCTCCTCTGCTGAAGGGCAGGATATGTATAAGCCTGTAAAAGTCTTCGTTGACAGGGACAAGTCCTTGACAACCTGAGCTTAAAATAGCTATATTGCACAGGTAAGTACAGGTTATAAATATAATTTGCACAAAAAGAAAGGGGTAACAAGTGGGTAATATAAATGTCGCTATTATCGGCGTTGGCAACTGTGCCTCCTCCCTTGTCCAGGGAGTCCAATTTTATAAAAAGGCCAAGGATATAGAGTTTGTTCCAGGGCTGATGCATGTTAATCTGGCCGGTTACCATATCAGTGATATAAATTTTGTAGCTGCCTTTGATATTGATAAAAATAAAGTGGGTAAGGATCTGAGCAAGGCTATTTTTGCATCGCCCAACAATACTATAAAATTATGCGATGTACCACAATCGGGCGTTAAGGTTGAAAGAGGCATGACTCACGATGGCCTGGGAAAGTATCTTTCCCAGATAATCGAAAAGGCGCCAGGGTCTACGGCCGATATTGTTAAAACACTTAAAGACACCAAAACAGATGTGGTGATAAGTTTTCTCCCGGTTGGGAGTGAAATGGCTACCAAGTGGTATGTTGAACAGATACTCGAAGCTGGATGTGGCTTTATAAACTGCATCCCGGTATTCATTGCAAGGGAAAAATACTGGCAGCAACGTTTTGCGAGTAAAGGGTTACCCGTAATCGGGGATGATATAAAGTCACAGGTCGGGGCTACAATTGTTCACCGTGTTCTGACCCGCCTTTTCGCCGATCGTGGCGTACGTCTTGAGCGAACTTATCAGTTGAACTTTGGTGGCAACACGGATTTTATGAATATGCTTGAACGGGAACGCCTGGAATCAAAGAAAATATCGAAGACAGGTGCTGTAACGTCACAAATTGATTATAAGCTGAATCCGGAAGATGTACATGTAGGCCCGAGTGATTATGTGCCGTGGTTGCATGATCGCAAGTTTTGCCATATTCGCATGGAAGGGCGGTCCTTCGGTGATGCTCCTTTGAACCTTGAATGTAAACTTGAGGTATGGGATAGTCCCAATTCTGCTGGTGTGGTTATTGATGCCATCAGGTGTTGCAAACTGGCTTTAGACCGGGGCCTTAAAGGTGCAATTGAGGCCCCTTCATGTTATTTTATGAAGTCACCACCAGTGCAGTATACCGATGATGTTGCCCATAGAATGGTCGAAGATTATATTGCCGATACAACTTCCTGCCCGCAACCAGTAGAGCAGCCGGTTGCTGAAGAAAAATAAGCGGCTTAATGTTTTTTAAATAGAAACATGAAGCCCGGCAGGTTACAGGCAATGAAAATAGCACTGGTATCTCCGTATGATTTTGCACATCCCGGGGGTGTCGTAAACCACATATTGGCTCTGGACAAAGAGTTTACCCGGATGGGGCACGATGTAAGGATTATTGCTCCGGCTTCGGAAGCAGGAGTGGCGTCGCAAATAAAGGGACGCTTTATACAGATAGGTAAACCCCGGTCGGTGCCTGTCAGTGGCTCCATAGCGCGAGTCACCCTTTCATTGCGACTAAAAAGGGAAATCAAAAAGGTTTTTGAAGATCATAAATTTGATATTGTTCACCTCCACGAACCGTTTGCTCCAATGCTATGCTCTGCAACCCTGCGGTTTTCTAATACCGTAAACGTCGGTACTTTTCATGCAAGTGGGCGCATGTCCGCCTATTATTTTACCTGGCCATTTTTTATTTACCTGCTCAGGCGGCGGAACCGGAAATTGCACGGCCATATTGCAGTATCTCAGCCGGCATACCGTTTCGCAGTCAGGCATTTGCCAGGCGAGTATAGGATTATTCCCAACGGCGTCGATCTTGAGCATTTTAACCCCGGTGTTGAGCCTTTTGAAAAGTTCAAAGACGGTAAAATAAATATTTTGTTTGTTGGCCGCATGGAGCGGCGTAAAGGGTTGGATTATTTAATCCGGGCCTATGAGAAGTTGAAAAAAGAAATACCACAAATCCGTCTTATTGTTGTTGGGCCGGGCAAGCTGTTGAGGAAGCGCTACGAAAGGCTGGTAAGAAACAGGGGGATCGCAGATATCGAATTTGAAGGCCGTGTAAGTTATGAAGACCTGCCGCGTTATTACAAAACAGCCGATATTTATTGCAGTCCGGCTACAGGCCAGGAAAGTTTCGGCATCGTTTTACTGGAGTCCATGGCTATAGGCAAACCTGTAATTGCTTCCCGGATTGAAGGCTACCGGCGTGTTGTGACTCATAACCATGACGGTTTGCTGGTACCTCCAAAGAACGTTAAAGAGTTGAAAGGGGCCCTTGAGAAGCTGATTACCGACGAAAACTTAAGATTAAAAATGGGCCGCCAGGGCATAGAAACTGCCAGCAGGTATGACTGGAAAATAGTTGCCCGTCAGGTAATCGACTATTATCATGAAGTGATTGAAAAGAATAGTAATAAAAAATCGGGCAAAAACCAGGACGGTAACAGCATCATTGGTGAAAGTGGTGATTAATGACTCCGGCAACAGCAACGGGTGATACCGGAAAAATAGAATCAATACGACGCAAACTGTCTGTTTCCATCTCTCAGCCGGTGGTTAAAGTGATTGCAAAAAGCGGTATTACACCGGATATGCTTACTTGGTTCGGGTTTATCCTCTCACTGGTGGCTGCTGGACTGGTTGGTTGGGGTTTGTGGCTTTGGGCCGGGATAACAGTTCTGTTGGCTGGCCTGTTTGATATGCTTGACGGAGCACTGGCTCGATATAAAGGAAAAACCTCCAAGTTCGGGGCAGTTCTTGACTCTACTCTCGACCGTGCCAGTGAAGGAGTATTGCTTATAGCTCTAGCTTTCTCTCTGGCAAGCCAGGGGTCCGTTGCTGGAGTCACCCTGGTTTCTATAGTAATGCTTTTTTCTTTTTTGGTCAGCTACATACGCTCGAAGGCTGAGGCCATTAATATAAATTGCAAAGAAGGATTTTTTACGCGATCAGAGAGGGTTATTGTTATCGCTTTGGGTTTGATATTCAGTCAGGTGATGGTTGCTTTGGGTATAATCGCTGTTTTTAGTATAATTACCACAGTTCATCGCCTGGTTCTTGTTTGGAGCAAAGCCAGGGCATAGTAAACTTATAATTTTCCTCAAGGGGCAATTTATCAACGCAACGGTCTTAAGAATAAATGTATGAAATTTAGTTATTTTTCGAGGAGAAAAACATGCCGGTAATAGCCATAATAGGGGCCCAGTGGGGTGATGAAGGCAAGGGCAAGGTAGTGGACATGCTGGCAGAAAAGTCGGCCATGGTTATACGCTTTGCCGGGGGTGACAATGCCGGACATACGGTAATAAACCCGAAAGGAACTTTCAAGTTACACCTTATTCCATCAGGGATATTTTATCCCAATGTAAATTGTATAATTGGAAACGGTGTAGTTGTTAACCCCGAGTCGCTTATAAACGAACTGGAAAACCTCGAAAAGCGGGGTATTGATACCGGCCGGCTTATAATAAGCGACAGGGCTCATCTTATCATGCCATATCATACCTTGCTGGACGAGTTTGAAGAGCGGTCAAGGGGCAGAAAAGCCATTGGCACTACTTTGCGAGGAATAGGGCCGGCTTTTACAGATAAAGTTGCCAGAATGGGGATCAGGGCCGGAGACCTGCTTGATAAACGTAGCCTGCGCCACCGTTTGAAAAAAGTTATTGGTATTAAAAATACACTGCTTACACGAATCCATGAAACCGAACCACTTTCGGTGGAAGAAATATACCGCCAGTATTCATCTTATGCAGATAAACTGAAGCCCTACATTGGCGACACCGTTGAGATGGTTCATGATTCACTTAATAGCGGGGAGTTGATATTGTTGGAAGGTGCTCAGGGTACCATGCTGGACCTGGATTTTGGCACCTATCCTTTTGCTACCTCCTCCTCTCCCATTTCAGGCAATGCAAGCATTGGCAGTGGTTTAGCTCCCAATCGAATTGATCGGATAATAGGCGTTTACAAGGCGTATTGCACACGCGTTGGTTCCGGGCCGCTGCCTACCGAATTGCATGATGAGATGGGGCATCGAATAAGAGAGCAGGCTCAAGAATATGGTACTACTACTGGCCGCCCGAGACGGTGTGGCTGGTTTGATGGAGTGGCTGCCCGTTTTAGCGCCAGGATTAACGGTTTTACAGGCGCAATAGTTACTCGTATTGACGTATTCGATGGCTTTGAAAGCCTGAAAGTATGCGTAGCATACCGTCTGGGAGGTAAAGAGATAACCCGTTTTCCAGCAAGTATCAGTGAGCTCGAAAGGTGCGAGCCAGTGTATGAAGAAATGCCCGGCTGGAATCAGGATACTACCGGAGCAAGAAACTGGGAAGATCTTCCGTTGGAAGCACAGAATTATATAAACAGGTTATCAAACCTGATGGGTTGCCCGGTAAACTTTGCCTGTATCGGACCAGAAAGGGCTCAAACAATCGAGGTTAACCCTGTTTTTAAGGCAAAACCAGGTCAATTGTAAACTGGTTAAGGGTATTACGTATTAATTCTTGAGATTTTTCATCCGGTTCTACCAGGGGTAAACGGGGCTTGCCCACATAGAAACCAAGATGGTTTAGTGCATATTTCAGGGGACAGGGGTTGGCGGTAACAAACATGTTTTTAAAAAGAGGCATTAAGTGATTGTGAATATCGGCAGCTGCAGATGCCTCTCCATTTAAATAATGCTCTATCATAGCCCGAATTTGGCTGCCAACCAGGTGTGAGACGACACTCACTACGCCATAAGCACCTATTGATAACATGGGCAGGGTGTCACCATCGTTGCCACTCCAGATCTTGAAACCGGGGCTTGCCGAGGTTATAATGCGGGAGATCTCATCAAGATTACCGCTGGCTTCCTTGGTTCCGATGATGTTATCCACCTGGCTCAGTTTGATAGTTGTATCAGCGCTCAGGCTAACCACAGTGCGTGAAGGCACATTGTAGAGAATACACGGCAGGCTGGTTGCATCTGCAATGCTTTTAAAGTGCTGGTAAAGGCCTTCCTGGGTTGGCTTGTTGTAGTAAGGTGCCACCAGGAGGCAGGCATCAACCCCGGTTTTTTCAGCTTCGATGGTAGTTTCAATGGCTTCAGCAGTTGAGTTGGAGCCTGTTCCGGCTATTACTGCAGCACTGTTGCCTACAGCCTGCTTGACTTCGCTAAAAAGTTTTATTTCTTCAGTCCTGACAAGTGTAGGCGATTCACCGGTAGTACCGACCACTAATATGCCTTCACTGCCACTGTCTATGAGCTTAAGGGCCAGTTTCTTTGCCTGCTCGTAGTCTACTGAGCCATCTTCTTTAAAAGGCGTTACCATGGCTGTTATTAATCTGCCAGGTTCCATCATTGCTAATTGCCCTCCTGTGTGTAAGCCGCCTGGTTCTGCCTGATCATTACTTCTGCTATCTGAACGGCATTCAGGGCTGCTCCTTTTCTTATATTGTCGGCAACCACCCACAAAACCAGGCCGTTGGGAGTGGAAAGGTCGCGACGGATTCGACCTACAAATACTTCATCCGCACCTGCAGCTGCAACCGGGTGCGGGTAAAGGTTGACAGCCGGTTCATCCAGGATTCTGACTCCAGGTGCTTTCGCCAGTAGTCGCAGGGCTTCGTCAGGGGAAAGTGGTTTTTCCAGCTCAACGTTTACTGACTCGCTGTGGCTGACAAAAACCGGAACTCTTGCGCATGTTGCTGAAATAGCGATATCGGGTGCATGCAATATTTTCCGAGTTTCTTCAATCATTTTCCATTCTTCTTTGGTATAACCATTATCTAAAAAGACATCGATTTCTGGAATTATGTTAAAGGCAATCTGGTGGGGATAAACATGAGGGACTGCTTCTTTATTGTCCAGCACCAGCCGGCTTTGGTTTTCAAGCTCTGACATAGCGGCTTTGCCGGTGCCTGACACAGATTGGTAGGTTGTTACGACTATACGCTTTATAGTATTTACCCGGTGTAGCGGGTTGAGAGCGACTACCATTTGTATTGTGGAGCAGTTAGGGTTTGCTATTATACCGTTATGCCAGGCGATGTCCCTCGGGTTTATTTCGGGTACTACCAGCGGTACGTTTTTGTCCATACGGAAGGCAGAACTGTTATCAATTACAACCGCCCCCTGTTTTACAGCGGCGGGGGCGAAGTGGCGGCTGGCGTCTCCTCCGGCGGAGAAAAGGGCGATGTCTATACCCTCAAATGAGCGCGCACCGGCTTCTTCAACGGTAATTTGCTCATCATAGAAGTCCAGGCTTTCCCCGGCACTGCGGCCCGAGGCCAGAAGCTTTAACTCTTCAATGGGGAAATTACGCTCCTGGAGAATGTTTACGAATTGCCTGCCAACCATGCCGGTTGCGCCCAGGATAGCTACCCTGTATTTTTTTTGTCCGGGGTTTTGCAAACTGCCTCCTATAAACCTATAAGTTTATCAAGGCCGAATACCATTTCCTTCAAGCTTACGACCCTGCGAAGTGCCATTATAACACCCGGCATATAACAATCTCTACTAATGGCGTTATGGGAAATGGACAGGGTTTGACCCGGAGCACCGAAAATAACATCCTGGCTTGCCAGAACACCCGGCAGGCGAACGCTGTGAATGGGTATACCGCTTGCATCGAGTCCACGGCTGGGTTCGTTTGTATTTGAGTCCGGGCGGTTGAAGGTTTTGCCGCGGCTTTGGAACATGCCGCTGGCAGTGGTTAGAGCTGTGCCTGAAGGGGCGTCGGCTTTTTTATCATGGTGGAGCTCAATTATTTCGGCATTATCAAAGTAGTTCGAAGCAATGCGGGCAAGGTGCTGCATTACGATTGAACCTATCGAGAAGTTCGAAGCAATAATTACCCCGGTGGCATACTTTTTGGAAAGCCCGTCAATTTCACCGATAGCTTCATGGCTTAGACCGGTAGTGCCGCTGACGAGACTGATGCTACGGGGCAGCAGGCAGCGGGCCAGGGGCGGAAGGGCCTGTGCCAGGGAAAAATCGACAACAACATCTCCGCCGCATTCATCGATAGCACGGTTGATATCGTTATAAAGTTTCAGTCTACCAGATCCATCTGGTAGATTAATGCTGCCACTGGTTTTATCAACAGCAGCAACCAGTTCCATGTCAAATTCCTGTGATACCGCGGAGATGGTGGTTTGGCCCATTTTGCCAAGGGCACCGTGAATGATGACCTTAATCTTTGACATTAGACTTCACCTTTAGCGTTTGAAGCCACCGGGGCGCTGTGTTTGATCGGATGGCCGGCGACCTCTAAATTTATCCGGCCGTGGCCTATCTTTTTCTCCAGTATCCGGTCTGTCTTTAGCACCGGGTAACAGGGCACGTCGCGATAGGTTGATGCGTCCCTGTGAATCAATATCAGTGACTTTGACAGTAACCTCGTCTCCAGTTTTTACGATGTCTTCAACTTTGTCTACCCGGTAATCGGCCAGTTCACTTATGTGGACCAGGCCTTCTTTGCCGGGGAGTATTTCAACAAAAGCACCGAAGTTCATGAGCCGGGTAACTTTACCAGTGTAGATCGTACCGACTTCAACTTCACGGATGAGGTCGGTAATCATTTTTATTGCCTTTTGGGCGGACTCTTCATTGGTGGCACCAACAAAAGCAGATCCATCATCCTGAATGTCAACGGTAGCACCGCTGGTTTCAATTATGCTTCTAATCATTTTGCCGCCGGGGCCAATTACGGTGCCAATCTTTTCGGGATTTATGCTAATTTTATACATTCTGGGGGCATGAGGGCTCAAGCTGGCGCGGCTTTCGGCTATGGAATTTTTCATCACCTCGAGTATTTCGTGACGTGCTTCTTTTGCCTGGTCCAGTGTGCCGTCGATTATATCAAAGTTCAAGCCCTTGATTTTCATGTCCATCTGAACTGCAGTTATACCTTTTGTGGTTCCGGCTACTTTGAAGTCCATATCGCCCAGGTGGTCTTCCATGCCTTCAATATCGGTTAGAAGTGTAAAGCGTCCGTTGTCGCCGGTTATCACCCCGATGGATATGCCCGCAACAGGTGCCTTTATAGGAACACCAGCATCCATAAGGGCGAGAGTGGAAGCGCAAGTGCTGGCCATCGATGTTGAACCATTGGAGCTGGTAACTTCTGAAACAAGGCGGATGGTATAAGGGAAATCGGTGTCGGCCGGAATCATGGGTTGTAAAGCCCGCTCTACCAGTGCGCCATGGCCAATTTCGCGCCTGCCGGGACCCATTGAACGTTTGACTTCACCAGTTGTATAAGGGGGGAAGTTATAATGATGCATAAAACGCTTGGTTTCAATTATACCTATATCATCCAGCATTTGCTCCTGGCGTAATCCGCCAAGAGTCGCTATAGAAAGAACCTGGGTTTCACCACGGTTAAAAATGGCCGAGCCGTGCACCCGGGGCAGCATACCGACTTCACAGCTCAGAGGACGTATTTCCTTTAGCCCTCTGCCTGAAACCCGCTGGCCTTTATCCAAGATTGTTGAGCGCACTACTTGTTTCAGGTTGGCCTCGAATAATTCTTTTAGTGTTGCTTCTTCGTACTCTTCACCAAGGTTTCGCAGGACTTCTTCTTTAAGTGCTTCCATGGCTTCAATACGTTCTGATTTAAGCGGTTTTTCAAGTGCGGCTGCTATTTTGCCTTTGAGCATATCTTCAACTGCTTGAGCGGCATCAGCCGGTGGTTCGATTACCGGTGCTTCTGCTTTTGGTTTGCCGCAGGCACTTGTAATTTCTTCCTGGAGGGCAATAATTGCCTGGTTGGCCTCATGCCCGATGCGAACTGCCTTGCTGAAAACTTCCTCGCTAACTTCATTTGCCCCAGCCTCTATCATTACTACCAGTTCTTTACTTGAAGAGATAATAAGGTCCAGGTCGGCTTCTTGAAGCTCGGGCATGGTCGGGTTAATTTTAAACTCACCGTCAATATAACCGACGTGTACACTTCCTATTGGACCTTCAAAAGGAACCTCGGAAAGACCCAGGACGGTAGATGCACCGATTAAAGATAGAATTCGTGGATCGTTTTGCTGGTCTGTAGCAAGTACTGTGGAAATTATCTGGATTTCACGGCGCCAGCTTTTTGGTAGCAGCGGTCTTAAAGGGCGGTCGGTTAAACGTGCTGCAAGCGTGGCTTCGTCGGTAGGGCGGCCCTCACGACGCAGAAAGCCTCCGGGTATTTTGCCAGCGGCATACATTCGTTCATCGTAATTAACGGTAAGAGGCAGGAAGTCTGCCCCTTCCCGGGGTTCAGGGTTGACGCATACAGTGGTGAGCACCACAGTGTCGCCGTAGCGTAAAGTAACGGCAGCTTCAGCCTGGGCAGCCAGGCGTCCAATTTCAACAATGAGTTCCCTGCCACTCAGTGTGGTTTTAAAAGTTTGGGGGGACAATGATTTCTCCTAGTTTTTATTTGCGCAGTCCCAGGCTCTGGATAAGCTGCTGATAGCGGTCAGCGTTTTCCCGGTACAGATAAGACAGCAGGCGGCGTCTTTGGCCAACCAACTGTAAAAGCCTGCGCTTGGTGTGGAAATCATGCTTGTGTTCGGCCAGGTGTCGAGTTAACTGTTTGATACGTGCAGTTAGTACTGCTACCTGGACTTCTGCAGAGCCTGTATCGCTCTCATGCAGTCTGTACTGTTCAATGATGCTGGATTTTGTTTTACTATCCAAGTTTTACTCCTGAGACTTATCGCTTTTATTATTTGCACTTCCTGCGGATTATATCACACCCTCATGTTGGGTGTAAAACATTTTGCTTGCTGTTATAGGGCATGTTATAAACCCGTATTCCAGCTGTAAAATAGTTTACAGACAATATAAAATAGTACACGTCCGATATACAGAATTTAGGCCGGCTTAAAACCTAATTAATTAATTATTTCTTATTTAATATCGGCAAAGATTAAAAAATCTTACCGATTGTACTATTGACACCGGGATAATATCGGGTTTAAGATACCCCTCATAAGAAATCGAAAACGTTATAGCTTTTATTTGGGTTTGCATTTCAAAGGAGCAGCGATGGGTGTACGACTATTTAGTTACTCCGGGTTTTTAAAATTATGTGCGGTGTAGTGGGTTTTACCGGCACTCGTGATGCTGCGCCGGTACTGCTTGATGCTCTTTCCCGTCTCGAATACCGGGGCTATGATTCTGCTGGACTGGCTACGATAAATAACGGGTGCCTTTATATTAGAAAGGGCATCGGCAAGCTTGAAGAGGTTGAGTCCATTTGCGACCTTAGCCGGCTTAACGGCAGCACCGGCATTGGTCATGTTCGCTGGGCAACTCACGGAGTTGTAAGTATTGAAAACGCACATCCCCACCGGGATTGCTCCGGTCAGATAGCTGTGGCTCATAATGGCATTATTGAGAATCATGAAGAAATCCGCAACAGGTTGGAAGCCGGCCACCGCTTTCTTTCCGAAACAGATACTGAGGTTATAGCCCATCTTATCGAAGAGCAGCAGAAAAATGGTGAGCCGCTTGAGGTAGCCGTTAGAAAAGCTGTTGATGAGCTGAGGGGTTCTTATGCATTGCTGGTTACTTCAGTTTTTGAACCGGGCAAAGTAGTTGCCTGCCGCAATGGAAGCCCCCTTGTGGTTGGCTTAGGAAGGGGTGAGAATTTCATCGCCAGTGACTTTCAGGCGTTTCTAAATCAAACCCGGGAAGTCATTTTTATCGAAGATGGCGAGAGTGTTGTTATCAACCGGGGCAAAGTCCAGCTTTATAATGAACTGGGAAGCAGAATAACCCGGGCAAGGGTTACCCTTGATCATGACTTCCACAGTTCCAGTAAAGAAGGTTATGAATTTTACATGTTAAAGGAAGTATTCGAGCAACCTCGAGCAATAATGACTGCCATGCAGCAGGACTCCAGGGCGCTTTATGGGGCGGCCTCCATGATAAAACGTAGTAAATCTGTGGTGTTTACCGCGTGCGGCACTTCAAGATATGCATCACTTATCGGCAGGTACCTTTTTTCAAGGGTATCACAAAAATTCAGTGATGTGGTAATAGCCTCGGAATTTGGTTATTTTTCCGAAGCAATAAACCAGAATACGCTGGTTATTGCTGTGTCTCAAAGCGGGGAAACGGCCGATGTTATCGAAGGAGTTAAGCAGGCCAGAGCAAAGGGGGCCAAAGTGCTTTCCATAATAAATACAGTGGGTTCATCCCTCGGGCGTATGAGTGATCGCACCCTCTATCTAAACTGCGGACCTGAAATAGGGGTGCCGGCAACAAAGTCTTTCATAGCTCAGCTGGTTATTTTTTATCTTCTGAGTTTTGCCGTGGCCGGCAGGCTGGATGAAGTAAAGCAAAACCTGAGCCGTATTTCGGGTATGATAGATACCAACCTGATGTTAAACAACCTTTCGGTTCCAGGCCTCGCCCGCGAATTAAAAAACCATGACAAGTTTTATTATGTTGCTCGCGGCATTAATTTTGCCATTGCCGGGGAGGCGGCATTAAAACTGAAAGAGGTGGCCTATGTTCACGCAGAGGGAATGCCCGCCGGGGAATTAAAGCATGGCACACTGGCTTTGATCGAGCAGGGGACACCAGTTGTTGCCATCTGCCCCGATGACTGCACTCGTGACCACATACTTTCAAATGTTAGCGAGGTAAAGGCACGTGGTGCCCGGGTAATCGGTGTTTCCGATAAAAACTCAAATCTTTTTGATACATTTATAGAAGTGCCCCGGGTTGACGAAGCGTATTACCCTCTGGTGAGTATCGTTCCGCTTCAATTGCTGGCGTTTCATTCGGCAATAGTACGTGGCCTGGACCCAGATAAGCCCAGGAATCTGGCAAAGTCGGTCACTGTAAAATAGACCGCTTTAGAAATTTGCTATGCGTAAAGATAACCACCCGAAAGCAGTAGTTACCGGTGGGGCGGGTTTCATCGGTTCGCACCTTGTTGAAGGATTATTTGCAAAAGGTTATCAAGTAACAGTAATCGACGACCTTTCTACAGGAACTCTGGAAAACCTTTATTCAACCGGCATCTTTGACCAAATTGAATTTATACAGGGCTCTGTAACCGATGAAGTAATGCTCAAGAAAGTTTTTAAAGGTGCTCGTTACGTTTTTCATCAGGGCGCCATTCCAAGTGTTCCCCGCAGTATAAAAAAACCTCTGCCGACCAACGAGGTAAATGTGACCGGGACTTTAAAGGTGCTTGAATCAGCCAGGCA
>Ga0207421_10006281_pt1 | contig 12987 bp, 11 predicted proteins | sample SodLakKL_010_SED_4_FD_187542 | JGI IMG/M metagenome (GOLD analysis project Ga0207421, IMG submission 187542) | Alkaline sediment microbial communities from Lake Tanatar, Kulunda Steppe, Russia - 8KL_010_SED (SPAdes) (version 2) | ecosystem: Environmental > Aquatic > Non-marine Saline and...
TTTTACCAGCGAAGCAGGACTTGGCTTTCGAGCAGGATATACCTGCTGTCAAGTACCGTATTATATACCTGCTTTAAGGTATTTAAAGGTTGAGTGGAGGGGGTAAGTGAAAGTAGAGATGTGAGGTGCAGCTTCACACATCAAGACATTCATCCCCTTCCCTGAACTGAGAGGGGTTTCTGTCTATCTCCTTTAAAATAATACAACTCATATTAATCGCGATGTATGAAATCCTTCCCAAATGGCATCTATTATATTTCTTGGCTTTTTTGCATCACCTATGGTATAAAATTCATATGGTTCGTCCTTGAATGTGCTTTTCCAATCATCTTTACTTTCGTATCCTGAAGCTAGTATAACGGAGTCAACAGGAATTTCTTCTTTGGATCCCTCTACATCTATAATTGCTCTATCTTCTCGTATTTCTCTCATCTCTGAATTCAGCATTACTTTTATATCATTTTTTTCGAGTAAATCTTCCAAGCACCATTTTATATTAATAAAAGAGTCATGAGCAAGAGAGTCAAGCATCTCGACAATTGTAACAGACATTTTTTTGTCTAAATTTTTAAAGTGGAGGGCTATTTCGCATCCTACTTCTCCTCCACCGCAAATTATTATTTTATCTCCTAGCTTTTCTCTACCCATTTCTTCTTCCAGAACTTCTTCTGCAGTGAACACATTGTCTCTTCCAACACCAGTGATCTTGCTTGGAATAATTGGCTCTCCTCCAGTAGCATTAATTAAAACGTCAGGCTCGGCTTGCTTAATCATTTCCAAATCAACTTTGGTACCTAGATTCAAGCTAACTTCTTCCTTCTGGAGTTGGCTTTGGTAATATTCAAGTATACCCTTCATTTCTTCTTTAAATGATGGTTTAGATCCAATTCTTACAAGTCCACCTAATTTCATGTCTTCTTCGAATAGGGTTACATCGTGGTTTCTTTTCGCAGCGACTCTTGCAGCCTCCATTCCTGCAGGTCCTCCTCCAATGACTAATACTTTCTTTGCTTTGTTTGATGGTTTTAACTGATATTCTATCTCACGACCCGTTTTAGGATTTACAGCACAACCAATAGGCTTTCCTTCAAAAATTCTTTTTAAACACTCTTGGCAATTGATGCAATGTCTGATATTAGAAATATTCCTTTCTTTAATTTTGGAGGGCCATTTGGAATCAGCAAGTAGGGTTCTTCCCAAAGCTACAAAGTCGGTTTTGCCTTCACTCAAAACCTCTTCAGTTATCTTAGGCTTCACTCCGAGTTTTCCATGTCCTATAACTGGTACTTCAACCTCTTTTTTGATCCTATGCACAAGTTCAATCTGGTTTGCTACTGGCATTTGAACTGGAGGAATAGTATGCCACCAACTCTCATATGCACCTTTATCTACATGGAGGCAGTCAACTCCAGAGCTTTCAAGCCTTCTAGCAATTTGTATCCCTTCTTCGAGACCTCTACCTCCTTCAAAATTGTGATGGGGAGTAAACTTGAAGATTATTGGTAATTCCCTTCCTGTGCCCTCTCTAACTGCTTCTATTACTTCTATGGGAAATCTCAAACGATTTTCTAAGCTACCTCCATATTTGTCTTCCCGATTATTCCATATATCAGTCATAAACTGATCCATTAGATATCCTCCATATCCATGGATCTCAATTGCATCAAATCCTGCTTTTTTAACTGCATTAGATACTTTCTTATAGTCTTCAACTATTTTTTCGACCTCAGATGTAGATAATGCACGAGTAGTAAGTTCAGGATTAAAAACTGTTTCCAACTCTGAAGGTGCAACCGGCTTCTCATCCCAAAACTGATCTATCCGGCCTAATCCTGGAGTTAACTGTATTGCTATTTTGGATCCATAGTGGTGAACCACCTCACAAAGCTCGCTTGCCGGTCCGATATAAGTATTATCTAAGAAAACAGGAATTAAGCCCATTATATATTTATCTAACCCTCCTACTCTTGTCATCAGTGTTGCATTTGTTATTATTAGGCCTATGCCCCCTTTGGCTCTAGCTTCATAATAATGTTTAATTCTTTCAGAAAATTCTCCTCTAGGATTCTGCATTGCTCCAGTACCCATAGGAGCCATAACTAAGCGATTCTTAATATTAATATTTCCTATTTTTTTGCTTGTGAATATTTTATCAAATTTTGTTTTATCCATATTTTTATACTCCGGATTTTTACTGTATCAGTAAACATATCTACATAGTAGATACAAAATTACTGGTTAAACTAAAGTTTCTAATGCTTCATATATGTATTTGACGGATCCAATAATAAAGAAATTTCAAGCACTCTATACTAGGTAAGTACAATGAACAAAACTTAAACTACCATTCAAACAAATAATAACCCGTAACGAATGAGGAATATTCCAGATTTATAATTTTCAAAACAATAATCATATACGTTTAAAATACTCCAAAAATCAAGAATTGAAGCGAGATTGAAAATATGTTAAAAAATTATCCAGTTTTCTAAGAATCAAAAAAATGATAGGAAGAATATGAAAATTTTTGAGGGTAAAAAAAATAAAAAAGCAGCAAGGGTGTACCGAATGAAGTTTTCAAAAATGATAACTCGAAAGGTTGCTGGAATTTCAGGTATAATTTTCGTTCCTACTGCCTTTTTATTTATACTAACTTCAGTTATTATACATCGCGACTGGTGGGACCTTGGCAGACATGCTTTAAGTCATTTGGGTGCCCTTCAAACCCCTCACAACTACATATTTAACGGAGGCCTTGTACTAACTGGCATATTAGGGATAATCTTTGCAATAGGATTAAGAAAATACTTTCCTCTAAATAAGGTTCAAAACGTTGGAGTAATTTCATTCCTAATTGGTATGTTATTCTTAATATATGTAGGAGTTTTTCCGCTCGAAATGCCTTTTCACGTAGAAGGTGCTGCAGTAATGTTTTTATTATCTTTCTTTGGTATACTTTTGGTAGTCTTAGGTGACATTTCTAAAGGTCTTTCTCATCTTCAAATTTGTTGTATAGCCTCAATAACGGCAATAATATTAGCTGTTGTAATAAACATAGTTTTAGTAATATTTATGTTTGAAGTCGTTGCTGCAGTCCATGGGCCCATCGGTGGTGTGGCCATTGGTGTATTCACTGCATCCCATGGATACAGATTGCTTCAAATAGATAGTAAGAAGTGAAGTAACCCCTTCCTAAAACATAGATTTAGGAAGATGACTTCTTGGGCAAAGAGTTAAAATTAAATAATTTCACCTAAATTTTACATCTGCCAACGTTTAATGAACTAAAAATCAGTAATCCACAATGCCATCCTACTACCCAGAAACAAACTTGATGAGTGAAATTAAAAAAAAGGAATTGGAAAAGACGGTTTGAATTTACTGTATATAGATGATATATCTTATTGTTGATATACAACAAAAAAATAAAGAAAGATGCAAATAAATGACTTCCTGTTTGATATAAATGATTGATTTGAGAAGCGACACCGTAACAAAACCCACAAAAAAGATGCGTGAAGAAATGCTAAAATCTAAGGTAGGGGATGATGTATACGGTGAGGACCCTACCGTCAATAAACTAGAAGAAAAAGCCGCCGAAAAATTCAATAAAGAGGATGGCCTTTTCGTTCCTTCGGGTACCATGGGCAACCAAATCGCTATTAGGATTCACGTAAATCCGGGAAACGAGGTTATCTTGGATTCCAAATCTCATATCCTTAATTTTGAGATGGGTACATTATCCAACTTTGCAGGTGCTGTCCCACGTCAGATAGAAACTAAAAAATTCTATTTACCTCTAAAAGATACTAGGAAGGCTATAAGGCCTAAAGAGTATTACACATCCCAAACAGACTTAATAGCTATAGAAAATACCCAAAACATGAAGGGGGGAACAATCTATCCCAAAGAAAAAATAAAAGAACTACTCGAACTTTCTAAAAAAAGAGATATCCCTATTCACATAGATGGGGCCAGGATATTCAACTCTTCTGTAGAGACAGGTATGCCTGTAAAAGAAATAGCCCAAGATGTTGATTCCGTGATGTTTTGCCTTTCTAAGGGACTAGGGGCTCCAATAGGTTCAATGCTCGTAGGAAATGAGGAGTTTATAGAAGAGGCTAGAATAGTTAGGAAGCAGCTTGGAGGCGGTATGCGGCAGGTAGGAATCTTGGCAGGTGCCGGACTTTATGCTCTAGATAATCACATAGAAAGGTTGGAAGAAGATCACAAAAAGGCTAAAATTCTCGCAAAAGAACTAAACAAAATAGAGGATATTTTAGTTACCGAACCTGATACCAACATCGTTATGATGGATTTAACTTGCTCAAAGCTTTTACCAGAGGAACTAATCGGTAGGATGGAAGATAAAGGAATATTGGCTGGATGCATAGCACCTCAAAAGGTTAGATTTGTCACACATTTGGACGTGGGTCCCGAAGAAGTCCGAAGAGCGGCTAAAAAAATAAAGTGTTGTTTTTCTAAGGAAAAACCTTAGCATTATTTTAATAAACTTATTTTTTAGAGTGGTGTACTGGCTTTATAATTTAATTGGCTTTAAATATAACTTATTATCTTAAAATTTTATTTTCTTCCTTTATGCTGGTATCCTAGCAGTTATTGTGAAAAATGGACTTTTATTTTTTATGGCAAGCAAAGGTTTAGCTCAATCTGAATAACATGTTTTTCCACTTTTTTGCATTTTGAATTGATATAAATATCCTAATGTTTTCAAACCTTACCATAGTAAGATTTGACATCATATTAGAAAGAACATAATATCATCTATTGAGCTAAAATCCATATTAAGATGCAATTGTAAAAAAAATATAGGAAGATTAAGATGAGAATGTGGATGATAGATCCAAAATTAATGTGCATACAACATATCGTCGGAGAGCATAGAGAACTGCATGCCCTAAAAGGATCTCTTGAAAGGACAAAACCAGAGTGTAACAACTACGAAAGGCATATAAAAAATATAATTACCCTTGCAAAGGAAGGTTTTATCGATCTAAAATCTTTGAAAAGTAGACACGAAGAGTTAGTCAAGCACATAGAAAACCACAATTCTCCTATGGAGAATGTCCCAACACTAAAACATCTTCCTAAGGAAGCAAGAAACGCGAAAGTCGACAAAGAAAAGGCTGTTAAAGATATTATAGATAGGCCCGAAGCCTGTAGACCAGTAGGTTGTTGTGGAGATAAAATAAAAGATGAGACTTAAGTTTATACTTTGATTACCCCCTAGTTAAACGAGGAGTTCGAGATATGAAGAAGACAGGAAGTTTAACAATATATGGTGACAAAAAAGGTGGAAAGAAATTGAGAAATATAGAGGCCGTTATCTTCGACATGGACAACACCCTTTTCGATCTGGTTGAGGCGAAGGTTGCAGCTTGTAGGAGGGTCACAGAGTTTATAGGCACAAATGAGGGAAAAGAACTCTTAAAGTATTTTTTGAAAGATGAAAACCGCCTGGAGGATCCGGGGTGTATAGCCGAATACATGAAGGACAGACAGATTTACGATGAAAGCCTGTTTCAGGAGTGCTGCGAGATATACAAAGATGTGAAACTCAAAAACATAAAAACATACGATGGAGTGGAGGAAACCCTTCAGTTTTTAGACGGCAAGCTCAAGATGGGCATCGTTACGAACGCATTTAGAAGAGGTCTTACATCCAGGCTTAAAAAAACCGGTCTGTTAGGATACTTTGATATAACCTTTTCACGTGAAGATGTCGGCAGTGTGAAGCCGGACCCCGAACCACTCCTTCTTGCTTTAAATGAACTGGGCGTAGAGCCAAAATCTGCATTGAAAGTAGGAGACAGTTTGTCCAGAGATATAAAACCCGCTATAGATTTGGGAATGGTGACGGCATATGCTAAATACGGTGACAGAAACAATGTGGGTAGGGATCTAATGGATGCAGAAGATCCAGATATAAAATTAGAACCACATCTTGTTTTAGATAGCATCAGGGAGCTGTCCGAATTTTTGTAAATAAGGTTGGATGTTTTTTAAATCTTGTTTTTTAAAAATTCTACCTATTTGTAGTTCCTTTAATCCACATATCTTCTTTTGAAGTTTTTGTTGATGGATCCATGTCTAGTATGTAGAGACACTCTAGCAGCGAGTAAAAAATCTAAAATTAGATTGAGTTCAAAAAAAGGAGGCGAAAAGCTGTTAAATGTTTTGAGGCCAATAATTTAACGGCAAATGTGTTAGTTTAATACTTTAATTTTAGCAACTAGAATCCCAATTAATCTTAAGCAAATTGGGGAGACTTATATGAAGTTACTAGAAAAAAATAGAAATATATGGGAGAAGATTGGATGAGGAAAATCGGAACAGAAGAATTAGAAGACATAGCTTTAGGAGCAACAGTATTAGGAACAGGTGGGGGCGGAGATCCATACATAGGAAAACTAATGGCAATACAAGCCATTGAGGAGTATGGATCTGTAACCCTACTAGATCCGGATGAATTAGATGACGAGGACCTAATAGTACCTACTTCTGGTATGGGTGCGCCTACAATACTGATAGAAAAAGTTCCTAATGGTGATGAAGTATTCAAAGCTTTCCAATCTTTAGAAAAATATCTGGGAAAAGAAATTAAAGCAACAATGCCAATAGAGGCAGGCGGAGTAAATTCAATGATACCATTTGCACTTGCAGCAAGACTTGGGATACCAATAGTCGATGCAGATGGTATGGGAAGAGCTTTTCCGGAACTGCAAATGGTAACTTTTAGCATAATAGGGGCTTCTTCAACCCCAATGGCACTTGCGGATGAAAAAGGAAACAATCTGATACTCAACACAATAAATAATAAATGGACTGAAGATCTTGCACGCGGTGCTACTATAACTATGGGTGGATCGACTTTTGTGGCTAGCTATCCTCTATCCGGATCAGAAGTAAAAGAAGCAGGTATAAGGAATATAGTATCTTTTTCACAGGAAATAGGAGAGGCAATAAGAATAGCAAAGGAAAATAAAACAGATCCAATAGAGGCTTTACAAAGTGTAACGGGAGGTTTCATACTTTTTGAAGGAAAAGTAATAGACATAAAGAGAGAAACAAAAGGAGGATTTGCAAGAGGAAATGCAGAGCTAGAAGGAATAAACGATTACAATGGAAAGACTTTGACTCTAAACTTCCAGAATGAACATTTGGTTGCTAAAGTTGATGGAGAAGTAGTTGCCTCCGTACCAGATCTTATAACTGTACATGATAAAGAGACAGGGCAGCCTATAACTACGGAAGGAATGAAGTATGGAAACAGAGTCTTAGTTATGGGGATACCTTGCACGGATAAATGGAGATGTGAAAAAGGCTTAGAGATTGTAGGACCTAAATACTTCGGCTATGACATAGACTACATTCCAGTAGAAGAACTCGCCGATCAGGATTAGTATAAAAGATTTATTAAAATTTAATCTTAGGAAAAATTTTACTGTACTGAATATATGAAAAAATAACTTAGCAGTGATCACCTAAAAAACGGGAAAAAACGTGTTTAACACTTGAATAATGTCATAGGTATCCTAACCAATGATAGATATCTTAATTAATCATTTTCATTACTAAGTTTCTTTACTTTTTGAATATTGCGCTTATCGTCACCCTTTCCATCTTCCGGTGTTTCGAGTATAAAAGGTAAATTTTTCAATCTGTGGTCATTAATTATCCGATACATGCCCTCCTCACCAATTTTTCCAATCCCTATATGTTCGTGAACGTCTTTTTTTGAATTTAATCCATGTTTAGAATCATTTAAATGTATTAATTTTAATTTATCTAGCCCGATAACTCTTTCAAATTCTTTTAATGTTTTATTCAAACCGTTTTCTGTAGCTATGTCATAACCTGAACAAAAAAGATGGCATGTATCTAATGTTATACCAACATTTATCTCTACCTTATCTATTATTTCTGCAAGTTGCCTGAAATTATATCCTATTTTGGTGCCACCACCAGAAGTATTTTCTATTAATATACTAACATCTTCTAATCCTTCTAAACTATTGAGTGCAGTAGCAAGCCTATCAATTCCGCTTTTTTTGCCTGTTCCTGTATGGGCGCCAGGATGTATATTTACATATCTAATTCCTATCCTTCTGGCCGTATCCAATTCTTTTTGGGTAGAATGTAGAGATTTTTTATATAACTTATCCTTGGGAGTTGCTAAATTTGTAAGATATGATTCATGAATTACAAAAGGTTTTATATTGGCTTTTCTATTTTCTTTCTGGAATTTTTGAGCACTTTTTTTTGACGGGACTTCGAATTTCCAACTTCTTGGAGAGTGAGAAAATATTTGGCCACAGCTTCCACCAATCTTTTTTTCTCTTGGAACAGCTTTATATATGCCACCTGAAATTGAAACATGTGCACCAACATTAACCATACAAAAACCTCTTATCAACAAAATAAAGCTATATTTGATTTAATCTTATGTGATTACGCATGTATCCAAAAACATGCATTTTATATATACTCCAAACTGTTAATATAAAGTTTATTTCTACCACCTAACTTTGTATGTCTATAGTAATCTTTATTACTAGATTGTTTATAGGATTCTTCTACCATGACATCCCATATCACCTAAAGGAAGAGGCTTCTGACCGTTTTAGCATAGGTTATCACCTACCTCGCTGACTTGCTGTACAGAGGTTCCTTCCTCAGTAGTGGCTTCGGGCGTTGTCACAAAACCGTTAGTATCAGAAGAGGTTTCGTTATACTTTCCGATACCCTGTTTGGCTATGTTGTGTGCACCGTTCTTGTCACTATCTGTTTCAAGTCCACAGTTGCTGCACTTGAATGTACCTTCTTGCCTATTTCCGATTTTACAACATCGAAAACAGCGTTGTGAGGTGTTGGCTTCGAGTACTTCTGTCACTTCTATACCTTCTCACTTGGATTTGTACTTGATGTAATTTCTTATTTTATGGTGTGGGAAGTTGTGTAGTTTTCTATTCATTTTCTCACCTTTATCCTAGTCTTTTATGCCGTTGAGTTCATCGAGTACACTAAAAAGATTTTTCTCTTTTGGTGTATCGACTATCTTTCTGCTTACTTTGTGGAATATATCTTTAATCTTTTTTTTGTCTCTTTTATCCCACTTTCTCCTAACATGGCCATCCGAACAATTTTTTCTAAGGTAGTAATATTTAGCCTGTACATCATCTAAATAAGTGATGTAGCAGTGGATCTGGCAGTCTATTGGTAGGGCACTGCAAGTTTATTCAGATCTATACCTACTCCTAAATCACCGTATGTTTCTACAGGCTCTACCCTCTTTGGAACTGATAGATAAAGTTTAAAACTATAATCTTTTCTTACTATAACATCATCAAAACTATTCTCTACCTCCTTCAGTCTGATTATATTCTCTCAAGTTTCTTCCTACATCCTATATTTGTTGAGGACTTCACATGCTATATATACATTATAGCTTATATACCTTTCAGTTTTGAGAGAGTCATTATATACTTTATTTGAAGGAGGATTTATTGCTCTTTCAGATACTCACAAATGTTAAAAGGATTGTTATCAAAAATATGACAAAGAGCGCATTAAAGTTTATATCTCCTCCAATTTTTATAGGCTTGATAACTCTTTTAGAAATATCTCTAGAATTTACTTCCAACAAAATATTGGAAATAAATAACCCAATTAATGCTGAGCTGAGGAAATATATAGCCGTAACTTCTTCTAAGTACAACAGAGCAGGTAGCAGAATAATAGGTGAATATCCTGGTATCCTTGTACTATTTTTTTTATTTCTCTCAGCCGAGTATAAAAATATAATCAAAGCAATTGCGGTAAGTAAGATGAAGGGTGAAATATCTAACGTTAATGAACTTAAAACTGAAAAAATTATAGCCGAGATAAATCCCAAGTTCAAATGTAACTGTGTTTTTTTATTACTTTTCTCGTACGAACTGCCGAAGAACCAAATTAACCTATTTTTTTCATTTGAAGGTATTTTGTCTCTTTTTTTATTATCTCTTATAGAAATTTTCGGTACCAATAATTTTACTGGTGATAACACAAATGAAATCAAAATCAAACCAGCAACCTTCCCTGAAAAAATATTTAGTAGATTGAAACCTTCTATTGTCCCTAAAACAACTATAATTGAGGCCGATGCTATACCTAATAATGAAAAATTCTTTTTTGATTCAGGTATTTCAATTTTTAGCATTTAAGAAGTACTTGTGTTTTACTTCTATCTTTAAATTTTCGTTTTTTCAATCATTAAAAAACCAATATATCATAAAAAACGGTTGAGATGCTTATCAATCTAATTAAAAAAAAAGCTTTAAGCTTTTAATCATCTCGAATTTTTTTTAATTGTTAGCAAAAAAAATTGGAGAGAAAGTCTCCGTCTTTAGGTGGAGGATAAATTCCTATTGCAAATTTTGTAAACTGTGTTTAGAATAGTTTTTGTATAGTGGTCATAGTTTGACAAACACCAACTATAACCCATACAAAACTTAGATAAAATATAGGCTTCGCTTGTAGGAAAAGAACCATAGAACCTACGCACAGAGAGTATTAACAGGGCATGGCGTGTCCATAGAGAGCTCTACACATTGAGTTCTTAAAGATTCCGCCATTTTTAGGTAGTGGATTACTTCAATAAATAGCTCAAATTACTAAGGTAGATTATTCTATCTAGTTTTATCTTAAGTGAAATCTAAAAACAACTTAACCTTAATCAGAAACAAAACATATTTCCTTCTTATGAGTATTGAAGATTACGTTAAAAATTTTAACGTAATCTTCCCTGAAAATAAGTTTTTCAAATATTTTTTTTGAATATCTATATAATAAACTCTCAACATAGGAGATGCTCTTAGATGAATTTCTATTTAACAAATTAAATTCCAAATTATCATTTTTATATTTTTTGTAAAAAGAGTAGGAAAAAATAGATAATAAAAAACCCTTTGTAAAATTATATTCCAAACCACCAATTCCATTGGTCAATCGTTCCTGATCGTTCAGTTGCCTCATAAATATCAGAAAATTCCTCTTCAGGATTGTAATAATAATCTCCATACTCCTCATCTTCATTTATGATTCCCTCCACAAGATGTGTATCATCCCCTAAACCTGTCGTTTCTATTGCAACCCTATAATCGTCCGTGTACACGATTATCCAAGCATGAGCTCCTCCATCCTCATCCCAAGGAACATGACTAGAATAAGCTATGTGTGTATCAAAACCAGCATCCTCTAGAACCCATTCCATGTATGCTGACATATGACTACAGTCAAACTTGCCTAAATCATAATCTCTCGGCAGTGTAAAATCTTCTAGAAATTTTACAAGAGAGTCAAAATCATCATCCTGCTCAGGGTAATTATTAACAGAATAGTATCCTAAAGGAATTTTTTCTAGTTCTCCATCCCGAACTACTTCAAAACTCTCAGTGAATACAAGCTCTTTCTCTCCAACTTCATCCACAACGGTAAATTCGACCTCATGTTCACCTTCATTCCAGCTATCTTCATCAGGCAAAATTTGGGCGGTAAAATCTACGTATGCCCAGTCTGCATCCGGTAGCTGATCTTCACCATCCTCAAGCTCAATGTTCTCAAAGCTTTCTACAGGTTCCCCATCTGGACCGTAGACGGTTACGTAGCTTTGCCACGCGACAGTTCCACCATCGTCTACTTCAAACCCTTCGACTTCGAAATAAATATGGATTTCGCCTACAGGTAAATATTCAGGTTCTACTTCCACCCAGTCGTCAACATCTGTCACATCAAAGTCTTCGACAAACTTGAACTCATCAACTTCGAGTTCGTCTCTCCTCTCAACCTGAAAGGTATCAGATAGATCTTCTACTTTTACTTCGTAATCTCCAGGTTCTTCCTTTGAAACTTCAAAGATAACCGTTTCAGATTCTGCTGCATCCAGTTTTACATCCTTACTAAACAGTTCATCGTTTACTTCGACTTCTACTGTGTACTCTCCTTCCTGGTCTCCAACGTTTTCTACTTCCATGGATACTTCGACTGTTTCACCTATACTTGTTTCGGAAGAATTGAGTTTTAAATCACTTACTTCAAACTCTGTTGAATCTGGACCTATTTCTTCTAGTTCAATACATCCAGAAGTAGAAGCTAATAAAAAAGCAATAACTACCAAACCTAAAACCAAGTGTTTTTTATTCATATTCTCCCATTTTATATCAATTAACAATTGTTATATTTTATTTTGTATATTTTTTGGGTCACCTACTGTTTCATCATCTTTTTATGCTGTAACTATATGGTCCCCTACTTCCTCAAGAGGTAAATTTACTTATTCTTATTTTGTGTTAAGTACCTGAAAACACCTATTTTTGCTAAATCTTAATAATGGCTTTTGAAGCTAAATTGATGAAATCTATTGATTATAAAAGGTTAAAGATAACATTTAGCAATATTAAAGATTAACAGGTTAAAGATGTTTATAACGGGTTCTGAAGAATATATCAAAAGTTTGAGGTGGAAGCTGGTCCCTACAGTTTTAGAAGATTGGAAACTGGAAAAAGATCTTTGAGAAAAGTTGTATTTGGGGTTGGCAGGAAGTTGGCGAGCAGCGCCGTTTAGAAGGGAAAGTATTTTGACCTTCAACGAAGGAATGAGCTATACAACAAGAACGCTAGGTATGAAAGAATTGAAGAAATAAACGCTATTCCGCGTGTTGACCTAAATTACATTCTAAAGATACGTGGGTAGTTATTATGCTTGACATCCTCCCCACTATGAAGGTTGGAGAATCCATCCCGCACTCAGAGGGAGATGCCTCTTTTTCAAAACTTCACCTACCGACAGAGTTTATTTACCAGCAAGATTTTGGGGTTTACGGGATAACTCCTGACAAGTCCAAGACGGTTAGCCTACCAAACATCCGCTCTGTTGGAATGTCTCACGAGTGTTTTTCCAACTTGCAGGACTACCGATGGCCGTGTC
>Ga0207421_10006282_pt1 | contig 12984 bp, 9 predicted proteins | sample SodLakKL_010_SED_4_FD_187542 | JGI IMG/M metagenome (GOLD analysis project Ga0207421, IMG submission 187542) | Alkaline sediment microbial communities from Lake Tanatar, Kulunda Steppe, Russia - 8KL_010_SED (SPAdes) (version 2) | ecosystem: Environmental > Aquatic > Non-marine Saline and...
ATGATTGCTAACCTGCAAGTAATATTTTTTTCATATGATCAAAAAGTATGATCTTCAAAAAAGCATGCAGCCAAAACTGTAATGAAGCAGCAGTAAACTGACAAATGAGTCAGGAAGGAGTTTTTATGAGTTTTCAACAAGTTCTATTTGCCAGGGGAACTAACCGGGATAAAAAAAGATTGCTTGCCCGTGGGCTTACTTTTTGCCTTTGCCTGGCCCTGCTCTTTAGCAGCGCCTGCGCCCCCATGGGAGAATACTCAGAGGAAGGAAATCCCATCGAACCCCTTGTGGCTGGCCAGGAAGAGTCTTCCGTTGAAGGTGACCTGGTGGTCCGGGGTCGATTTGCCGTGGTCAATCCGGAAATGAAGGTCTACGCCCTGGATATTTCCAGTGACGGGCGATGGATCCTGTTCAGTTCCGATGCCCGCACAGTCAATATGATCGATGATCAGGGGCGGTTGCAGTGGGATGTTTCCTTTGACGAAAACCCCACCAGCGCGGCTCTTTCCAGTGACGGGCGTTTTGCCGCTGTCGGGACGGAAAAAGGGGAAATCCATTTTTTCCGCCAGGATGGCCGGGAGCAGTGGAATGCAGAGGTGGAAGGTTCGATAAAAAAAATGAAAATGGCACCGGGCGGTGAAAACCTGGCGGTTTCAGTAAAAAAAGAAGACGGGCAGCGCAGGCTGTGTTTCTATGATTCCTGGGGCGGGCTGCTGTATGAACTGGAAACCAGGGAATTAAACCAGATCGTTTTTCTCCCCCCGGGCAATTTTGGCTACATTGAAAAACATGAGGAAAAAAACATGGTTGTTGTCTATAGGGATGGCGAGCCTTACTGGGAAAAGGAAGTATCCCTGGCGGCTTTTTCCGGTAACGGCAGCTACGTGGCCACAGCTTCAGGGACGGAGCTGGCTTTCTTTAACCTGGAAGGGGGAACCCAGCCCCGGGAAGTTTGGAGCCAGGAAATGGAAATAGAGCCCAGCTGGATGCACCTGACCGAGATGGGCGGCCATGTTATTGCCTACAGCGGTTTTTCAGGAAGCAGCAACAACCTCTTTGTGTTTGACCGTTCCGGGGAGCTCACCTGGGATAAGAGAATTCCCGACGGAGCGCTGGTCCAGGCTTCTCGGTTTGGTGAACGGATCGTGGCTTCTTCCTGGCAGGAATACAGTGAAGATTTCAGCGAGCTGCTGGTGTTGGATATCAAAGGCAACATTTTGCAGGATGTGGAAATGGCCAGCCGGATTGAAAAAATGGCCCTTTCCGGGGACGGGAAAGTTTTGGGCCTGGCCGGTAGTGACGGGGACATCTTTGTTTTTGAGTTGCCCGTTTTGGGCAGCTATCATCTAGAGACTGAGACAGTGGAAGAGGAAGGGAACGGCATTTTTTACCGGCAGGTGAACCGGGAAGAGCCGGAAGATGAGAGTTACGTAACCCTGTTTTTTTATGATCAAAATGCCATGCACCTGGTACCTGTTAACCGCCCGGTGAAAAAATCTTCCGCCTCCCTGTCAACGGCGGTAGACGAATTGGTTAAAGGGCCGAGGCGGGAGAGCAACTTATCCCGCACCATCCCCAAGGATGCGAATATCCAGGTGAAGCGGGAAGAAGGGATTGCCTATATTGATTTGCCAGAGGAACTAAACCAAATGATCGGTTCTGCCCAGGCCGCCGGGGTGATCAACTCCCTGGTCTACACCGTTTCCCAGTTTTCCTCTGTTCGGGGAATCCAGTTTTTAATTGAAGGGGAAAAGGACAGCTATTTTGGCACGGAAGGACTGTTTATTCATGATATCCTTCCCCCGCAAAGGCCGGGCTTGGAACAGGCGGTCATTTATGTTCCTTTCCGCTCGGGGGACCGTTATTACCTGCTGCCCCGGGAATCCCTGCGCTTGGGCGATAGAACCAGTCGGCCCGCTGACCTGGTCCAGGCTATCATTAAGGAAAGCGAACGTTTTCTGCCAGCAGTTCCCGAACTTAAAGAGGCGAGAGTATATTCCAGTGAAATTGTCCTGGACTGGGACGAATCGTTTCAGGAACTATTTCCCCCGGGAGGGGATGAGACAGATATAGCCACCGCAGAACTGTTTATGGATTCTCTTCTGCTGACGCTGGCGGAGCGCTTTACTCCGAACCGCCTGGTCTTTAAGGTGGAGGGAGAAAGGTGGACTCCGCCTGAAGGTTATCCCGACCTGGTACAGGAGCTGACTTATCCCTATTTCATCAACCCGGAATAGCTTTGACCGATTATTGGCAGAGCTTTTTGCCCAGGTTGAAACCCACTTTACGCTGTAGATTAACATTTTTGTTTTCCTGTACCATACCGTAACCGGGGGCGATATGCCAGTCCCCGGTTGTTTTTTATTCCTTATTGCGGTAAAATAAGAGAAAGTTCTTAAAAACCGAGTATTTCCAAAGCTGGAATAAAGGATCGTGATAAGATTGCTGGCCTTCAAAGAAGAATTATCCACCCTGTTGGCAGAACTTACTCCCTTAACCCGGGAGGAAGCAGAATCGTCCCTGGAAATTCCCCCGGAGCCGGAAATGGGAGAGTATGCCTTTCCCTGCTTTATCCTGGCCCGGCAGCTGAAGAAGTCTCCTGTTGAGATCGCCGGGGAACTGGCTTCACGGGTTGAGTCCAGGGGGTTGCTGGAAAAAGCCCAACCGGTAGGTCCCTATTTGAACTTTCATGTTAACCGTCCCCGGCTGGCCCGGGAACTGCTGCCGGCTATTACCCAGGGCCGGGAAACGGTCTTTATCGGCCAGGAAGGCCAGGGAAAGACGGTGGTTGTGGATTATTCCGCCCCGAATATCGCCAAGCCTTTTGGCGTGGGCCATTTGCGTTCTACAGTCATCGGGAATGCTCTTGTTCGCCTTTACAAGACCCTGGGCTACCGGGTGGTGGGGATCAACCATCTGGGCGACTGGGGCACCCAGTTTGGCAAGCTGATCGTGGCCTTTAAACACTGGGGCGATGATAAAAAATTACGGGATAATCCCGTGCATTATTTATATGAGCTTTATGTCCGCTTCCACCGGGAAGTGGAGGCGGATCCGGACCTGGAGGAAGAAGCCAGGCAGTGGTTCTTAAGCCTGGAAAAAGATGATCCAGATGCCCTGGCCCTCTGGGAGCGTTTTCGATCCCTGAGCCTGGAAGAGTTCCAGCGGATCTATGCCTACCTGGGGATTGAGTTTGACCAGTACCAGGGAGAAAGCTTTTACAACCACATGCTGGAAGAGACCGTTCAGCTGGCCCGGGAAAAAGGGCTGGTCAAGGAAAGCCAGGGAGCCCTGATTGCCGATCTGGAGCCCCACGGCTTACCGCCCTGCCTGCTGCAGAAAAAAGACGGGGCCACCCTATACATTACCCGGGACCTGGCGGCAGCGATTTATCGCTATGAACAGTACGGATTTGACCAACTGCTCTACGTAGTAGGCGCCGAGCAGACCCTGCATTTTCGCCAGCTTTTCAAGCTGCTGGAACTGATGGGTTATACCTGGGCCCAAAATTGTGTCCATGTACCTTTCGGCCTGATCCATTTCAAGGATGGCCGCATGTCTACCCGGGAGGGTAAAGTTATTTTCCTGGAGGATGTCCTGCAGCGGGCTGTGGACCTGGCGTACCAGGTGATCGAAGAGAAAAATCCAACCCTGGAGAGCAAAAAAGAAGCGGCCCGGATGGTGGGTTTGGGTGCTGTTATCTTTGGAGACCTGGTCAACGACCGGGTGAAAGATATCGAGTTCGACTGGGATAAAGTGCTGGACTTCTCCGGTGAAACCGCCCCTTATATCCAGTATTCCCATGCCCGGATTTGCAGTATCCTGAGAAAAGCTTTCGGACAGGAGATTCCCGAAATACAACCCCCCGGGGACCGGGCAAACCTGGAACTGTTGACTGCACCCGAGGAAGAGCAGCTGCTTTTATCCCTGGCCCGCTTTGAAGAACAGGTAAAACGCGCCGCGGCTGATTACAAGCCATCGTACCTGGCCCATTACCTGGTAACGCTGGCGCGGGATTTTAACCGCTTTTACCATAACTGTCCCGTGCTGACGGCCGGTGAAGATCGGCAAGCAACCCGGCTTATGCTGATCGATGCGGTGCGAATTATTCTGGCCCGGGGACTGGAACTTTTAGGGATCGAAGCGCCCCGGGAAATGTAGCAGGCACCAGGAGGGGTATGTCCCGGGATGCCCCTGTAAGCGGCAGGACAAAGGAGCGGGATGTCACAAGCTCGTTCTGCCCGGGGTCCTGGAGGCAAAGATGCCGTTACAAGCTTCAGTGCTGGCAAAAAAGGAGGTTGTGTTTAGATGCTGGATATGCGCTATGTCCGGGAGAACCCGGAAGAAGTCCGTCTGGCCCTGCAGAACAAGGGGGAAGAGGCGGCCCTGGATGAGTTTTTGACCCTGGATGATCGCAGGAGGGAGCGGCTGCAGGAAGTGGAATCCTTGAAGGCCCGGCGTAACACGGTCTCCAAGGAAATTGGCCGCCTGAAAAAAGAAGGGCAGGATGCTGCCAGTTTAATGGAAGAAATGCGCCAGGTAGGCGAGCAGGTCAAAGGAATGGATGAAGAGCTGAAGTCTATCGAATCCCGGATGGAAGAGATCCTTTTACATATCCCCAATATTCCCGATGCAGCGGTTCCCGTGGGAGTAACGGAGGATGACAATGTTGAGGTTAGAAGCTGGGGCGAGCATCCTGCTTTTGATGGTGAACCCCAGGCCCACTGGGATCTAGGTGAAGCCCTCGGGATCCTGGACTTTCCCCGGGCCAGCAAGATGTCCGGGTCGCGCTTTGCCCTGTACCGGGGCGACGGGGCGCGCTTGGAGCGGGCCTTGATCAACTTTATGCTGGACCTGCATACTTCGGAGCATGGGTGCCAGGAGGTGTTTCCACCCTTTTTGGTCCACGGCGATTCCATGGTGGGCACAGGGCAGCTGCCCAAGTTTGCCGAAGACGCCTTTAATCTTTCGGAAACGGATCTGTGGTTGATCCCCACTGCGGAAGTTCCCGTGACCAATATGCACCGGGAAGAGATCCTGGACCCCGGGCAGCTTCCCCTTTATTACGTAGCTTACAGCGCCTGTTTCCGGGCTGAAGCCGGCGCCCACGGGCGAGATACCCGGGGGTTGATCCGGCAGCACCAGTTCAACAAGGTGGAACTGGTCAAGTTTGCCACGCCGGAAACCTCTGATGAGGAACTGGAAAAACTGGTCGCCGACGCGGAAAAAGTGCTGCAGCTTTTAGGCATCCCCTACCGGGTTATGCTGATGTGTACGGGAGATCTTGGTTTTGCCGCGGCAAAAAAATATGACCTGGAAATCTGGTTCCCCGCCTACCAGGCTTACCGGGAAGTCTCCTCCTGCAGCAATTTCCGCGATTTCCAGGCCCGCCGGGCCGGGATCCGCTATCGGCCTGCACCGGGAGCCAAGGCAGAGTTTGTTCATACCCTCAACGGGTCGGGTGTGGCCGTAGGGCGCACACTGGCTGCCATCCTGGAAAATTACCAGCAGTCCGATGGTAGTGTGCTAATTCCTGAGGTGTTGAAACCATATTTCCCCCCGGGACAGGGACAGGTGCTGCGTAAGATATAAAATTGTTTGTAACTGTTCAGCGCTATTTGTAAGCGAAGCTGCGGGGACGGTTTTCGCGCTTCCGGAGCGCAGCGGAGGACCGACAGGGAAAGCGCGAGAACCATCCCCCTGCTTTGCGGCGTGTTGTGGAATCACATAAGGGCTGAGCAGTTACAATTGTTTTCAAACTCACCCTAATAGGTGTTCAAATGCCCCTGCGCCTTCGCCTGCCTAAATTGGCGCAAAAGTCCGTTTATTTTTCCATACGGGCAGGAAATATTGCAGATGTGTCGAATATAGTGTATACGAACTATTAGTTACAGTTTCACAGTTCAACTTAACGATGGGATGGTCTAAAAGGCAGCGACACTGATGCAGGCTAAAAAAGAATGCAGGGGCGTTAGCTGCCTTTTGTGCACTTTTTCCCATTAACAACAAATCAATTACTTACAGGAGGTGTATAGCCTGGTTTAACAAAGTGTTAACCAGGCGCAAAAACTTGAGTAGAGAAGGAGTACAAGTAGCCAAACCTTACCAACGCTTGACCCGGGAACAGATGGAGCTGGTGCACCAGACATCGATGGAACTGCTGCAGAAACCCGGTGTTTTGGTCTACAGCCAGGAAGCTGTTTCCATGCTGTCAGATGCCGGGTGCAGTGTTACCCAGACCCGGGAAGGTGAATACGACGCTTGGTGGGTCAGCATTCCGTCCTCTGTGGTCCAGAAAGCCCTGGAGACGGCGCCAAGTAAGGTAGTCTTAGGAGCCAGGAACCCCGAGAACAAGATCATCATGGATGCCAAAGGCTTCAATGTATACTTTGGGTCCGGCTCGGAAACCAACTTCTGGCTGGATGTCAAGCCGGAGAACTTTGTTTCCCAGGAAGACCCGGAGCACAAGCGGACTTTCCCGACCATAACCCGCAGGAGAGGAACTGTGGAAGACCTTTGTAAATCCGCCCATCTATCCGATAACCTGGAGAACCTGGACTTTTTTATCCGCAATGTCAACATTCAGGATTCCGATATCAATGAAAGCAACAAGGATGTGAACAAGTTTTTTGCTTCGTTGAATAATATAACCAAGCACGTCATGGGCGGGTTGACCGATTTCGGTCAGATGGATCATGTCGTGCGCATGGCCGAAATCATTGCCGGCGGACGGGATGAACTGCTGGAAAACCCTGTGATTTCTTTTATCACTTCAGTAATCAAAAGCCCCATGCAGGTCGTCGACGAAACGGCGGAAAAGTTGATTACAGTGGCGCGGCTGGGCCTGCCCGTAGTAATTTCCTCTTCGCCTCAGGGTGGCTCTACAGCTCCCATTGATGAAGCGGGCATGGTGGCCCAGGTTAACGCCGAAGTCTTGACCGGGATTGTAATCAACCAGTTGGCCAGCCCGGGAGCTCCGGTCATTTACGGTGCTGTCCCCGTCAGGGCCCGTATGGATGACCTGCACGATATGTATGGCGTCCCCGAGTTTTGCCATTACAATACGTCCTGCGCCCAGATGGCCCGCTATTATGAAGTGCCTTGCTATTCTACGGCCGGCGTAGGCGACGCCAAGGTTCCGGGGATGCAGGCAGCAGCAGAAAAAATGTTTACCCACGCGTTTGTTCCACGTTCAGGACCTGACATTGTCCACTATGCCTTTGGGCTGCTGGAGAAGACCAATACGTTCTGCCCGGAACAGGCTGTGCTAGATAATCACCATATCGGCCTGGTCAAGTTCCTCTACCGCGATGCCCAGGTGAATGAAAAAGAGATGGAACGGGTAAAGAATACCGTGGAAGAAGTAATGCAGACACCACACCGCCTCTTTTCACGCTACGCCCGACGCTTATTGCGTTCGGGTGGTATTTCCCCTGTTTATCCTTTTGAGGGAGACCTGGAAGACCAGGACGGGACCCTGCTTAAGACCCATGAAAAAGTCCAGGAGATCCTGGAAATGCCCCGCCAGTACCTTTCTGAAGCAATTTGCCAGGAGATCTACGAACAGGTGCCCGGGTTGCTGCCCCGGCTAAATCCATATCAGGCTTAACTGTCGGCGGTTTTGGTGGGCTGTATGGTGTGTTTATTAGACCACCAGCAGGTTAGTTTATTATTTCTTTTGCACAGAAAAGCAGGCTTGAAAGACCTGAGCAGTATTTAATCAAGGAGGTTAGGACAAATGTCCGAAAAAATCATAGAGCAAATTGTGGAAAATGTCCTGCAAGGTCGAAGGGACAAAAACGATGAAGGGATCGATGAAGGACTCGAGGGGACCCCGGGAGTGACAGAACTGGTGGAAGAGGCTCTTAGCCAGGGTGTCCCGGTGGAAACGGTGTTAGGGGATGGTTTAAGCCATGGGATGACTCTGGTGGGGGAGAAATATGAAAGCGGGGAGTACTTTATCCCCGACATGCTGGCCGCGGCAGAAGCCGTAGGCGCAGCCATGGAAATTATGGAACCTCACCTGGTCAAGGCAGGCGGCCAGGGTAACAAAGGCAAGATAGTTATAGCGACAGTAGAAAAAGACCAGCATGATATCGGTAAGAACCTGGTTACCATCATGCTCAAGGGAGCAGGCTATTCTGTGGTCGATCTGGGAGTGAATGTCCCGGCCTCCCGGATCGCCGAAGTGGTGGAGCAGGAAAATGCCGACCTGTTAGGCCTGTCAGCCTTACTGGATACTACCATGCCCTTCATGAAGGAGACCATTGAAGAACTGGAGAAGAAAAACCTAAGGGACCAAGTCCGTGTAATGATCGGCGGCGCACCGACCAACGAGGATTTTGCCCGGGATATCGGCGCCGATGCCCACGGAAAAGACGCTTTTGCCGCCGTGAAAATTGCGGACAAAATGCTTTAAAGGAGTGTGAATTGCAAAATGCAGGAAGAACATGCCGATCAAGCATATAGTGAGGCCATTCAACACGGCCAGTACAGTGAACGGATCAAGGGACTCAGGGGGAAATACGATCACATCCGCCTTTTGTGGGAAGACTTGATTACAGCTTTTTATCTGCGTCCCCACCTGGAATCCGTGGTCAAGAAAAAAGAAACATCCACTGGAGGGCTGCGGCTGTATGACCTGGGCTGCGGTACGGGAGACGGATACGATCTCCTTTCCAAGCTTCCTGGAAAGACCAAGCTGGGTGAACACGATACCCGCCTGATCCCCCAGGAACTGCTGGAGCATTACAAAGGGGTCGACCTGAACATCGAATTACTGAAAGAAGGGGAAAATGTGTTCGGGCACTACGACCACGTCAACTTCTGTAAAGGGGATTTTTCCAACGGTCTGCCTGTAGAAGAAGGGGAGTCCTCTTATGACCTGTACTTTACTTCGTACGGGACCCTTTCCCACAGCAGTGACGAAGAGCTGGAAAAACTGTTGATCGATATTGCCCATCATGCCCATCACGGCAGCCTGATCATGGGGGACTGGATCGGCCGTTTCTCCTACGAATGGCAGGATCTTTGGACGGAAAACTTCGAGGAACGGACACATATGGACTATAAGATCAATTATCTCTATGAGGAAGATGAGCGCGACGACATTGAAGTGTCTTCCTTCCCCATGCGGCTGATGACGCCCCAGGAAGTCTCGACCATCGTAGAGCGCGCCGCCGAGCGTTCGGGTGTAGACCTGGAGATTGTCCGCTTTTTTGACCGTTCCCTTTTCGTGGGGCGGCATATCGAAACAGGCACATACAACGGCAATCCCCAACCCATCCGTTCCATGGTCAATTCGCTGCATGAGCCGGGGCTCAGGACATACTTCCCGGATTTAAAGTTCGACTTTCAGCCCAAAAAAGGTTTTACCTGGCAGAACCGCCTGCTGGGAGACCTGGCCGATTGTTGGAACAGCCTGGTAGACTATACCATGGAGTTGATGAAGTTCTCCGACCGGTCCAGCAGCGAGCTGCTGCCGGATTCGCCGCTTACGGAATTTCCTGCCCTGGAAAGGGCTTACGAGGTAATGCGCCAGACGGTGGAGGTCAGCAAAGGCCTGTTTGGTGATACCCGGGCGGACTTGATCGAGTCGCAGTTGGGCTTTGCCCTGCGCAGCCTGGAGATGAACATGCAGCGGGGCATGGGCCTGGGACACGGATTGGTGGCTATCATTCGCGTCAACAAGTAGCAGGTGACCATACAGGTAAAGCCAGGCGAACCACATGTAGAAGCTGCTCAACAGTGAAAACAGTCTAGAAAACAGGCTAGAGCAGGATCAACAAACCGAAAAATTATTGAGGAGGCATTAAAATGGTAGTACATGGAGCAATGGGCGGAAGTTACAAGCCCCTGTCGGAAAGCGATATTCGTTCCATCAATGACATGGTGATTCGACTTTATGAAGAGGTTGGTGTCAAGATTCCCAATGACCAGGCCCTGGATATCTTTGCCGATAATGGGGCAGAGGTGGATAAAAATAGCGGGATTGTGAAAATCTCCCGTTCCATGTTTGAAGATTTAGTGGCCAAAGCCCCGGAAAAGGTCGTGCTTTGCGGCCGAAAAGAAGAAAACGACCTGACCCTGGAAGGGGCCCGGACCTACCTGGGAACCGGCGGGACAGTTTTGAACTGCCTGGACCTGGAGACGGGGCAGCGCCGTCCTACCAGCTTGCAGGATGTGAAAGACTTTGCCCGGCTGATGGATGCCCTGGATCACATCTCCTTTTTTGTGATCAATGTTTACCCCAACGAACTTCCTTATGCAGAAGTGGATGTGAACCGTTTTTACTCCGCTCTTTCCAATACCAGTAAGCATGTCATGGGCGGAATCTATACCCTGGAAGGTTTGCGTAACGTGGTGAAAATGGGTGAAGAGCTGGCCGGCAGCCCGGAAAAACTGCGGGAAAGACCCTTTATTTCCATGATCACCTGCGTAATGAGTCCCCTGCTGCTGGATGACAGCTATACTGATTTCCTGATTGAAGTAGCCCGGCAGGGCATACCCCTGGCCACCCCGGCAGAACCCCTGGCTGGAGCCACCAGCCCGGTGACCCTGGCAGCAACTATCGCTACCAACTGCATCGAAACCCTGACCGGTGTCATGCTGGCCCAGCTGGTCAACCCCGGCACGCCGACCCTGTTCGGCTCGGTAGCCACCAACATGGACATGAAAAGCGGCTCGTACCTGGCGGGCAGCATCGAGTCGGGCCTGATTAACGCCGGCCTGGCCCAGATGGCCCAGTTTTACAAGGTTCCCTTTTATGCCACTGCCGGCATGTCCGACAGCAAGCTTCCCGACTGCCAGGCAGGCTATGAAAAAGCCACCACGGCCATGGTCGCTGCGCTGGCCGGGGCCAACTATATCCACGATGCCGCCGGATTGCTGGAATTCTGTACCACGGCTTCCTACGAGCAGATGGTCATCGATGACGAGATCATCGGCACCTGCTTACGGGCCGTCCGGGGCATTGAGGTCAATGAAAGGACCCTGGCAGAAGAGACCATCCGCCGGGTGGGGCCGGGCGGAAACTTCGTGGCCGAAATGCATACCATTGAAAACTTCCGTAAGGAGTTTTTCTACCCGCAGGTATCCGATCGCCAGTCAAGAAAGCACTGGGAACAGGGCGGCGCCCTGGATGCCCGGGAAAGAGCCCGGAAAATCGCCAAAGATTTGCTAACCAACCATCAACCCGAGCCCCTGCCTGAAGCAGCCAGCAAAAAAATCCTCTCCCAGTTTCAAGCTATCAGGCCTTAGGGAGCAGGCCTTTGAATAAAAGGAGCAGGCTGAGTCACTCAAAACTCCATTCACAGACAAAGGAGCTGAAAAAGCATGCTTGTCATAGGCGAACTGATCAACGCCACACGGAAAAAAGTACGCCAGGCGGTTATTGACCAGGACCTGGCCTTCCTGCAGGACCTGGCCAAGCGGCAGGATGAAGCCGGAGCCCACTATATCGACGTCAATGTGGCTACCGGTGCCGGGAAGCAGGAAAAAGAAATTGAAGACATGAGATGGGCTGTCAAAGGTATCAAGGAAGTTACCGAAAAGCCGCTGGCGATTGATACCACCAGCCCGGACGTAATGAAGGCCGGATTGGAAACCCATGGCCCCGGCGCCATGGTCAACTCCGCCAGTGCCGAAGAAGGACGCCTGGAACCCTTCCTGCAGCTGGCCAAAGAATATGACTGTCTTTGTGTTGCCCTTCCGGTCAGCGATGCAGGGATCCCCAAGGAACTTGAAGAACGGATGGAAATCAGCAAACAGATTATTGAAGCTGCGAGAAAAGAAGGCTTTCCCGAAGACCGGCTCTATGTGGACCCCCTGGTCTTTCCCTTGGGTGTGGATGATCAGAGCGGGGTGTTAACCCTGCAGACCATCGCCGATCTGAAAAAGCAGTTCGATGTGAAGACCACCATCGGGTTGACCAATATTTCCCACGGCCTGCCCCAGCGCGGCCTGCTGAACCGCACCTTCATAACCTTGGCCATTTACGCCGGCCTGGACTCGGCGATCATTGATCCCTTGAACAAAGAGGTCATGAGCTCCGTCCTGGCGGCCGAGGCGGCCTTGGGCAAGGACCCCTATTGCGGAAAATTGCTAAAAGCGTTCCGCAAAGGCCAATTGGTGCCGTAAGACCTTCCAGGGTTAAGTCAACCCTGGTGAAGAGAAAGAGAAAAAATCGAATTTAAAAGGAAGAACAATACAGGAAAGGAGTAGTGCTAATGTCACGCATGGAAGAACTTGCTACAGCTATTATGGAAGGAGATTCTGAGGGGATCAAAGACCTGGTCCAGAAAGTCCTGGATGAAGGAACTGAACCTGAAGATATTTTAAGTAACGGTTTAATGCAGGGGATGGAGGTAGTAGGAAAGCGCTTTGCCAATGAGGATATGTTCATCCCCGAAGTTATGCTCTGTGCCAGAACCATGCACTCCGCTTTGGAAATCCTGCGCCCGCTGCTGGAGTCCCAGGATAAAAAGATGCAGATGAAAGGCAAATTGTTGTTAGGGACCGTTGCCGGAGACATTCACGACATCGGCAAGAGCCTGGTAGAAATGATGTTCACTGCCAACGGGTTTGAGGTGGTGGATATCGGCGTCAATATTAACCCGGAATCATTTGTTGAGGCGGTAAAAAAACATGAACCGGATATAATCGGTATGTCGGCCCTGCTGACTACCACCATGCCTGCCATGGCTGAGACGGTGGAAGCTATTGACAATGCCGGTTTGAGAAAGGATGGCCGGCCCCTAATCATAGTCGGGGGAGCGCCGGTCACCGAAGAGTTTGCCCAGGAAATTAAAGCCGACCTTTATGGTGAAAATGCCCTGGAAGGCGTCGATGTGACCAAGGAAGCACTGGGGATTAGTTAAAAGAATTGGGAAAACAGCAGGCCGGGCAATAAACGCCCGGCCTGCTGACAAGTATCATACTATCAGGAAGGAGATGATATCTTGGATATTGCCAAGCAAGTGCAGG
>Ga0207421_10006283_pt1 | contig 12984 bp, 9 predicted proteins | sample SodLakKL_010_SED_4_FD_187542 | JGI IMG/M metagenome (GOLD analysis project Ga0207421, IMG submission 187542) | Alkaline sediment microbial communities from Lake Tanatar, Kulunda Steppe, Russia - 8KL_010_SED (SPAdes) (version 2) | ecosystem: Environmental > Aquatic > Non-marine Saline and...
AACGAATAAACTAATAAACAATAAAAAATGAAACATATAAAATTGATATTAATAGCAAGTACAATTGTTTTATTTTCCTGTCAAATTGGCGAACCTGCTGAGAGACCAATTCACACCAGGGGAGAAATTTTCGGCACATATTATACGGTAAGTTATTATTGTTCGGATAATAAAATATTAGAAGACCAAATAGACAGCTTACTTAATGATTTTAATAACTCGATGTCATATTATGTTGAAAACTCTGTAATATCAAAAATCAATCGTAATGAAACCGATGTTATGGATGATTATTTCAACACCGTACTAAAAAGATCGTTAGATATATACGAAGAAACTGATGGTGCTTTTGATGCCACTGTTGCACCCCTTGTAAATGCATGGGGTTTTGGCTTTGAGAACAAAAAGGATATGACACAATGGAAAGTTGATAGTATAAAGCAATTTATAGGCTCAGATAAGGTATCTATTGAAGATAATAAGGTTGTAAAACAAGACCGTCGTATAAAATTTGACTTTAATGCTATAGCAAAAGGCTATGCTTCCGATTTGGTTGCACAACTTTTAGAAAGTGAGGGTATAAAATCTTACCTGGTTGATATAGGTGGGGATCTTATAGTTGGTGAAGTTAAACCTGATGATTCAAAATGGAGAATAGCTTTAGAGCGTCCAACGGAAGGATATGACGCTCCACAAGAATATGATCATATTGTAGAAGTTAAAAACCGTGCTGTGGCAACCTCGGGAAGTTACCGCAGGTATTATGAAGAAGACGGGCAAAGGTATTCGCATACTATCAACCCGAAAACGGGATATCCTGTTGAAAATAATCTTCTTAGCGTTACTGTTTTCGCTGATGATTGCATGAGCGCTGATGCCTATGCCACTGCATTTATGGTAATGGGCAGGGATGAAGCCGGCAATTTTGCAGAAAACAGGGATGACCTCGATGCTTTTTTTATTTACTCAAAAAATCTTGACGACTATGGAGTGCACGCCACCGAAGGCCTTGAAATTATTGATGTTGAATAAGAATAATTCCAATATTAGCTATATTTTTGTTTAATAATCAATCCTTTAAGCTGATTGTTAAAAACTCAACATGGCAGTTCATCATTATTTAATTTAAACGTCTAATATATTCCACTTCTCCTCCGTGCAAACCATTCAATGGTAACCAATAAAAGTATTAAAAAAAAGATGCCTCTTAGGCTTATTGCCTCTTCAAATTGTTGTTGCGAGTATAATACAGGTTTTATATCCTCTCTTTGTTGCAATTTATCATAAAGTTCGCCCCATTGCCCGGGATAGAACATTTCACCATCATTTTCAACAGCAAGCCTGTACATTAATTGATGATCTGCTATAGTCTGCTGTTTTTCTACATTTAGCTGAACAACGCTAAATTCACCTTGCTGGTTATACTGCTCATCACCAACAACAACAGAAGCTTCATATGTATACTCTCCCACCGGGAATGTGCCTGCATCAAGTGTATAAGCATTTGTTGTACGACTGAATACATAGGGATATTCAACTCCCTCCTGGTTGGTGATAGTTAAATTAAGCTCGGGCTCGTTTATTAATTCATAGCTTTGATTATAAACCTCTGCGGAAAACTCTACAGGTTCGTTTTCATAATATATGTTTTCTGAAGAAATCCTCAAGTGGTCTTTATCTTCCAAAATAGACAGATATTGAACTTTATTGGAAATCAGCTCGTTGAAAATATTGTGGTTCTCCTTGTGCATGTAATTATAAAGCCTCCACCTCCAAATACCTTCACCGGTTATTACCCCTGATTTTATACCCATATCTTCGGTAAATAGTATCAAAGGATCTTCAGTAGTAACATTGCCGATCTGTTGATTCAGAAAAACACGGGCTGCTCCGTCCATCTCAAATTCAGCAAAATGAGTATATAAAGGAGGTAATAAATCAAAAAAGTCTTCAGTATCCTGTTGTATACTAAATAAAGCAAAGCCTTGATTAAAGTCTGGCAATGCTTCATTGAACTGATCAGAACGTGGTGTTATAGTAACACCTGCGTTCATTTCATTAAATGCAGTAATATTAGTTTGACTCCCTATTAAAAAAAGCCTGGGAATACTGTGTTCATTCAACTCTTCCATAATACCGGGCCGGGGATAATCCATTGAAGGCAACTGATGAAAAATAACCAGGTTGTATTGTTCAACATTATCATCGAATTCACCAATCTCGGAAGATGTTACATCATAATGTTCATTGGTTTCAAGACTTTGTTTAATAGCACCAACATCAGGATGAGGTGTATTGGAAAGTATTAACACCTCCTGCCTGCTGTCCAGTACTTCTATAAAAAAATCTTTATAATTGTTCTCCACATTTATTTCTCCCTCCACAGGAGCAATATCAACATTATAATTTTGCATCCCTACATCCTCAGCCTCTAGTGTTAAATCAACTGTTTCGAAGTGATGATCTGAAGTAAATTCCAACTCCCGGGTAAACAATTCTTCGTCATCTTTACTAACAGTAAGAGTACTTGTTTCACCCCGGCATTCCAATGCTTCTATATTTATCTGAACTGGAAATTTGTTCCCCAGGTAGGTTACCTGGTTGTGACGAACATCTTCCAGGATAATATCTTTGTGTGCAGTAGTATCTCCAAGTGCAACTGTGTATATAGGAATATCGCTCGCCCGCGAAGCATAAACAGGATTAGTTCCCCGATTATATATACCATCCGAGGCAATAATAACAGCGCCTACATTCCTATTACTGTATGAAACCTGCAAACCTTCAAAAATATCAGACATATTGGTAAGCCTTTCATCAAAAGTAAATGCATCCTGCCTGCTAAAAGATTCACCAAATGTATATGTCCGAACATCATAATCACGACCTAACTCTTCCTTAAATAAATCAACTTCTTCATGATATTCATTGCTATAATAGGCAGAATCAAGCCCGAAATTAACTGAAGCTGAGTTGTCCTGAACAAAAAGTACCATGGGGTCTTCCTGCGTTTTAACCATGCGCTCAATCATGGGAGAAAGAAGTAAAAACGCAATTATAAATACAACTATAAACCTGAACAAAACGAGCAAAATAGTAGCTCTACTGCTCAAATTATTATTGTTACGATAATAAAGTAATGCAGCATAGCCTCCGGCTAACAAAAAGCATATTATCAGTAGCCAGGATGGTTGACCGAAGGTAATATCAAAGTTCATGACAGATTATTATGATTTATTTATCCCTAATAAATATCAAATGTGTTTCAATTAGACTACAAATTAACAAAAAAATCACGCAAAGCCGCAAGGACGCCAAAGGAAAAATCATAAATGATTTTTTCATCTTTGCGTACTTTTTAATTCAACTATATTGTTATAATTCATTAAAAATACTAAAATCAGGGTTTTGTGCTAAAAACTTAGCAATTTTTACTTTGTGTCTTGGCGCCTTTGCGTGATTTTTTTGAACACATCAAAATAAGATTTTGCTCCAATAACGGTTTATTAATTAAAATGTTACTAATAATACTTGAAAAGTTCTTAATCGCTTAACCACTTAATTGCTTTATGTTTTCTATTTTAAAAAATAATTAAATAAAACATATCATATAATTTAAGCAAAATAGTTATTTTTGAAAACACAAACATTTTTAAATCAGTTACATGCTCATTTGAAATATTGATATCGTTATTCAGCTTGAGTAGTGTCACTTATCAAGTATAATTATTGTAACCATTTATTAAATATAGCTGTTTTTTGATTTATAATAGCCAAAAATATTACTAATTATGTCCTCATCAAATTCAAAAACTAAGCAGAATAAAAAAAGAAAAAGAAAAAAGGTAAAGTATCGAAAAGTGGCTTTTAAGTTTACCGATGCTCAAAGAAAAGCTCTCGACCGTTATTGTAGCACCCATAACACAACACCTGTCAGGTTTATAAAAGCTGTTGTAAATAAAAAAACGGAACGTTATCGTGATAGTGATTATGAGCCTTCCTATGTTACGGAAAATCAACTCAAGCTTTTTGATGAAGAAACCTCCAAAAAAAATAAATAAAACAAATAGCACTAAATGAAGTCTTCTTTATCCAAGATTCTAATATCAAACTTTTTTGCCAAAAACCCGGCGTTCTGTATTTGTTAGTATGAGAAAAAGACTTGAGTGATACCATCCCCTCCCCTGTCGGGATGTTCGGGTTTAGTGTTTTCTACTTCGGGGACTGTCATTAAATAATCTTTAATAGCATCGCGCAAAACACCTTCTCCTTTTCCATGAAGTATACGGATTTTTTTAATTCCAAGCAATACGGCATCATCAATATAGCGCCTAAGAATAGACAGTGCCTCGTCAACTTTTTTCCCGCGTAAATCAATGTCTGTATTAAATTCTGCTGCCTTTTTGTTGATGTCGAAACTATATTTTACTTTATTACCGGAATTGGTTTTAACTTGCTTATTCTTCTTGAATTTTACTTTTTGCAGTTTTTTAAGGGGGGCTCTGATTTTGATGTCACCAAATAATACAATCCCCTGGTTACCTGATATATCAACAACTTCACCGGTAAAATTTTGCCCTTCCATTCTCACCATATCACCTTTTTTAACAGGAGAACTGTCCTGAACATCTTCATACTCAGGTTTCTCTTTAGCAGGTTTATCCCTGGCAGGTTTTGTTTTTGGTTTTTCCGGTATATTTTTTTCTAATTGTTTTGTATACTCATTTAACTCTTTTCTTAAACGTTTTGTATTTTCTTTATCAGCATTGGATTCTCTTATTTCCTTAATAGTATTTTCTATTTTCTTATTTGTTTCAGACAGGATTTGTTTAGCTTCGTTTTTTGCATCTGCCAGCATTTCGTTTTTCCGGGTTTTCAATTCTTCTGATAATCGTTGATATTTTTCAATCATTTCATTTAGAAAGGTCTCGGCTGAACGCAACTGCTTCTCTTTTTCTTCTAGCTCCTGTTTCCTTAACTCCAGGTTTTGAAGTTGATGATCCAGATTTACCTGTTCTTTGCCGGCAATTTCGGAAGCTTTCTCCAGTATTTTATTAGGGAAGCCTATTGACTTTGCAATTTCAAAAGCAAAACTACTGCCGGGTACTCCTGTTTTTAATTTATAAACAGGTTTCATATTTTTAGAATCAAAAAGCATAGAGCCACTGATAATTCCTGGTACTTTACCCCCCATGGCCTTTAAGTTTGAATAATGGGTGGTGATCACGCCAAATGGATTAAAATCATTAAGCTTCATTAATGCCGATTCAGCTATGGCGCCCCCTATACGGGGCTCAGTACCTGACCCGAATTCATCAATTAAAAACAAAGTTTTATTATTGGCATGTTTAAGGAAAAACTTCAAATTATAAAGGTGTGAGCTATAAGTGCTAAGGTCATTTTCTAGCGATTGTTCATCACCAATATCTATAAATAATTTTTGAAAAACACCTGCTTCGGAATAATCTGTCATTGGAACTAACATTCCGCATTGGAGCATATACTGAATTAAGCCACAAGCTTTCAAGCAAACCGATTTACCACCGGCATTAGGACCGGATATCATTAATATTCGATGATCTTTCTCAAGTTCCAGGTCAAACGGTTCTACATGTTTATTTTGTTTTTTATATGATAAATACAAAAGAGGATGAACTGCTTTAACCCAGTTAATGGCAGGTTCCGGGGTAAGCTTAGGTCTCATTCCTCCCATTTCAACTGCCAAAAGGGCTTTAGCACGAATCAAATCGGCAATACCCATCAGGCGGTAGCACTTTTTCAACAATTCAATGTATGGACGTAAAAAATCAGTAAAGTTTGTCAAAATACGTACAACTTCCTTCCATTCAGCAAGCTCTAATTCACGAATCTCATTATTTATTTCAAACACTTCTTCCGGCTCAATAAAAACAGTTTGTCCGGTTGAGGAGCTATCATGAATAAAACCACGTATATACTTTTTATGAGTTGCAGGAACCGGAATTACCTGGCGTCCATTACGAATAGTAAGTTCCAGGTCATCACTTATCCATCCCTTTTTTTTGACATCCTTAAGTATATGGTTAATTTGCTGTTTAGCTTTTGTATGGTTGGATGCTTTTTGTTTTCTAATATCAGCAAGTACCCTGGAGGCATTATCACGAATTTCGCCGGATTCATCTATAATTTTCTCTATCTCTTCAAAAATCTCTTTATCCAAATAAACACCCTCTGTCAATGCATAAAGTGAGGGATAAAGTGGTTGTTCATCCTTATCAGTTTTTTTGAAATAGTCAATTATTTTGTTGATGGTTGTAAGCGATAACCATAACTCCGCTAACTCTTCGGGAAGAATATATGTGTTTTCAGGTCTTATTTTTTTGAATAGCTCTGCCGGATCATAATAATTTGATTGTGGAAATGTTTCTCCCGAGAGAATTACTTTCCTAAAATCATCAGTTTGGTCAAGCAATTTAGAAATCAAATCAATTTTTCTTCTAAACCGCATCCTTTCAACTTGCTTCTGCCCAAGCTCACTTAGGCAGAGCTCTTTTAACATATGGCGAATATGATTAAAGCCTGTCTTTTCTTCAAAACTTTTTGGGTAGATCACAATAATTTAATTTGGAAAATTCTAACACAAAGGTAATAAGCTTCAGCCGTAAAACAATTAAGGATCTCAACAATTCTATTTTGCAATAATTTCAAACTCCGTTCTCCTGTTTTTTTGTCTCCCTTCTTCGGTTTCATTTGAAGCTATAGGTTCCGAATAAGCATACCCTTCGTATTCAAGCCGGTCAGGATCAATGCCTTTATCTATAAGATAATCCACTACAGATTTTGCACGATCTTCTGATAGCCGTTTATTTAACTCCCAGCCACCTACGTTATCGGTATGTCCTGATACCTTAACCCTTGCATCCGGATTATCTACCATAAGTTGATAAAGAACTCCCAGTTCAGCGTGAGACTCAGGAGTTAATCCAGATTCACCTGTGTCAAAGAAAATATTATTGAGTATTATTGATGAGCCAACTTCAAACTTTTTCAACTCTATATCATTAATGATTTCTCTATGCACTTCGCTTTCTGTTATATTAAAATTTTCGGAATGAAACAGGTATCCTTCGGCATTAACAGAAATCCCGTAATTTTTTCCACCGGGCAAAGATATGGTATATTCCCCTGTTTCTTCATTTGAGTTGAATTCGGCAAGTAATATTTCTTCTTCGTTATCATATAGTTCTATATTTGCATATACAGGATTTCCTGTTTCGAAATCAGTTATTTTTCCTCTCAAAATGGTCATTGGAGCAACATCAATTTCAACTTCATCAGCCATTATCAAATCATTAGCAGGCTTTACAATACTAGCTATTGGTTGTTGTTCAGGAGTATTTATCAATGGTTTTTCAGGTCCGAGGAAAGTAATTTCATATATATCACTACCACCATGACCTTCTTCTTTCATTGCAGAATAATAACCTGTTTCCCCATCTTCAGTGATTGTAAAGAAGAGATTATCACCGGGAGTATTTATGGGATAACCGAGGTTTTCAGGTTCAGTCCATCGACCTCCTATGTATTCAGTTTTGAATATATCAAACCCACCCATTGAATTATGTCCTTTTGAACTGAAATATAGTGTTTTTCCATCAGGATGCATAAATACACTTTCTTCATCATATTCTGTATTGACAGTAGGACCTATATTTTGGGGGACTCCCCATCTTTCTCTTTCATCAAGTTCTGAATACCATATATCCTTACCACCGTAACCCTCCGGTCTTTCACTGACAAAGTAAAAAGTTTTTCCATCGGGCGAAAGTGTACCGCTTGTTTCTTGGTATTTGGAGTTAATACTACGAGGCAGCCTCCTGGTTCTTGACCAACTTTCACCGTCCCAAGTAGATTCATACAAATCACCTCCCCCTGAACTACGATATATTAATAGTGTTCTCCCATCATGCGAAAGACCCGCAACAGCATCATGTGAACTTGTATTTATCCGCCGGCCCGGATTATAAGGCTCTATCCATTCGCCATTAATTTTCCTGGTTTGCAAAATGTTCTCAAAATATTTATGATCATAACTGACAGTCTTAGGACGTCTGCCAAGGGGTCTCCTTGTGGTGAAAAACATTTTTGTACCATCAGTATTTATTACAGCAGTGTAATCATCATATTGAGAATTAATCTTACTGCCTAAATTATCTATAATGACTCTTTCCGGATCATCAACGAGCTCTTTTCCATAATTACATTCATCTATTCTTTTATCGATTATATCACGTTCCTTGATCAATTCTTCAGGCGTTAAGTTTTCACGATAAAACCTGTACTGATCTATAGCTTCATCAAACTTGTAACTAAGCTGATAAGCCTCCCCAAGCTTATAATATACTTCCAGGGTTGGTACATTAAGCTTGACAGCTTTTTCAAAAAAATCTACTGCTTTATGATAATTTATTGTATTTAAGTAACAAACACCAATTTTATAATTTAGCCATGCATTGTCAGGATTAAACTCATTGGCCTCGAGGTAATAATCCAGCGCTTGTTTGTATTTTCCCCCACCCTCTTCAAATAAATCATCACCATTACTTAAATTTCTGCGTGCTTCTCTCAAACCTTGCCTGTCATCAGGAAAATTTGACCGGGAAAATTCAACATTTTGAGAAATTACCGGATGAGAAATAAAAATAAAAACACTAATTATTAGAAATTTTATTATTTGGCTCATATCATTTATATTTTTGTTACCTACTTCCTTGGCTAATTTTACACTTAATTTTGTTATTATATTACTCCAAATATTGCTCTGCGTAACTTACACCTAAATTTGCTGCTTTTTCCCAGTCTTGCCTTGCTTGATCAAAGTCGCCTAGCATTTCGTAGGATATTCCCCGGTTATAAAATGCTTCGCCAAAATCAGAATTTAACTCAACAGCTTTATTGTAATCTTCAATGGCTCCTTTATAATCATTAAGCTTATATTTAACATTACCACGTCCATTATATGCTGCTACAAACTCAGAATTGATTTCAAGAGCCTTATCAAAATCTTCCAAAGCATCTTCATGCCTTTCTAAGCGAAGGAGAACCATACCACGGTTGCTATATAAATAATCCACCGAATCATTGACCCTTATAGCGGCATTATAATTCTCCAAAGCTTCTTCATACTTATTTTGTTTCTTATATAAATTACCAATCTCATTATAAGTAAAATACATTGATGGATCTAATACTACAGCTTGCTGGTAATCAGCAAAAGCACCGGTGGTATCGTTTATTTTGGCTTTTGAACTACCTCTGTCGTGATATGCATAAGCATAATCAGCACGTATGTTTATAACGTTGGAGAAATCATCTATTGCTTGTTGGAAATTTTCATGAAGAAAATTTATTTTACCCTTGTAATAATATGCCAGGTAAAGATTATTGTCCCTTTCTAAAGCAATAGAATAATCAGACAAGGCCTCCTCCAAATCTCCCAATTTATGATTTGCCCTGCCCCGGCTATAAAAAGAAATCGCTTTATCGGGGTCTATCTCTAAAACAGTGTTAAAATCCTCTATAGCGCCTTGATAGTCATCCATTTTATACTTTGCCAAACCCCTGTTATAATAAGCCAGCTCAAAATCCCCGCGAATAGAAATAGCTTCATTAAACTTTTGCATCGCTTCTAAATACTCATCTTCCTGGAAATAAGCAATACCCTCGTTGTAAAGCTCTTCTGCTTCCATTGCATCTTCTTCTCCTATCCTAATGGTATCGGTGCTATTGACCGTTTGACAATAGGGCTGAAAAGTGGCAATTAAAAAAAACAGGATAGTAAAAATTATATAAGACTTCATGTGAATAAAACTTTAATTATTAAACTAGATAAAACTCGCACTATTGAAAATTATTCCGTTTGTAAAAAATTTTCTCATGCTCGTTACAGATTATGCTAATTTTGTTATTGGTATTATAATATATTGTGTAATGCTTGTATATGCTAAATCTTAATAAACAATAGTATGTTATTAACTTAAATAAAAGGTTATTATTACTTTAAGTTTAATAGAATTTAACTACATGCAAATATATTCAAAAAAACAATCATAAACATTCGCTAAAACAAGGAATTTTTTTTGATTTAAAACAATTAATAATTATCGGTTTTCGTGAAAAATAAATTCAGTCAGGATAAAAAAAGAAATATAATCACACTGGGATATTCATACCTTGAACATTTTTTTAAGGGAAGTACCAGGCATGGTACACACTCTCCATTTTTATATAATTTGCTTTCAAATTGTATTTATTTCAATATCCCAACAGAAAAATTTGAAGATATTGAAAAACAACGCGAAAGGCTGAAATCCAACAAAGAAACTATTAAAGTTAGAGATTTAGGGGGTCAAAAGACCAAAAAACCTTGTAATAATGATTACAGGAGTATATCGGGAATTGCAAAAAGCTCATTAAAAGGGAGGAAACACGCAACATTACTACACAAAATCGCACACTATTTTGAATGTGATAATATTTTGGAACTGGGAACCAGCTTTGGCATCACTACATCCTATCTAAGCAGGGCAAGACCACAAGCAAATATTAATACTTTAGAAGGATGTCCGCAAATAGCAAATGAAGCTATTAACGTTTTTGAGTCACTTGACCTTAAAAACATTACATTGCATGTAGGCAATATTGATGAATTATTACAACCGGTTCTCGACAAAAATAAAGCGCCGGATTTAATATTTATCGATGCCAATCACACCTACCAAGCTACCACAAAGTATTTTAACATTTTGCTGAAGTATAAAAAAGAAAATACGATACTAATAATTGATGATATACACTGGTCGCCCGGAATGGAAAAAGCCTGGAATGAAATATGCAGTTGCCCCGAAGTAACGGTTACTGTAGATTTGTTCTTCATGGGCGTGGTGTTTTTTAAAAAGGGATTAAGCAAAGAAAATTTTATTATAAGGTATTAATTAAAACTTATATTTTCACTGGTGCAAAGGTTTTTAAGCAACCCGAAGGTTCAAGTCCCAAAAGCCTTCCGTAGATGTAAGTCTTTAAGCCAAATACATAAAAGTATAATCTGACCTTAATTTTTTTATCACCTTATCCTATTGTAATTCAATGTATTATAAATATTCGCAAAAAAAATATCAAAAAAACTAAAAAAATAGTTGCACAACTAAAAATTTAGTTGTATGTTTGTATTGAAATTAGATTTTAGATAATTAAAAGTCAGTTTTATATCATGAAAGAACTAACAAAAGCAGAAGAGCAGGTTATGCATATATTATGGGACATTAAATCCGGCTTTGTGAAGGATATTTTAGCCAAAATGCCTGATCCTAAGCCTGCATACAACACAGTATCAACCATAGTGCGTATACTGGAAAATAAAGGTTTTGTGGGACATAAGGCTTATGGAAAAACCCACGAGTACTATCCCTTAGTGGAAAAATCATCCTATACAAAAGAAATGATGAGTGGCATAATATATAATTATTTTAACAACTCAATTAAGCAGATGGTATCATTTTTTTCAAATGAAAAAGGACTCACCGCTTCAGAACTGGAAGAGCTTAAGCGCATTATTGAGGATGAAATTGAAAATAAAAAATAAGAACTGTATATAATTCTAATCATTAATAATTAAAAATAATAAAATGGAAACAATAGGTAATTATATATTTTGGACATCCATTTACCTTATAATATTAGGTTTAATACATTGGTTATTGGTGGGAAAATCTGCTACTCCTTCTCAAAATCGTGCATTTATTCTCATTGGTTTAATTTCTTCAATACTATTCGGATTGATAAGTTTAATTCCAATACATGGTATTATCGGTGAAACATCTTCATACTCCGTAAAATTACCTGAAGTAATAGTAGGAACATCAGAGAGTATAAATAATACCGGCAGGTATTTGTTTTATACCATAAGCACACAAAACTTTTTATTATATGTTAGTTTCGGTATATCTTTGGCTTTAGCTGTTCGCTTATTTGGCAGCATTTTAATTCTGCTTGCAAGCACCCGTATAAATCGCCGATTAGATATTTCAGGTTTCACCGTGTTGCCAATGAAATCGAATACTGCACCCTTTTCTTTTTTTGGTTTTGTATTTATACCTGAGCAAATGTTGTCAGGCAAAAAGTTACAATATGTTTTGGTCCATGAGCAAGCCCATATTCAAAAAAATCATTCATTAGATTTGATATTTGTAGAGTTGCTGACTTTGGTTTTCTGGTTTCATCCGGCGATATGGTATTTGCGACGTGAAATAAAGCTTCAGCATGAATTTGAAGCCGATAGTTTTGTTCTTAAACAGAAAATGGAAAAGACAACCTATCAGAAAATGCTATTGGATATGTCTTTCCCCGGATCACCTTTAACAATAGCTAATCCTTTTAATTATTCACCTTTAAAAAAACGAATTATGATGATGAACAAAAAATTTCAAGTAAGTTATACTAAGGCTATTTTTAGTATGCTTGCAATTATCCCTTTGTTTGCAATAGCTGTTATATTGCAATCATGTGAAGAAAAATCTCCGGAAGATTTAGAAAAAAAGGAAGAGGTTACCACTGAGACAAAAGATGATGAGGTTAGGGGCGAGGTATCAGAAGATATAGAAAAAGAAGATGATGAGGCTTCAGGCTATATATTTACTGAAGTTGATAAGGAGCCATCTTTTCCGGGAGGAATGCAAGAGATGATGTCCTTTTTACAGGAAAATCTTGTTTACCCAGAGGAATCACGTAATGCCGGTGAGGAGGGAACAGTTTTTGTAACTTTTGTTGTTAAATCAGATGGTAGTATTGCCAATGTAGAAGTAGTTCAAGGGGTCAGCACCGAGCTTGACGAAGAGGCAAAACGTGTTGTAAAAATGATGCCTGAATGGGAGCCCGGCAAATTTGATGGCGAAACAGTAAACACACAATTTACCTTGCCGGTTAGGTTTGCTCTTGACTAAATAATGT
>Ga0207421_10006286_pt1 | contig 12983 bp, 10 predicted proteins | sample SodLakKL_010_SED_4_FD_187542 | JGI IMG/M metagenome (GOLD analysis project Ga0207421, IMG submission 187542) | Alkaline sediment microbial communities from Lake Tanatar, Kulunda Steppe, Russia - 8KL_010_SED (SPAdes) (version 2) | ecosystem: Environmental > Aquatic > Non-marine Saline and...
AGTCGTCTGACAACGGCGGAATAATCACATCAAGTTTTACGCTTTCAAGAATGTCATCGACATCTTTTGACACTTTATCTTTTCTATAATAAGATATCAACCCAATTATTGAAAAAATAATAAATGATGCAGCTATAGGTGCTCCAAGTTCTCCGGCAACAGTAAAATCATAACTGTGAAAGCGAACAATAGCAAAGGTAACAAGTCCCGCGAGTACTGAAATTATAGCAGCTTTCGAACCGCAATAGCGAAATTGTGGTATAAGACCTAAAATCATGGGAACTGCAATTGGGCCAAGAAGTGCAGCAAACCACATTACAATTAATCCCAAAACGCCACCAAACTCATCAGCGTATATTGCAATTATTACTGTTAACAATGTGAAAGTGAAAGTTGTAACCCTGGCGATGTAAAGCGACCTTTCACTTTTTAAATTTTGAAATCGCCTGGAAAGATTTGGTAAAATATCCCGGGTAATAACTGCCGTTATCGTGTTCGCATCCGATGATGTCATAGACATGGTATTGGCAAACATGGACGCAATGACGAGCCCAACCAGTCCTGGAGGAAGAAGCTCCATAGTCAACAAAGCATATGATTGAGTGGGATCTTCCATTTCGGGAATTAAAATTGGGGCTGCCCACATGGGGAAAAAGAGTATCAGTGGCCAAACCAGATACAACACAGCCGATAACAGAGCTGCTTTTCTTGCTTCTGATCCAGAGGATGAAGAAATATATCGAGTTGCTAGATTCCACTGCCCCCCATTATAGCTCAGAAAATTAATAAAGAGAAAGGCCATAGCAAAACCGGCGGTATATGGCGAATTAAACGGTTGAGAGTGATCCTCTGGCAGTTGGTCCCAAAGTGTAAATACAGTAGCGGCACCATCCATGATATTTAAAACAACAACAAACATTACAATTCCGGCAATAATCTGAACTACAAACTGTGCAAAATCTGTCCAAACTACAGCCCATAGACCACCGAGTGTGATATAAATTAATGAAATACCCCCAGCCAGTAATATTCCATATAAAATGGGTATCCCTGTAAACACATTGAGAAGGATAGCAATGGCAGCCCACTTGGCTCCAACATCAAACAACTTTAATATTACACCACACCATGCCATTAATTGTTGTGTTGGGAGGCTGTAGCGTTGCTTCAGATATTCTGTTGGCGACTGTATGTGCAAACGCGATCGCAACCGTGACCATCTTGGGGCAATAAGAAAAGAACCAGCTAATATTGCCACCGTAATAGTCAACGCCCACCAAACGTAAATAGTAAACCCATGCGTATATGCAATTGCTGCGTATGCTACAAAGACAGCACCACTGTAACCGGAGACATGGTGAGAGATACCTGACAACCACCAGGGCAGTTTACCGCCAGACACAAAGAAATCTTTTGTATCAGATATTTTATAATATGACCAAACACCAATTATGATCATTATCAGAAAAAATAACGCGATTGCAATCCAGTCAAAGCTATGCATTTTTTATTATATTTTTTTTGAGTTTATTGCATAATTAATTGAATTATACACATATTTTTAAAAAGGAAAGTTATAAAATTATTTATAACTACAATTCAATTTTACACTTTACATTTAAAAAAGACCTATGGGCCATCTTTACCTCTTTTGGATCCAAATTAATCAGTCTCAAAGGATTATAAAACGTTGTTTCAACAATGCTATCTATAGCCATTATTCCGCAGGATAACAAATAATTAGCACACTGTATCATATTATATGAAGACCCCACCAGATAACCTGTTCTTGGATTATATAATTTACCTGTTTCGTCTAGGACAACATCATTACCTAGTGTATTATACTTACCAGGTTTTAGCCCAGCAATAGGTGATGCATCACTAACCACACAAATATTGGAAATACCTTTGCCTCTGATGATCACTTTTAATACGGATTCAGGAAGATGATGGCCATCAGCAATAATCATTGCTGTCAATCTGTCATTAGATAAACCTGCCCATAACGGGTTTAGATGACGATCAATTTCTCTTGGTATTCCATTACCCAAATGAGTAAGAGCCTGAGCACCGGCGTCAGAGAGTTTTTTCATATCACCATCATCAGCCATTTGATGACCCAGTGAGATCGTAATACCAAGACTTGTTGCATATTGGCATAACTCATCAGAACCAGGGGATTCAGCCGCCATTGTAAGCATTTTTATCTTCTCATCTGACCATTTAAATAGATCATCGAGGTATTTTTTATCTGGTGGATAAACCCAATCTTTATTATGAGCACCCCGTGCACCATCTTCCGGTGAAATAAAAGGGCCCTCAATGTGGAATCCGGGGATATGATCCCTGAGATTGATATCCTTAATGACATTAGCCATCAAGCCAAGGTTTCTTTGAAAGACATCACGTGATGAAGTAATAATAGTCGGTAGAAAGACCACTGTACCATTACTAATCAATTCCTTGCAAGCGTGATAAAAATCCTCCTCATCTAGGTCTGGACTTGAAAAATCTATACCTTTGTAACCGTTTACTTGTAAATCAACGAATCCCGGAATATTCATTGGAAGAGAGGTTTATATAATTTATACCTGAAAAATCATGGCTGAGAATCAGAAAGAAGAGATGCTGACTCCCTATCCAGAAAAACGGTACAATTATTATGCTTTTGCAAGACTGATGCGGGATAAAGATTGGTTATTTCTCTTTCGAATGAGTTTTTTACGGCCGGAGCCTTTCTTTCATCCGGAACGGAACAAACAATTTCATCTGATAACAAGATATGGTTTATAGACATGCTAATTGCTTTACGTGGAACATCTTCAATATTTTTGAACCAGCCCTCATTCATTTGTTGATTGCGACACGCTTCATCCAGTTCCACAATTATGTATGGATCTGTGGTGTCAAAATCAGCCGGCGGATCATTAAATGCAAGATGAGCATTTTCACCTATACCTATAAGTGCAACATCGATGGGATGTTCCTTTATTATCTGGTTCAGACGATCACACTCTTTTTGTGGGTCATCCCAATTGTCTGCGTTAATAAAATTGACACTTTTTAATGGTGCTACTTTATCTACAAATCTTTCTTTTAAATATTTTCTAAAACTTGCAGGATGGGACATATCCAATCCGACATATTCATCCAAATGAAACATATTTACAGAGGACCAGTCAATTCCTTCAGACTTCACTAAATTTTTTAATGTCTCAAACTGGCTGGCACCTGTTGCCAGAATTATGTTAGCCGTATTATTTTTCTCAATAGATTGTCGGATTTTTTCAGATGCTTTTAAAGCAGACTTCTCCCCCAACTCTATTTTATTATCACTTATATCAATCTTCATAACATAATCATTTTTTAAAGTACATAAATATCATTGTACCGAAATAAACAGCAGTTCTAATCAATGCTATTACTAAGTACAAAACTAATGTAATAACTAAAACCCATCCAATTTGGGTAAAAAGCTCTAAGTATGAACCATCAAATGCGATGACAGCATAGAGATTTACTAAAAAAGACACAACGAAAAGAATTATCAGTATAACCCCTTCCCTCTTTAATGTTTTAGCCCTAATAATCAAATCATTCATTCTATTAACCAGTTACAAGATATTTTTTCGGAAGTTCAATTTTTCTGCCAGTCTTAGTAGCTTCTTCTGCAAGTAACGTCCAGGTAGAAGCATTATATCCTTCAAGAGTTAGTTTTTCCGGTGCTTTGCCCTTTTTTATAAACTCTATAAATCCTTCCAAGTAGAGCAATGTTTCATTTAAATCCCATTCATCTGATATAAATTCTCCTCCAGTTTGTTCACCTTCTATAACCCAGGTTGCGCCACCAATGGGTACCGTATCAAACATACGAGAGTGGATATCAGATATTAGTTGTTGAATCGCCGGTGGTGAGGGAGGTTCTTCCGAATACCTGAGATTGTTTTCCAACGACATGGTTCCCTCATTTCCCAGAACATTAAATTGCATTCCGTGATGCTGGTTGCTTGTAATACAATCATATGCAAAATGGATGCCATCCGGATATTCAAACACTAAAGCAAAATTATCCCAAACTTCTCGACCATCTTTGAAAAAATTGATACTGCCATGGCCCATTACATTCAGTGGTTGCTGACCCAGAACCCAATTGGCTATTTGAAAATGATGGGATCCCAATTCGGTCAACATTCCTGCAGAATATTCGTCATATAAACGCCAATTTCTGAACCGGTCTAACTCCGTTCCTCTTCCACCTGGTACTTCATAAAACAACCATTCAGTATTGCGATGCCAATTGGCACGAAGCATCGTTATTGGCCCGATTTTTCCTTCATTTATTTCTTTTAAAGCTTTAAGATAAACAGGACTAAACAGTCGCTGATGACCAATCAAAAGAATTTTATTTTCTTCTAAATGACTATCGTACATCCATTTCACATCATCCAGAGTTCGGGCCATTGCTTTTTCACAAAATACATGACAACCGCTCTGCATGGAATGAACAGTCTGATGGGCATGCTCATGCAAAGGTGTAGCAATGATTACCCCATCCATGGGGACTTTGTCAAGCATTTCCCTGTAATCTTCGAATCCCTGTGCACCATCAGTTAAAGCAACTGCTTCATCAAGGTGTGGCTCCCATACATCACAAACAGCAGGGATTTCAATGTTCATATGGGTCTTAAGTGATTGAACATTTTTTATAAGTGTTTTGCCTCTGGAACCGGTACCAATAAATCCGATACGAACCGTGTCGGATGGTCGATTACTTGCCTTGCTTTTTGTGTTAAATATGTCGAACCATGGCATTTGATTTGCCAATAAAGCAGTACCTGAAAGTACTGAGGTAAGCTCCAAAAATTTTCTCCTATCAATCTTTTGCATAAGTCAATGTAAATACAGTGTTATTTGGTATGACAAGAAAGAGCCGTCAGCTTTACAAATAAATATCACATAATCCTTCAAACTCATACGCTGTTTTTGTCATATTGTATTTAATTCAATGTTTCTTGAATTAAGTCACGTAATCTATTAACGCCTTTATAATATTCATCAGTATTTCTTTCTCCCTGGATAAATGAGCTAAGTACTATGACACTTTTTTAACTTCTATATGTCTTGGAGAAGGTATTTCCATGCCATTGTTCACTAGTATCAATACACTCGATTTCAAAGTCCGCTTTATCAGAGTAATAAAGTGCGTGTATGTATCCGACAGGCTGATTTCCAGCATGGCCGGCATTAGTAGGAACATTCAGTAAATTCAGCCCTTTGGTATCCACATCCACGCGACCATAGGGATCGGTGTCCAAACGGTGTGAATGCCCAAAATAATAGCCTTTGACATGTTTATGGTCATGAGTGAGTTCTATCAGCTCCTCATAGTCCTTGAGTCCGCGAATACTGCCATCATCTTGTGTGTTCGGCCAAGGATAATGATGGCCATGCAGCATTACCGGCTTATCATTGTAGGTTTTCAGGGTTTCATCAAGCCAATTGCGTTGTGCTTCACCCAACTCACCCCAGGTAATATATTCATCAACCCTTGCCAGGGTATCAAGAATAATATGATAGGTATGCCGGGATTCGATGATTTCAACATGACGGCCCTGAACCATAGGATCTTCCGGTTTATGATCCGGAAATACCGTGTAAAAGTTTTCACGATTTTCATGATTTCCCATTGCAATATGCACCGGAATACCTGCATTGCTTAAATGGCGCAGTAACGTCCAACTAAGCGCGAATTCACCAACAAGACCATGGGTATTGGCGAGGTCACCAAGAATGATAACTCCGTCTGGTTTGCCGTACTTGCCATTGTTTAAAATACGATTAACAGCGGTCTCCAAATTGTCAAACATATTTGAACCAGCACGCAAAGTGTGGGGGTTTTTATCGATGTGAGTATCGGCAATCAGCACGAAATAATCGGCCTCGGACTCATTTCTTGTTTTGTTTTTACTAGTCAGGATACCGGGAAAGCCCAAAACAAGACCGGTAGTAAGTGCGGTTGAAGTGGCAAGAAATTTTCGGCGACCAATTGAGAAGCCGTCCTTTGAATTCCTGCTGTTATTACTCGAATTATCCATTTAGTCCAAAAAGTTCTTTTATTGTCTTCATAAAGAAAGATTATGTGCTAGTAGTCACAATATATTAACCGGTTACTATAAATGCCACCCGTAATACCCAAAAATTAAAACGAGTAATTCAAAAAGTTGTAATATTTGTTTTCTACAAGATCGGCCGTTTAGTAATTAAACACGGAAACGGCACGTTCTTCATTTGCTGAAACATAGGCTGCTTCTACAATTGCCAGAGATTTGAGACTTTCCTCACCCGAAACAACTGGTTGAACTCCTCTATGTAATCGATCCAGAATCGATTGATATTGGGCCAAATGATGTGAATGTTTAAATCCAGCCATCGGACTTGTGGCCCCGGTCGAAGCAGTTTTGCTGCCTTTCTGTTCTGTATGTTTACCAGAGTCTTGCTCTGAACCGCTCCAGGTGTTTTCTTGTGAATCGAAATCAACTGATCTCTCCGATCCGTCTGCAGAATAAAGCCGGAATTCATCACCATCCAAAATAGCGGTGCCTTTGGTTCCATGAACTTCAATCATCCGGTTTTGTGCCGGAATGATAGATGTTGAAGCTTCAAGAGTCCCCAGTGCTCCGTTTGCAAATTTCAAAGAAGCAACGAGATTGTCCTCTCCTTTGATATTTTCATGAGTCAGTGTGTCTTTGAATGCTTGAATTGATACAATTGGTCCAGCCAACCAGTACAACAAATCCACCGTGTGAATACCCTGGTTGATAAGTGCTCCACCACCGTCGAGTTCCAAAGAACCTCGCCACGGTGCTTCATTGTAATAAGACTGATCCCGGTACCACTTAATGGATGCCCTTGTCATAGTAACTTCACCAATGAGTCCCTCATTAATGGCCTTCTTCATCCTTTGCACATCACTGATAAACCGGTTCTGGTAAATGACAGCAAGTTTCACTCCTTTGTTCGCGCAATGTTCTATCAATTTACGGGCGCGTTTGATGGTAATTTCAATAGGCTTTTCGATGATAAGATGTTTCCCGGCATCGGCGGCTTTCATACCATAGTCCAGATGGGTGCCGTTGGGAGTGCAAAGAACCACGACGTCCAGCTCTTTCTGAGCTAAAAACTCATCATAATCTGAATATCCTGTTATGCCATAATTATTGCAAAAGGTATTGCGACGATCGGGGGTTCGGCTGAATGCAGAAGTCAATGATGCATTTTCAAGCCGGGATATCACCTCTGCGTGAATCTGAGAGATTGTACCACATCCGACAATACCAACCAAATTTTTAGTGAAACGGCGGGCTGGAAAGCGGCGACCTTTTAAATCGTCCAAATTGGCTATAATCATATTCGATAATTTTATTATGTGTTTTCGAAAAATTTCACATTCGCCTTGCCTGTGGAATAATCAACTTTCAGCACTTCTATTCTTGGCAATTGCGGAGCGACCTGTTCTACCTGTTCATAAGGCATGACCAGAAATGCTGTCGACAGCACTTCGGCAATTTCGGCTGATTCTGCACAAACGCTGACCTTAACTAAATCCTCCACCGGTGCGCCGGTTCGTGGATCGATCACATGGCGATGATTGATCAGTTTTCCACTGTCATTCACAAAAAAATTACTGGAGGTAGATACCGAGCCGTATCGCACATGAAATGTATGTAGTGACTGATCCGGTGCCAAGTAGTTTTTGATTCCCACTTTCCAGCAATCTCCGGCAGGATGATTACCAAATGTCAGAATGGAACTTTCTCCTAAGCTCACGAAGGCACTTTCAACTCCGAATCGCAATAACATATGTTGTATCTTATCCAAGGCATATCCTTTTCCAAATCCCCCCAAATCAATGGTGATATTATCATTAGCAAAGCGGACATAGCCACCATTTTCATCAAGTGCTATGTTCCCGGTACCCAGTTCAGCCAACATATCACGAACTGTTTCCGGATCTCCATCAGGTTGATCCCTCCAATACTGAAGAATCGGCCACAATGTGATGTCAAAATATCCCTTTGTGAGTTCATGATAGTACCGACATTTTTTCAACACCTTGAACAATTCATTGCTTACATCAACCTTATGATTAGAGGCTTCCATGTTAACTTTGGACACTTCGCTATTTTTCAAAAACCGGCTTAACTGTTCTTCAATTCTAAGGACCTCTTTTTTTATCCGTTGAACAATAATTTCCGATTCATCTGGCTCTATATCAGCAAGAACCATATTACATCGAGTCCCCATGGCAAAAAAACTATGATGCTGAACTTGTGCCATATTGTTGAGCTTATGAATCTAAACAGGAGGTTCTGAAATACTTGGCAAGCTATCTACAATAAATAAATTTCATCTGGTAACATTAACTGCCGGAGGATAGGCATAGTCTTGCCATAGTCGCTCAATTAAACTTGGGGGCAGCTCTCCGTCATATGTAACGTAGCGATATTTAGCAACATAAGGTTCTCCAGGCTGAATAGACATTTCACCTAATTGGGTTGGAGCATAGTTAAAAAAAGGTTCTTCGGGATGAATGCGCACGGGTTGCGGGAATCGATAATTTGATGGGTGCCCCAAAATAGCAATCCCAACTTGTTTATTGTCAATTTTTCCGCCTATATGCACCCATCGCGGTCGAGTTTCATTTCCATCACGCCCAAGACCTTCTGATGTTAAAAAAGTAACATTGTCAGGATTGTCCCATTCATAGTGTCCTCTAAAACCAACACCTCCATAATGATACTCAGGCAGTAATAGTGGATTATCATTATTAGTTGTTTGGGTTACTTCAAGGTCAAACATAAGAAAATCATGCTTGAGGTCATCGTCTAATGATTCTGTATCATTTTTCTTTGCATTCGCAGCTGCTGCCTCTACCAGACCAAAAACTCTGACATCCCATTTTTCATGTAGAGCAACCATGGGATCCTCCGGAATGATCTTCGGATCATCCTTTTTTGACATATCAATAAAACGATGCAAAGAATTGAAACCTGCATGAACAGGTCCGGACCATAAGTTCAAGAGAGTATCTACATCGACCCTGCCGGTGTTGTTATGAACATTCCAGAAGTCAGGTGTCCTGTCATCAAATTCAGTATTGGTCCATGCGGACCAAATTCCGGAATGATGTGGGTGCTGCTCTACATTAAGATGATTACTCAATATCACTCCGGAAGGAGAATATACAGGATGTATATATCCTCCACGTCGGTAACGATTATCCAATGTTTCAGGTGGAGAATTAAATCTGTGAAAGTAACTGAGAACAGGGTTCTCATGTGAAACAAATGTAACTGTTTGCTCTTCTAATTCATGAGATACACCCAACTTTGAAGGTGTTTTGAATTCATCTTTTGATTTTTTATCAAGATAAATCACGTATTCAATGGATTCACCGGCAGACAAGTTTTCTAACACAAACCATCCGGTATTATCATGATCCACCTGGACAATGACAGACTCATCGTTCGGATCAGACATTAGGTATATACCCTCTTCCAAGTCAACTGGAAAAGCAAAAGAAACCACTGAATTTTCTCGATTAAATGGTCCTGCATACACATGCACTTCCAAGGTTTCATTCTGCATGTCCGCTTTTGAAAGTGCATGAGCTTTTTGTTCGGCATTTACACGAACATCGATGCTATGTAATAGAATAAATACCAGAGACCATAAGCTAATCAAGCTGATTCTAGGAATCATAGTCAAAATAAAATTCAGTGGTCTTTTGTCTTAGTTTCCAATCTCAGATTCTTGGTTCCCAGCCAGGTTCATATTCCCGGCTCCATTTGCTCATTGCTTCCGAATCACCAATGATTCTTCCATTTTCGGGATTAATATTCAGTGCCCGACCGACATACTGAGAGATATTTCCCAAGTGTAGAGGAAGTACGCTTTTTTGGCCTTCATCAATCGGTGAGTTAAGAGGTGTTCCCTCACGGATAGCTTTGGCAAAGTTGTCAATATGATAATCAGTCATTGCTCCTGCTCCAACAACATCCAGAGGATCCACTTCATCATCCACCATTTCTCTTTTGATCTCTTCATTATCGAGATCATAAACGATATAGCCATCCCGATCCATAAGGACGGTTCCTTCAGTTCCATGAATTACAGCTCCGCGTCCTCGATCCCACATTGGAAAACCGTTAGCGCTACGACCTTCCCAGTTGATAGCCTTATTTTCCTTGAATTCGAAAGTCACATCCTGAGTGTCATAAAACTCCCAATCATCATCATAATGGAAACGACCACCAGCAGAAACGACGCGGGAAGGGAGATCCACCCCAAGAGCCCAACGGCAAATATCATATTCATGGGTTGCGTTATTTAATATCTCACCTGTTCCCCATTTCCAAAACCAATGCCAATTATAATGAATGATATTGTCTCTGTACGGGGTTCGGGGTGCCGGGCCTTGCCACAACTCATAATCCAGCCAGTCCGGCACCGATGCAATTGATCCACGTCCGATAGAATCCCTTGCGTTAGCATAAAACGCTTTTCCAAAATAGGCATCCCCAATAATGCCATCATGTATCTCCTGAATAGCCTGAATGGTGAAAGCCCCGGAGCGTTGCTGGTTGCCCATCTGAACCAGACGATCATACCTTTTTTGGGCCTGAACGATAAGTTCTGCTTCACGTGGATTGTGACTTGCCGGTTTTTCCACATAAACATGCTTGCCGGCTTGTAAAGCCATTATTGTAGCCGGAGTATGCCAGTGATCAGGTGCACCGATGACTAAGGCATCAATATCCGGATCATCCAGTGATTTTCGAAAATCCGTTCCGTATTCCGGTTTTCTGCCCTGAATTTCTTCAATTTCCGCAGCTTTTTCTGCAAGTGGCCGTTCATCAACGTCAAAAACTGATTTTACTTCGGTACTTTCAACCGCAGCAAAAGCATCTGCAAGTGCACCGGCACGAGCCCTGCCTCCCATAACTGCAACAACAACCTTATCATTTGGGCTTTTAGATGCACGGGATATGCTGTATGGACCAACAATTCCGAATGCCGCGCCAGCCAAAGCTGATCTTTTAATAAACTCACGACGATCTATATTCATTTGATTTTTCATAAACTTTCACCTCATTTTTTAGTCTTGTTTCGCCATTTCCCGAGCTCGGGTGGTGATATAGTATTTTGAAATCATATTTGGAACTTCCCAATCTGGTAATGCCCCTTCTTGCAGATACTGAAGAAAGTTTTCAGCAACCATTCCAAAATGAGCTTCATGTCCATAGTGAAACTCATCGGGTATTACCAGTTGTAACCCATACTCCGTTTCCTTATAATCTGCTCCCGGATAATCAACCTGTAATCTTTCAATCGTATTATCTAACTCCGATTTAACTTCTTCCATGGTGACACCATCAGCTGGTTCGACATATAATGTGGCTTCAAAATCCTGGTCTTCATCCTGCCGAACGACCAGATTCGAGCGAGTTCCACGAATTTTTTTAAAATGTCTGTCGTCACTCCCCGGTGGTGCTTCATAATCCCATTGCACCATTACTCTCATATGGTGACCATTTAATAGATAATCGATTTCACCATTGGAATAATATGGCAGAACGCCATCTTCATCGAGTTGATCTGTTAGATAATCCGGGAACTCAGGCTTCCCGGTAATTTGCTCAAACTCTTCCCTTGTTACCATAGTAGGCCATCTTTCGGCCTGAAGCATTTGAACATCTTCCTCATAGCTGATAATTTGATCCGGAAATGCAGTCCACATGGTCAAATCCACAAGATGAACCGTAACATCAACAATTCCTTCTCCCTGTTGTTCAATATCAAAATACCATGGTGGTCTGCGCAAAGTTGATCCGGCAACTTGCTTGTATAGGTGGTGAATACTCTCCAGGTATATTGCCGGTTCATCATCACTCCCGGTTATCAATTCGCCGAAGAGGCCCTCATCTTTGATTAATTCACGCAATAGTCGAGAGGAAACTTCATGCCGTTCCGTCATGATATCATATAGAAGAACATTTTTTTGTTCGGCAATTTTAAAGGCATCTTCCAATTTATCCCAACCTTCGTGGTCAATTGCCATAGGTTTATCAGAAAGGACATTAATTCCTTCGTCGACAGCTTGATAAATGTAATCGGCCTTTTTGCGATTATTACCTGCAGTAACCATGATGTTGCCCGGTTGTTCTTCAAGCATTCGCGACAAATAATCATCCCCGGTATAAACTTCAGTATCCCAGTTTGTCGGATCATCTTCTCTGGTATTAAAGCTTTCAATACGCTCCATATGAAGTTCAAGATCATCACCTTCCGGTGCAAAAACATGAACCTGATTATCTACACCCTCCATATGCGTTTTCTGTACCAAAGCTGCGTGAAAATGCCCGGGATTCAGGGTCATAATTCTATATTTGTCGTTCTCATCTTCCATATCAATTTCTTCAGGTTCGCAGGCAAATTGAAATAATAATAACAACAATAATGACTTAAGGAAAAAAGAGGAAGAATTCATAACTATAAAATTTTAAGCTAAGGAGTGGATAAGTTGTTTTTGACAGTTAGCGTTAACCCGCGCAACGTTGTTTCAGTGTGCTAATTGCACCCATCCAACAGAAGTAAAACTAACGTAGTAATCGGTTAAGTCCAACTAAAATCTTACTTAATTAAATCACTAATGTCAAGATTATTTTGGGAAAAAACGATTATTCAAATGCAACTGAAAACTAAGTTTATGTTAATTATAAAACTAAAAACTTGTTCTCCTGTGAAGCTTTAGGGTTCACAGCTGTAACTTGATTCCTGCTAAAGTTTAAAACTAAGGATTTATAACAAATGACCGTATTTAACTCAACTTTCGGAGTTCAGAACAACAGTTAAATAAAGCGGTAACTTATTGTAAATCAATAAAATAAAAGAGAATAAGTCCTCTGGTTTTTGTATTT
>Ga0207421_10006287_pt1 | contig 12982 bp, 13 predicted proteins | sample SodLakKL_010_SED_4_FD_187542 | JGI IMG/M metagenome (GOLD analysis project Ga0207421, IMG submission 187542) | Alkaline sediment microbial communities from Lake Tanatar, Kulunda Steppe, Russia - 8KL_010_SED (SPAdes) (version 2) | ecosystem: Environmental > Aquatic > Non-marine Saline and...
TGAAAAGTGGTGTTTTTTTGTTTGTGTTATTTGTGTAACGACTTAAATATAAACAAAATACATCACTTTTCCTTGTTTTTATTTTACTTTTTCAAGTATTATTTTAATATTCATTCTCTCCGGCATAATGGCTTTTGTTGTGAAAACAAGCATGTCGATAGCATTTAGTATAATCCTCGTTTTTTTATCGTCAGGTCTCTACTATTTGTTCAACATTATTATGACACTCTGGAATGTTGTGCGCATTCAAAGAGATCTTCCCGTAAAATATATGCCGTTATAAAGATTATAAGATAGACCCCGGAAAAATATTTTTTAAGAGTATAGGGAACCTGAACATTGTTTAGCCGGTAACGGGGTAATGAGGTATTCATACCTTAATGCTTCAGCCAAAAAGACATGTGCGCCCGTCCGGGCGAGCTTCCGTGTATCTGTCTCATCACCATCTCCCTTGTTCTGTGGGCAAAATTGGAGCGTAATAGATTGATAGGAAGGATGCGCCCCCCTGGTAACCGATCTTGCCGATCCGAACCACATTTCTTGATATATAAGATCCCCCTGACAATATTCCATAAATTTTCCGGGAATTTTTAAAATTAAAACAACAGATTTATAATATATTAGATAGATTTTGGTTATTCTTAAACAGTTATTTTGCAACAAAACTTTAATTAAAACATTTTAATGATGACTATTCAAGAAAATAAAGTAGTATCACTTACTTACGAATTAAGAGTTAACGATGAGGAAAGTGAAGTTGTTGAAAAAGTGGAAGAGAAATCTCCCCTGACTTTCCTTTTCGGACACGGCAATCTTATACCGGATTTTGAGGCTAATATCAGCGGGCTGAAAGAAGGCGACCATTTCGATTTTAAACTTGACCCTGAACAAGCCTACGGGGAAGTTTCCGACGAAGCTGTTGTTGATTTGCCGAAAAATATTTTCGAGATTGACGGTAAAATCGATAAAAACCTTTTACAGGTTGGAAATAATATTCCCATGCAGGACAGCTCAGGCAACAAGCTGAACGGTGTGGTACTGGAAGTTGCCGATGAATCGGTTAAAATGGATTTCAACCACCCGCTGGCAGGTGAGACACTGATCTTTAAGGGAAAAATCCAGGAAATAAGGGACGCTTCCAACGAGGAACTCGAGAAAGGTCAAGTTGAACAGAGCGGGGAATCCACTGATGAGGATGAAAATTAAAAATTCCGGTTAACAGGGCCCAGAGCAAAAGAATTGATTATATTTGAATATGTAATTTATCCTGGATCAATTTTGAAATTATGTTATTATCATAATGAGGCCGGTTTTAATTTTTATTTCGGTTTTATCTATTTTTCTTTTTGCCTGCAGAGAGGTAAAAGGAGAATTCCTCGACACAATTGGCAAAGCCGGAAAAGGACCTGGTGAAATATCCAATTTGCTGGATTTTACTTTCAATTATGAAGACAGCACAATTACCGCATTTGACAGGCACAAAAAGATCAATTATTCATTAACCGGAAAGACCTTAAATGAAGAAAAGCTGGATTTTTCTGTTCAGAGTGTAATAAGGATGAAATCGGGTAATCTCGTTTTTGAAAAATTCTCACCTGAAGGCAATCCGGAAACCGATTACTATTTAAGGCTTACTGACGGGAAAATGAATACAATTGATGCCACACTGCCCATTCCTGAACGGGACATCCCGAGCATATCTCTCAGGGGGCAGATTTACAGGGCTCAGCTTAAAAACGATCATGCCCTTTACTTTTCTCACCTGGGCGATACAATTTACCAAATAGATAAAGACTCAATATATCCTCTCTTTACCCTCTCATATAACAAAAACACTGATATTCTGGGCGACGCATCCCAGCCTATTGATCTTTCAAGCGCCGAGGATATTTATTCTTTCATCAGCTATTATGAAACGGATAACTTCAGCATGCTGTTCTTCATGCACTTGCATGATTGGTACTGCAATGTATTTGATCACGAAACCGGCAATACAACTGTCTTCAGGACAGACTTCAACATCAATTCCGTTCATAACAACAAGGGAATAATCCTGGTCAATTCAATTGACCTGCCATATTTCATTGAAGAGGTTTTCGAACCTGCAGTTATTTCGTGCACCAATCCCGACGTGCTAGAAAATGTTCTTAACAATTATGAAGAAGGTATCTTTACCATTTTAAAACTTGAATTTTTACCCTTTTAATACGGGCGGCTAACATATTTGAACCCTCCTCCCCCTGATCAGCACAATTTTTGAGCCCAAGGTACACCTTTAAGGCTGATTCCCCAGTAGTCTTCCATCAATTTAAACCTGGAGTTTTTCAAATTAAAACAACAGATTTATAATATATTAGATAGATTTTGGTTATTTTTAAAGATAAAGTTTACTTTGCAACAGATTTTTAAATTAAAACTTTTTAATGATGATTATTGAAGAAAATAAGGTTGTATCACTCACTTATGAATTAAAGGTTGACGACGAACAAAATGAAGTGGTCGAAAATGTTGATGAAAATTCTCCATTGACCTTCCTTTTCGGACGCGGGAACCTGCTTCCTGATTTTGAGGAAAATATCCGCGGACTGAAAGAAGGTGATACTTTTGATTTCAAACTTCAACCGGAAAAAGCATACGGCCAGTCTTCCGATGATGCAGTAATTGATTTGCCCAAAAACACATTTGAGGTTGACGGTAAAATAGCGGAAAACCTGTTAAAGGTTGGAAACACCATACCTATGCAGGACACCTCCGGCAACAGGTTAAGCGGTGTTGTACTGGAAGTTGGCGAGGAATCGGTCAAAATGGATTTCAACCACCCTCTTGCCGACAAGACTCTCATTTTCAAGGGGAAAATAAAGGAGGTCCGCGAAGCTACTCAGGAAGAGATTGAACAGGGTGAAGCTCAACAGGAATGCTCTCAATCCGATGGAGAAGAAGAAGGAGAAGAAGAATAAACAAAGAAAGATAACTTTTAGCCGTTAAGCAACGGCGCACCTATAAGACATACCCCCATAGCCTGTGAGCAATGGGGGTATATCTTTTCCAAAAAAACTTTTATCTTTGTACTGCAATTACAATAATACCGGGCAAACTAAGGTTTGCTACCAAGTCGGGCTGTTAACTCAGTAGGTTCAGAGTGTCACCTTGACAGGGTGGAAGTCACTGGTTCGAGTCCAGTACAGCCCACAAAAAAACCCGCAAAATTGCGGGTTTTTTTACATCCACTGTCATTGACGGTTTTTTTATTTTTACCTTCCCTCTATCCAGTTTACAATCTTATCAGAATTAGGCTCCTCACTGGGCTCTACATAATCTACAAGGCGGCCGTTCTCATCTATCATAAACTTCTGGAAATTCCATGTAAGATCCACATCCATCACCCCGTTACGTGATTCTTGGGTCAACCATTCAAAAATGGGATTCATGTTATCCCCCCTAACGGCCGATTCAGTCATCATGGGGAATGTAACACCGTAATTGCGTGTGCAGAATTCAGCTATTTCCTCATCACTGTCAAGCTCCTGATCGAAACTGTTTGATGGGAAGCCAAGGATTATAAAGTCATCGCCTCCATATTCGTCATACAAGGCTTGCAGTCCTTCGAATTGCCCGGTGTATTCACATTCTGAGGCCGTGTTGACGATCAGAACTTTCTTCCCTTCAAGCTCTCCCATATCGAAAGTGTCTCCCCAAATATCGGTAGTCTGAAAGTTGTGAAGCGTTTCATGCGTTTCGCAGCCAAACATTGCAAATGCAAAAACCATTGGTAATATGAATGTTAGCTTTTTCATTTTTTTTTGTTTTATGGTTTTACAATAATTATTTGTCTTTTCTTATAGATTTATAACAAGCAGAAGCAATATTTGTTTAACAAACTAACTTCAACATGATAATTATTTGTCTGCTACTTTCTGCTTTGGAATCTTATCATAAAGCTTCCTGAATTGCAATATACAAATATATCTGCCTGAAACTGCCTGCAATATATAAAAAAAATAATAATTTTGAGCTTCCGGTCCATGCAGAACACAAAATTCTGCCACAAAAACCCGGCACTTTTGAGCAAGCAATCGAAAAACACATTGGCGAGGTTTTCTTTAATTTAACATTTGAATTCAAAGATTTGTAAAATCTTTATCTTAGCCTGGCCGTTTTTTATTTAACCTGCATCTTAAATGAAAGGGTGAAGGTGATTTTTAAAATAAGAATTAAAAATCAGGCTTGTAGCAATTTTATACCCCTAAAAATATGAAGATAACTTTTTTGATTTTAACGTTAGGATTTTTTGTATTGTCAGGCTGCAGAACACCCACCGCTTTTGTTTCCGAAAGGGAGCCGGACAAAATGGCTCTGAGCAAAAAAACAACCGAAGATCTGATAACTTACATGGAATTTGATGAAAAAAGCAGTTTTTATTATGATTTTGAATATGACAATGAAAATCTCTATTTGAACATTGCAACCAAAGATCTGGCATTGAAAAGGAAAATAGTGAATTTTGGTTTTACAGTGTGGATTGACAGGGAAGGAGGAAAAGAACGTGAACAGGGCTTCAGACATCCTGTAGGAGTTGCCACACCAGCCGAATTCAGGGAAAAAATGAGGCGCCATGAACCGAAAGAAGGTCATTTATTGGGCGATCTCAGACCTGCGCTTGAGAGAGCCGATGAAATTGAACTTATAGGCATATACGGCGAATCTGTAAGAAAAGTAAAGTTAAGAGACACTCGTATAAGAATCAAAACCGAAATTGTTGAGGGGGTACTTTTTTATGAAGCCAAAATACCCTTTGACGTTCTCGAAATCGAATATGATCCCGTTTCAGAAAAAGCCTCCATCGGGATCGGCCTTGAAACAGGTTATCTTGAGCAGCCATCAGATCCGGATAGAGAGATGCCTCCGGGAGCTGAGCCCGGAGGGAGAACACGTCCACCGAGAGGCATGCCGGGGGGCGCACCACGGCAAATGCCGCATCCGGATTTGTTAAGGGAAAGATCAGAGGAAATAGAAGAGCTAAGAAAACCGACCGAGCTGTGGATAAAGCTTAAGTTCCCGTCTTAAATCCTTGATTTTTCGCCGCTCAGTTTGCAAGGGTTTATTATGGGGGAAAAGCCTATTTTTAAACTAACCCGGTTGCGGTTAATTTAAGGCAATTATTCCTGATCCAGTTGCCTTACCTTCAAAGTCCTCAGTCTGTTTATTGCAGAAGCAAGCTCGATTTTTCGAAACCCGGCAAGTTGTCCGGACCGGGGATTGATAACATCCAAACCGCTTTGTTCAATATCATACAATACCTTATTTAAAATATCCGGCAACCCTCTTTCCCCGTCCATGTACTTTCTTGCATAATATACAGCATGTGCAATGGCTCTTGTCTGGCTTTCGTCAACAAGTTGTTCCACAGAATGAAGCTCAATTCTTTCACTTCCAAACTGAATTGCCTTAACACCCTGGGATTTTAACTTGACTTTTTTGCCCATGGCAGCATCAACACCTTTACTAAAAGGACTCCTTTGGGTTATCCTGCCGAAATACTCCCCTCCTTCCTTTTCCCTTTGGGTCTCACCTGCTATCTCCTTTGCCTTTAGGGTCAAGTCTGAGGGTATGTAATTATCCATACCCACAACCTTGTCGGCAACGTCAAAATAATCGCCTGAGCCGCCTATGACCAGGACAGATGAAACACCATAGTCATTATACATTTCACGTGCCTTGTCAATAAAAGGTGTAATAGGCTCTTTTTCTTTGGCAATCAGCTCCTGCATTCTTTTATCCCTGATCATAAAATTTGTGGCGGAAGTGTCCTCATCAATGAGAAGGCATTCAGCTCCGGCTTCCAGCGCCTCAATAATATTGGCAGCCTGAGAAGTAGAGCCGCTTGCATTTTCAGAGCAAAACTGCTTTGTATCTTTCCCAAAAGGGAGATTTGATATGAATGGCGATATATCGGTCTTCTCTATATACCGGCCGTCTTCGGCCCTAATTTTTACAGATCCAGGAACCGATACCACCCTCTCCCGGCCGTCACCGGGAATATGGTTGTATATTCCAAGCTCAATGGCATTCAATAAAGTTGATTTACCGTGGTAGCCTCCTCCCACAATCAGATTGACACCTTTTGGAATTCCCATTCCACTAGCCTTCCCGTAATTGGGAAGCTCAAATTCCTCTTTCATCGATTCGGCAGAGCTGAAAGGCACCGCCTCTTCCCTTTCCAACGGTTTTTGTGTTATGCCGGTTTTTCTCGGCAAGATTGCCTCGTCTCCAACAAACGCGATCAGTCCCCTTTCAAGAAGAGCATCCCTTAAATAATCTGCATCTTCATTTGTTTTTATATGATCATAAAGCCTGTTTTTGTCCAGATTTTCATAGAACAATGAATTTACGACAATTGCCGGGATCTCATCAAAAAACATATCAATTGCCTGGCGCCCTGCAACCTTTCTTCCAAATGCAGGCAGTCCCAGGCTGAATCTTACCTCTACACCCTTCTCATTTATAAAAACCGATGTTCTCTCCAGGATTTGCTGTCCGGGTCTGTCAATCGATATCAGACCGGAACTGCCTGTTCCCCTGTTACCTTTGCTGTACTTTCCGGCATTGCGGAAAAACTCCCGGGTTAAAAAATCCCTCAAAGCCACTTCCCTGCTTTTGTTCTCATATGTATCAGAAGGGAATTGGGAAATTTCGTCGGGGACATGAACAATAACCTTACTTGGTGTGGCAAACGGATCTCCCTGGACATAATCGACAATCAGCGTAAAATCATCGAAATCGTATTCCCCCCTGATATCCTTATATGCTTTATAACCTCTGCCGTCAATTCTGCTGAGCTCATTTTCCAGTAGCTGTTGTTCCTTCATAATTATTTTCCCTTTTTTTTATTTCTACAACAAACATTTCATCCGTATATTATTTTATTAAATTAATAATCAGCTAGTTATTTCAGCTTAACAATTAAGTATATATGTTTTTGTTGGATGGAACCCGCATGGTTTGTTCATGTTATTTTGTCTGACCTAGTTTGATGCGGGTTTCATCCTGTAACATAATATGAAAACTTTACGTATGCCCAAGAAAGTTAGACTTTTAAATTTTGAACAACGTAACAAACTCCGCAAAAACAGATTACAAAAATAACTAATGATCAAAATATTGCAATTGTGAAAAAACTGGCAATCTTTGGCAAAATAATGATCATCCTGCTGGTGTTTGCAGCTTTGAAACTGTTCATTGATGAATTTGCGGAAACCGATTGGGAGAAAAACAACCATTCAGGAAACCCCGTATCAGCAACTTATATAAGAACCCACATAAACAGGGGGAATTATTTTCTCAATCAGGGAAGGATATTATATTACTACCGCAGCGATTATGACCAAGCATCTGAAAAATTCCGTAATGCAATAGCAGCCTACGATAAAGCATTAGATGCCATTCCCGAAAACACACCCCGCTTCGACAGGCAAAAAGCACTTGCCTACAGCCACAGGGGACATGCTAAAAGTGAGCTTGGCAATTACCTGAAGGCAATATCCGACTTCAGGAAAGTAATTGAAATCAAGCCCGATTACTGCGAGGCATATTTCGACATAGCCTCTTTAAAGTATGAAATTGGTGATCACACCGGAGCATTGGAGGAGTACAGGAAAATAAGCGAAAAATTTGATGGCACCCAGCGAAGAAAATCGGAAAAAGAGATAACTTTATTAAAAAATAAGTTAAACAACAACTGACCACCTTTTTGCTCCCCCTTTGTATCCATCCTGCCAACCCCATCTTTCAATACTGGCAATGAGTACGCAAATTTGTAGCATGAAAAAAATTATAAAGCATGCCCGGGCTGAGAATGTTCACCCATTTGATTCCTTGTCATTTTATTTTATCAAGTGAATCAAACAATGGTTAAATGTCTGTATATTCTTTAATAATATTTTCCGGGTTCATCAGTATGTCAACATATTGAGCCCTGGCATAGGCAAAAGGATCTTTTATTGCATCATCCGAGAGTTTTCCCCTGAAATCATCCACTGATTTATAAGATCTGTAATTCATCCAGAACTCAAGCTCTTTGAGCATTTTCTCAATATGTTGTGCCTTGTACTTGTAAACAGCGCTGACAATCTGAACACACTCAGCTCCGGCCAGGATCATTTTTGCCATATCTTTTCCTGTAAAGATACCGGTATTTGAGCAAATGCTGCCCTTAACCTTATTGTACAACAATCCCGTAAACTTCAGCGGCAGTTTGTGATCTCCTTCTTTGCTCAAGTTAAAGGGGGAGGTTATCTTCTCATTGTCAACATCTATGTCAAGATGAAAAAACCTGTTGAACAAAACAAACCCGTTTGCCCCGGCCTCATCGATTTTTGACATAACATTTAAAGGATTTGAATAAAACGGTCCCAGCTTAACAGCTATTGGAATACTCACGGCCTCTCTTACAGCCCTGACCATTTCCACTTGATTATCTACGATATTAACCTGCTCAGCTTCCCTTGGTAATGTATAAAAGTTCAGCTCCAGTCCGTCTACTCCGGTCTCTTCAATCAATTTAGCGTATTCAACCCATGTTTCCTTATAAACAGCATTGAGGCTGGCTATAAGGGGAATTGACAAGGCCTTTTTGGCTTTTTTAAGCTCGGCAAGGTGTTCCTTTGGACCTGCATGCTCTACATTGGGATGAATGCTAATCATTTCAGCATGGCGCTCATCAAATTCATGCAGCTTTTCTTCGAACTGCAATCTCTCATACTGGATCTGTTCCTCAAAAAGTGATTTGTAAACAATCGCTCCTGCTCCGGCTTTCTCAAGATGAATGAGGGTTTCCTTATCTTTCGAAAGGTTGCAGGCACCTACTACTATGGGATTCTTTATTTCGATCCCCATAAACTTGGTTTTAAGGTCAGGCATAATTATAGAGTTTTAGTTTGTTATTCTATAAAGGTAAACAAACAGCAAAGGAGTTGGTTCAATAAAGAGGTGAAATTTATCTTTCAGAATATTCCCTTGTTCAGGGACATTGGCTTCGCCGATCTCAGGCAACAAGTTGCCCTCAATTCAGCTAAAGCTGAACTTTTGTCTGCCCGAGCAAGCTCGGCAGCCTTCGTCTTCAGTGCGAAACTTCGTTTAGCCCAGCGTTAGCCACTTTTAATATTGGTTAGAATTTCACACAAGCCCTGAAAGCACTTGTTTTTTTATCCACATTAAATCCCTCAAATGAGTAATATTTGTTATCATTAACTCCCCTGACCAATCTGATTGTCTCACCTGCCTTGGTTTCTTTCATCAGGTTAAGCGAAAGTTTTTGGGGATAATGTGAGAGGTGAAACTCAGGAGTAAATGAATTCATTATCCAGTCAACATACCTTGTAGTTGTAACATGTTTGTTCAGGTCAATATCGCAATACTGGGCAGTAATATTAAAACCTTCACCATCATTAACAGGCGGGAGTTTTTCAGGAGGCTCAGAAACAGCATGTTTATCTCTGAGAAATTTAAAATAATCCTTATCTATCCCTTTTATTTTCTTTATCCGTTTTTCTTCAACGTCAACGGCAAGCCAGCCGGAGACAGCCCTTAGCACAACCTTCCCTTCCCCGTCCCTTAAAAGAAAATCCCTGAGATAAAGCAGCTTTTCAACATTTTTGGGCCATGTTTCAACCTCAACTGTTTCCTTCCACAATAAGGGGCGGTAAATCTCCATTGTAATCCTGCTCAAAACCCAGAAAAGATTCTGCTTCCCAATATCACCATAACCGAAACCAAGACTGTCGGCCGAATCTATAGCTGACTGAATCAGAAAATTCACAAGAGACCCGGGGCGTATCCGAGAATACATGTCAGTATCGGCCGATGTTACCCTGAATTTTGAAAAACAGGTTAGTCCACTTTCAGATAGCTGTTCCATAGAAAACAATTTTCCCAAAAGTACAAAACAATAATTAATTGCCTGTTCACTTGGGAAAAATACTTATTTTTGCGCCTAATTACTTCAGGCGGTGAAAATTACTGAAAACCTCACATATAAGAAGATATTGGTGTTCTGGACTCCTCTGGCCCTTACATGGCTTATGATGTCCGCAGAGCAGCCTTTCCTGGTAGCTATCATCGCACGAATAGGCGAAGCCAAATACAACCTTGCCGCCTTCGGCATAGCCTTTGCCTTTGCGCTGATAATTGAGGCGCCGGTGATAATGCTCATGAGTGCCTCAACGGCGCTTGTAACAGACCGCCATTCATACAAGAAAATGAAGCGTTTTACCGATATTCTTAATATATCGGTAGTGACCGTACAGCTTATACTGCTTATACCGCCTTTATTCAATTTTATAGTTCAGGACTTAATGGGAGTGCCTGAAAATGTTGCTCAACTAACCTATATATCACTACTATTGCTTATCCTCTGGCCCCCTGCCATTGGTTACCGGCGCTTTTACCAGGGGATTCTTATACGGAACAACCTTACCCAAAGGGTAACCTACGGGACCCTGATAAGGCTCCTTTTTATAGGCCTTTCCGGCTACGGTCTGTATCTGACAGGCATAGAGGGTGCATATGTAGGGGCAGCAACCCTTTCAATCGCTGTACTTGCCGAAGCCATAGCATCTTGGCTGATGGCAAGGAAAACTGTTAAAAGAATAATAGAGGAAGGAGATGTTCCTGCGTCAGATGCTTACGGGAACATAAAGGGCGAAAAGATAGGCTACAGGTTTATCACAAGGTTTTACACACCTCTGGCTCTGACATCACTGCTGGCACTGGGGATAAATCCCTTTATCACCTTTTTTCTCGGACGCAGTGCTATGGCCGTTGAATCGCTTGCTGTACTGCCCGTTGTCAACTCCCTTGTCTTTATTTTCCGGAGTATGGGACTGTCTTACCAGGAAGTGCTTATAGCCCTTGTGGGCGAACGCAGGCAAAACTACCACTCACTCCGCAACTTTGCCCTCTTACTTGGAACAGCCGTAACTTTGATCCTGGGTATCATTGCATTTACACCACTTGCCAGGATATGGTTTTTAAATGTGTCAGGTCTTGAACCCGAACTGGCTGATCTGGCATACACACCGCTAAAGATTATGCTTCTGCTCCCTGCTCTGTCTGTGCTGCTCTCCTTCCAGCGCTCCACACTTATTATAGAAGGCAGTACAAGGCCAATATCCATAGCCACAGGAGTAGAGCTGGGTATTGTAATACTAAGCCTGCTTATCTTTATTGTTTACTTTAATATGGTTGGTGTGATTGCAGCTGCCATTGCATACATTATAGGCAAAACTGCTTCCAATATCTATATTGCCCCAAAGCAGCTCTCAATTGTACGCTCCTGGAAAGAAAAATTCAGCAGGCTTTAAGGCAAAAGCTTCAATTTAAGTATTTCATGAATGCTCAATATATCCTGAAAAAACCGGGAAGCAAGCTTGCCACCCTCAACATAAATCGAAAATCCCTCTTTTTTTGTTTAATTTAGGCTATCAATTTTATAAACACAACATAAATATACTATAACATTATAGCTTATCATGCAAAGTCCAAAACAACAATTATATATACCATCGTATAATACTCCCCATTTTAAAAACCCTTGTTTTTTAGGGAAATTTTAATTATTTTAGTTTAAGAAATTTCAAAATTTTATAATAGCTGAAGAAAATGAAAAGCGGCATCTCATTTCCAATTCTATTAATTTTAGCAGCTTTTGTAATTTTTATAAGTTGTGAAGAAGGCCGTACACCTGCTACTTTAAGCACCAAACCAGTAACAGAAATTACCCCAAATAGTGCAAAAAGCGGTGGAAATATAACAGATGATGGTGGTGCTCCTGTTACTGACCGAGGAGTGGTATGGAGCACATCAGAAGAGCCTACAACCGTTGACAATGATGGAATGACTAATGAGGGAGAAGGTACAGGAGAGTTTACAAGTGAATTATCAGATTTAAATCCTGGAGAAACCTATTACGTTAGAGCTTATGCTATTAACAAGATAGTAAGACCTTATGCTACTAACAGCGCAGGAACTGCTTATGGAGAACAGAGAGAATTTACTACCAGTATTGAGCCAGAAGCAGATTTTAGTGCTGATTAGACAGAGGTTATAGAAGGGACAGCAGTTAATTCCACAGATGAGTCCACAGGTGATCCAACAGAATGGGAATGGGTTTTTGGTGACGGCAATACTAGTACCGAGCAAAATCCTTATCATACTAAGTTCGTTATATGATGTAAGACTTGAAGTATCAAAAAAAGCAAAAAAATAGAGGAAGGCAGGAAGAGGATTAAAACTTTGATTCTGATTTATAACAAGCCCGGCTAAATTGGTCGGGTTTTTTTATGAACACGGCTCTCCAAAAAAACGAAAATGACCCAGAGATAGGTTTGAATCAGCGTAGCATTAAAAAAAGGATTTTAAAACATGTTAAATTTTTTTGCGAATTGTTATAAAAAGCAATAACTTGCCAGAAACCGCATAAAATCAGCACATTCAGGACTATAGATATTTGCATTTTTAAAAAGTTCTTATAAGGCAACCTTCCAATAATCGCCCAATCTAAATCAAATAACTCAAAAATTTTTAATTATGAGAAAATTTATCATCTTATTATTTTTTGTGATTGTGATTCCCATTATTACGTTCGCTCAAGGTTTAGAGACATTAGAACTAAATCTAAAAGGCGAAGTTAATAGAGCAATTATTCGTTCTGAACTGGAAAAAGGTGACAAAGTAAAGCTAATTGAAATATCTAAAGACGAAGCAATATTTGTCTTGGATGGTGACGGAGAGTTTGTTTCAGATGGTAATATGGTTTCTGTAAATTTAAATAGAATTGACAGGATATCGTTTACACATGATAACTTGATACAATTTTGGCAAAAAAAAGGTATCCATTCTACCAACCTCGTCTTTCAATACTGATAATGAGTGCATAGATTTGTTGCATGAGAAAAATTAAAAAGCATACCCAGGCTGAGATGTTCAC
>Ga0207421_10006288_pt1 | contig 12980 bp, 10 predicted proteins | sample SodLakKL_010_SED_4_FD_187542 | JGI IMG/M metagenome (GOLD analysis project Ga0207421, IMG submission 187542) | Alkaline sediment microbial communities from Lake Tanatar, Kulunda Steppe, Russia - 8KL_010_SED (SPAdes) (version 2) | ecosystem: Environmental > Aquatic > Non-marine Saline and...
TCCTCTCCCGTTTCATCGGCTACAGCCCCATCCTCTCCCGTTTCATCGGCTACAGCCCCATCCTCTCCCGTTTCATCGGTCACAGCCCCATCGGCAACTCGCTGTGAGTCTGCCGGTGCGACGACATCGTGGTGGCCAACGAGCGCCACCGATGTCTCACCGGCTCCCTTCCGGGCGATCACGTTGCCGACCTCGTCACGTCGAACGTCGGCATCGGTCTCGCGACGGAGCCACGCTTCGATATAATCGCCAGCCGCCTGTTCGTCCTCGTGGCTCGCGATCGCGACGAGTTCGCGCGTCAGATCCACGACCGTCATGTCGGAAGCTTCGGGAGGCGCGCAGTTGAGCCCACCGACAGCGTGCCGACCGGGCCGCCGGCGTCGAGCGGCTGGTCGACGGCGTCGGTCGTCACTGAATCTGTTCGTAGATCGGCGGTTCCGCCGGTTGCTCGTCCGTCAACCGCTCGACGTTCCCGCTGACTTCCCGCAGGCTTGCGGTCTGTTCCTGGCTGGCGGCCGCGACTGATTCGGCCGCGGTCGCGACCTGGTCGGCCGCATCGGAGAGATTGTCGATCGAGTCGGCGATCGATTCGATGCTGCGGGCCTGCTGGTCGGTCGCCTCGGCGACGTCTTCCATCCCGGCCGCCGTCGACTGGGCGGAGTCGTGGATCGTCTCCAGAGAGTCGACCGTCTCCCGGATCCGCTCCGAGCCGGTATCGACCCGGGCGACCGTCTCCTCAGTCGTCTCGATCGTCTCCGCAGCGTCGGCTCTGACCGCTTCGACGGCCGACTGGATCGCCGCGAGATCGGACTTGGTCTGGTCGGCGAACGACTCGACTTCGTCGGCGATCACCTGCAGCGGGCCGGTCGCGTTCCCCGCACTCGCACTCCGGGTCCCCTCGATCTTGGCGTTTTTCGCCAGCATCGTCGTCCGCTGTGCCAGCTCGTCGAGTCGCGTGACGACCTCGTCGATCTCGTTCGTCCGCTCGTCCAACGACGAGACGGCAGTCGAGACGTCGTCGATCGACGCCTCGATCGCCTCGAGTTCTGTGAGCGCTTCGTCGCCTGCGCTGGCACCTTCGGCGGCGAGATTCTCGGTGCGATTGCTCTGTTCGCGGAGCTCGTCGGCGACGCTTGCGACCTCCTGGGTCGCCGCACTGACCTCGCTGATCTCCGTCGCCGCCCCATCGATTGCCGTCGCCTGGCGGGACGTCTGCGTGCTGATCGCCTCGGCACGTCGGGCGACGACGTCGCTTGCCGTGTGGAGTTCGTTGATCGGTTCCTGGACATCGGTTTCGACTTCGTGTGCGAGCCGTTTGCGGCGCTCGATCGAGTCCTCCAGTCGCTGGGCGTAGGAGTCGACGTACGTGTCGGTCGCGATCTGCATATCCAGGTTGATGATCCGCAAGAGAGCGAGGATATCCAGCATCGCATCGTCGATCTCCCCGCGGACAGTCTCTTCGAAGGACTCGTCGAGCCCATTCTCGTCTGTCTCACCCTCACCGAAGCCGAGTGCAGTGGCGAGACGACCGATGCCACCGTCGTCCTCATCGTCGCGTTCTGCGGCCCACTCTTCGATGGCCTCGACGACCTGGTCCTGGACGCGCTCGTTGAGCCGGGACATGATGAGATCGTAGTAGACGCCGTACTGCCCGATATACTGCTTGAGCGGCATATCCAGCATCTCGTGGAGCTTGCCGATCCGAGCCCGGTTTTCGAAGTAGGCCTGGTCGTAGTCGCCCGTGGCAAGCGAGATGAGATACGCTTGCTGCGTTTGTTTTAGCGCGTCGACGCCTTTCGGGGAGCGGCCGATGACCTCCACTGCCTCCTCGAATTGCAGGATGCTGTCGTAGAAGTCGTCGGCGATCGCTTCACGGTTCTCTCGCAGCATGGGTTCGAGATCGGAGAGTCGCTGTTCGTCTGCTTCGTCGAAACCAATGAACGCCTTTCGCCAGGCGATTTCCTCTGCTGTGAGGCCGATGTTCTCGACGAGTTCGCTCACGTCGAGATAGGGGTTGAATCCACCGTGTCCGAACGTCTCATCAGGGTCCATGACTCTCACTATTCGTCATAGGTTTTATATTCGGTGGCCGTTCCCGACGAGCTGTAACTTCGGCACGGCCACAGTCGATTCGCGTCCGGCGTCGCGGCGACCGATCGTCCCCGTGTGAACACCCTTATGAGCGTACGTAACCGAGTTCGTGTATGCACGTCGTGCCGGATACGAGCGTGGTCATCGATGGCCGCGTTTCGGCGACGATCGATAATGGGCAGTTCGAGGGAGCGACGATCTCGGTGCCGGAGGCCGTCGTCGCAGAGCTCGAAGCGCAGGCAAACGACGGGATCGAGAGCGGCTGGGACGGTTTGGAGGAGCTCCAGGCGCTCGCGGACCTCGCCGACGAGGAGGTGATCGACCTCGAGTTCGTTGGCGATCGACCCGACGCAATCGAGCGGGGCCACGCCGCCGAAGGCGAGATCGACGCGCTGATTCGCGATCTGGCCGAAGAGCTCGGAGCCACGTTCATGACCAGCGATATCGTCCAGGCCGAAGTCGCTGAGGCGAAGGGCCTCGACGTCGAACACGTCTCCCCGGAGGTCCGAGAAGTCGGCACACTGGCCGTCGAAGACTTCTTCGACGAGCTGACGATGAGCGTCCACTTGAAGACTGACACGGTCCCGATGGCAAAGCGTGGCGAGCTCGACGACATGCGCTATGAGAAAATCGGTGACGAGCGGACCGACGAGGCGCAGATGGACGAGTGGGCTCGTGAAGTCGTCGACGGTGCCAAGGAGTCTCCCGACGGGTTCATCGAACTGTCCGAACCGGGGATGCAGATCGTCCAGTTTCGGGATTACCGGATCGCGATCGGTCGGCCCCCCTTCTCGGATGGGATCGAGATCACCGCCGTCCGCCCGATCGCCCAGACGGACATCGAGGACTACGAGCATGCCGACGAACTGAAAGATCGGCTGCTCGAACGCCAGCGCGGGGTTCTCATCTCCGGGTCGCCCGGAGCCGGGAAGTCGACGCTCGCCCAGGCAGTCGCACGCTATCTCAACGACAACGAGTACGCGGTCAAGACGATGGAGAAACCGCGTGACCTGCAGGTCGGCCCCGAGATCACCCAGTACACCGAACTGGGCGGCCAGATGGCAAAAACGGCTGACGCCCTCCTGATGGTGCGGCCGGATTACACCATCTACGACGAGGTCCGCAAGACGAACGACTTCGAGGTCTTTGCCGACATGCGACTGGCCGGCGTCGGCATGATTGGTGTCGTCCACGCTACTCGTCCGATCGACGCCCTCCAGCGGCTGATCGGTCGCGTCGAACTGGGGATGATTCCCCAGATCGTCGACACCGTCGTCTACGTCGAAGCCGGCGAAATCGCGAAGGTGTACGACGTCAAGACGGAGGTCAAGGTCCCAGCAGGCCTCACCGAGGAGGACCTCGCCCGGCCCGTCATCCTCGTGACGGACTTCCAGACGGGCGAGCCCGAGTACGAGATCTACACCTTCAACCGGCAGGTCGTCACCGTCCCCCTGACCGAGGAGGAGGGTGGTCCCGCCACCGACTCGGGTGTCGATCGGATCGCCAAACAGGAGATCGAACGGGAGATTCGATCGATCGCCCGCGGCTACGTCGACGTTGCGCTCAAAAGTCAGGACAGCGCAGTTGTCTACGTCGAAGAAAACGACATCTCGACGGTGATCGGTAAAGGTGGTGGCCGGATCACCGATATCGAAAACCGGCTGGGGATCAACATCGACGTCCGGACCCACGACGAGAACCCGGACTACGGTGCCGGCAGCGCGGGTGGCGGTGGCGGAACAGACACCACCAGCGGCTCCGGACAGCCTGGCCAGCTCGTCCAGCCCGAAGTCACCTCCCGACACATTGTCATCCCCGTCGACGGTAACCACGGCGAAACCGTCGAAGTTCAGGCTGGCGGTGACTACCTCTTTACCGCGACGGTGAGCCGTGGCGGCGAGATCCAGGTTTCGCGTGGGAGTGCGATCGCAGACGAGTTAGAGCAGGCGATCGATCGGAAGGACCCGGTGGCTGTTGTGCCGTCGTAGGACGACCGGACCGCGAGCGAACGGCGTGAGCGAGCGGTCTTTTTGGGTGCAGATTTTTTGCGCGAGTGGTGGCGAACGGAGTGAGCGACCCGAGCGGAAAAAAGGTGCATCGCGAGGACCCGGTGGCTGTCGTGCCGTCGTAGGACGACCGGACCGCGAGCGAACGGCGTGAGCGAGCGGTCTTTTTTGGTGCAGATTTTTTGCGCGAGCGGTCGCCGCAGGCGACCCGAGCGGAAAAAAGGTGCGTACGCGACCCAAGCAGCGCAGTGGGTGAGAGTTGTTAACAAGTAGTTGTTCAAGCGTCAAGTTCATATACGCGACGATTGAACACCAAATTGAGCAAAAACACCTCTATCCACACACCATGTCTACAGATAGTGAAACACTTGTTTACACCGAACGTGATCGCGACGACCCCTTCCTTACTGACCGTGGAGCGCTCAGAGAGATCCGACTACAACTCCGCGACGAAATCAGAGTGCGCGTGGCCAATGCAGGTGTCGAGGGTGTCGTCGTGCCGATGAGTGGTGGAATCGATTCGACAGTAACAGCGTTTCTTGCCGTCGAGGCGCTCGGCAGCGATCGGGTGCTCGGCCTCGGGCTTCCCTGTCATAAGAGCGAACAGGCCGGCGTAAGCGACGCACAGACGATCGCTGACGGGCTCGGAATCGAGTTCGAGGAGCGCCAGTTGCGCCCGCTGCTCGAGGCGTTCGAAAACACGGTCGGGGATGGGCTCGATCCGGCGCGAGCGGCTGCCGATCGGCCACACGAGCGCAACCAGGCGATCGGGAACGTGCTCGCGCGACTGCGGATGTGCTGTGCGTACTACGCCGCAAACCGTCAGTCCCGGCTGGTGCTTGGCACCGCAAACCGATCGGAACTGTTGCTCGGCTACTTTACCAAATACGGCGATGGGGCAGCCGACACCTTCCCGATCGGTGATCTGTACAAGACCGAGGTGCGGGCGCTTGCAAAACGGCTCGGGGTGCCACGACGGATCGTCAGCAAGGAGCCGACCGCGGGCTTTTGGGCCGATCAGACTGACGCCGACGATCTCGGAGCGAGCTATTCCGTCATCGATCCGCTCCTCCGACGGCTCGTCGACGAGGACGAACCGATCGACGAGGTAGCGACTGCGGTCGACGTCGACCGAGCGGTCGTCTGCAACATCGCAGCCCTGTATACGGCGACCGAACACAAACGACAGCGACCGCCGACACCCGGAATCGGCGATCGCCAGTAGGATCACCAGAGAGCGGGTGGCCTGCTGATCAGTTGCGATATACCTCGGGGTTTCGCCACCAGAACAGCCCCCAAGAGAACATGAAGCCGGCCGCCATCGCGACGACTTCCTGAAGCAGCGTCCACAGCCCGAGATCGACGATCGCAGCGAGGGCGATCGAGGAGCCGAGTGTGGCACCGATGAGGACAAAGAGCACGTCGCCGGCGATGTGGGCCTGGGGATTCTCCCAGTAGTGTTGTCGGTCCTCGTCGTACCAGACGCCGATGTAGATCAGGACTGGCGACATAGCAGTGATGACCGTGACGACGTGGTACTCCTCTGGGAGCCCTGCCGGTCCGAGCACCGTGAGGTTGAGCACGTTCGCAGTGATCGCCGCGAGAAAGAGTCCGGCCAGCAGCCAGCCCCAGCGTGGTAGTGTCTCCTTGTCCATGCACGGGGACGATCACCGTAGCAAAATAGTCTTGCCGTTCTGTCGTCGTTATTCAGCAGTGCAGGCGTCTTTTTTCGGGGACTCCTCGACACCGTTCCCGTCGGCCGCGACCGGTTCTTCAATCCGGTAGAGGCTCTGGCGGGCGTCTGCAAAGTAGATATCCTCGTCAACGATTCCGATCTCTTCTAAGCGTTCGAGTGCATACCGCACCGTTCGGGCCGAGAGCATCGATTCCTCGACGATCTGTTTCTGCGTCAGTGGCCCGTCGTACTCGAGAACTTTAAAGACCAGTTTCGCGCTCGGTGGCAAGTCTTCGATCTCCTCCCCGTCGGTCTCTGCCATAGTACAAATCGAAAGCAGCCAGCAGTATAAAAGTTGAGCCTTACAGGGTGGCCGACCGGAAACAAATTCCAACCAGTTACATCCAGCAAATTGGCTTCTGGGAGCTCACATCGTAAAAACAGCCGTTGTTTGACCGCGTAGTCAGTCTCTGCATGGGCGTATTTGAAGCCTCCCTGCTATCGATCGTTGTACCGATGTACCGCCGATCGTCCACGGCGGGTCGCCGATCGGCGGTACTTGATGACACTAACCCGTCTCACGGCGATCCGTGTGAGCGTCACTCACCCCTCGCCGATGAGCCGATCCTCGTCCTCCCACTCCTGTTGGCGCAGTTCGTACTTCTGTGTCTTCCCGGTCGCCGTCTTCGGCAGTTCCTCGACGTACTCGATCCGGCGAACGACCTTGTAGCTCGCGAGCCGATCGCGTGTAAACGCGGTCAGTTCGTCGGCCGACACCGGTGGATCATCCGGGTCGTCGTTCGAGGGGACGACGAAGGCCTTCGGCGTCTCTCCCCACTGGTCACTTGGCGCCGGGATCACCGCTGCGTCTGCAACCGCGTCGTGGTCGAACAGCGTATCCTCGAGTTCGATACTCGAGATGTTCTCGCCACCCGAGATGATGATGTCTTTCTTGCGATCGCGCAGCGCGATCAGCCCATTCTCGTCGACGGTCGCGAGATCGCCCATGTGGTAGTAGCCCTCGAGCCGATCGGAAAAGGCCGCCTCGGTCTCTTCTGGCTTGTTCCAGTACCGGTCCATCACCTGGTTGCCACGGACGACGACCTCGCCGAGAGACTGGTCGTCCTGTGGGACATCGTTGCCGTCCTCGTCGACGACGCGGACGTCGGTGCCGAGGACGCCCATTCCCTGGCGTTTCTTGATCGCATAGCGGTTCTCGTCGGGGGTGAGCCGTTCCATGCCGGAAATCGTAATGAGCGGGCCGGTTTCGGTCGCCCCGTACAGTTGCTTGAGATGCCAGCCGAACTCCTCTTCGACGGCTCGAATCGTCGCCTCCGGCGGCGCGCTCCCGGCAGTCGTCACGCGAACCTGATTCTGGCCGCTCATGGCGGGTTCGCCGTTGGCCTCGTAGTAGTCGATCAGCTGATTGAGCACCGCCGGTGCCGCACAGAGCACGGAGACGTCTTCCTCCCGGACTGTGGAAACGACCTCCTCGGCGTTGACACCGCGCGTACAGACGTGTGTCGCCCCCATCCCGGTCACGGCGTAGATGTGGCCCCAGCCGTTGACGTGGAACATCGGCAGCGTCCACAGGTAGACGTCGTCGTCGGTGAGCTCGTGATAGATCGAGATCAGGTACGCGTGGAGCGTCTCGGTTCGGTGGGTCCGACAGACGCCTTTCGGATCGCCGGTCGTCCCCGAGGTGTAGTTGATCGTTGCAATTTCGTCTTCGGCACGGTCCGGTTCGTCGAACTCGGGTTCGGCGTCCGACAACACGGTGTCGAACGCTTCCCAGCCGTCGGTGTCAACGGCGTCATCGAGTCGCGCCGTGTCGTTCGTAATGAACGTCTCCGTCGGGACATCGTCGCGGACCGCTTCGATCTTGTCGGCGTACTCGTAATCGGCGTAGATAGCGTCGACGCCGGCATCCGAGAGCATGTACTCGTAATCGCCGGGCGTGAGCCGATAGTTCAGCGGCGTGAAAATCGCCCCAATTGCCATCGCACCGTAGGCTGCTTCGAGGTGGTAGTGCGTGTTCGGATCGAGCACGGCGACGCGATCGCCTTTCTCGATCCCACGATTCTGTAATGCGTTTGCGAACCGATCGACCCGCTCGCCGAACTCGGCGTAACTGAACCGATCGCCGTCGGTCCCGACGATTGCTGTCTCGTCTGCGTAGTGCGTTCGGGCCTGTTCGAGAAAGTCGGTTACGACCAGTGGCGTCTCCATACCTGATTGTTCAGGAACAACGATGATACATATTTCGGTTCGATCCATCCGGTTGGAGACCCAGTATAGCAACAACTGGCTCTGTTGAAATCCTTTAACCCTGACAAAAGCTGAGTGCTGAATACAGGGCGCGAATGTTGCACGAGATTCGGCTTGATTTGTGACAATGAAAATCGCTCAGCACAGGCCGCATATGCATCACAGACCATACTATCCATCAATTAGGGTTAATTTCTCACGTGTCTCAGTTGGAATGGGATTGACGTATTTCACATCTTCGTCGTCACAAAGATCGTCGAAATCGCCGTCAGTTGTAATCACGTAATCGGCGTCATATGCTCGTGCAAGCGCGACGATGAACGAATCGTACACGTCGTGGTTTTTCTCAGCGCTGATCTCGTACGCCTCAAGCAGCGTTGTCTCGGTGGCACTGACGATTCGTGCAGGGCTACGAACAAGTGATTGGATAGCATTTCGAGCATCAACTGCGTCTACTCCAAAATTGCTCGTCATCAGATATTGCGCTCGCAACGGATAATAATCAAACACGAGCAAGACGTTTGGCCCATCAATTGCGTTTTGGACCCACGGATACACATCGTCATGTGCAGGATGATCATCGGTGAGCGCGATTGCTAGTACGTTCACGTCAGTGAGAACTGTCACTTCAGTAGGGAGAGAATCAGTCATCGGATAGTCGCTCACTGGTCCATCGGCCCGAAGAGAGTTTCTCCGGCATCAGTTGGTGTCGTGTTCTCCCAGTTCTTCTGACCGGCTGTTGCTGTCTCTAATTTCGAGCTTGGTTTGGGGTTGACCTCAAGGACCGACCCGACGAGGGTTGCTGGAATCTCATCGTTTGATTCGATTCCTAATCGGTCCCGAACCTCTTTTGGGAGTGTTACCCGCCCTCTATCGTCCACTGTGAGTGTGAGCTCTTCCCCATTGTTCGCCTCAAATGTGGACTTTCCCATTTTGAATCACCTGAATCCCACTACTATGCTGACACACAAAACTCTTGCGCCACTCGAAATGCTGACCAGTTCGCACATGTAGTCAACGATTGGTTCACGGTTTTCACACGAAATATATTGGATCGTCGTGCTGCACTCACCCTCTGTATTCAGCACAGCGGTTCAAACCTATCACGCACTGAGGGTTTCAACAGAGCCCAACAACTGTAACGAGAGACACGCTGATCGCACAATTCGCGGTTCTCACTCGTGTCCCTCGCTCCGAATCGCGCTGCTATCGTGTGATCAGGTGTGCGGTGACGTGCAGTAGCTACGATAGCGTCTGCAGCGATCGCAGTCCGATACGGGGCCATGAGTTGGGAGCCAGCAGTGACAGCGTGAGAACCGACACCAGCAACCCAAACGCCGGTGGCAACATCGGATTCGATCCGATCGACGCTCGTCACACGCGGCCCTGTGGCGGACATCGATCGCGATCAGCGGCGGTGGTGAAAGCGATCTGGCGGGCAGTTCAGATCTGTTCCCAGGCGTCCTCGTCGTCGGGATTGGGAAGGTCCTCGTCGACCTCGACGTCGCCGTCACCGTCGCCGGGATCGGGACGGCTCTCGTCGAATTCGAAGTCGTCGTCCGCATCGGTCGCCCCCTCTATTGGTGGAGCGTTCGCCGAATCACCGCCGAGGTCCATCGCCGGCCAGGCGGTTACCTCCCACTCACCCTGCACGGTGTAGTAGTAAACGATGTTCCCGTTGACGACTGCAAACAGGTCACGCTGTGTGTCATACACCACGCGCTCGTTCGTATCGATCGCGACGTCGACGACGTCTTCGAGTGTATCAAGTCCGATGTGGTAGTCACCGACCCACATCGGGAGTGAGCCTCGCGAGATCCACTCCGCGTATCGGTTCTGGTGGACTGCTCGTCGGGCAGCCGCGACGTCGATCTGCTCTCGGTTCCGCACGAACACAGCTCCACCGAAGGAAAGCACGGCGAGTGCCAGCAAGCCACCGATGGCCGTGGCATTCGGCGACTCCTGGACCTCGACTTGAGCCGTCTGGCTATGATCCGTCGATTCGTCCAGGGACTCTTCGAGCCAGTAGGCCTCGTTTGTCACCTGTATGGGCGCGACGAGTTCCTGTTCGTCGGTATACGTTCCCGTATCGTACTCGACCGTCAGTTCGATCGTCGTCTGGACGTCTCCGACGCCGGACACCTCCGATTCGATCTCGCGCTGGCGGTCGGCAATCGCCGTGGCGTTGATCGTCGTCTCCGATGTCCCAACGCCCTCGGAAACGTTGGCATCGGTCCGCGACTGGTGATCGACGTCATCCCAGAACACCGTATCGTCTCGTGATGCCTCGTGTCGCACCGCGACCTCGTGGACGACGGTGCTCTCAGCAGTCGGGACGGACGTCTGTGGTGTCAGCGTCAGCTCCGGCGTCGACGACAGCATGTAGACGGAGCTATCCTCGAGTTCCGTTCCGTCCGTCCAGAGACCGTCCTCGACGACGACGGCGCTCGTGGTCGTCTCGGTGCTCACCGTCTCCGCGTCGACCTGCTGGGTCGTCGTCGTCGTCGACGGCGTGGCGACGACCCAGCCCGTGGCAGCAACTGCGAGCACGCCGACGACAACGAGTGCAATCAACAGCCTCCGCCCGTGTTTGGCGATAAACAGTTCGAGACGCGGATTCTCGAGTACGGATTGCTCCCCGCGCCGATCGTTCCAGCTCATCCACTCCCACCCGACCCCGGAACTGTCCCTCGCCGAATTGGTCGGAAGTGGAGACAGTTCATGGACCCATGAACGAAACCGGACCAAATAATCGTAGTGGTTCGAACGCTCATCGCCACCTCCGCAGTTTCCGCCGGAGTCGCGTCGACAGCGAGACGTGACCACCCGATCGCCGCAGTCGGAAATCCCCCTTCCCGAACGCGGCCAACACCACGCCGACGACGACGCCGACGACCACCAGATCGACGGCAGCGATCGCCAAGAGTGGATGCAGTCCGTGGAGCCAGACGAGCAGCGATGGCGGAAGGATGGCGAGATACCTGTGCTCGCCGATGTTGCGGGTGTACTCACCGGTCGATTCGGGTGCCGTCACCGAGACTGTCGTCTCCGTACTCTCGCGGATGCCGACGGTCTGCCATGCGGGATCGGCCGCGATACCGCGGCTCTCGGCCTCGTGGACGACCACGATCGGGAGATAGCCGGCGTTGTCGATCGATCGTGTCAGTTCGCCCGTCTCGCCGGGGGCGAGTACCTGCGGGTCGTCGGTCGGTGACTCCGTGCTGACGACGCCGTACTCGTAGGTTCCTGAGGGGATCACCATCGCCGCCGTCGCGAGGGCAACGAGGATGAACAGTATGAGCCCGAGCGTCGTCCAGAACGCATAGACGTTCTGTCGAGACGTCGATCGGGAGGCGTCGCGTGCGTGGGGGCCGACCTGATCGAGGAGGAGGCCAAATCCGAGGAGGGCAACGCCGAACGCGACCAGCATCCCGCCGACGTTGTCGCCCTCGAACGCCGCCGTGATGCCAAGAATCGGCGCGACCAGACTGTATCCCGACTCCATCGCGCTGTGGACACCCTGAATGCCCGTCCCGAGATGCGGGATCGTCACCGCCTCGCCGTTTACCTGCCAGGCAACGGCGACGATCTGGCCCTCACTGACCGGGGGTTCGCTGCCATCCTGGTCAGTAAACGGATTCGCATCACCCCGCGTGATGTAGCCGTCGTCGGTTTCGCCGACGATTCGGTGGGTCGTCAGCCCGCCACCGTGGAGTTCCCGGGCGTTGAACACCACGATATCGCCTTCGCTTGGCGAGCCGGTGAGCGCGCTCGGAATCGCGACGAAGCCGTCGCCAGCATCCATCGTGGGCTCCATGCTGCCCGTCGCGACGTAGCCAAGCAGGATTGGCTGGCCGAGTAGCTGGCCGAGAACGAGCAAGAGGACGGCGATCGCGACGACGACAGTCAGTGATCGGGTGAGCAGCGAGCTCGTCATCGATCCGCACGTCTGACTGGCATGGTTCGGTGACTGTTCGACTAACAGTTCAGTCGGGCACGGTTATAAGCTCTTTCGCCGTTTGATGCCGGTCACGGTGAAGACGAGTCCGAGGGCAGCCGCCGGGGCAGCGGCTGCAGCGGACGACGAGGAGAACGATCGGTTGGCGATCGTCACCTGTGCGTCGTCGGTGACGGTGACAGTCCCCGCGACGACGTCGTTGACCGCGATCGTGTACCCCCCAGGCTCGTCGAGTTGTTGCTCGAAGGACACCGTCGTCGACTCACCCGGATCGAGGGCGACGTCCTGGGTGTCGACGACGGCCCCGCCGAGGACGAGTTGGGTGGTCATCGTTCCTGGTTCGGTCCCAGTGTTTTCGACCGTCGCAGTGACGGTCGTCGACTCGCCGGGTGCGATCGTCGTCGGGCTCACAGAGGCACTCGTGACCGCAAGCGTTGCGTTGCCGGGTGGCTCCTGACCGCTGTCGGCTGGGTCAGTGGTGTCGGTCGAGTCGGTCGAGTCAGTGGCGTCGGCACTGCTGCTCGTGTCGGCGTCTTCGTCCTCGTACGACACGTGGACGCTGAACTGCTGGTCGCTGGACACCGCATCGGGCGTTTCGACCGTGACCCCGACAGTAATCGTCTCACCAGGGTCCGGTTCGAGTCGCGACTCGGGGGTGACCTCGGTGCCATCCGCGTAAAACGACACGCCGGCGACGTCGTGATCGATCCACAGCTCGTCGATCGTGTCAGCATCCTCGCCAACCTCGATCGTAAACACCTCCAGAATCTCCGTTTTCGCGTGGTCATAGACGTTGATATCGAGCGAGAGCTGGCCACCCTCGATGGTGGCGTACCGATCGTCGATCGGTGTCAGGGTGACGTCGTCGCTCGCCGGATCCTCGCCGACGGTGATCGCCGCAGTGGGCACTGCGAGTGCCACGAGAAAACAAACCGCTGCGGCTGTGAATAGGGCTTTGCTGGATGGCATGTCGATGGGATCG
>Ga0207421_10006289_pt1 | contig 12980 bp, 8 predicted proteins | sample SodLakKL_010_SED_4_FD_187542 | JGI IMG/M metagenome (GOLD analysis project Ga0207421, IMG submission 187542) | Alkaline sediment microbial communities from Lake Tanatar, Kulunda Steppe, Russia - 8KL_010_SED (SPAdes) (version 2) | ecosystem: Environmental > Aquatic > Non-marine Saline and...
CGAAGTATATGGACAAGTACTTGATTACCGATCCTTGAGATGGCCAGGCCGAGCTAGAAAAAAACATGTCTTGACGAAACAGGGTGCGGAATGTATGTATCAACACCGAAGTAAGGATTTAAACGTGAAATAGAGAGGTTAAACTGTCAGGAATTCATTTCGTTTTAGTATCTTGATGATGTCTTTTGCCGCATCCCCATGTTCCACGAAAAAATACACCTTTTCGTAGAATAATTCCTCATCAAATTAATCTATCCATCTTTCGACATCATCATATTTCAGGTATCCGGGTAAATCCCTTTTTCCGTACACTATCTCATCGTCAATTATATTACACTCAAAGCCCTCTAAAATCTCTTTTACCGAGAGCTCTTCGGTTAAACTCATTATATAGCCTACATGTTATCGGAACTTCTCTTTACGATCCTTTACCCTGCAGATGAACAAAGGTGTTTGGTATGCTAAAATCTGTTCCGCGATCTCCATTCTATCCGCCTTCTAATATCGATCATACTTGTTCATTGCTATTTCTTTCGCCACATCTAATCTATCATCTTCGGTGTTCTCCAGGATCACATCTATTTCATTCTCGATAGATCTGGTTAGTTTACTTCCGTGAACGACGATGTAACTCCATATCCGATCCTTTTTATCATAAGTCCAGCAATCTACAGTTGCGATATGAGAATAATTGGACATGACATTGTATATCTTCGTATTACTGACGTTGGGCAGCATACAACAGTCAAGGAAATGCTTCACTAGATAAGATGCGATGTACTTTTTCTCTTTACCCTCGTCATCGATACAAACCAGATGCTCTAATGGTTTATTGCCTATAGTTCGAGAATCGATCAGTGGTTCATTTTCTATTACGATCTTTCCATCCTTGATGTCCCAATCGAATAGATTTAACAATTCTTTGTGATCATGGTCTAACTCAAGATGCTCTTGAAATTCAAGAGGGGTTATACTTTCTATACAGCAATCCTTAACGGGACACTTGAACACCGGTGTATGAGTGTCCAGCAGTTTTTCGATCAGTTCTTTCTTTTCCATCCGATTCACCTTTAGTACCTTAATGCACAGGCAATACTTATAATTTTTCTTAACTAAACTATAACTAATACGTTGAACAGATTTGCATTTTCGTAATTAATGAAAGGTCATGCATATTATGCGAAATCGTTTGCCAAAAGAGGGGGTTAAGAGGCTGATTGATTAAACGAATTTCCCCCATCTTAGTTTAATTTAAAAACAATTCAAAGACCAACCAGTGATAATCAAAGTATCTATGCAAACATAAGATCAATACCGAAGCACTTTTTTTCTCTAAAAAAATCAATATTCGATTTTTCGTGATTTCCAACAGTTGACTTATTGTAAATTTTCCGTGCGGTTTTTAATGTTCGGTATCTCAAGAATCATCACAGCTTTTCTCAGGTTGAATTTTATATATTATTATGGGGCGGTTGTATAAGCCACTAGGGTCTATATCCCCATGGTCTCCAACGATTTATGTGAGTTTATTTAAATTGGTTATTACAGTTACCAAAACGCGACAGAACTGTTGATGGATTATAAAGAAGTCATTGACGATGATGTTCAGAAATAATATATATGACTTATCTAAATATCCCTCAATCAAAAGTGATTGGTGGTGACAGTATTAAAAGCCCCTTGATAATTAAAAGGAAACATCCCTTTAAAGAACTTAGCGATTTGCTTAACAATGCTGAAGACAGGGTAGATCCGTTCCAGGACCCCAAGTATCTTCTGATATTACCTGATAAAATTTCTATCAATAATGCCAAAGGTTATGTATCTAAAAAGAAACCCGATGTGAATAATCAGATAACTTACACTACCTTTGAAGCTCTAGCTAAGATGATTATACAACATCAGTATAAATATAATCCAACCGTTTTAGAAAACCATTACCTTAGATATTTTGTTTACCAATATATTACGGAGACAAATGGTACCGATGGTTCAGATCTTTCAAAGAAGGTATTCAATATCATTGGAAAAACTGAAAATCCGGAGCGTACCCCTTTGATAAAGGACATGGTGAGAGAATTTTTAGATTACCTAATGACAATTTATCCCCCATCTCTCGAAGATCCCTCCAAAGGGACTTTTCACGATAAATTATTGCAGGTTGCCAAAGAATCAGACATCCACAAATATGAAAAGAAAAAATCCGTAAATATATTGGAGTATTATAGAGACATGGAATATTATATGCGAGAAAACATGAATGAACATTTCGATAATAATTATTTCTTGTCGAGAGCACATCTAGTGGGGGAAGCAACGGAGATAATTAAGAAGGATCCAACGGTATTGGACCAAGTATTTGGAGACATCAATTCCGTAAGAATACTAGCGGTATCTTTTTTCGACGCTACCGTTTTTGAATTAGTAAAAGTGTTGAATGATCATTATGAAGAATTTATGTTGGTATCAGGTAAAGGGACTCATGATCGGATCAAAAAAAGATGTGTAAATATATTTGATGAGGGTCGCGTCAAGATAGAAGAGGAAGAGGACATAAAACATGACCATATTGAGAAGTGGGAATTACCAAATCCAAGGATGGAAGTTGAATTTGTAGGATCTCTTATGGACTGTGAAGAGGATATAGAGAACAGCATAGTTATCGCAAGGGAATCCGGGATATATTTACCATACGCGAAAGAGGTGTTGAGAGATTTTGGCCTTCCCTCGCATGTACAGACTAGACGATATTTATCTTTAAGTGTTCCTTTCAGATTGGTTGCATCTTTGTTAGATTTATTAAAAAAAGATGAATGGACTGTTGAAGACATCAGCAACCCGCTCCGATTGGGATTCTCATTTTATCACACTCAGGGTGAAGAGTCTTTTGTTGGAGTATTATCCGACCATCAATTTTTAAAGGCGGAGTACTGGCTAAATAATTACCTGAGACGTGGTGAAAACTCTCTCACGCCTGTGGAATGGGATAGACGTACTAAATATGATACCAATTACTATGTAAGGAAACTGATGGATTGGAAGAACAGCGTGGATCATGATAACGTTGGAAGTAAGTTAAAACGAGAAATTGGAAAATTTCAAAAGTATGCATGCCACGTTAGCAGACAAAGAGAGGCTAGAAACGGCTTGACTGAGAAAGAATATAATCGAGCGATGATCACAAAAACACATATCACCGGTGATGCACAAAGGGTGATCGGACTCATTGAAAGGGCGGATGAATTTTCTAGATTTATAGCGAAAATGGAAGGTCATGATAGAAAAATAATCCACATGATAAAGGCATTCTGGATCGTTGGAGGAAGAGATACCTACGGGAAACCCAGAAGGGATCTGCATGCGGTAAAATTCGTCGACGCAGCGAATTCTTTCTTTTTACCTCAAAAGAATAGGATAATTTTGGGAATGCGTTCTGATACCTTTCCTAGGAAACCCCCTGAGGGAAAATTTTTACCAACTAGTTTTAGGGAGAAGGTCAATGAGGGATATAGCCAACTTTATTTACAGGATCCTAGAACAGATTATGAGAATGAAGAGGACTACTTTGAAGCTGCTATGGGTCCAGGAAGTAATGGTAAAGTCTATCAATTGAATCCATATCTAGATGATAGGGGCCACAAAAACAACTGGTCCGTTTTCTCTACCCACGGGGAACCATTCCATATTAGACCCGCTGATTTCTACCTGGAAAATCCAACGAAGCATGGAAGAGTTGAACGTAGTAGAAATCTACTTACATCAAAGCCAAAATCTCGATTCCAAAAGGCCGTTGATACATATCGGAGAAATGGGCGTGTTCAAAAGAAAGACCTAGCTGATCATTTCGAGGGACTCGAAAAAAACATGATCGATTCGTGCGTTGTACCACATATAAGTAAATATGAAGATAGGATAGCTACTGATCATCCAAGGATTATTCCACCAGATCCCAGAGAAGAAAAATATCTGGCTGAACTAATCGATGATCAAAATACTCAGCCGGTTCCGGCTCATGAAATAGATCTTTGGATGGATTGCCCCATCAAATATTACTTCTACAGATTTGTATTCAGTCAGTCTTATTGGAAGAAAGATCTCAAAGAATTCGAGAAGGGCTCACGTTTGTACATTCCTGAATATTGGGACGATTTTGATTTTGGTTCAGTACCACGTGTGCTGATGAGAGCTTACTTTTCTTCTATTGGGCATGAATTCATCTCTACATTCATTGAACCTTCTGTTTCTGGAAAATCGATCGATGTTCAAGAACAATTGGATCGTTATTTTGGTTATTATGAGACCAAAGAAAATCTACAGAAGTTCTATGAGATGGTCGTAGAAAAGAGAGAAGAAGTGTCTCTAGGACAAAAAGGTGTTTGGCAGCATGAGAAGTCGGAAAATTTCGAATTTATCAGACCTCCGCTTCTGAAGTTCAAAGATAGTAGTGCGGCTCCTGGTGGGGTGGATTTAACACACATTACTTTAGCCAGACATAATTTTGACAGTACAACGGTTCAAAACAGTGGGTACGGTTTTGGCAATTGGGTACCAAAAGAAGATATTTACAACACAAGTTCATTATATTATATACTAAAAAATAAAATCAGGCAGGACGGTATCAAATCTTTACCGCTTTTAAATATATTCTTCAAACATGATCTGTTTAAAAGAGTAGATGCGGGTGCCTGGGAAACTGTGGTTTTAGAAGAACTGATCGAGGAAATACAGAATTTAAGATTGATCAAGGGTGACAGACGAATCAAGTTGGAATATAGGAAAAGGAAATGCGAGGATTGCATTTATCGACGATTATGCGGTGACTGGGAGGTGTTAGATTGACTGAGGAAAGGATGTTAACCGACGAGTCCCGGGAACACTATCTAGTTCGTCCTCAAAAAGAGGTATTAGAACACTTATTCATCAATGAACATAATCTGATCGTCAGCGCAGGAGCAGGGACGGGTAAAACAACCACTATGGTTGAGGCGGTAACAGAGGCGGTACTTAGGGAAAATGATACGGAAAATAATCCGTTCAACAAGATACTAGTAGTGACTTTCACAGTTGAAGCGGCAAGACAGTTGAAAAAGAAAATACGTGAAAGGATCGTAAAACATTCAAAATCAAGTAGATTAGCTAATTTGGATGACCTGGTTAGGCAGATCGAAAACGAATCCTGGATACTCACTTTAGATTCCTTTACCAGGAGGGTTCTTAACGAGGAGATGATAGATGCTGGTATAGGCAGTCTTGACGAAGTGACCGATGATTTTGAATTATCTAGGATCAGAAAAGGTGTGTTGCAGGAGATCAAAGAGGATTCTAATTTTGAGGAAGATGTGAATACACTGCAAGGTTGGGCACCTAAAACCTGGTTTAATCGTCATGATAATGTTCATTGGGAAAGCATGATATGGGATGCTTTACGTAGTGGCAGGCAATTGGGGCTGTCTGGAATAGAATTGATGGATCAGGCACATAGGACTATGAAAGAGGACCTGTTTTTGGGTTACGATCCGAGAACTGATTTAACAGAAGAAGAGAAAAAAGAGATAATCGATAATCTATCCTGGAGAAAGGAGATCATTCAAAGCCATAAGTTAAAGGATATTTATTCGGAATATGAAAAAGTTCTTAACAGCTTTGAGAAGATTTTACTGGAGTGTGAAAAAAAGTACGATGAAATATCGACATCTGCGGGTAAGTTGACCTATGATGACGTACGTTATCACATAATAAAACATATGGAAACTGATATTTCTGGAGAGGATTTTCGAAAGAACCGTTTCAAGTATATCTTTGTTGATGAATTTCAAGACACCAGCCACGCACAGTGTGATCTTTTAAAGGTATTTATCTCTGAAGATACTAGGGTGGTTTTGATAGGTGATCCCAGACAAAGCATATACCAATGGCGTGAAGCTGATCCAAACATTTTTTCAAAGATGGTTAAAACGGTAAGTTGTGAAAACAGCACAGATAAAGTCATCGATAAGTTCGGCGTGAAGGGTTTTTTAAAAGTCGATTTAGATGTTAACTTCAGGTCGAACAACAGCATAGTCGAAATCGCAAATAATCTGTTTGGAGAAAATGATATCGACTCAATATTCAATCAGGACAAATATTGCTGTGATATAGATTTACCTCATAATAATTTAAAAACGTGTGACGATAGGATAAAGGCAGAGGAGAATATGAATGGTGTACCTTTACACATGTACTTTTCTGATTGTAGGTGGGCAGTTGATTTCGCTGAAGATTGGGCAGAAAAGATATGTGAAATAATCTCCAATATCAGTGTTCACAAAATATTCGATAAGAAGGACGATGATGGCAATATCAAGTTTAAAGATGCCTTACCCGGTGACTGCTGGATATTGATGAGGAGTAAAACCAAGTGGAAATATTTAAAAGATAAATTGAACGAATACAATATCGATTATATATTTGTAAATCAAAAGGGGTTGTTTCAAAGGTCAGCATCTATTCAGATCATAATAGATATGCTTAACTGGATAGGAAATCCACACGACTTTGAGTCTTTGGCAAGGATAGTTCGTTCACCACTACTTGGAGTTGAAGATAGAACTCTACGTTACATCGCTTCTAAAGAATTTGAACTAGATTGGATGGATAAAGGAGAAATTCCAGATTTTATTTGTAACAGAGATGTCAAGGAGTTACAAGAATTGATCAACCTGAGGGAAGATTTGAGATGGAAAAGAGAAGGGAGAAAAAATGATCTGATCGAGTGTATATTACAATTCTCTTGTTTTGATATCACATCCATCTCAACCACTGAAGGTGTTCAGGAATTGGGCAATATTCGACAATTTCAGCAGATAATAGATGGTTGGGAAGAGGAACAATTGATGTCTTTTCAAGAATTCATCGATCGGATAAACTACTACAGAGAGGTAGGTGCTGATGAAGCAGAGTTTAACTTTGCACCTCTTGCAGAACAGGAAGAAAAGGACTCTGTAAAGATTACTACGGTCCATTCTTCAAAGGGTTTGGGATTCCCAATCGTGTTTTTATATAATCCTGATCGAAGTATTTCTGATGCACTCTCGTTTGCTTATGGTGGCACCAACCTGATAATCAAAAAGAAAAAAGATGACTCTGATAAAGTTTTTGTTTCCATCGGATTCAGTATATTGGATAGTGTAAACGATAAGTTGTTTTCCCCCACCTGGACTGAAATAAACTCAAAAATCGATCGATTTAGTTCAAACTCTTTGAACAACCACACCAATGTTTTTGATAAAAATACTATCTTCGATTATTGGGCGGAAGAATGGCGGCTATTTTACGTTGCACTAACAAGGGCTGAAGATCACATATTTTTACCTGTTAAACCTGGAACTAACGATAGGTGTTCTTGGGAAAAAATATATAACGAGAGATATAGAGATGGCTCACTACTTAAAGGTTGTAATTTCGAAGATGATATCAGTATTCGAGATTATGATATCGGTGTAGAAGAATTAACTTTACCCGATCTTGAGAAAAATACCATCGATAATTACGTACCACTCTCCATATCCGTATCCCATCTGTATGACCTATTTGTTTGTCCTAGAAGGTATCAATATGTGCAATTACAGTATGTTTCTGGCCCTTCTGATTGCGAAGGTGTATCCAGACCTGATGGCATGATCTTTGGTAATGAATTACACAGGGCTATGGAATTAAATGAGTTCCGTACTAAGGAGAATAATGTACATTCTATCAGAGATGATATGCAATATGAAGTGTTAGAAGCGATGGATTCATTCTATGAAAGTGATATATACACTGAATATGGTTTTGATGAACACAAAACACTTGATGAAGAAGAATTTTCTTGTTCATTGGATATCAAAGGATATGAAGTTTTGTTAGAAGGTAAAGTCGACTGCCTTATGAAGACTGATGATGGTTTTGTGGTTTTTGACTATAAAACTGTAGATCCAGATAATCGTTTTGAAAAGGATCATCAAAAGTTCCAGATCATCGGTTACTCATATCTATTGAATGAGCTTTATCCAGAGATAGGTGTTTCCAAGGCTGTTTTGCTGTATTACGACAGAAAAGTTAAAGCTTGGAGTAAAGAGGAAGTTCCACTCTCTCTCGATGTTTTCGAAAAGTACCTACATTATCACATACCCATCGAACTGGATGATCATGGTCTAAAGAAGGGAGACACACCCCCATGTGAGGACGGTGATGATGGTAAGCGCTACTGTTCCGATGTGATCCGGTTGTGCCATAATGTTTGAATTAAGGATTACATCCGAGTTCCTCAAACTGGATAATTGGATTTGAAATATACACTATTGAACTTTGATTTGAAACGTCCTATTGGATTATTTGAAGAGAAAAATTTATTATAATAAAACTGTTATGGTGGCTTCATACTTGGTGAGATCGATGAAAATTAAATATTGCCCTAAATGCGGAGAGAATTTAAGTGAAGACGCTAGATTTTGTATGTTCTGCGGAGAACAGATAATTGATCATCAGGAAGAAATCGAGGACCATACTTTTGAGTCCAAAAGGTCTCTTGTTTCTGATGAAAAAAAGAATGTGGATGAAGAAGACACTGTTCAGGTTGAACAGGAAACAGATCATAAAGACGAAGTATCGAGTTGGAATGATGATATTCAATCTATCGTACGAGAGTTTGAAAATTCGGTATGTAAGATCATTCTGTCTTCTGTTTATGAATCACCATTTCCATTAGGTGTCGCTAAGACCATCTCGATATTGAAAGGCACAAAATCTACTTTTGCTATCAAGTACGAGTTATATGAACTTGATACCTTTTCTATGCTCACTATGTTTACAAGAGAACAATTAAAAATAATCATAGAAACTCTTATGGAAATGGATCTTCTAGAAATAAAGTACGTATCAGATTATGGTAATATGCCCACACTTCAGATAACGGAAGATGGCCGGAACTTTGTGGTAGGCAAACATGAAGTCAACATACAGTTCCTTGAACAATTTATGGATGATAAGGTGATTTTACTTGATTCTACCGATAAAGAATTGTATGAGGAATTACGAGTGATCCGTTATGAACTTGCTAAGGAAGAGGATATCCCGGCCTATCATATCGCTAATGATAACACACTACGAAGGTTAGCTAAAAATAAACCAGAAGATGAAAACTCTCTCTTATCGATCAAGGGAATTGGTGAAAAATTCATTGAAAAATATAGTCATCATTTCAGAAGTGTGATCAACGAACATCGAAATAAAATAGAGAATGAGTAGTATCTAAATTGCATGTCGGGTTCGACCAAATAATCGCCATATCTCAATAGTTATCTGAGGAAGTTACCGAACTTGAGTTATAAGATTCGTATTAGACCTTTTGGTTATTCCTACCTCCACCATTGACGACATGCGAGTGATTGGAAATAGTATATGTCTTACTGATATGTGGTACCTTTGATCCTGCCATCTTCGAGACACGGTTATCTTATGATTGTTACTAGTTACCGTATCTAAGTGACTTCGATCTTCGTCAAACTTCTGTTCACGATCCTGTCTTCTCAAACGGTTCAAGTAGCCTTTACTATGTTCAAAATTTTTGAGCAAGTGTTCTTATAATATTTTATAACAAAATCATAACTACATATTATACGGGTTTCGTGTTTCAGAAACCCGATATCCATGGAAGTGAGACCTTTTGTAAAGTGGGCCGGCGGAAAAAGAGGGCTGATACCCACATTTGAACGGCGTGGTTTCTTTCCTAAAAAATTCAAAGATTATTACGAGCCCATGGTCGGCGCCGGAGCGGTCTTCTTTCATATCGCAAAAGATCATGACCCAAGGCGATGCATACTATCGGACGTGAACCCGGATCTAATAGATACATATCGTGTGATCAAAGAAGAACCAGAGGATCTTATCGATGAGTTGGATGAGATCAAGAAGGAGTATCTTGACCTAGATGATCAGAAAGGATATTACTATGATCGCAGAGATGAATTCAACAGATTGAAATTGGAACAAACTGAACGTATCAGAAAATCAGCTCTATTTATCTTCTTGAACAAAACATGCTTTAACGGTCTTTATCGTGTTAATAAAAAAGGAGAGTTCAACGTTCCCTTCGGAAAGCGAAAAAATCCAGGGTTATACGATAAGAAGAACATCATGAACATCTCTGAACTCTTGAAGAAAGATGATGTGATGAACGTAGATTTCGAAGAAGCGGTTAAGGACGCTTCCGAGGGTGATTTCGTATATTTCGATCCACCGTATGTTCCTTTAACAGAGACCGCTGCTTTCACCAGCTATGCCAAGCACGATTTCGGTCTTGAAGAACAAAAAAGGCTCGCCAGGGTGGTCAACGAACTTGCCGAAAGGGGTTGCTTTGTTATGGAGAGTAACTCCGGAAGTGAGATCGTAGAGGATATATACGAAGGATATGAAAGACTAGAGTTGTATCCTCTGATGGCACCGAGACAGATCAGTTGTAAGGGTGATGAAAGACAGCCTGTGAAAGAATACGTGATCGTCAATTACGAACCCAGGGGAATGGTCCAGAAGAAACTAACCCGATATGAATGAATGGGTACTGTTCTTGTAATCCTTTTCTTGTTCGTTTTCCTCAAGCTTCCTAAAGATGAACAGGTGTTCGTGCATCGTAAGTAGGAAATCATTATCCTGTCCTTTCCACTGCGGAGTGCTGTCGCAGTTCCACTGTGCTTTTATCACGTCCTCTTTTAAGATGAATCCTTCTTTTAAGAACTGCTGCATCACTTTGAAAGCTATGGGCACGTAGTGACACCTGTTGTGTGTATCTCCTATCAGTATCGCACAGTACTTACCTGGTTTAAGTACACGGTAGAACTCCTTAGCAGCCTTCCTCATCTCATCTGCGAATATATCGTAACTAGGTATGGCTGAAAGGTCGCCTTCTAGTGCTTCTTTTCCGTATCTGATGATGTTCGCGTACGGAGGATGGGTTGCGATGAGATCGATACTGTTATCTTCTATCTGATCGAGGTTCCTGCAGTCACCGATATAGATCTTTTGATCGGTTTCCGGAAGTTCTTTAAGGTGTTTTTCCGGCAGGTTGATCCTATTTTTGGTCAGCCTTGCGGACCTAAGGTTGACATCTATCCCGATGGCGTTCCTTCCGGTGAGAAGACACTCCACCAGTGTGGTTCCCCCTCCTACCATAGGGTCGAGGACGGTATCTCCTTCTACCGAGTACCGAAGGATAAGGTTCCTAGCCACCTTTGGAGACCAATTACCTCTAAAGGAGGGATCATGTGTAGCCCAATCGCCTCTTTCCTCGAAACTCCAGATGGTTGTTATCTCAAGCTCAAAGTCTTCGGGTTGAAGACTTTCAACCTCCTTTCTCGGTTCGATCTTTTTGTTTCCGATAACTAGAGAACCGTTCATCCTGTCCTCTTTGACTTCCTTCATAGACTTGTATGAGATCACGACGTCGTCGACTTGACCTTTAGTCTTGTAAGCTCTGACGTATCCCAGAACGTCTGCGACTTGGTAAAAATCAGCCTCCTTGAAATCATCAATGGTCTTGATGCCGATGTCCTTTAACGCTTGAGCGCTCTTCTTTCCGATCCCTTTGATATCAGTTAGTTCATCCTTACTTTTCTGCATGTTCGTTCACTCTTTTGCCGTTAATTCGTGTATGCTTTCGAGTATCTCTTCACCGTTATCCGTCAGTGCGAAGTATTTCGACTTTCTTCTTTCAGGAGTTAGACACTGGACTAAGTCCTTTTCCTGCAGTTCTTTTAGTACCGCGCTCGTTCTCGATATCGGTACGTCCATTTTTTGTGTCAGTTCAGTTGGTGTGCTCTCCTTCTCTCGAAGGAATATCATGATCTGGAACCTCGGTTCGCTAGCCATGACGAAACTGACAAGATCCCAATCTGTCATTGACGGCGGATGGTGTGTGTATGTTTTTAACTTATTTATAATTTTTCATATGTAAGTTTTAACTAAATATGTTACCTTTGAAATAATATGAGTGTGTGATGACAGAAGGTGGATTGTTTATAACATTGTACGACAAAGATACATTGAAACTTTATTTGGAAAACGGTATATACGGACAGTTGATGTCTGTAGAGGAAGGCAAACCTTCTCCATACAGCGTTTATTATAAGACATTGGCGGATTACGGATGCTGTAGGGAAGACAATCATGTGTTCTTCTTTTTGAAACGAGAGATATATTACGGAGGTCAGATCAAAGGGTCTAAAGATCATGGGTCATTCTACTTGAACGGTAAAAATGGTCCTATGGGTAGGGATGCAAATGCACCACTTGTTTGGGATGAATCAAAACGAGAAGATTATGAAGCTACGGATACAGATGGAGTTTTTGTTGTCGGAGATAACGAACGCTGTCAACATTTTCTAATTAGATTTGAGGACAAAAAAGGTTTACTGGGAAAATGCATAGCTTCGGACCAACTGTATTTTAGATTGGGTGAATATCCTTACCCTCTACCTTCTAACAGTATATCCGGAATGGGTTTCTGTACACTTACTCCCGGTGAAACCAATATTTTACTTGAATTAATGGAAAACGAACCAAAAAAGACAATCGAACCGGTTTCAGACGATGATGTCGATTTAGAGGAAGAGCCTATGTTGTTTGAAACCAAATACGGAATTGATTCGTTATCAGAAGTATCTACCGAATCACATCTAGAGGCATCTGTAGCTGCCGATCCATCCCTTTTACCTGAAGAGCTAAAGCCCAGGGACCGAGCAATCTGCAGACAGGTTGCCATATCTCCATTTAAACCAGCCCAGATGGATATGGCTGATTTATGCTATTACAGTGAAGACAGCAAAGGCGATGGCACGATTCCCGATGTTGTAATCGAGCTAAAGCACAAAAAAGCCGGCAAGGGCGAGATCGTGCAGATAATCCGTTATCTAGAATGGTTGGAAAAGTTAAACCAAGTATATGATGTAGAAACCGAGCATATACAGATG
>Ga0207421_10006290_pt1 | contig 12980 bp, 11 predicted proteins | sample SodLakKL_010_SED_4_FD_187542 | JGI IMG/M metagenome (GOLD analysis project Ga0207421, IMG submission 187542) | Alkaline sediment microbial communities from Lake Tanatar, Kulunda Steppe, Russia - 8KL_010_SED (SPAdes) (version 2) | ecosystem: Environmental > Aquatic > Non-marine Saline and...
ACTGTTATGGGGCGTGATCTGCTTTTTGCCAAAATTTCATCAGATGTGGATGAGCAAAATCCCGTTCCCCAATTTATGTATACCTCCACTATGCATGGTGATGAAACGGCCGGTTTTATAATCTCTTTGCGACTTATACATCACCTTCTAAACAATTATGGTAAAGATGAAGAAATAACCAATCTGATGGATAGTGTCGAAATATGGATTTGCCCCAACGAAAACCCTGATGGCACTTATACTGATGATAATTCCACTCTATATGGAGCTACCAGGGGTAATGCAAATAGCATTGATCTAAACCGCAATTACCCTAATCCCGTTAATGATCCTGACAATACACAACCTGAAACTGCTGCAATGATTGCTTTTGCAGATACCATGAACTTTATCATGTCAGCCAATATGCATGGAGGAATTGAGTTGGTTAATTTTCCTTTTGATAGCTGGGAATATTCCGATAACCCACACGCTGATCACCAATGGTGGGAGTTTGTAATGCAAGAATATGTGGATACAGCACATCATTATAGTCCCTATGGATATATGACAGGCTTGGGTGACGGAATTACTCACGGAGGAGACTGGTATGTCATCTATGGAAGCCGGCAAGATTATTTTAACTATTACCGTAGTTGCCGGGAATTTACACTTGAACTTAGTAATGATAAACTACTTGATCCGGAATTATTACCTGCCCATTGGGATTATAATTACCGGTCATTGTTAAATTACATTAGGCAATCTACATATGGAATTCACGGAAAGGTTTATGATAAAGAAACCGGCGAACCTTTACAAGCTAAAATTTCAATACCCGATTATGACAGTAATAATTCTGAAATTGTTACTCACCCTTATTTTGGTTATTATAACAGGCCTTTGTATGACGGTACTTATACCATAAGCTTTTCAGCTGAGAATTATACTACTAAAACTGTTGATAATATTGAAGTGAATAATTACGAAACTACCTATCTTGATGTCGGACTTGAAAAGACGGACTCTGTGTTTGTAACTGAAACTTCAACTCAAAAAGAGCCATTAAAAGTATATCCCAATCCTGTGAAAAATAATTCTAAGGTCATTTTAGAAATACAAGAAGCCGGCAATATTAGACTTGAATTGTATGACTTGCATGGTAGACTTGTAAGCCGGATTTATAACAATCATCTTCAACCAGGCGAGCATTACTTTTCTTTGCCCCCTTTTATTGATGACTTAAAAATGGGGGTTTATATTCTTACCATGCATAAAGATGGGAGAAAAGCAAATTCAAAAAAGATATTTAAGCTTAGGTAGTGTGGTGAGTTGTTTTTGGCAAAATCTTATTTTAAGGTGCCGGAAAAATAAGAGTTTGCCATGAATGTTTGGGTGAATATTTATACAATATATAATTATATATGCGAGTTAAAAGTTATTTGTATCTTTGAGTGTATGAAAAACAAAGAATTTAATAAAGATAAACTGATTGAATATTGGATTGAGGGTTCAGAATGATTTTGAAATTATGATGGCTATGTTTGAATCAAGAAAATATAGCTGGTCATTATTTATTGGACATTTAATGCTTGAGAAATTATTAAAAGCCCTTTATATTTTTGTAAAATCGGATTATCCGCCGTTTATTCACAATTTATTAAGATTAGCAGAAAAATCCGACATTGAGCTTTCAAGTGATAAGAAAGAGCAACTTTTGACTATCACTGCTGTTTAATATTAATGCAAGGTATGATGATTATAAAAATAGCTTTAAACAACGTTGTATTCTTGATTTTACAACCGAGTGGATTGAAAAACTAAAAGATTTGAGATTATGGATAAAACAATTAATAAAGCAATAACAGATTATATAAAATTAATTCAGGATAAATATAATGATTTGATGGCTGTATATATATTTGGTTCTTATGCAAAAGGTAATACAAATCAAGATAGTGATATAGATCTGGCACTAGTTTTTAAGCAATTAGATGATTCTAAACGCTTTGATGTTCAGGTACAATTGATGCTACTTGCATCCCAAATTGATACCAGAATAGAACCCCATCCAATATCTCAAGACGATTTTTATTCGGGAAATCCATTTGCCGTTGAAATAAAAAAGACGGGATTTGAAATATTTGAAAGCGCCACATAAACAAACATACAATATAGCCAACAATATTTTTTGTTAGCGGTTAACGAGCTTCTCCACTAACTGCAACTTACAAAAGCTATCTTCGATAGTAAATTCATCAGGCATATTGCCTCCAAAATTTACAGGTTTAAGTGTGCGAGTTCGCAACGTTGAGTGTTGCATATAATAAAATTCAATTAAAGTTTTTAAAAAAGGAGTTTTTTTAATATTTTTGTAAATAATATGATAATACAATATTTTCCTATATTATTTTTCGGAATCAGTCCTGGTGAACTCTTTATCATCATGATGGTGGTTCTTATTTTGTTCGGCCCACGTAAAATACCCGAGATTGCAAGAACTTTGGGCCGTGGATACCAGGAGCTTAAGAAGGCTCAGAATGATATAAATAATGAAATTCAAAGTTATTCAAGCGAGATTGAAAAAGAAGCAAATAATTTTCAAAAAGAAGTGAAGTCGGTTGTGGAGGAGCCTTCTAAAAAGTCTGCACGACCCGGTGATCAAAGTTCAAATAAAAAAGATCAGGAAAAAGATCAATATGAAGACGTAGAGCAAAATGAAGGTGACTCGAAGGAACAAAAGGTTGATGAATCGAAGGAACAAAAGGAAGATGAATTGAAGGAACAAAAGGAAGATGAATTGAAGGAACAAAAGGAAGATGAATTAAATGAACAAAAAGAAGATGACTCGAATAGCGAGGAAGATCCCCAGGATGATATCAATGACGACCTACCATATCCGTATAACCTAAAAGCTTGATTTGCATAGTTTTATAATTAGCTCCTTTTAGTAATTTTCAAATTAGTATATGGCAATTATAAGTTAAAAGTAACGTTATAATTAGTAATTGTTTCTTTTAATGTTTATGTTTATGTAATCTTTAATCTTCTTTTTTAAAAAATGAATATAGGTTTTATAAAAGTTTTTGTTTTTATTTTTTCGGTATTATTATTAATTCCCCACGGATTAGAATCACAAAATTGGCGAATTGAAAGGGGCGATCAAGCTTTTCAACAGCGACATTATCAAGAAGCTATTGAGCATTATGATAAAGCATTTGATCGTGTTAGAGGACAGGATCCTGAAGAAGCTGCCAGAATAACTTATAGGATGGCAGTTAGCTATAGTAAAATTAATGAAACGGTAAGGGCGGAGATGTGGTTTAGGCGTGCTATCAGGATGGATTATGATGATCCTGAACTGCTGCTTAAGTATGCTGAAGAGTTGATGAAAAATGAAAAATATGAAGATGCCCTCGAACAATATAAAAAATATGCTGAAAATAATCCTGACGATCCAAGAGGGGAGAAAGGTATAAAATCTGTTGATCTTACACAGGAATTAAAAGACAATCCAACCCGTCATGAAGTCGAAGTAAAAAGGGATTTTAACACAAGACGAGGTGAGGATTTTGCCCCGGCTTTTGGTGATCACAGAGAAAGCTCTGTAATTTTTACTTCTTCTCGTGATGCTACCCTCAACGATGATGAAGACCCATGGACCGGGGGAAATTATACTGATTTATTTATAACATACCGAGACAGGCAAGGGGATTGGAGCAATCCTGAATTGATTGATGAAGGGTCTATAAATACAGAGTTTAATGAAGGTACCCCCTCATTAAATGTTAGCAAAACAGAATTGTATTTTACCAGGTGTGTAACAATGGAAGAAAAAGATTTAGGTTGCAGAATATATAGGAGCCAAAGAAACGGGGCCAATTGGGATAGTCCCAGTGTAGTGGAACTTGTTAATGATAGCTCCATTACTGTCGGCCATCCTGCTATAAGTCCTGATGGACGGGAATTATATTTTTCTTCCAATATGCCTGGTGGTGTGGGCGGTAAAGATCTTTGGGTTGCAAGAAGAAACAGTGTTAATGAAGAATTTGGGAGGCCGGTAAACCTTGGACCGGTTATTAATACCCAAGGCAATGAAATGTTCCCCTATGTTCGAGAAAATGGTGTTTTGTATTTTTCTTCCGATGGGCATCCTGGTATGGGTGGACTGGATATTTTCAAAAGCGAAAAAGAAGATGGCTCATGGTCAGAACCGGAAAATATGGGCTATCCAATAAATAGCGCCTCTGACGATTTTGCAATAGTATTCAAGAGCGGTGAAGAAAAAGGCTACTTTACTTCAAACAGGGCTGGTAGAATAGGTGATCAAATATATTCATTTGTTATACCTCCGTTAGAATTTACTCTTAAAGGTACAGTCAGGGATGATAGTACAAAATATGTTTTACCCGGGGCTACAGTACAACTTATAGGTTCTGATGGTACTGTAGCGGTTGATGAAGCAGACGAAGACGGTGAATATTATTTTGATGAATCAAAAGTAAAACCTGATGTAAACTATGAAATATTAGCAAGTTATGATAATTATTTTAGTGAACGAGGTCAGGAAACAACTGTAGGTGTTGAAAGAAACCGGGAGTTTGTATATGATTTTTATCTTGAGCCCATCCCGGAAGCACCAATAGCCTTACCTGAAATTTTATATGATTTTGACAGCTGGGAGCTGAAGCCACAATTCCAGGATTCACTTACCGGGCTTGTTGAAACTTTAAATAATAATCCGGATATCGTTATAGAGCTTGCCTCTCATACTGATAGTCGCGGTACCCACGAACATAATGATACTTTATCACAACGTAGAGCGCAGTCGGTTGTTGACTTCCTGGTGGAGAAAGGTATTAATCCCGAAAGGCTTGAAGCAAAAGGCTATGGCCAGCGACAACCAAGGGAAGTACGGCAAACAATCCAGCGTAATGGATACACATTTGAAGCCGGTACAGTTCTCACCGAAGAATTTATAAATGACCTGCCTTCTGAAGAAAAAAGAGAAGTAGCCCATCAGCTTAATCGTCGAACGGAATTTACCGTCTTAAGTGAAGACTTTGATCCGGAAAACGGGGATTATGAGGGCGATTAGCGATCCTAATGTTGTTTTAAATAAGGACCAAATTAAGGATAATATTTATTAGCTTTGCATAATAATTTATTATAACATTAAAATTTAAGACTTTAAGATGAGTGATTTATCCATCTATGGAAGGCGCGGTGTTTCTTCATCAAAAGAAGATGTTCATAAAGCTGTTGAAAATTTAGACAAAGGTTTATACTCAAATGCATTTTGTAAGGTGGTACCTGACTACTTTAACAATGACCCTGAGCAATGCTGCGTGATGCATGCTGATGGTGCAGGAACAAAATCCTCATTGGCATATATTTACTGGCGTGAAACCGGAGAATATGATGTATGGAAAGGAATTGCGCAAGATGCTGTAGTTATGAATATTGATGATATGCTTTGCGTCGGTATTACAAACAATATTTTATTATCTTCAACTATTGGCAGAAACAAGAATCTTATTCCCGGAGAGGTTATAACATCAGTTATTGAGGGTACAGAGGAGTTTTTACAAAAAATGCGTGATAATGGTATTGATATTTGGTTTACCGGCGGTGAAACAGCTGATGTGGGAGATCTTGTAAGAACCATTATCGTAGACTCCACTGTTTCAGCACGTTGTGAGCGCAGCAAGATAGTTTCAAATGAAAAAATAGAGCATGGAGATGTTATCATAGGTCTGGCATCCTACGGTAAAACCACGTATGAAGAGCAATACAATAGTGGAATTGGAAGTAATGGTCTTACATCTGCTCGTCATGATGTATTTTCCAAAGTATATGCCGAAAAATATCCCGAAAGCTTTGATAGTAACCTCAATCGGGAAGTTGTTTATAACGGGGAATATCTTGTGGAGCAACAGGAGGCCGAAACAGGACTTACTATAGGACGGCTTGTTCTTTCACCTACACGCACTTATGCACCTGTTATTAAAACCATTTTAGATGAAATCCAACCATATATACATGGTATGATACATTGTAGCGGAGGTGGCCAAACTAAAGTTTTGAAATTTATAAAAAACATGGATATTGTTAAAGATAACTTATTTGAGCTACCACCACTTTTCAAAATTATTAAAGAGCAATCAAATGCATCATTAAAAGAAATGTATCAAGTTTTTAATATGGGGCATAGGTTTGAAATATATCTTAATGAAAAGTATGCACAAACCGTATTGGATATTTGCAACTCTTTTAATCTTGATGCAAAAATAATAGGATATTGCTCTCGTAGCGATACGAAATCAGTTACCATCAAAACTCCTGAAGGAAATATTAGTTACAGGTAAATTGTATCGTTTGGCCCGGGTTATATTTTTATAATGATTTTACATTCAAAAGCTTTTAACAACCATCCGGTAAAAAAGTATTAGTTTTGCAATATAAAATTGAGAGACCTTATAACTTTCACATAGTTGAAAATTTTAATTTAACTAATTAGTATTTAAGGTTCTTATAAAGCGAGAAACATATATGTTAATAGATAAACTTGAATCGATAAAAGACCGTTATTTCGAGGTTGAAAAGCTTATAACCGATCCGGAAGTAATGTCTGACATGAAACGTTATATTCAGCTGAATAAGGAATATAAGGATTTAGGGCCGGTTGTGGAAGCTTATGATGAGTATAGAAAAATTTTGAGTGATATTGAATCGGCAAAAGAGGTATTGTCAACCGAAAAGGATGATGAGTTTCGCAATATGGCGAAGACGGAGCTCGATGAACTTCAGAAACAAAAGGAAGAGCTGGAAGAAAAAATAAAGTGGCTATTGATACCTTCAGATCCCCAGGACTCGAAAAATGCAATTGTTGAGATAAGAGCAGGTACAGGAGGTGATGAGGCTGGAATATTTGCCGGTGATCTATACAGGTTGTATAATAAATTTTGTGAATCCAGGAATTGGAAAACTGAGCTTGTAAGCGCTACGGAAAGTACTTCCGGTGGCTTCAAAGAGGTTATTTTTAACGTATCCGGAGATGGCGCTTATGGGGTTTTGAAGTATGAATCAGGAGTACACCGGGTTCAAAGGGTGCCCCAAACTGAAACCCAGGGACGTGTGCATACCTCGGCTGCTACTGTAGCTGTCCTGCCTGAAGCTGATGAGTTTGATGTTGAAATAAAAACCTCTGATATAAGAAAAGAAACATTTTGTGCAAGTGGCCCGGGTGGCCAATCGGTCAATACCACATATTCTGCAGTGAGGTTAACACATGAACCGACAGGCATTGTTGTTTCATGCCAGGATGAAAAGTCGCAGATCAGAAATTATGAAAAAGCAATGACAGTATTGCGTTCAAGAATTTTTGACATGGAATACAAAAAATACCTGGATGAAATAGCTTCTCAACGCAAAACTATGGTTTCTTCAGGTGACAGATCTGCTAAAATACGTACTTATAACTTTCCGCAAGGTCGAGTTACTGATCATCGTATTAATTATACTACGCATAATTTATCCGCTATTCTTAATGGTGAGATTGATGATATAATTGAGGCTTTACAGGTAGCTGAAAATTCTGAAAAATTGAAAGAAGGCATGTCTGCTGCGAAATGATAGTACTTATAGTAAATTTGTATTTGGTTTGGTAGTTTATAACTAAGTAATAAATAACTAAACCAAACTTTCAAAAAATAACTTAACATGACCAGAAATCAGTTGATCCAACTTATTAATACCAAGAAATCTTTTTTGAGCGTTGGTTTGGATGCTGATATTGATAAAATACCCCAACATTTAAAAAACTCTGAGGATCCTGTATTTGAGTTTAATAAAGCCATTATCGATTCTACAATTGATTATGCAGTAGCTTTCAAGCTAAACCTTGCTTTTTATGAGAGCATCGGTCATGAAGGTTGGTTATCTTTTGAAAAGACCATTGAATATCTGAAAAAACGTGGCAATATTTTTACAATTGCCGATGCAAAACGCAGCGATATAGGCAATACAGCTACCCATTATGCAAAAGCATTTTTCGAAAATCTCGGCTTTGATGCAGTCACCGTAAATCCTTTTATGGGATATGATGCAGTTGTTCCATTCCTTAAATACAAAGATAAATTTACAATTATTTTAGCTTTGACTTCTAATGCGGGCTCCTCTGATTTTCAGATGCAGTATTGTGGTAACAAATATCTTTATGAAGAAGTAATTGTCAAGTCAGCTAAATGGGCAAGTCCTGATCAAATCATGTATGTTATAGGAGCTACTAAAGCCGATGTTTTGAAAAATGCCAGGGAACTTGTTCCGGATAATTTTTTCCTGGTTCCGGGCGTAGGAGCTCAAGGTGGAGATCTGCAAAGTGTTTGCAAACATGGTATGAATGATCAATGTGGATTATTAATCAACTCTTCACGCAGTATTATATTTTCCTCACAAGACAGGGATTTTGCAGAAAAGGCTGGGGAATCTGCGTTTGAGATACAAAAACAAATGGAAATAATTTTAAATAGTTGAGATATTTATATAATATCTTCCGCAGATTTATCTACATTATTAAGGGTATAAGGTTTAAATTTTATACCTTTTTATATTTTAATATAGAGTATAATTAAAGTAATCTGCGGAAAATATTTATTGAATTGACCTCATAAATTATTCAACTACAGTCACCCATCCGTGAGGATCTTCCACCTCGCCGAATTGAATGCCTTGAAGTTTCTTGTATAGTTTTGTTGAAATCGGGCCGGCTTTACCATCCTTACAAAATTCATATGTTTTACCTGTTTTCCGGTGCACAATCTTTTTGATTGGGGTAATTATAGCTGCTGTACCGCAGGCGCCTACTTCATCAAACTCTTCCAGCTCTTCAACAGGAACTTTACGTTGTTCTACTTTAAGGCCTTCATCTTTAGCCAACTGCATAATGCTTTTGTTAGTGATTGAAGGTAGTATTGATGTTGACTCCGGTGTTATGTATGTATTATTTTTAATGCCGAAAAAGTTAGCCGGACCGGCCTCATCAAGGTATTTGTTTTCTTTTGCATCAAGGAAAAGAACTGAGGCGAAGCCTTCTTTTTTTGCTCTTACAGCAGGTTGGAGACTTGCAGCATAATTACCACCAACTTTAATACTGCCTGTTCCTTGTGGGGCAGCACGATCATAGTCATTGGCTATCTGTATTGTAACCGGGTTGAAGCCCTCTTTGAAATATGGGCCTACGGGACATACAAAAATTATTAGCATGTATTCATCAGCAGGGTTAACACCTACCTGGGCACCGGTGCCAATTAACAAAGGCCTAATGTATAATGAAGCGCCATGACCGTATGGAGGAAGATATTTTTTATTGAGCTTAACAACTTTAGTTACCATCTCGTAAAATAAATCTATGGGTGGTTTGGCCATCATTATACCTTCAGCTGAATCTTGCATTCGTTTAGCATTTTCCTCCCAGCGAAATAACCTTATTGTACCATCTTTGCCATGATAAGCTTTCATTCCCTCGAAAGCTTCCTGCCCGTAGTGTAAACAGGTGGCCGACATATGAAGATTTACGGTTTCCGATGAAGAAATCTCTATTTCACCCCATTGATCATTACGATAATGACAACGTACATTGTAATCTGTTTTGAAATAATCAAAGGGTAGCTTGCTCCATTCTATATTTTGCATAATATGTGAGTTTTAATTGTTTGTATTTGTTATTTTGGCTATAGTAAAAGAAAAAATCTTTATATGTTTTAGTCAGAAATGTTCAGGTGCTAAATTAAAATAATATTTTAAAATGAGCTTTAAAATTATTACAATTATTAAAACATAAAATCCTAAAAAATGAATTATAGGAAATTACAAGTTTCAAAACGTCAATGGCAAATAAAGGTATTGTATCTCTGGTTATTTGCCAAAAACAGAAACATTAATATATTTTCCGGGATTTTCGCGAATATCTTCCAATAGTAATTCTAGTTCCTGGGATGATCTTGAGAGATTTAAGTAAAGGCTATCATCATTTACAAGTAAGCCGATAGAACCCTGGCCTTGGTCAATTTTTTCCATGATCCTGTTAAATTTATCCAAAGACTTGTTTGCATTGTCAACTGTTTGAGCAATTTCGGCTGAGGTAACGGTATCTGTTATTGATTCTATGTTTTGCAAAATATGTGTTATAGACTCGTTGTTATTTTTAAGGTTTGTTGATAATGATTCTACGTTATGAATTATAGAAGCTAATTTTTCAGAATTGGCGACAAAAGTGGTGTCTGCAACATGAGTTAACTGTCGTATTGAAGCCATTGACTTTTGCATGTCTTCTATGCTTTTTGTAAGCTTTTGTCGATTGACATCTTTTGTAAAGTGGCTAATGCCTTCAAGAATGGTATCAGCTCTTGATAAAATGCTTTCAGCTTTGTCTCTCAAAGGTATTATTTGTTGGCTTAATTCCTCTTGAATTGGGGGCTTAATTTGTGATTGTAATGTATCGCCTGTTTCAATTGAAATTGGAGAATCTCCTAATATCAAAGTAATTTCACGCGTTCCTACCAAGCTAGCACTATATAGACGAGCAACTGAATTGTCAGGAATGTTTATTTTTTCTTCGGCAGTACATTTAACGACTACATCTCCACTACCATCAGGATGTAAGAATATTTTATCAATATGGCCGACTTGTACACCACTTATGGTTACGGCATTAGATTCAACAAGGCCGGTGGTTTCTTCATATATTACATAAAAAGTAATTTGTTTTGTAAAAATATCAGTTCCCCTCAGAAAGTTAATCCCCCAAATGAATATGAATAGTGCACCGATTATCAGCGCACCTATTTTAATTTCTCTTTTAATTTTTATCATTACAGTGCTTGAATTACTTTATTTAAGTTAAAGGTTAACAAAGTTTTAAAAAATATAAGTTTTTTACCACACTAATGGTTAATTTATTTTCCCTTATTATTCTTTTAGCATTTCAATAGCCTCTGATTGTGGAATTCTTTCACCATTTAGAAAAGCTACTACAAAAGCATCTTTAAATCCGGCTTTTTGTAGTTCTTCATGGATTTCAGCTGCTGCTTCAAGGGAGTTTTCATTACCAACCGTATATTTATACATTCCCTCATGGTAATAGTAATCGACATCTTCTAGTACTTCAAACTTTGGTGCGTCAAGAGGTGTTTTTTCGCTGGTGGTTGCTATTTGAACTTTAAAAGTAATATTGTCTTCATTGTTATTTACTTTACTATGTTCTGGCTTTTCTGCAGATTTTGTTTCATCTTCTTTGGCTGAATAGGTATCTTCATTACTCTCTTTATTATCATTTTTTTCTTCTAAATCTGCCACTTCTTCATTAATAACTTCTGAAATGCTGGTCTCTTGATTATTATTCGAATCTATTTCAGTTTCTTTGTCTTCAATTACCTCAGAATGTATATTTTCGTCGGTTTCCGTATAATTATTTTTCCTGGCGGCATATAATTTTTCTTGTTCTTCCTTATAGTCACGAAAAGCTCTGAATATAGCCGATGCAAGATAGGCTTGGCCGGTTTCGGACATAAGGTATTCTTCTTCCCTGGGGTTACTTAAAAACCCGGCTTCCACAAGTATACCCGGCATAGTAATTTGATATAATACTAAAAAGCCTGCTTGTTTTACGCCCCGGTTGACTCTATTTGCTCTTTCGCTAAATTGTTGTTGTATGTGGGAAGCTATCTCCAGGCTGTTTTCGAGATATGCATTTTGATATAGTGAAAAGATTATATTTGCTTCGGGTGAGTGAGGGTCAAATCCATCATATGTTTCCTCGTAGTCATCTTCGTAAAGAATCGCTGCATTTTCTTTTTTTGCTACAGCTAAATTCTCCTGGCTTCGGTGCAACCCCATTACATAAGTTTCGGTACCGTGGGTAGATTTTGATGGATTTGAATTACAGTGTAATGAAATGAAAAGATCGGCGTTGTTTTTATTAGCTATTTCAGCCCTGCGATATAGTTCTACAAATTCGTCTTTCTCACGTGTGTATATAACATTTACATCGGGCAGGTTTTCCTCAATATATTCTCCTAACTTAAGTCCTATATTGAGTACAATATCCTTTTCTTTAGATTTACTACCCACTGCACCCGGATCACGTCCTCCATGCCCGGGATCAATGACAACAGTCCTTACTTTCCCCTTGTTAGCGAAAGCATTATCAATGGGGTGAAATAGGCAGAAAAAAATTATACCAAAAAACAACAGTGTACGTTTCACTTATAACAATTTATTTTTTGATTAGTTTTGCACCTTCAATTCACACAGATATAATCTGTATTTATTACGTATTAGTTATATGTTCTATTGTTCATGCATGCAAAAATAATATTTAATAATTTGCTATCAAAGATACTTATAAAGTTTTTAATTATACTTATCTCTGCTTATGCTTTTAATACTTCTGCATTTTCTAATAAAGTGTATGGAAGTGGAGTTGCAGTGGATATTGTTATATCCGGACAACAAGGAGGAATAGATACTTTGGAAAGGGAAATAGATCCTGGGATTGAATCTGATATTAGAGAATATAATGATACTATTTTACCAGAAGAAGATGCAGAATTAGAGTCAGAAGATGAGGATATAAAAAAAGGCGAAAGTTTTATATTAGGTTCAAAAGTAGAATATAAGGCCCGCGATACTATTCGTTTTGAATTTGCAAATCAAAAAGTGTTTTTATATGGTGATGCAGATATAAGTCATGAAGATATACGTCTTCAAGCTGATTATATAGAAATAGATTTTAAGACAAATGAGCTTCGCGCTACTGGCCTACCTGATACCGCAGGTGTTATTCGTGGAGAACCGGTTTTTACAGAAAAAGGACAAACTTACAGGGCCGAAGAGATAAGATATAATTTTGAAACGGAAAGAGGTAGAACGGTAAATGTTATGACTGAGGAAGAAGAGGGATATTTACATGGAAGTGCTGTGAAAATGATGGAGGATGAATC
>Ga0207421_10006291_pt1 | contig 12979 bp, 11 predicted proteins | sample SodLakKL_010_SED_4_FD_187542 | JGI IMG/M metagenome (GOLD analysis project Ga0207421, IMG submission 187542) | Alkaline sediment microbial communities from Lake Tanatar, Kulunda Steppe, Russia - 8KL_010_SED (SPAdes) (version 2) | ecosystem: Environmental > Aquatic > Non-marine Saline and...
CCATTTGGTGTTTCTCAAGTAGAAGCATTGTCCCTTGACGGACACCATTTTCAGAGATTATCGCGCCAATTAGTGAAAGTCGCGCAGAAAGCTCTTTACCAATAATTGGAATGCCCTTTGCTCTCTCCAATATGTTACCTTGAAGTGTGTTAAGGTGCTGAGACATGTCTTCCCGCAACATCTGATATGATGCGGCGAGGCTCATATTGCCGCGAACTAACTCCCGACCAATACTTAGTGAAGACTGCCACATTCTTGCAAGAGCACCAGACTGCGCAGCCTGTGTTTGCATAATACCAGTAAGCTTTGTGAAGCCACTAGTGACTGCTGTAACAATCGAGTGAATCTTCCATCCAGCAAGAGACAGTGCAATAAACTGTGCCGTCAATGTCACAACTCTATCATCGAGTCGATTGATAAAGTCAAACACTTCACCGAGCACTACAACAACTGCCGCAAGCACTGGCGCAACAGCATTAATCACGACTCCGGCGAACACCAGTAGCTCGTTGAAGAGGTTACGGAATCCTTCTGCCAACATCGCTAAGGACTCAAGAATAACCTCAGTCCGCTCTGCGAAGAACTCAAGTGCTCCGGGTAGTCGGTCAGTTAAGAAGTTTACGAATCGAACCAGAATTGGCTCCATTCGGAGGAACACTCGCTGGAGTGAATTGAACAGTGCGTCCAAGTCTCCACTGAATGCTCCAAAGAATGCGAGCACGTCATCTCTCATATGCTCGAAGAATTGAGCGAACCGATTCACAACACGGGCAGCCGTATTAATAGATGCAATGAAGAGGTCAACGTTCGCCTCTGTCATCAGTGGTTCCATCGCCTCTTTGAAGAGGTCTTTCAGGGCTGCCATGAATACTTCAAGCGCCTGACCAGCCTCGTCAAATTCTTGTCCAAGGTCATCCAAGAACTTGATTAGACCTCCTGCGATGAAGGCAGCAGCCGCAGCACCTGCTGTAACGAACGCAGCCGCAAGTGCCGAGACCACGGCTACCGCTGACCCAAGACCGACAAGAATTGCCGGTAGTTGGAGCAGAAGGTTCTTCAGCGCAAGGTTGAACGGTCCAATGTTAATGGACAGGCTGCTCATCTCGAACGAGGTCTGTGCCGCAACTGCGGCGAGGAGACCAAGCTGTGCGGATGCTCCTGCCGTTGTGGGAATAGTAGTTGCCACCTTTCTGTTGTACCTATCAACAGACCTATTGAGCGCCTCTTTTGCAATAGCAGCACGTCCAGTACTGCTGGAAAGGCTATCAATTCCAGCAGCAGCAGTCCGACTACTTGCAGAAGCGGAAAGAAGACTTCTGTTCATCGAATTTAGCGCCTTGTCTGTAACGTTTGAATATCCAGAAACTTTGTTCAGCTCATCACCTAATCTATCAAGCCGAAGCTGTGTTCCTTTTGATGTTACAGATGCTTGATTAAGCGTTCTGTCAAATTGACTAACTGCTGAATCAACACCAAGTGTGCCCGTAGATACCTCGGTCAGTACTCGGTCGAACCTGTCGAATGATTGCGTGGTTGCCGTAGTACTGCGCTGGACAGAGCTAACAGCCCTGTCAACATCTTGAAGATTCTTTCCAACAGCATTAGAGATGTTACTGGTCTGTACAAGCTCGTTCTGGAACGAATCCATGGATTGGCTAACATTTTGCGTGTTAGCCCGAACCCTTTGAAGTGTTGGTGAAAGTTCGTCCTTGGCGCTGAAAAGTGCGCTAATAACCTCGGATGCCATTTATGTGATGTGTGTCGTGTTGCCGCCCCCGGAGGAGCTTTCTTTTCGCATTTTCTTCCGCTGCTCCTTCGCGTGAAAGAGAAACTCTACTTGGGGATGAGTAAGTTCATCGGCAAAGGCTTCGCGCTTGTTGCCAGTTTCCTCATCCCGAATGGCGAAGCCATGTCCTTGTTCAATAGCGTAGTACAGCTTCTGCGCTACTGCTGTTCGTGAAAATCCTTGACAGCACCTGAGTTCTCGAAGCTCATGTCAATAATCTTTCCACCAAGCTCGAACAGAAGTTCGAAGCCGAGTGAATCAATAATTTCGGCCATCTGTGTATTTGTCAACTGAGGATGAACTGCCGAGTCTTTGACAAGATTCTCGAATGCGGTAACTGTATCGCCATTCATTGCGGCGATGCCGCCGCTGCCGCTACCTTCTTCAAGCATTTCCTCTGCCTCGTCGGGGTTCTCGGCCTCATCGATAGCGTCGAACATCTCTTCCGGCAGTTTCTCGATGACTGATGCGAGTGTCTGCTTATCAACTGGGTGAAGCTCGACTCCTTCAAGCTCGGCACCGCTCTCGTGAGTAAGTGTAACTGTCTCGTAATACTCCTGTCCTTCCACAATACGATTGTAAAAATCGTTAGATTCGTTGTTCTTCATTGTTAGTAGTAAGTTCCGGTGTCTTCCAATGAGCAATTAACTCGGCCCTGCTCCCATAAAAAATAGGTGTGTCAAATGGGATTGCGCCGTAACGGGTGATTGCCAGCAGCCGTGTTTAACTGACGTTCAGTTTCTCTGCTTCGAAGTCGTAGGACTCGGTTGTCCTGTCGTCCGCAGGAGCCTCCTTCGAGTGACTCGTAATGAGCACATTCGAGAAGGTATAGCTCGTGTCACCGCCATCAATAATGGTGATGCTCGATAGATAGGTCGGAACCGAGGTGTTCTGGTTCTCTTCCCATACGGTGTCACGAAGGCTCTGGTTGCGTCCTGTAATCTCGAATGACCCGGAGTACGACACTCCTGTAACCGCGATATCCTGTGAATAGGACGTGTTAAACTGAACCTCGCTTGTTTCTGCCTCTTCGGTGAACGAGACATTTGTGACTGGAACAACTGTACCTCCCGGTACTTCGAGTGTTACGTCAACTCCTGTCTCCTTTCGGTCCGTGCTGTAATCGAATGACATTTATATCACTTTATGCGTTAATCGTAATTGAAACATCAACACGCTTCACGATTCCGAGTGGTGTGAAGCCGACATCAATGTTCACTTCGTTCGGGTTAGTCGAGTCCTCGTAGACATCAACGAACCAATAATCCTCGTCTTCAGTGTTTCCACGGAGTAGACGGTCATCGACCAATGTGCGCAGTTCTGCGGCAATCAGTCTTTCAGCACTGTCACGAGTCTGCTCATCGTTGATGCGTCCAATGATGGATTCACCAATCTGCTTTGCGATGAGGATAACTCTGTCAGCGATGCGACGACGCCAGAAGTCACGCTCCCAATCAGTCTCGGTTGACGTGGACAGATTGTCCTTCACCCGAACACTTCCGTTCTGTCGGATGGGAATAATATTCTGCTCGCGCATGTTGTTGGCGTCAGTTCGTGTGAACTGCTGCTCAAGTGTGCCGATGCCTGAAAGTGGCTCATTGTACACAGGGTCGGAGATTGAGTTTCCTGCAAAGAGGCCACCAACTTCTCCCATGACCGTGCGCTTCTCGTTGTTCTTTCGAACAGGAGCAAACTTGTAATAAGCGTCAGCATCAATGGACTGATTCGCATTGATGTAATCGCTTGTGTCGTATTGGGCGTCTGCACGCTGATAGTTCGACCAGTCTTCTTCGAGGTCCTCACCATCAACTGTGACAATCTCTTGGTCGTTCGGCTCTGCGCCAGACAGACCATTGACCAACTGATAATTGCCACGAAGTGTGGACACTGTTCCAGAAAGCATTGAGGACACTGCATCAGAGTCACTCAGTACGCTGAAGATACCTGTTTCGTCTTCGTTGACGATCTGTTCTATATCTTTTGCGTCGAAAGCACTTCCCCAATCAAGGTACTTGTAGTTGAACGAGAGGTCTCCTGTCGGCTCATCATCAGTTGCGTACTGTCCCGTAAGGGGATTAATAGCAATTGTGTCTGCCGCATCAGGAGATGCTGGCTCACCGTCGTATCGGAAGACGATATCATATCCAACGACCGAATCGTCGGATACTTCAATGTTTTCAATCGTATCTTCGTCAGAGACGTTTTCCTCGTAAAGAGGGAAATTATCAAGAGTACCAGTCTGTGTCGTCTGAGCCTCGTCAGAGACATTCACTCGTTTAGGTGCTACTGCGAAGAGGAAGTTAATGTTTGCGCCATTAGCCAGTGCGCCTCGCATCGCGTCAGCAAGCTGCGACCCTTCACCAAAGAAGGTGTCAGCCTCTCGCCGAGCATTGATTTGCACAGGCTCTTCAGCAGATGCCTCACCAGAGATTGAGTCAGTCACTCCCGTTGAGTTGAACAGACCATCATCTTCATAGTTGGCAGCACCGAAAAGCACAAGCTTCTCCTCTTCACCAATGGTGACGGCTGTAATGCCCCCACCAGAGGTTTCTACTCGTACACCGGGAAAGCTTCCAAATGTTGTTACCATATTTATATCACTTAGTTGTCGTTAGTGGTCGCATTGTACTGTCCAACATATCCCCACCAACCGGACATGTTATCCGCTGAGAGTTTCATCATCTGAATTAAGGTCATCAGGGTCTGGAAAATTCACATCAACGATGTAATCTCCATCAGTGCGGAACTCCTCCTGTGCCCATAGCTCGACTTCTTGACTCCATCGCCTGACAGTCGGCGTTTGGATAAGGTCGTCATTGCGTGAGCCACCATTAATGACAACATGATAGATGTCATCATCGAGCGACTTCCCCGGACCATGTGATGTGTACGGGTAGAGTGCTTGCCTCAAGGCAGCACCAAGGTCGTCTGGGTCATTACCGCTCTGACCCGCTGTCCAAAGGTTTATGTTGATAGTTAGCTCATAGTCAGACTTATATATTCTGGCAACTTGGTTGCCGTCATCATCAAGCTTGTGTCCAACAAGGTCAGTGTTCGCCAACTGTGGGCGACTGCTTTCAGAAATCTCAATCTCCAAAAGAGGCATGTCCACATCAGCATCATCGTTTTCAGTGTCGGCCTCGTGGAAGACGACTCCCATATTGCTCGGGAGGCGGTTCTCCTCAGAGATTGCGACACCGATTTTGTTAACAGCCTCTTTGGGTGAAACCATATTATAGACTCCGTGGTCTGAAACCTTTCTCTCTGAACTCTTTTTCAAGCTCTTCCTGCATATTGTCCGAGAGCGCGCCATCTGCGCGTATCTTTCGAACAGCAGTACGCCAATATTGCTTTGGCTTAACAGCATCAACGTGATGGGTAAAGATTGGCATTCCATCAACCCAAAATCGCATCGGGTTGTCAGGACCAGTTGTGATTGCACTTCGACCAAATTCCATCAACAACGCCTTGCGCCGAACATTTGCTTTTGGAGAAACTCGGTAGTCACTTCCAACTTGTTTGACCTCCCACGCCGCCCGTGTTGTCAAGGGGCTACCCTCACTTGTCTTTGGCGAGTTAACGTAATACTCACTCTGTAGATTAGCTGGAGACTCTATTTCAGGATGAGCAGCGACCGCATCTCGGACAACTTGTGTTAGCTCTGTCGCAGTCTCTTTTGCTGCTTCCTCAACAACCGAGTCAAGGTCAATAAGCGCGAGACGCTTCTCAAGTTGATCCAATTCTTTTTGAATCTGATCTTCACTAAGACGTAATCCTCTCACCATTAGTAATCAGGGTCACTGGTGCTGTAAACAAACGGATTCGTCTGTGACCCACTGTCAGGCAACGCATCCGTTCGATTAATTTTTTCAACTATTTCTCGATATCGGTCGCAAAATGTGTTCGCATAATCACCCTTTGTCGTCCCATCGTCAGAAAGGTCTCCAAGTTTCGTAGATGTTGGGTCCTGCGCTCCTTTGACTAATTCACATGTGGCCTTCTGCTTGACAGCAGCCCTCACCATTTGATTAACATTTTGACTCGGGATGCGCTTCCCATTAAACACGTCAAGCTCAACAGACGACTCTGCGAACTCAATCGCATCTTCCTTTGCCGCATCGGAGTAATCGTCAGGGACTTGACGCAGCGGAACGTCCTGAATCTCAATGTATTTTGGTGAGTATGCCATTTATATATCCAATTAGTTTAAGGGTGTTGGACAGTACAATACTGTCTATCCGTCAATCAGCACAGCCGCGTTCGGGAAGATGGTCGCCCACGCCTTCCGTGTGAAGGCCTGCACAACATCAGCCTGACGCTCAGGCTCCTCGTATTCACGTGTGCTCATCGGCGTCCGAGTAAGCTCGTATCCGTATCGCGTCGAGTCAACCGCAACAGCACCGTGGCCGTCTGTGCCAAGGTCCTGCGTCGAGTCAACAATAACCGTCATTCCCGCAACTGTACCAACTTCTCCGCTCCGAACAACCTCGTCACCTTGGTCCGTCGCACGGTTGAAGTTGCTGTCAGTGAGCAGGTCAACGTATCCGTCAACGTCCACGAACAGAAGGTCCGGCTGATAGTCAGCCTTACGGAGTGCCTTCATGCCCTCAGTGATATCACTGAAGGAAAGCGTGCCGTTGGTGTCACCAACAGCGTCCTGACGGTTCTCTTCAAGCTGAGAGAACGCCTCCTCGTTGAGACGCTCGGCCATTGCTCGCGCAAGGTCCTCGATCTCTCGTGCCTTCATTTCAATGAGACCGTCTTCCATAGCTTCCATCGTCAGAGCGACTTCACCCATGTACTTCTCGAAGTGAACTGTCATCTCACGAACTGTGCTCTGGTGTCGCGGACTCTCCTCACCCTCACCGACAATCTTGGGTCGCCCCATCTCGTCATTGTCAATGTGGAATGTGTAAGAGTTGGACTGAACGCCAGATGCGTCAATCTCACGGAACGCTCGCCGGTAGACAAGCTCCGATTCAACAACCTCTTCAACCGTCTCTCGAACGAAATCCTGCGTGATTACGTCACGTGTAGTAAGTGCCATTTATCTAATACCTCTTAAAATTACCGCAGACGAACCTCTGCGAAGTAGTCGCCCTCGCGGTCAGGGTCAACATGCTGTGATTCATTACGCGGTCCACCAACCTGTGCCTCAGCATCGGAGTAAGCCTGATAGTTCTCGTTACCAGTTGCGTCTTCTGCGTCGATAGCCTCGAACGTGCCATCGTTTGCTTCAAGCATGTCACCAGCAGAAACGCCTTGGGCAACTTCTGCCTTAACCGTCCCGCCAACCTTCACAGTTGCGTCACGGTCGTAGTCAATCTCCTGACCGAATGTGGAATCGCCGAAGTACTGGAACGTGTACAGTACTCCAACTGTCTCAGTCGCTGCGTCTGCGCCTCCCGCAGCAACAAGGTAACCGTCTTCGTCAAGTGCAACTGCGTCACCCTCACTGAGTCCAGCAGATGCTGTCTCGTCAACAGGGAATGCCACATAGTCACCGTTACGCCGCGTCTCGTCTCCGAATGTTAGGTCATTAAATTCTTCTGCCATATGTTATCGACCTCCGATAATCTTGTTACGAAGCTCTTCCTGCTTGGAGGCAACGTCGTCAGAAAGCTCCTCGGTGTTACCTTCTCCTGCTGCTTCCTCAAGCTCCTCTTCACTCGGGTCACCAGAGCGTGGGCTTGCCGCAAGCTCTTCCTCGGGGTTACCGATGTTCTCTTCGTACTTGGACCGAAGCTCCTCGATGGAGTAACGGTCGCAAAGTTCGTCTGCTTCAAAGAGGCCATACGCTTCGGACAGTGCCTCCGCGTAGACGCCCTTGACCTGTTCTGCCTCTGCCGTCAATTCCTCGTAGCGAGTGGACTCAACGACAACAGGCTCCTCGCTCTCTGCGAGTTCCTCTACCTGCTCGCGGTCCACAGAGTCGAGAATATCCGTTCGCTCTCGAAGCTCTTCAAGGCTGGAGTTCATATCTTCGAACTGGTTAGCCTTACTCTGTAGCTCCTCAAGGTCGTTCTTCTCGACTGCTACAGGCTCGTCGAGTTCTGAAAGTTCTTCTTCAATAGTTGTCATGTTTGTAATTACCTGTGTTGTCAGGGAGTCCGTCTCGCTCTCTCCAAGACTGCCGTTTCGGAGGTCATCGCCGGTTAGGACAGATACCGATCCAACACTTCCCTCATTCGCGGAGGTTCGGCGGTTGGACGAGCCAGATGCCATTTCTTCCGTGAGGCCTCGCTCGGGGGACTGCACACGGATTTCTTCTTTTCGTGCGATGTTTGTGATGGGCTTCTCTTCACCTTCGCCCCATGTCGCTGCCTCTTCCTCATCGTCAGCAGTCTGGTCCTGAACCCAGTTCCACAACTCTCGGACTTCTGAGTCAGGAGACATGTCATCTTCTTCGGTGAACATCATCACGACTTCATCAACAGTGTCGTCGTCGGCCCATTCCACAAACTCATCAACCGACGATTGCTCATCGGCATCATCTGTTTCGAGGAATGACTCGATCATGTCAATAGTCGTTTCGATGTCCGCATCGACTTCTGCTTCCTCTTCCTCATCTTCATCCTCCTCAGAGTCAAGGAGGTCCTTTGCCCACGAGTCCATCTCTCGAAGTCCAGACTCGCGTGACATATCTTCACCTGCGTCAACGAACATTTCAACTGCTCGCTCAACATTCTCGTCGCCATCTGCCCACTCTTCAAATTCGCCAACAGTTGCGTCAGCATCGCCATCACCTGTGACGAACTGGTTCATCATCTTGAGGCATTCTTCGAGGATGAGTTCTTCACCTTCCATCTCATCATCGTCGTCTTCCTCCTCATCCTCTTCGTCATAGTCATGTCCGCCCTTCTCAGACTTGTCTTTGTAGGCTTTCTTCTCCGCCTCATCCATCTCTTCCATGGCTTCAACGAACATGTCGTGCGTATCTCCGGGCACCCACATACCGTCCATCTCGTGAGCGCCTTCGATGCCCATTTCATCAGCGACCTCTTCCGCATCCTCTTCAGACTCGAATTTGAATTGGTCGGGCACCTCATCGTCAGATTCGTAGTCTTCCTCTTCAAGCCACTCTCGGAAGCCACTCATACTAACATTGTCAGTTGTTCGTGCGTACTGTTCCATCAGGTCTTCAGTCTCAGTCTCATTGAAGTCTACATTCATATTTTTGTAATCCTCTTTCATTGGTACAATATCTTCATACCCGGCTGTCACCGTGAAGCCAGTGTCAACAATTTGGCCATTTGCCATCTCCATGACATTGACCATCGCAATGTGTTTCGACTCATCAACGTGGACTACACGTCCAAAGAACGCCGGACGAGCCTGCCACCTGACCATCTGTCCGTCAGTTGGTTTATATTCGTTCACTTCATTGAGACCAAGTTCCGCCTCTTCATCTTCCATCGGACCAATGTCGTCAAAGTCAATGTCCCATTCTTCAAGGTCGCTCAGGGGGACAGTGACATCTTCTCCGGTCGAGCGCCACACTCCGTCGTCATCCTCTTCGTAGATATCGACCTCGGCCTCGTCTTCATCTTCAGGCGCGTCAAAGATGATGCCATGATTGTCGTCCCACTGGACAGTATCTCCAGCATCAAACTCTGGCTCATCCTCTTCAAGATTTTCCATTTTATTTTCGGCCCATGAAACGCCTTCTTCTCCGCCCCACGCTTTCCACATCATCCAGCCACAATCCGAACGACCGTCGTCTCCTTGATCAGCGTTAGACTGGTGTCGTCTGAATGAGGCCATCCTGCCAACAGTTTCCTCCGAGATAGCTTCATTATTGGCTAACTGATTTGCTCTTGCCCAACCAGCCTCGGTTCCACAATCATTGGGATTATCCGTTTCATCACGTGCATCAAGTGCCATCTGTGCATTTTCTGATGCAGCATCCGGGTAATCGTCAAAGGTTTCTGCTAACTCAAAGTTCGCAGAATCAACAGAACTTTCTTTGTGAGCAACCATCGTACCAGATGTTTCAAATCCATCATCAGTCTCATCAACTACTTCAATGAGAAGTACGGGGTCGTCGTCGTCAGCGCAAACCTCGACATCACCATCAATCTCTTCGTTGAAGCATCCATCTGTCTTCCGATCTCGCACAACGCCGCGAGCAATACCGCCAGATGAAGACCATGATACTTTGTCTCCTGTTGCCGCTGCTTGCGCCTCTTCCTGCGAGCTTGGCCAATCAAGGTCGAACTCTTGTTCTGCGAGGCGTGCGGTCATGGCAAAAATGTCGTCCACCATCTCATCAGAGGGCGATGGCTCCATTGCTGTGACGCCACGTCCGCCTCGAACCGCTTGAAGTGCGTTCACGCTTAGGTCACCATTCGGAGCAACAACAGGAAGCTTCAACTCACCAAAGTTCTCAGCAGGCCAGTCGCCCTGAACTGCGATGAAGTGTGATCCAATTTCCTGTAAGTCTTCAATGCCAGCATCCTCAAAGTCTGAGAGCGTCGGTCGGTTCCACTCGCCTTCTGTGGTTCCATCGTAGTCCGGCTCTCTCCATGAATAGGAAGAGGCGTCAAGTTCTTCAAGAGACATATTAACTGCCGCATGGAATAATGCAACAGTTGGGTTCGTCTCAGTCCCGTGTTCTCCAATTCCATCACCACCTTCTGGCTCGTGCGCTTGTTCGTGGAGATGAACCTGAATTACGTGAGCGCCAGTTTGTAGTGGCTCATACAGTTCTACCTCAATGTCAGTATGTTCTCCAGAGTCAAGCTGAACATGACCCAATCGGTCACTGTAATCGCCCTTTTCAGGATGGAACCTGTATAGACGGGCTACGAAGTCGCCATCAGTGTAGCGAACTTTATCAATTGTGAGCGACTCGCCGTCACTTTCTTGATTACTAACAAGTGTCAGTCCATCAACAGTCTCACCCTTCTTGTCAGATTCGTAACCGTTCAAGTCACCAACGTATTCTGACAATTCTGCAATAGAAAGTTCGTCGTGTTCTCCCATTTCGAGTGTATTACTCGGTGACGCACCTGTCGGGACAACAGAAAGATTCTGGAAACGAATGCCCTCTACAATGAGCGCACCAGTCTCGTCATCTTCGTCCATTTCGTCAACATCAATGTGACCTCCACGAATGGATACTTCAAGAAGACCTTCGTCAATCTTCTCGGCCAAGTCTTTGTCGAATAATTCTGCCTCGTAGATGACACCAACGCCATCCTTGAAGCCAGCTTTCGTAACCTTTCCAACAACGCCTCGGGCGCTGTTCTTGTGGTCTTCTACTAAGTTTGTTCCTTCGAGTGTTTCAGCAGCCTTTTTAAGTTCGTCATTTGGCCAAAGCTTTTTGATACCACTCTGACCAACCGTGACATCGCCTGAACCGAGCGCAATGCCGTGAACAGTATAGGGAGGGCCGTCCTCCAATTCCGAAAGGTGCGCCTCTCGACGCTCAAATTCTACTGTGTGGATGCTAACACTCATTGAAAAACCTCAGTCCGCTTATGTTTTCGATTCATTTATATAGTATATGCGTGGGGTTACTTAAAGGCGTTGTAATTCTTTCTATTCTATTCAGGTAAGTCATCGAGTTTCTCTTGTACGAATGGAACAGTTCCGGCAATTATGGTGGCATTACCAGATGTATTAGTTACTCGTAGAACAATGTCGTCGCCTGCTGCAATACGAGACACCAACCCAGTCCTTGAGGTCCCGCCAGTACGCTGTACAGCTCCTCCTCCACCAGTTGTTCCGGGGATTATACTTTCATCAATTATTGTACCACCATCTATAGCAACATTAGTTCCTGTTCGTGCATGTATTGTCTCATCAAATTGTATATCTGAATCTGTTCGAAGGTTATATACATCATTTTGTTGAGAGTTACTTGTCCCATATGAGTTTACATTTCTGATAACTTGTAGTCGTGCGCCTCGCGTTGATTGAATTTGTGGTGAAACAAGTGCGATTGGGTCCGCATCAGAGATGTTCTCAATATAGTACGAAACTGTCGCACCATCGGGAATATCAGTAAAGCGTCTTGTAAATTGACCGAATCGTCCACGCCTGACCGCATCCGCCTCATACGTTTCTTTTGTAAATGATGCTGATTCAATGTCGCTTACATGGTCATCGTCAAAGAATTTCCGTTGTGCCATATATTACCACCTATTTCTCCAGCGCGTCGTTCGGTACACTTCATCCTTGAGGACAGCGCACCAGCGCTTTGCTAAGTTGTTTCCAAAGTGTCGGAGCATGCGTGCCCGGCATGTGCGCCACTTTCGTCGGAGTGTATTCCACGCCTTGAGGACACTCTTGCGATTCCATCCGGGCGGCAGCCGCCTAAATCCGACAATCCCTGCTCGGTCAATCCGAGGAACATTAACAAGCTCCTCGACTGACATTGATTGAACTTCCTCAAGGCTTGCCTCGCCTGAATCAATATAGTCACCCAACTCTTCAGCATACTCTTGATGGATGTACTTCTTTTGTGCTTCCTCCATCTGCTCTTCACTGTGAGGGTCATCAACCATGTCGTAGACAGGAGACAGTTCGATCTCATCAGCGACAGCATCAATGTCTTCAGGGTCGTCAGGTTCCTCACCATCATCACCCGGAAGGTCATCAATTGCTGTGAGGTCGCTTGCCTCAGCAGGAACCGACCCTCCATCGAGCAGCGCGACCATGTAAATCGGATTATCGCTTGACGCCTCTACCTCAATTGTCTCCTCGTCATCATCGTCCTCTGCGTCAGGGAAGTCAAACGATTCCTCAAGCAGTGCGCCAATGAGTCCGGCTCCATGCTCCTCATGTTCGACGAACTGTCCCTCTTCAAATTCCTGTAGCTCTTCGGCTACTGTTTGGTCTAATTCATAGTCTGATAGGTCTACTGTTCTCATAATTAGTTACCCCCAATAATCGGCTCAAGCCGCGACGTGTCTTGGAAGTGGAACGGTGGTGTCGGCGGCAATGGGTCGAAACCTTCGTGAAGGAACTCAGCGCGAGTCTGAGCCATTAGTTGGTCCGAGATGTCTCCTTCATCGAAGAATGCTGTCGCGCCGTTCAGCGATTGCGTGAGGGGCGTGTGAGCGTTCTCATTAGAGACGCGGACACCAATAATGTCATCGTTGGACTCCCACTGTTGTAAGCGAGTTGTCTCCTTCGCGTTAGTGAGTTCCATGTGTGCAATGAGTTCTGCTCGCTGTCGTAAGTTCA
>Ga0207421_10006292_pt1 | contig 12979 bp, 8 predicted proteins | sample SodLakKL_010_SED_4_FD_187542 | JGI IMG/M metagenome (GOLD analysis project Ga0207421, IMG submission 187542) | Alkaline sediment microbial communities from Lake Tanatar, Kulunda Steppe, Russia - 8KL_010_SED (SPAdes) (version 2) | ecosystem: Environmental > Aquatic > Non-marine Saline and...
CAATTCGAATTCCCGCCTCTCCCAATTTCGCTGTCACTGCATCAAGGTGCTTTGGAACCACGTTTATCAGCGTTACATCCCCGCGCGTGGCTGCACCAGCTATAGCGTAGGTGGCTGCCTCGATTTCGTCGGGAATAATGGCGTGACTGGTGGGCTGCATCTCCTGCACGCCGTGAATCTTGATGGTATCAGTGCCGGCACCCACCACTTTCGCTCCCATTGAATTGAGACAGCTGGCCACATCGACGATGTGCGGCTCCCTGGCCACATTTTCAATGACCGTGGTTCCTTCGGCCAGCACTGCGGCCAGCATAATATTGATGGTGGCTCCGACACTGGCCACATCGAGGTATATGTGTGCCCCCTGTAGTCGGGAACCACTCGCCTCGACCACCACCTCACCATGGTCGGTGTGCACTTTTGCTCCGAGAGTCTTAAAACCCTTGAGGTGCTGATCTATCGGGCGCTGCCCGATGTTGCACCCTCCCGGAAAGCCGACACGCGCATAGCCAAACCGGCCGAGGAGCGCACCCAGGAGGTAATATGATGCACGGATAGCCTTGACCATCTCCAGTGGCGGGCTCTTCTCGGGCGTTGCCTTGGAGGTGTCAATTCGCATAACCCCATTGCTGGGCTCCTGCGTCACGGCTCCAAGATGGCGGAGTATGTCATTGTATGTGCAAATGTCACTGATGGCTGGCAGATTGCTCAGGGTGTTCGTCCCCGCCGCAAGTAGCGTGGCGGGAATCACAGCCACCGCTGAGTTTTTTCGTCCTCCTATGGTAACTTCACCACATAAGGGCTTATCACCGCTGATGATCAGTTCGGCCAATTTGTCGTCTCTCCCTAGATCCATGATTGTCTCCATCGGTCTACATTTTCCCTGCTGGCACCGGGATTCCCTTCTCAAGGGGCGGCAAAATTTCCGGAAGCACAGCAAAATAGTGTCACTGCGGCCACTCCATGGCCCCGGTAAAGGCATTTATGAACAATAACTCGCCATCATCCAGGCGAATCCTCCAAACCGGATGGGCGACCTCCTCGTCCTCCGGGCTCACGCCAGCATAGTATCCCAGGCTGACCTCAGTTATCGCCGCACCCTCTTGTTCGTCGGCCACAGCTGCGATGCGCGGCAGGTTGGAGGAAACAGCCCTGGAAGCCGAAATCACCGTTCTGGCCTGCAGTGTCGGCCCCAGGACCTCGTACCAGAGGCACTGGTACTCCCTGATCTGATCCCCCTCAATCTTGACCATGACCCCGCCCCCGTAGACGGGAAGATCACGATACTGCTGGTAGAAATAGACCAGATAATGACCGGGGCGCGTCTCCTGCCAGTAGTCATATTTGACTCCCGCGGGCCCCACTCGCTCATCGGTCAACAGTGACTCCGCCAGATTGATGGCGTCCCGAGCCTCAAGATCCTCACCTGCGTCAGCAATGCTCTGCCTGAAGCGAATGGTCCCGCTCCCACCGACAACAAGTACAGCCTCATCCGACTGATACCCACTGAGACGACCGCCAACTATCACCGACTCGGCCTCCCGCTCCGCGAAAAAGGCATCCCGGAGCTGCTCCACATCCGGATCATGGCGCGCAAGTCGCAGCGGGTACAGCCGCGGAGTTTCTGTCGGCAGCCCAGTCTCCAGACGAAGTCCCTTTTCCTGCAGCTGCTCCTGCAGACCGTCTACCTCTCTCTCGATCCGCGGCAGGATGTCATCGAGAGCGGCGGTGTGCCGATGTTCCATCCACAGCTGGTAGCTCAGTATTACGTTGCCCGCCAAAAAGCATATTATCAGTATATTCTTTGCTCTGGCCCAATCCAATACCGATCACCATCTCGCCAATCATTACGGCTTACGCCAAATACTACCGCTCATTGCATCCACCAAAAACCATCCCAGATCCCCCAGATCAACAAACCAGGCAGGTCGCACAATCTGGTCGCCGTCACTCATCTCACCGGCGTAGTAAGCGGCGTGGATGCGCTCAATGACTGCGTCCCGTTCCTCCACCTTCTCCTGCACCGACTGATAACACTCTTCAATCGCACTGATTGGCGTCTCAGCGGGGGCACGCTGCAGTTCGGATATCTTCTCTAACGGGGACAGAACGGCCCGCCGCACCCCATGCTGGTCCACCTGAATCGAGATGGGACCCTCATCGGCGACGAGCGGCAGCCCCGCAAACTGCTGCGAGAAATGAAATGTGTAGCTGTCGGTCGTCGGCACACCCTCGTCGAGATCAAGTGTTCCGCGACGAATGTGGGATTCAACCCGCATGAGCCGCAGCCCTTTGACATGACCCCCCATGACCCGCCGCAGAAAACTCCATGCCTCACGCAGCATGGTATACTCATCTATATCCAGCCTTCCATCCTCGCCATCCACCGGATTGATGAGGGTATACACAAATCTGCCTTCAGGAGTCACCTGCAGACTCCGGTACCGATCGGTGTAGATGGTGGATCCATCCGGCTCACTTCTTTCGCGGACCCGGGTAAAATCCGAGAAGAAAGACATCACTCGCTCGTTTTTCTCCTGCAGCTTCGGGCGCGCCGTGTATGCCTCTACCTGCATATCTACTTCAGGTATGCTCAAAAGAGGCGAAAGGCTGAGCTCCCGCCAGCCCTCGATGACCACCATGGATTCACCGACCACTCCGGGACCCTCGATAATGTGTGCGGCCCAGCGGGCTATGATCGACGCCTCATCCTCGACCATTTCCGGCCCGGGCGGTGGGAACTGATCATCGTCATGCAGATCATCCACTACGCTCCAGTGCGTACGGTACCATCCCCCATCTGTGTGGATGTACAGCTTGAGCATCATGGAGTCCTCACTGACGTAAAAGAAGAATCGGTCAACCTTGACCGATGGGAACTCGCCGGATGCCCCGAGTATCTTGAGCCACAGATCCATCGGCACAGGCCCGGGAAGAAATATGGTTACCCCCACATGATCGAACTGACGGCGTGTCAGCTGGCGCTTGATACCATCGTCGCTTACGCGTTCCAGATTCTCCGGCCGCAGGGTGGTCATGACGCGACGATAAAGATCAACGGCAACATCCCTGTCCTCCCCCTCCGGGATGAAGCTGTGTGACTCTTCACCGTCGTGATAAATGAAAGCAGAGGGGGCAAAAATCTGTTCTGGGATCGCTTCCCGCACCTCACCCTCCTCATCTCCCATGAGTGCGGGCGGAAGAGACGATGCCGGGCTCGGACGCCACCAGAGCTCATAGCTCAGAAAAATCGACGAGATTACCAGTGCTATGAGCAGCAGAGTCTTGAAGATCTCGCGGAGCTTATCCATCGGTGTCGCCCGCACTGACCATCGCTCCCTCCTCCTGCTCGGCTATGGGCAGAGAAAACTCCATGGTCGTCCCCGCCCCCTCTTCACTTTCCGCCCAGATCTCACCACCGTGCGATTCCACGATCTCGCGCGCTATCGCAAGACCGAGACCCGTACCTCCACCACCGGCACGGGCGCGGGCCTTGTCGACCCGGTAGAAGCGCTCAAATATCCGCACGACATCCTCCTCCGGGATTCCCATACCGGTATCCGATACGGTAACACGGGCGAAATCCCCGTCCCTGCGCCAGCTGATCCGGACCTGCCCCCCCGGGGGGGTATACTCCACGGCGTTGCCTATCAGGTTCACCAATACCTGCTCAATGCGATCCGGGTCCCCGCGGAGAGGTGGCAGTGCCTCAGACCCTCGATAGCCGAGTGATATGTTCTTGTCCTCCGCACGCGGCGCCAGCTTCCCGCAGGACTCATCGATGAGCTGGGGGAGGTTGAACCGATCCTCCTCCCACTGCATCTCGCCCGAGTCGATGAGAGAGAGATCGAGCAAATCCTTGACCATCCGCGTCATCCTGTCCGTCTCATCGACAACTACGCGCATGAAGGACTCACTGACCTCCTCATCCTCACGGGCCCCACTCATGAGCGTCTCCATGTAGCTCTTTATTGTCGTAAGCGGGGTTTTGAGCTCGTGGCTCACGTCCGCAACAAATTCCTTTCTGCGCTGCTCAGCCCTCTCCTGTTCGGTAATGTCCTGAAGCACCATCACCATTCCCCGGGGGCCACCCCCAGTTTCCCCGGTGATAATCGCGGCCAGGTGAGCGCGAATGATTCGTTGAGTCTCTTCCACTTCGAACCTCAGCGTGATGTCCTCTGCTGAGTACAGAGTCTCCCGGATTGGCGACTCGAGTGGGACGTCACTGAGAACGTCCTCCAGGCGCCTGCCAAGGAGACCTTCCGTATGACGATTGAGAATCTCCGCCGCCCGGGGATTGACCAGCATGATCTGCCCTTGAGGATCCATTGCTACTACGCCGTCGGCCATGTTCGCCAGAACCACTTCGAGCCGTCGTTTTTCCTCTGATACATCAGCAAGCGTCTGGCGCAGGCGCTTGGCCATGTAGTTGAACATAGTGGCCAGCTCGCCGATTTCATCCCCGGACAGTACCTCTATCCGCTCATCGAAGTGACCGGCGGCGATTTGTCTTGCCCGCTCGGTTATCTGCCCCACCGGCCCGGTGATCGTACCGGCCAGGACAAACGCCAGGACTCCCGTCACTGCCAGGGTCAAAGCAGTTGCTCCCAGCAGTATGGAGCGGATATCATGCAGGGTTTGATAGACACCACTGAGGGAGGCGTTAATGTGCAGGGCCCCGATAACTGGTCCGTCCCCACCCCCGCTCACCGGCATGGCCAGCGACAGCACCGGATCCTGGCGCCCCTCTCGCTCCCGGATCTCCCGCGACGCGCTGCCTTCAGAAATCGCCCTGTCGATCTCCGGAAGGACAATTCGGCGATCGACCAGGTTCTCCATCCCCGTGCTGGCAGCAATGACCTGGGCGCTGTCATCCAGAAGGAGAAGATCCATCCCCGTCTCGCGCCCGTAGTCCCGCAGGTAGCTGGCAATGTACTCCATCTGGACCTCTTCGTCCAGGTATCTCTCCAGGAAACTGACCATGAGATGGGCCTGGCGCTCCACATTCCTGGTGTGATTGCCCACGTAGTACTGCTCCAGTGAACGCTCCACGTACCAGCTGACCAGCTGCATGGACAGCAGGATCAAAAGCAAAAATACCACTGCCAGTCTCGCACGAAGGCTCCGCATGCTCTCCTCCCCCGGAGGTCATCGATGAAACGGTGCTGTGACTGTCCCCGCGCGGTGGCGCGGGAGCATCATAATTCACCCGGTCACAAATATGTATCCAACACCACGCCGGGTAACAACGAGAGACGGATCCGAGGGGTCGGTCTCCACCTTCTCACGCAGACGCCGTACCGTCACGTCCACGGTGCGAACATCGCCGTAGTACTGGTACCCCCAGACCTCCTCGAGAAGCTGTTTCCTCGTCACAACCTTACCCTCACGTTCCGCGAGGTAGGTGAGCAGTTCAAATTCCCGACGTGTAAGACCGGCATCTTCCCCATCGACAAACGCCTGATAACGGTCTCTGTCTATCCGCAGATGCCCACAGTCAAGAACGTTTGAGGTCGCAGACGAAACCTGTTCATTGTAACGCCGCAGGTGCGCGCGTACGCGAGCCATTACCTCCTTGGGACTGAACGGCTTTGTGATGTAATCATCGGCTCCCGCGTCCAGTCCCTGCACGACGTCCTCCTCTTCATCCTTCGCGGTGAGCATCAGTACCGGGACCGCACTGTCCTTCCGTATCATCTCACACACTTCTATCCCGCCCCGGTGCGGCAGCATGATATCCAGCAGCACGAGATCGGGCTCTCGCTCGCGAAAGGCACGCACGGCCTCCTCGCCATCATAGGCGGACACCGTCTCAAACCCAGCATTCTTCAGGTTGTACTCCAGAATGTCCGCAATGGGTTTTTCGTCATCAACAACGAGTATGGTCTGCGACATCCGAGGTTTCTCCTCTCTCACAAACAAAGGTTGCCCGTTTCCTGAGTAATTCGGCTGAGAGCATCGAAAAACCTGCAGAAGGCCCATCCATTCAATCTGGGAACGTCTGCCGCAGCGAGACCCCACCCCTCTGGCGCCTACATCGTATTGCATCGCCGGAGACTGTCGCAAGCACTGTCCCCGAAGCCTGCAGGCACCCTCCTGCCCACTCCCCGGCACCCTCCTGCCCACAACGGAGCAAGGCTCATTTTCTGGTGCCAATGCACAGGAGAATCTACTTCGGTTCCCCGGACCTGACGAGTCGCCATTCGCTGCCCGTACTCATTCGTGCAGATCCAGCCGCAGGATATCATCATGGCGGTGAAGTCCGGTGCCCCATTGTCTGGATATTTCTTTGAGGTAATCAAAGATAGATTCGATTTCAGCCCCCCCGGCCGGTGCGGGCTGACCATCTGTTATCCGGTAGGGCAGCATCTGCATCTCAGCCGGGCGCAGGCGCGATTCATCCTCGGGATCGAAAGTCCAGTAAAGACGAGCTATCACCGATTCTGTTCGCCGCAGGGCGGTCTGATCAAAAATGAAGTTGCCGAGGCTGTGCAGGATGGGGCGCCCATCAACAACGTTGACGCACTGCAGTACGTGCGGGTGATGCCCGAGGACCGCATCGGCTCCGGCTGCGATAAGCTCCTCACCCAACGCACTGTGACCACCCGGGGGATGGGGAACATATTCATCGCCCCAATGTACGGAGACAAGCAGGGCATCTGCATCGTCCCGATATTGCTTCACATCATCGAGCATACGGCTGCGATCAAGAGGTGCCACCCCGGGCAGATCCTCGCCCGCCGCGAAGGTCTCCCGGTGATTCCAGTCCCAGAAGATGTCGGCAAACTCTGTATAGCCCAGAAAGGCCATACGTACGCCCCTGCCCTCCCAAAACAGGGGAAGATGAGCCTCGTCCTCGTCCTGCCCTCCTCCGAAGGCCAGGATTCCCCACTGCCGCAGGTGCTCAAAGGTCTCCGTGAAGGCGGGGCGCCCGTAGTCCAGTGAGTGGTTATTTGCAAAGTTTACGACATCAACCCCGGCACGGTGCAGGGCCGCGGCATTCCTGGGATCGGCCCGGAACCAGATTCCCTTCCCGGGAAGCGGCTCTCCCGATTCCGCCAGGGGGGATTCCAGGTTGATGAAGGTGAGATCACCGGCGCGAAAGACAGGTGCAGCATGCTTGAAGGGGTGATCGAATCCACGCTCGTCAATGACAGTTTGCACACCCCTGTCGAGCATCACGTCCCCGACGGCATGCAGTTTTACGGACACATCTGCATCGAATTCCGGCATCTGATCACTCAACCGGTTCACCGGGGCCCTTAAGGGAGTAGTGCGATGGGGTTCGGCGTCAGGTGCCCGGAGCTCCAGGTAGGCAATCTCAGGGATGTTCCCGGCAGCCGCGCGCACGCAGTCAAGCGCAATTTGCGACCACGTGGAATCTCCTTTCCACCAGGCCAGATCAAACTCGGCGACTATCTCGCCGGACTCGGGAGAAAACGTCATCTCCGGGAGGGCCGTCTCCTCCGGCACCGGCCAGCCACGGCCTTGATCGGGATCCCAGCGCTGGGTCAGGAGATACTCAAATAGATGGCCCAGCCGCTTCACATCGTCGCCCCGAAGCGGCACGGACATCCTCTCCAGGATAACCCGGTCTGGAGCACGCGGCACCTCCCGCGCAAGGTAGATGAAGTCAGACTCACCCGGTTCCTCGCGCGATGACACGAGTTCTGAAAACGCAATCTCCACAAAGGGAGGATCGTCGTCATCGCCCGCGGGGAGGATGCGCGTGGGTAGCAGAACATTGCGCACTCCGTGATCGTTGTCGTCCGAAACACCGTGCAGGGCCCTCCGCACTGACTCCTGGAGCAAATCCCAGTGCTCCGGGCCGGAATCACCCCGCAGATGCACCGATAGATCAACGCCGCGCTCAAACACTCGAATCTGCGGGGCATCACCCTCGCCTGCTTCCTCCAGCAGGAAGTGGTGTAGCGCAACAGCGGAGGAAAGTGCCGGGTACCATATGGCGGTACCTGCGAAGTCATGCACCCCAACCTCCACGAGACCACCCCCGGGAAGAACGGCACCTGCTTTCCGGTCATTATCCCGCTCCCTCATCCCCCCGTACTCAACCGAAGGCAGAGACTCATAATAGTCATCCTGGACGAGGGCAGGTTCGGCGGGGTCCTGTGTGGCGGACATAAGCTGTAACCCGCCGGCGGCAATTCCAATCAGAAATGCTGCGACCAGGGCCGCCGGCAGCAATTTATTATTAGCTCTCAGCATGGAAGCTCACCCACGATCAGTCTTGGAAGAAATTCAGGGGATTTTGCGGCTCGCCGTTGACATGTATCTCGAAATGAAGGTGCGGACCAGTTGAACGGCCGGTATTGCCAGAATAACCTATCACCTGTCCCTGTTCGACGACATCACCCGTGGAGACAGCCAGTCGGCTCAGGTGGGCATAGACAGTGACGTATTCGCCCTCCCCGTGGTCGATCTTGATCTTGATGCCGTACGCCCCGGAACTGCCCGCACTTGTGACCATCCCGCAGTCGGCCGCCTTTACGGGCGTTCCGATGGGCATTGCCAGGTCAATACCGGAGTGGAATCCGGTTCGCCGCCAGCCAAAACCGGAGGTCAGCTGCCCGGAGGCCGGAAGAATGAAGCGGCCTGACCCATACTGTGGGACAGCCTTCGTCCCGGTCACAACTATGTGAGTCACCGGTTCCGAGAGTTGTTCCTCATCAATTGTCTCCCGGGAGACCTCGCGCCCATCCTCTCTGTGAATCCTGACTGTGACCCGTATTTCTCCCGGACTGCCCGCCTGAACCACCCGGCGCTCCCAGGGCCACATATCATCATCATGTCTGGTCTCAACAGCGTGCGGTACGTGCCGTATGTACCAGTATTCCTCCTCACTGTTGATCGTCACGTAAGGGTCGGCCACGACCAGCTCCACCTCATCCCCAGGATGTAGGCGGGAAAGGTCCTCGACCGGGTTGGCCTTCTCCAGGTCGGCCATGCTCAGATCCGCCGCCTGGGCAATTCCCCAGGCCGTCTCCCCCTGCTGCACTTGATGCACTTCAGTTCGATCTGTTCCACGCATAAGTATTTCTGCTGCCTCCCCTTCTGCCATGAGGCTGTCGGGGTCGGCGGGCATGGAAACCAGGCGAATATTCTGGGCAAATTCGCTCGCGAGCACCTCTGTCTTGTCGTCTGCCTCAAGGGAGTCAATGTAGTTTTCCTTCACACGCTGCAGGACAGACTCCGCCCCCTCCTCATTGCGGAGGATCACCGCGACCTCCCCGTCAATCTCGATTCCGGCGGCCCGGGTGACGAACGTCAGACGGTCCTGAATCTCCCGCGCAAGCTGGGGCACCGGGGTGGCGCTGGGGGGGGTTGATCTGGACCACTTCTCCATCCGCAGCTGCTGCTTTGGACTCACCTGAAACTCGGAGCGTGATTGCTGACTCCAGAGGTACTCGTCGGTTACATCCTGGATCTCACCGGGCGAAATTGTGTACCCGAGGAACTCTTCATCCAGGTAGACGGCGTAGTACTCGTTTTCTTCTTCCTCCTTCAGAGTTTCTTCCGGTTCTTCAGTCGTAAATCCGGGCACGAGAACCACGGCGATGGTCAATCCCATCACCACAGCCACAATGACTACCGCACGCCGGATTTTGTCACTGAACATGCCCCACAGCCTCCCAGCTCAACCTCAATGCAACGCTCATCATGGCAAATAATCGAGCGGATTCCGGGGGTCGTCATGAACGCGAATCTCAAAGTGCAGGTGCGGCCCAGTGCTCCGCCCCGTGGTTCCGACGTGGCCGATCACCTGTCCCCGATCCACCAACTGGCCGGCGCCCACACTCATACTGGACAGGTGGGCATACCAGCTCGTTTTCCCATCCCCGTGATCAAGTATGATGAGCTGCCCGTAACCACCCCGCCAGCCGGCAAAAGTAACTCTCCCGGCCCTGCTGGCCTCAATTGGTGTGCCGTGCGGGGCAGCGATGTCGATGCCGCTGTGCATCCGCCCCCAGCGGTAACCGAAATATGAAGTTATGCGCCCCTGCAGTGGCCATTGGAACAGCTCCCCCCTCGCCGCCAGAACCGTATCTTGCTCCGGCCGCGCATGTGGCAAAATCAGTTCCTGGCCGACGCTCAGCTCGTCCCCCGGTCGCAGATGGTTGACTGCGATCAAGTCACGTGCATCTATCTGGTACCGCTCGGCGATGCCTTCCACTGTGTCGTCCGGGTCCGCCCGGTGCAGGAGGCCGGAAATGGTCAGCACCCGCACTGTCTCACCGGGCTGGAGACGATTCCAGTTTTCCATCTCGTTGATGACGGCGAGAGACTCGGGATCAGTGGAATACTCCGCCGCAATATCCCACATAGTGTCGCCAAGCTGAACCTCATACTCAATTATATGGGCCTGCAGCGGGGGCTCCAGCTCCTCATCACCGGAGGGAGGTGGGGGAATAAACAAGGGGGGCGGATCGCCGACCGCGTCGGAGTCCGGCGAGGCGACCGTCGGGGCGACGGGCATAAACGCCACCGGCGCGGCAACCAGCAAGCCGACCGTCACCAGGACAACAAGACATCGCAACGGGATTTTCATCACACATGTGCTGCTTGTTTCTGTCGGATCAGAGCCCTCAGTCAACTTAGCTGTGCACCTCGTTTCCAAATTTAGCATCGATGCTCCACCTAACCCCAACAGGAACACCCAGAACATGACATCAGAGCGGTAGAGAAAACGAATGCTATCTCAATATAGCAAACTGGCCCCGTTGAGAAAAGCTCTCAACGTTTCAAAACTTCGCCGCCCTGCGGCTGGTCCCCCCTCGTTCGGAACGTATGAGCACCGCCACTTCGCAGCCCACAGCCGGCTCCAGCAGTCTCACCGTCCATTGCACCCTCTTGCGATGGGCATCATTTTCTCCAGAATCAATTGGTTGTCTGTCGGGGCCGCCCCGGTACCCTCGCAGAAACCCGATTTCCGTCGTCTTCCGGCCAGTCAGGATTTCTGTCCCCTCCGGAAGCTGCAGATGTGCCACGTCCTCCCGTACCGCCTTTTGCTTGCGGGCCTGTGCGCTGATGCAGGTGTCGAGATAGCCCCGGTTGCTTACCAGAACCGAAACCAGACACTCGCCTCCGCCGAGGCGCTCAACCGTCAGCTCATCAATATGCACTTCGGGCAGGGCGAGGGCGAACATCAAAGGAAACTGTATATTCTTGTGACACTCGGCAGAGAGGAATGCGCGAGGGGGGTTCTGCCAGCATTCTTTTACATCCCATCCCCCAATCTCCACATGCCCGAGCTGTGGGTGCTCAAAAGAACGCCAGTCAACGAAACCACGGGCCCCGAGATAGTGATCGTGATACCGGAGGATTTTTCGCTCGAGTTCCTGTCTCTTCGGCGCCGGCATTTTGTGCACCTGCATGGGATCCTCGCGGGTCTCCGGTGCCGCGCGACCCACAAGGTCCCAAAGCTCTGGAGTGAAGGCAAAGATTCCCTTGTGTTCCCAACACCAGTCGTCGAGAACACCAGACCATATATCCCCGTAACAACAGACTACCGGGTATCCTGTCGCCTCCGTTCCCCAGCCCCCTATGGTTTCGTACATACGCATATCATCATCGCTGAAATCCTCGTCCTTTATGGTGCTGTGCGGGCGGAACAGCACGCCGCCGGTGGTATGATAGGCCAGTGCGCCCCCGATATTTGGGTGTTCGGATATGAACTGCACCAGGTTGCGCGTCTCCGGCTCAGAAAGCGGGTATGGACCGGCTCCATCGGCAGTCGGTCGATAGCCAGCCGGGAAGTTGCGGTTCAGATCCAGCCCGTAACGGGTCTCTACCACCTCGAGGGGCAGCCGCGCATCACCGACCATCTTCCCGTCCTCATCACGAATGACACCCTCACTGTACAGGTGGTAAAAGGGGCCCTCCAGATCATCCGGGCGCCGTTCAATCATGAGGCGTTGATCCTCAGGATCAATTTTCCATGATCCGCACTCATCATCACGCACGCGCATTATGAGAACTCTTCCATCCCCATCAATATCTTCGGCCCTCAACCCAGGAGGATCGTAGTTGCGACGGTACTCAGGGAATGGGCGCACACTGCTTCTGAGGTGCTCGGGAGTGGTCAGGTATTTCTCTGCCCCATCCGGGTTGGCGCGCGGAATGATGTAAATGGTGCGGGACTCCAGGATCTTCTGCACGCGCGGGTCTACGCCCCGCGCATCCGTGAGGTAATTTATGAGATAGAGGCAGGTCATGGACGCAGTTACCTCGCCGGCATGTATATTGCCATCGACGTACAGGGCAGGCTTGGACTCCGGCCCGCCGGCCTCGCGGTCAGTCAAGGTGACGGCGACAACATCGCGGCCCTCGTAGCTGACACCGATGGTCTCAATCTCCACGAGGTGAGGATTGTCTGCCTCTACGTCACTCAACCACTGCATCATCTCGTCATACGTGAGGTATCGATCAAACGCAAAATCGCCCATCGCACCAGCCCACCCTCCGGTACAGCATCGCACATATACATCGCACACTGCCATATATTCATCGCACAAAGTGAAAATCCTGCCCTGCCCTCAGAATAGCAATCGGCCACCAACAGGTGACCGAAATGGAGCTGGCGACGGGATTCGAACCCGTGAACCTGCCGCTTACGAGGCGGCCGCTCTACCAGCTGAGCTACGCCAGCACAAAAATGATTGGAGCGAGAGACGGGATTCGAACCCGCGGCCCTCGGCTTGGGAAGCCGATGTTCTACCCCTGAACTACTCTCGCTCTCTGAGTAATAAAAATGGCGGAGGCGACGGGATTTGAACCCGCGATCTCCGGCGTGACAGGCCGGCATGTTAAGCCGCTACACTACGCCTCCGCACTAATTTCATTTACATTTTAACATCAGCACCCATGCAGCACAAGGCGCTCGAACCACGTTCGGCTCATATGATATCTGGCCGTGTTCATGCTGTCAACCAGGTGAGGCACCCGAGTGCCAGCAGAATTG
>Ga0207421_10006293_pt1 | contig 12977 bp, 19 predicted proteins | sample SodLakKL_010_SED_4_FD_187542 | JGI IMG/M metagenome (GOLD analysis project Ga0207421, IMG submission 187542) | Alkaline sediment microbial communities from Lake Tanatar, Kulunda Steppe, Russia - 8KL_010_SED (SPAdes) (version 2) | ecosystem: Environmental > Aquatic > Non-marine Saline and...
GCAGTTTACACACTTGGAGCGACGTGCGCTCCGCGATCTCGATGTAGAGACAGAGCTTATTGACAACGAAACCGACCCCGCAGACGTCGAGGCAGATGGAATCGTTCTCTCCGGTGGCCCAGATATGGACCGTGCAGGCCGATCGGCCGAATACCTCGATGCAGACGTCCCTGTGCTTGGAATCTGTCTCGGAATGCAGCTTATTGCTGAAGAGCTTGGCGGCCGTGTGGGATCAGGTGACTACGGTGGGTATGCGGATGTTGATGTAGAGATTCTCGATGCAGATGATCCGCTCATCGGATCGCTCGCCCCACAAACACGTGTCTGGGCAAGCCATGCCGATGAAGTGAAAGCAGTTCCGGATGGGTTTACGCATACCGCAACGAGCGATGTGTGTGGGGTGGAGGCGATGAGTAACACCGATCGAGACCTCTACGGTGTCCAGTGGCATCCAGAGGTTGCACACACAGAGCGCGGCGAAGAAGTGTTCGAGAACTTTATTTCGATTTGCGAAGGGAACTAATTACAGCTCAATACCGGGTAGCCGTATTTTTCCTCTCTCGGTGGTTGCGGGATCGTCTGCCGGCCTGATTCGAGTAACAAAAACAGGTACCTCCGCGGTTCGCACAACACGCTCTGTGACACTGCCGGCGTGGATGAAGCGTTGAATCTTTGACCGACCATGCGTTCCGACCACAATGACATCAATGTCATACTGGTCAGCGTATGCAACGATCTCTTCGTGAGGGATGCCACGTCTGAGGTGTTTTGTTACTGAAATCCCATGTGGCTTTGCCGCTTCAGAGACGGCATCAAGCGCGTCTGTTGCCTGCTTCTCCATTCGTTCAACAATCATATCATACGCTGTTGCGCTTGGAAATCGTTGATCAACGACATACAGTGCGTGAATTGCGGAATCAGAGAGCCGCGCAAGCAAGATTGCATGCTCTTGAACCGGTCGTGATCCGGGACTGCCATCGGTCGCAACAAGAATTCGATCGTAGCTGTCCATGGCAGTCACTCACTCGCATAAAATAAGAACGTAGGGGGTTGATCAGCTACGATCGTGACCCCAGCCGAAGCTCTCGTTTTGAGATCTCCCCACAGCTCGGACAGATATGTCGGTACTGAACACGCGACCCACTCGTCACTGCCTGCCAGCCGTTCTCCGTATCTTCATACCGACACGCAGGACAGACACGTGCCTCCCGATTGAGCCGATCTTGGAGCCGCTCCAATGGTGTCGTCCCCAGTGCTTGGTATGACATGGTAGGACATAGCATAAGCGACGATATAATTATTCTGTCACTGTTGCTGATAGTATCATCCCAATAAGTTACCCATAATGAGAAATATAAAGAAGAGAATCACGACTTCGTTGACGATCCACGAGTGAGTGTGCATCCAATCACGGACTATTGGTAGCGCTCTTTCTGCACGCTTACCAAACAGGAGCAGAAATAAAAAGGGAATCGACAAGACAAAAATTGTGAGCGAAATAAACGGCAACGAGTACGTCCACGGCGCTCCGTTCGCAGCAAGGTATGAACCGACTGCGATCGACGTCAGAATATCAGTTGGGAAAAATCCTAACAACAGGAATCCAAGCCGGAACGATGTTTTTGGTGTGGCTGCATCAAGTTTGCCCATCCACTGCGGTGGCTCTGCTTTATTTCTGGTCCGGTAGGTATGGATCATCGCAAAAATAAGAACGAGAAGAATCACGACACTCAGCATTGTGTTCGATGCCCCCTGTCCGATCGCACCAATACCGAATATGTAGGCAGTTGTCACAACAAGCGTGATTGAAATCGTAGCCCCAGCAATGTACCCAAGAGAGTTGCGTCGCCAATCATTACTCAATGCAAGAAAGATTGGAGTGAGTATCTGTGGCCCCGCAACCATCACGACGACGAGTGGTAATACATCCAAGAAAACCATGGTGTAACTGAGCGTTGGTCCCAACGAGTGTCTCCAGTGTTTGTGTTGGGTGTCAACAGTAGCCGGGAGCGAACTACTCCGTTATGAGTATACACGTACGACAATCGGGTTAATAATTTGCTCAGCAATGCTGTAGGTTCAGTGTAGAGTTGCTACTGGGACGTAGGCACTCCCGTATCGGTGATCTAAAATAAAGTAGTATAAAAAGCGTTACTCGAACAGTTCGTCAACCGCCGACTCTGCGGCCGCGATCGCCTCTTCAATCACCGCTTCTGGGTCCGGATCATCCGGGGCGTTCAGATAGACGTCAACTTCGAGGATTCCGTCCTCAAATCTGACGGTGATATCGAGGTCACGAACTGCCTTCTGTTTGTAGTGAGCGAAGATGACGCCTTCAGCAGCCTCCGCAGCTGCATTGACGACTGCTTCGTCTGTTGGCTCCGACATTACCGTTTATGCGCCGCCTGCGCCACCCGGACCGGCTGGGCCGCTTGGGCCGCCCATGCCACCCTGCAGAAGCTGTTGGAGCTCTTCTTGGAGATCGTCAAATCGGCCGCGGACACGATCTTCCTGTTTGTTGAGCTGCTCAACGCGGATTTCGAGGCTGTCAACCTTGTCTTCGAGATCTTCGGCTGCGGTGTCGTAATCGGTCTGGATGAACAGTTCACCGATCTCGCGGTACATTACAGCGTCTTTGTCAACATCTTCGAGTGCGTTGAGTGCGGTTTTTGCCTCGTTGAGGGCACTTTCCGTTGACTGTTTCTGCTGTGCAACGTTTTGTGCGGTCTCTTGAAGTTCCTGAAGCGTTTCGAGTTTCTCCTGTGCTTCCGGTGGAAGATTTCCTTGCATGCTCGAAGCGTTGAACGCCAGCGGGAAAAACCCGCGGTATTCCACTCATTTTGTGTTAGGATCTTCCGTGGAATATGATACCATATCTGCGATCGATTCCGCGACAGAAACCAACCGTAGCCAACTGTTTGTTCCCGCCCGAAGCGCGATGAGGTCTGTCGCATGGACTGTTACGGTGACAGTTGATCCGTCACGCGACACTGTTGCATGTGCACGGTCTTCTGCAAGCTCACCAACTTCGATAGAAACAGCATCTGTAACGATCCGTGCGCATCGCTCGGTGTCGTACTGAAAGGAGAATGACGCTGTGTGATCGGCGTGTGACACGATCGACAGCGACGGTTAGCGAACGTCGACTTCTTTGATGTCTCGGGCCCGCTCTTTCAACAGGACGCGGTGACCACAGTACGGACAGCGAACGCCGCCGTACTCATCGAGTTCCACATCGCGTTTACAACGGGAGCACTTGTAGCTCATATATGATATAGTTAGGCGAAGTCGTTGAAAACCTTATTCGTCGGCCAGTGCTGCGCGGATCGATCGTCGAACCTGCTTTCCACCAGGTGTCTCCGGTCGGTATGCGCCGCCTGCGAACTTCTCTCCAGTCTTCTCGTTGACCCAGATGCCGGTTCCGAGGCGTTTGACGCTGTCACCATCGACAGTTGCGCTTCGCATTTCCGCTTCGATATCTTTCACGCGTTTCCGCGACACACGTCCGTACCGTGCGCCGAATCGGCCGGCGCTCCCGACGCTTCGTGCCTTCTTTTCAGCCATAGTAGCAGACAGTACCCAAGGCGCGAACAAAAAGGTGTTGAGTCGGACCCGTTGTGCGCCACTGTGACACCCGGAGATCCGCTACTGTAACTCCGCTTCCGAAAGCGCAGTGTTGAGATCATCACGAACTCGCTCACCGGTCTCGCGATCCATTGCAGTTGTGACAATCCGATTCTCTTGGACGCTTGAACCATCGCGAAGCAACATCCGAACGTTTCCATTCCCATCCGCGCGGGTGACTTTCGCCCGCAGTCCTTTTTGTGAGCCTTTTCCGCCTGCGTCGATCGGTCCCGGAATGATCTTTTTGACATGTGGATGGCCAGCGACAACGCTGATCGCTTTTCGTCCTTTCCGCCCACCAATGAGCGTGGAGTGGCGGCCACCAATCTTCTCTCGTGGAGGGATCTCAACAATGTCGAGTGCGCGTGTCCCGCGCCGATCGATCACCGACTGTACAGGTTCCTCATTCGGAACCCGATAAAACTCGTAGTGCAGTTGTGCTTTTGTCTCTCGAAGCGGCTCACGCTCGCCGGCCGCAAAAACCGTTTCCGGGCGCTTGCGTCGAACCTCATCAGCAACGCGTCCGGCGAAGTTCCGGAGCTCAACGACCGTTGCCCGATCGTCATGATCTCGATCCAATTCAGGAACGGTTGTAATTGTGGTTTCACCGAGGATTGTCTCCTCAGCAACCATCGTTAGCGTCGCGGCATCACGGGAAAAGTCGATAACGACAGCATCACAGTTTGCGGTGTTACAGACCAGACAGTAGTCGCCTGGTCGATCGAGCGGGTTGTGACACCGCGAACAGTCCATTACAGGTGTTTTGGAGGGCGCAACTAAAACATCATTTGTTTTAGTCGATGTGAGCTACTCGTGTCCGGAGACCCGAACTGGCGTGTACGGTTCCTCCAAGTACTCGATGTCGCTCTCAGTAAGGTCGATCGACACTGCCTCGACCGCCTCCTCGAGATGCTCGATGCTGGATGTGCCGACGATCGGTGCAGTCACCACATCTTTGTGGAGCGTCCATGCGAGCGCAATCTGGGCCATCGAACGGTCCCTCTCGTCGGCGAGCTCTTGCACCCGTTCGTTGATTGTTTCACCGCCACCCTCACGGTACGGTCGGCCAATGTCGGTTTCATGTTCGCCGCGCGTTGTTGCATCGTCCTGTTCGTACGGCCTCGCAAGGTAGCCCGCAGCAATTGGGCTCCATGGAATCACACCGATGTTTTCATTCGCACACACGGGGAGCATCTCCCGCTCCTCTTCGCGATACGCGAGGTTGTAGAGGTTCTGCATCGTCTCAAACCGTGCAAGTCCATGCTGATCGCTCAGATGCAACGCCTTCTGAAACTGGTGGCCCCACATCGAGGACGCACCAATATGGCGAACTGATCCACGTCGAACTGCGTCGTCTAAGGCCCGAAGCGTCGTCTCAATCGGTGTTGTATAATCCCACCGATGGATCTGATACAGATCAACAGTATCCATCTGCAGCCGTTCAAGCGAATCCGCCAGCTCTTGTTCGATCGTCTTCCGAGAGAGTCCCGACGAGTGTGGTTTGTCTCCAACGGCGAATCGTACCTTTGTGGCAACTGTGAACTCGTCTCTGTCGTACGCTGTTAGTGTCTCTCCAAGAATCTCCTCGCTCTCTCCCGCCGCGTAGACGTTTGCGGTGTCAAAGAAGTTGATCCCCAGTTCGATCGCCCGCTCAATAAGCTCACGACCACCCTCCTCGTCCAACATCCACTCGCTGCGATTCTGTTTGCCAAAGCTCATACAGCCGAGACAGAGTTTGCTCACTTCGATACCTGTTGATCCAAGCGTTGTGTATTCCATGTGAAACGATCCGCACGTGGTGTAATGAGTACTGGGTTCGTGGCTACCGCGACAGCGACAGCTACAGTTCGAGCGGCCCTGTTTTGAGATACTCTCGGAGGAGAACCGTTGCGTAGGAGCCGCTTGGAAGCGAAAACGCAAATCGGAGCTCGTCAGGATCAACCGTTAGATCAGTTCGAACCAAGATCGCGCGCCGAGTCCCTGTCGAATCAAAGTTTCCGGGGAGTGAGAAGTCCTGTGGCTCAATCTCAAGTTCCGAGAGAATCGCACGTTCGATCTCGCCTTGCTCACCGTCCGCAAGTTCGGTTTCTGTTCCAACAAGCGGCGCGGTAACAAACGCACGGCCACGCTTGCAGTGTCGTTCCATCGTTTGCACGCGCTTTTCTGTCACCTGTTGCAATCGGTGATCATCGGGTGCGTACAGTCCGTCCGGTGCGTCCCGATCGGCGAAGCAGCACACATCACCTGCAATCGGCCGATCGAACGGCAGCCCTTTGGAAAGCCGCTCGCTGAGGATACGATTGAAGATGTATGACTGTGCAGCGTTCACAAAGAGTCGCTGGAGGTTGGATGGGACCGACTCAAGCGCGTGTCTAAAATCCTCGTCGGTGGTTGCGCCGTCTTCCAGCAGCCGGTGCAGCATCGATCGCTCATATCGAAGGTGTCCTGGCATACGATCAAGCGCGGCGTTCCAATCCGGCGTCTCGCGTTCGGCCTGCGCATCGACAAACTCTCGAGCGCTGCGTGTTCGTTCAGGCTCGCTCTCCGACGGTGAGCCAACATACGAGAGCACGGCACCCCGCCAATCATCCCGCACAATACGGAGTCCAACCTCGTGTGTGATTGGGCGGTAGCTTCCAAATCGTTGGTGACCAAAGTAGTTCGGAACGCCAACTGTTACTGGCTCACTCGTGTCGATTTCGCTCTCGTCCCCAGCAAACGCTGCTAGTTCGGTAGTCGTTTGTGGGACGGGCGAAGACGTCTCCGCGTCTCTGACCCGAATCGAGAATCGGTTGCCGTAGAGGTCCCCAAACGAGAGCGGTCGACCCGCACGACCAAGCACTTCGATCGTTGCTCCATCAATATCGAGTGCGTCTATTTCGTCCGGATCCGCTTTTGAGACCGTAAACAGCTGTGTCGTCACTGCATGTTTATCTTTTGTTCCAGCCCACGACACTCGCTCTCTGCTCATCGACAGCGCGTTCGAGAGTCGCCGAGCGAAGTCGTTTGTATCCCACGATCGAAGCGTTACCCGAAGGACGATTTCGGGGTATCCGCCGGGTTCTGCGGAAAGCGGGGCGATCGAAAATGCCTCAAGCTCCGTGACATGGAAATCATCAGGCTCGGTTCGAAGTACACCACCAATACCCTCGGTCTCGCTCACATAGTGCTCCATTCCAACCGTCTGCTCGATCGGGTGTGCGTCGATGGTCATTAGTACAAAGAGAGGTCGCCCGTAACGCGATCGACGAGCTCGTCATCACCGGGGCCAACGGCGATCGTTGTCGGGGTACCCGGATCAAGCTGTGTGTGCCCAGCATCACGAATGATTGCGTGCGGAAGCCCCTCAAGACGAGCTTTTTCTGCGATTTCGTACAGCTCAGACTCGCCGCTGGCTTTGACGACGACCTTTTTCTGACCACCACCTTTCCACGCACGGCGTGTTCGTTCGTCCGTATCTTCGTACGCTGACAACGATGCGTGTGCAACTTGTGCTGCGAGTTTGCCAACGCCCATGCCAATATCAGTGCGGGCGGCGATGACTTGCTTCATACACTCCTTTCTCGATCGGGGTGTAAGTCCGGTTCGCTTTGCCGGGCATCAGTCAAGTAACCGTTCGTAGTTTCATTGAGAGGTTATTCAACGATTCAGAAATCAGTTGCTGTTGGATCTGCGAAATCTATAAGCACATTGCCAACACCGATGTATCTATGCGGACACAACGTCGATCGGTGCTCCGATCGATCGGTGCAGGAATGCTCGCACTGACGGCAGGCTGCACACAAACAGCTCTCCAGACAGGCTCGACTGGACGCAAATCCACGGAGCCAAACACACCGACTGATGGGACAATTCGCATTGCAACAACGACAAGCACGTATGACTCCGGGATTGTCGACGCACTAAGTCGTGCGTTCACCGATAACACAGGCATTTCTGTGCAAGCGATCGCCCAAGGGACCGGGGCTGCACTTGCGACTGGGCGAGCAGGTGACTGTGACGTTGTCTTTGTGCATGCACCATCGCTTGAGGCAGCGTTTGTTGCGGACGGCTATGGCATCGATCGGTGTGTCCCGATGATGAATGATTTTGTAATCGTTGGGCCCGAGTCGGATCCCGCCGATATTGGATCGCAACGATCGGTGTCTGCTGCGTTTTCGAAGATCGCAACCAGTGAGACGGAGTTCATCTCACGAGGGGACAACTCGGGGACACACATCAAAGAATTGGAGTTGTGGGAGCACGCAGCGATCGCGCCGTCGGGAGGATGGTATCTTGAGGCGGGGCAAGGAATGGGAAACGTCCTCATGATGGCTGCACAACGGGGTGCATACACCCTAACCGATCGCGGGACCTATCTTTCGATGGGAGCAAACGCACCGCCGTCACTACTGCTTTCAGGGCCAGTTGAAGACGGCGATCGGTCGCTTGCAAATCCGTACGGCGCAATGGCTGTCAATCCGGATCGCCACGAACACGTACGATACAATTTTGCAACGCAATACCTTGATTTTTTGATGAGCGAGGTGGGCCAAACGCTCATTGAAACGTATCGAGTCAATGATGAGCCGCTCTTTGTCCCGTTAGCAGACGATGAGACTGGCTACGGATCGATCGACGAATGATTACAGCACTCTTGTCGGACGGCTATATTTGGAGTATCATTCGCGTCTCGCTGTATGTGAGCCTTACTGCAATTGCACTCAGTGCGGTGTTGAGTCTGCCGATCGCGCTTATTGTTGGCGTTACGGAGTTCCGTGGAAAGCGGCTACTGAATGCAGTTATCACCACCGGAATGGGGTTTCCAAGCGTCGTTGTTGGGCTACTTGTCTTGTTCGCGGTCTCAAATCAGGGGCCGCTTGGCCCGCTCAACCTGGTCTTTACCCCTGAGGCAATGATTCTCTCACAGATCGTCCTTGCAGCACCGGTCATTACAGGTATCAGTCTCTCAGCGATCGATAGCGTTGACGGAGGGATTCGAGATGCGGCCTATGCAATGGGCGGGACGCGGCTGGATGTTGCAGTTGTAACGATCAAAGAAGCCAAATATGGAATTGCAACCGGTATCCTTGCCGGATTTGGTCGAGCGATTAGCGAAGTTGGTTCGGTCCTGATTGTCGGTGGGAATATCGTCTCCGATGGAAGTTCATACACTCGGACACTCACAACCGCGATTCAGTTGGAAGCACGACAAGGACAGTTCGAGACTGCACTCGTACTTGGCGCGGTGTTGTTGGTGTTAGTGCTCTCTGTGAATGCGATCGTCATCCGGCTTGGAAGCGGCGGAGGAAGATCACGATGACCGCGACGCAAGGTGATATCTAATGGCATTACGCGTAGAGAATGTAGCCCGGAGGTTTGGAGAGACAACGGTATTTGAAGCGGTTTCAGTGACGATCGAACGCGGTGAGATTCTGGCACTGATTGGACCGTCAGGAGCAGGAAAAAGTACGCTTTTGCGAACCCTCGGGCTGTTTGAACGGCCGGAGGCAGGAACGGTGCGTGTGGATCAAACTGATATCTGGGCAGCGACGGAGCGAGAGCGACTGACAAAACGCCGATCAGTTGGGATGGTATTTCAAGAGCCGAATCTGTTCGGAACGACTGTCCGACGAAATGTGGAGTATGGGCTTCGAGTGCGTCGGTCCTGGCGGACTCGGTTCCGTGATCTCGTTCCGGTTATTGGTAATCGAACGCCACCACAGCCGGTCGTCGATGCACTCTCGCTTGTCGGAATGGAGGATGCGATCGAAACACCAGTAGAGTCGCTATCCGGTGGCGAGGCACAGCGTGTTGCGTTTGCACGTGCAATGGCATATGACCCAACATACCTGCTGTTTGACGAACCAACAAGCGATCTCGATCCACGGAACACTGCCGTCATTGAAGATGCAGTTATCACGGCCACTCGTGGTGAAATTGGTGCCGTTGTCGCAACACATGATATGCATCAAGCACAACGGATTGCCGATCGGGTCGCATTGCTGTTGGATGGCGAAGTTGTCGAAATTGGCCCTACCGAGCAGCTTTTTTCTTCACCACAGGACCCACGAACACAGAAGTTCATCGACGGCGAGTTGGTATATTAATATGCATCCACCATATCACTCGGACATGGAGAGAACCGATGACTGAGCGCGGCTTCGAGGCAACGCTATCGATCGGAGACGCAACCGTCACCGCGAAAGACATCGAACTTCTTCGAGCGATCGATCGAACCGGATCGCTCTCTGCGGCTGCGGCGTCGCTTGGCCGATCCTATGCACATCTACAACGACGCGTTGTGGAACTAGAATCCGAGATTGGCTCACTAACAACACGACAACGTGGGGGTGCAGATGGTGGTGGAACTGCACTGACAGACCGGGCACACCAACTCTGTGCTCGATTTGACAGGCTCCATGCTGAACTAACGGGTGTAACGACCGTTGATGAATCCGTGTTTCATGGTACTGTCACGGTTCGATCGGGACAGATTGGAACCGTTGAAACAGACATTGGCCCGATACGCGCACTTGTACCGGAGACGGAGCGTACACGCGTTCGGGTCGGTGTTCGCTCTGATGCCGTTGTGCTTGATACGCCGGACGGTGCCGCAAACGAAAATGAGACAAGCCGGCGGAACAGCTACGATGGAAAGGTCTCCTCAGTCGATACACAGGATGGGATTGTACGTATTGGCGTCTCGATCAATGGACATGAGCTGCGTGCGCTTTTGACTGCAGAGAGCTGTACTCGGCTGGATCTTGCAGTTGGAGACCCTGTATGTGCTTCATTCAAAGCAACTGCAGCACGAGCGGTCACGGATCGATCGACGGCAGATAACCGATGATAATCGGGAGTTTTTACCGCCCGCAGTACGGCGAACTCGCTATATGATACTCTCAGATAGGGACTTAAGAAGACGGCTTGAAGAGGGGGATTTAGTCATTGATCCGATCGACGATCCCGAGATGCAGATTCAGCCAGCAAGCATCGACTTGCGACTTGGGCCCGAATTTTTGGAGTTCCAGCGGGCAAACATTCCATGTATACACCCAAACAGCACCGAAGAAGTTGATGATTACGTAACCGAAACCTACGTTGAGGAGGGTGATGAGTTCATTCTTCATCCAGGTGATTTCGTACTGGGAACAACCAAAGAACGGGTAGAGATACCGGATGATCTTGTTGCACATGTTGAAGGCCGATCATCACTTGGCCGGCTTGCGATCGTGGTGCATGCGACAGCCGGGCTGTGTGACCCGGGGTACCAAGGCCAAATTACGCTTGAACTGTCAAATCTCGGAACCGCACCGGTTGCACTCACCCCCGGGATGCGTGCATCACAGCTTACGTTTACAAAGATGACCTCTCCTGCAGAGCGACCGTATGGCTCAGAGCGTGGTTCGAAATACCAAGACCAGAAAGGCCCACAAGCATCCCGGATCGGCAGTGATCCTGAGTTTGAACGGGGCGGAGAGACCACTGAATGAGATTTATTGAAGAGATCGTCGTCGATGAGTTTTTGCCGACGCTTCGATCGATGCTCGCAGAGGATCTCCGCGAGTATGGGCTCACACAACGAGAGGTCGCAAACGCACTTGGAATTAGCCAATCTGCAGTCTCAAAGTATGCACATGGCGATGTCGCCCGCCACGATCGGATCGTTGCAGATACGCGGGTCCAAGATCTGGTCACTCGCATCGCAGATGGACTGGCAAACGGAGACATGAGCCGTGTCCAAGCACTCGTCGAAATCGAAGTGCTCATTCGCCAGTTAGAGGATGGAGATCTACTTGCAGAGCTCCATGAAGAAGCAATGCCTGAGTTGGCTGAGACGGATGCAGACTTTTCAGTTCATGATCCAGATAGCCAGCTTCGGACCGCAGAGCGTGTCCGATCGTCGGTTCGGCGCGGGCTCAGAACGCTGACAAACGCAAGCGGCTTCGCGGCACTCATCCCGAACGTGGGGTCAAATCTAGTTGAGTGTCATCCGGACGCGTATACGATCGAAGATGTTGCTGGAATTCCGGGGCGTATTTTTGACGTGAAAGGACAGGCAACAGTTCCCGGTGAGCCGGAGTTTGGATTGAGTGAACATGTCGCATCAGTCCTCTTGGCTGCGCGAGAGAGTGGTGCTACTGCACGCGGCGCCGTAAATATCAAATATACACCCGAACTCATTGCAGCGCTTTCAGAAAACGGGTATCAGACCATCGAGTTTAGCTCCGAAGCGTGCAGTACGGTTACCGAAGCGATCGAAACCGCACTGTCGGGTACTGAACTTGAGGAAGCATTTGTATTGTATCAGACTGGTGCGATGGGAATTGAACCGATTATCTATATTATTGCACCGGATGCACAGGCTGCTGCAAGCGTTGCACGAGAGCTGAAATAGGATACCCGGTGTAGGTTTTTGTGGGCTGTTACCGAACAGACTGCATGAACATATTCACACCGGATCGTTGGTGGCAGCAATGACGACTGCACAAGCCTTCTATACGCGGTGGGCGTGGCTGTACGATATTATTTCGGCGAAGATACCTGGTGTTGGATTGATCCGGCGTGCTGCGATCGACCATCTTGGCGTTGCACCTGGTGACACTGTTGTCGAAATGGGATGTGGAACGGGAGCAAATCTCCCATACCTCCGCGAACAGGTTGGAACAGACGGTACCGTCATTGGTATCGATTTTTCTCCGGGTGTGCTCACTCTCGCGGCCGATCGGATCGATCGACATGGCTGGGAAAATGTCCATCTGATTCGAGCGGATGCAACACAACCGCCGCTTTCACCTGTGGAAGACGGCTCACAGGTAGATGTTATTTTTAGTTCGTTTGTGAGCGGGATGGTAGACGACCCAGCATCGATGGTTGATCGGTGGGCCGCGATCGTCGGTGAGGGTGGGACGGTTGGACTGCTTGATCTTGCTCGAAGCAGCAGTATCGGTGGGACATTCATTAATCCACTATTTTCTGCAGTGGTCCGTGCGACATCGCCGCCAGCCGCAGCGCGGGACAGCGCCGCGATCGATCGGCTCGATCAACGAGTTGCGGCAGCACACGCACGGCTTCATACGAAGGCACAAACACCGAGATATGAGACGCGGGCGTGTGGGTTTATTCGAATCAGTAGTGTAACGATTGAAGAATGACGCGAACTAATCGCTGATCCGGTGGGTATATCGGTTCGGCACCGTTACACAGTACGTATGCGCCGACGGCAGGTCCTCGTTGGAACAGCACTTTCTCTAAGCGGCGCCTCGGCAGGCTGCCTCAGTCGCGATCGTCCTCTTGGGCTCCCCGGGGAGGAAGAAGAACCACTCGTAGAGATTATTGAGGGCAGGCTCGTCCGCGAAAATCCCGGAACC
>Ga0207421_10006294_pt1 | contig 12977 bp, 13 predicted proteins | sample SodLakKL_010_SED_4_FD_187542 | JGI IMG/M metagenome (GOLD analysis project Ga0207421, IMG submission 187542) | Alkaline sediment microbial communities from Lake Tanatar, Kulunda Steppe, Russia - 8KL_010_SED (SPAdes) (version 2) | ecosystem: Environmental > Aquatic > Non-marine Saline and...
GTAAAAAAAGATATTATCCCTACTCCTACCCATATTATATTCTCTAGAATAATTGTTAAAATAAGTATAAGAGGGACGAATATAATGAGAAGAAATAGTAAGAATAAAACTAATTTTAGATATATAAAAGGCCCTTTTTCCGGCTTCAATTCAAATTCTTCCATCTTTTAATTTAAAGAGGTAACTATTTAAAATTAATGTTCAAACTTAGAATCAACTTATTCTCCATAATTCATATCTATGCTATCTGATTTTTCTTCCAGTCTTCCTAATCCAGGTATTTGGCTTTTTCTATCTCTTATTTCTTCTCCAAGATTATATCCTGTTCTAGAGGCTAGTCCATATGGGTTTTCCTTATTCTCTAAGGCATTATTACATCCTTTAATATTTAATCCTCCAGCTCCAAATACTGCCAGTGCTAGACCTGTAAGGATTACCCCCTGTCTAAGTCTGGATTTTGCCTTTCCCACATATCCTAGACTTGTTCTTCTTTCTCTATCGTTCATATTATTTTTGGCTATCATAATAGTTGTTGAGATATTTTCTTTTATAAATCTTTCTATTTTGTTGTCACTTATTAATAGTTATATTATCTTAAGAAATTTTTTGTTGTTTAGTATTCTTTTGCTATATATGCTATTTCTTTAGAAGGTTTATTACAAATTACACACTTATCTGTCTTTTCTGGTTTTTCACCTTTCAAATTTTTACCCCTTACTGTAGCTTTCATCTCTTTTTCTATAACTTCAGCACATTTCTCCCCTTCCTTGTTTATTGAGCAAAAACCACATCTTGCTATTTTTCCTGTATCTAATGCAGTTTTTATGTCTTCTTTATTCTTTGCTGTTTTTATTCTTTCTTCAAATAAGTTATCTGCTTCTTTGATTAAGTTTTTATCATATTCCTTTGCTATCTCTTTCACTTTTCTTACTATTTCTTTCTCTCTGAATTCTTCTTTTTCTTCGGTATCTCTTCTATAAATTGTTATTTTTCCTTCCTCTAACTCTTTTGGTCCTAGTTCTACTCTTAACGGGACACCTTTCATTTCCCAGTAATAGAATTTTTCTCCAGGTCTAGAATCTTTATCTTTATCTATAATTACAGATATATTTTCTTTTTCCAATCTAACTTTTAATTCCTTGGCTTTCTCTAGTGTTTTTCCATCAACCTTAATGGGCGTTATAACTATCTGCTTTGGTGCAATTTTCCATGGAAATCTTAAACCTTTATTATCTCCATGTGTAATTATCACTGATGCAAAAATTCTAGATATTGCCGGGCCATAACAAGTTAAATGTGCATATTTTTTCTCACCTTTTTCATCTTCGTAAGTGACGTTAAATGCTTTACTAAAATTTTCACCAAGTAAGTGAGTAGATGGTTGTTGAATAACCTTACCATCTGGGTTCAATACGTCAGCGGCAAATGTTGATTTTGCTCCGGGAAATTTATCCCATTGAGGTCTCTCAAAAAATACAAAAGGTAGGCCAAAGATATCATGCATAACCTCATGAGTTGTTTCCATATCTTCATTTACCTGTTTTTTAGCTTCTTCTTCATTTTTGTGTGCTGCATGCGCTTCTATCCAGTGAAATTCTCTGGATCTTAAAAAAGGTCTTGTGGCCTTGGTTTCGCATCTAAATACATTTGCTCTCTGGTATGTCTTATATGACAAGTCTTTATAGGATCTGATCCATAATGAAAACATTTTATGAATAGCTGTCTCGCTTGTAGGTCTAAGTGCGAGTTTTTTTTCTAAAGGTTTGTCTCCTCCGTGAGTAACCCAAAAAACCTCAGGTGTAAATCCCTCTACATGGTCTTTCTCCAGTTCAAAATTTTCTTCAGGTATTACTGTAGGGAAGAAATGAGGATTATGACCTTTTCTTTGCAAGGCTTTTTCAAAATGATAGTACATCTTTTCCATTGCTAAGACAGACCATGGTCTAAAAACTAGAAATCCTTTAACGTCATACCTTATGTCTGCAAGTTCCGCCACATTAACTATTTCTGTAAACCATTTAGAGAAATTTTGTTCTTTATCAATATTGAATACATGACCTTTTTCACTATCTGCTTTTTTCTTTCCCATATTCTTATTTGTTTATACCTATATTTAAATCTTGTTGATAAGCTATCAAGAAGTGTTTCATCTCGTGATATATCTCTCTTTCATTCTCTTTCTCTAAATTACTTGTTATTTTTTCAAGCATTTTTCTTGTTTCCTTTCTATCTTCTATCAATAATGATTCTTGAGCAATTTTTTCTAACATATCTACTTTCCCATTATATTTATCTCTTAAATTTTTATATTCTCCTTCTTCTTTTCTAGTCTCTAAAAAGTCGTAAACAGCAAGAGAAAAGTATTTTTCTATAGATGATTTTTCAGAATTTTGATTAGAAGTTAAACTAGAGTAAAGATATAGGAAGATAGTTAGGCTCTTTTTGGCCGACAGCTCTGTCCCTCATTCTAGTTTTATTTTCCATAGTTTTTCATATTTCGTTTACTTTTTAAAGTTTTTCTTTCCCTAGAATCTGCAAAAATTCCTAATAAATTAACTTTTTAAAGACAAAAACTTATAATTTAGGGTTGGGCCCGTAGCTTAACTGGATAAAGCGTCCGGTTTCGGCCCGGATGATGAAGGTTCAAATCCTTCCGGGCCCGCTTAATATATTATTTATTTAAATACTTTTTTTCTAAATATTTTATATACTTTTTTTGATTTAGCCCTTCTCCGCAAACATTATTAATTATTTCTTCGGCATTGTACTTTCTGCCATGTTTATGAATTTTTTCTTTTAACCATTCCCTTATTTCCTTAAATTCTCCTTTTTCCACCTTTTTGTCAATATTCATTTCTTTTTTCATTTGAGAATATAGTTGGGAGGCATAAATAGATCCTAACGCATAACTTGGAAAATATCCAAAATACCCTAAAGACCAGTGCACATCTTGTAATATACCTTCTTTATTGTTTTTAGGTTTCATACCTATAATGTTTTTGGTTTTTTCATTCCATAACCTTGGCAATTCTTCAACTTCAATCTTGCCTTCAATCAACTCTTTTTCTAGTTCGAATCTTAGTATTATGTGTAGACAGTAATATAATTCATCAGATTTTATTCTTATAGTGGTAGGCTTTATAGCATTTGCTTCTTTATATAATTCCTCCAAATTATTATTAAAATTTTTTGAAAAGTATTTCCAAAAAGATCTGCTCTTACATATATTGTTTTCCCATATTCTTGACTGGCTTTCACTTATCCCAAAAGAAGGGCTGTCTCCTAAAACAGTATACTTTTCTTTTTTTGGAATGTTAAGGTCATGTAATGCATGACCTAATTCATGTATGGTAGAAGTTATAGGGAATAAAGTTCCGTCTTCTCTTTTGGTGGTTATCCTAACATCTTCATTTCCTATTGTTGTGGTAAATGGATGTGAGGATATATCTATCCTTAAATTGTCAAGAGAAAATCCTAGCTCTTTTGCAATATGTTTTTTCATATTTCTCTTTTTGTAGTTTATTTTCACGTTTACATTTTCTTTCTCAGTTTTTTCAATTATTTTCATCAATTCTTTTTTTAAGTCCTTAAATGTAGATTCAAGTTTTTTAGTAGTCATACCTTCTTCAAAATCATCTATCAAACTATTATAAGGGTGGCCTGGGAGATTGATATATTCTGATTTTTTCCTTGACAGTTCTACAATTTTCTTTAAGTGAGGTTTAAAAATATTAAAATCATTTTCTTTTTTCGCCTTTTGCCATGAATTGAAACCTTTCGATGTTGCTCTTGAGAATTCTTCCACAAACTTTTCAGGTAATTGTCTAGATTTCCATAAATCCCTGTATAGTTTTTTGATCATTATTTTGTCCCTTTTCTTTAGCTTTTCTTTAGCATTTTTCAATCTTTTTGTATATTCCCACAACTCTTCAGAATTCATTTTGTTATGAATTATCTTTTCTATATGGGCTTTTTGTTCGGCTCTTGACCTTTGACCTTTTTCAGGCATATATGTTGCCTCGTCCCATCCTAATAATGAAGAAATTTCAGATAATAAAGATAATTCTTTCTGATAATTCTTTACTTTTTCTAGATATTCTTCAATTTTTTTCTCTGACATAAAATTCTAAATTTTTTATTATTTAAAATACTTGCTATTTTTATAAAAATTTGGTTTTAAAAATAACGATATTTTTTTAAAGGATGATTGGGATTTAATTATAAGTTGCTATAATTATAATAATATAAATGGTGTTTTATTTATCAAAAGAGGAAAAATGAATGTAGAAACAAAAAGATTTTGGCAGGCGGTTATTACTTTAACAGGGACCGTTATAGGTGCGGGATTCTTAGGAATTCCATATGTTGTAGCTAGGTCGGGATTTTTAATAGGGTTGGCCTGGATGGCTATAATTGCTATAGTTATGATGCTGATCAATTTAATACTGGGAGAGATAGTCTTATCTTCAAAAAATGTTCATCAGTTGCCTGGCTATGCATCTAAATATTTAGGTAAGAAAACCAAAATTTATATTTTAGCTGCTTCTATGATTAGTATTTATTCTGCATTAATAGCATACATAATAGGTGTCAGCGAATCCCTAAGTTTTATTGTTCTTGGAAATTCTCACTATATAATAATTGCGGGAATTGTTTTCTGGATATCTATGATTTTTGTTACATATAAAGGCTTAAGAGGTTTTATCAAAGTGGAACCCTTGGGAGTAATAGGTATAATTATAGTTGCTATTTTGTTTGCTTTAATGAATTTTTCTGAAATTAATTTCTCAAATTTTATAGGGTATAATCCTCAATACCTATTCTTTCCATTTGGAGTTATTCTATTTTCTTTCCTAGGTATTTTTTCAATACCTGAAATGAGAAGAGTTTTGAAAGATGACAAGAAAGTTATGAGAAAGGCTATTGTTGTTGGTTGCTTAATACCTTTAGTTGTATATGTTATATTTGCAGGCATAGTTCTTGGATTATATTCTGATGTTCCAGAAGTGGCAACCATAGCTTTTGGTAGGATAGGGGCCTTATTAGGTATTTTTGCCATGCTAACTTCTTATTTAGCACTCTCTCTGGCGTTGCAAGATACTTATAAGTTTGATTTTGGGATTAGTTCAAGAAAGGCATGGGCATTAACTGCATTTGTACCTATAATCTCTTTCTTATTAATTATATATTTTAACATAACAGGGTTTATAGGTGTTTTAGGAATAGGCGGAGCTATTGCAGGAGGGTTGTTAGCAATATCCATGTTATTAATTCATGAAAGAATAGTGGAGTATAAGATAGGAAGGGAAAGAATACCTGAGTATAAAATAAATTTGCCTTTACTGATAAAAATAGTTTTTATTACCATGTTTGTTATAGGAATTTTTTATGAAATATTTAGCTTTTTTTAACTTCAATCATATTTGAAATTGTCCATTAATTTAAATACTCTTTTTTTAATATTGTATATATGGTAGAAAAATATATATCTTTGAATTTGGGTGAAAGAAAGACGAAAGAAGTGGCAGAAATTTTGAGTAACAAAAGCTGTAGCAAAATTTTAGATATACTAGTCGATAAAGATCTGAGTGAGTCAGAGATTGCTGAAAGTTTATCTATGCCTGCAAATACTGTCAATTACAACGTAAAAAAACTTAAAGATGTGGGATTGGTCGAAGAAAAAATCCATTTCTGGAGTCGTAAGAATAGGAGAATACCTGTATATACTGTTAGTAGTAAGAAGATAATAATTTCTCCAAGGAAAGTTGGAGACAAATTAAAAAATAAATTCCCTGTTATTTTTATATCGGCCCTATTCACTTTTTTCTTGTTATTATATGATAAGACTAATTTATTTTATAAAGAAAGAGTTAGTGATGTCACTCCTGGTGTTATGGGGGATTCCTCAATTGCAGGAGCGATAGAGACAATAACCTTTTTAGGACTAGGAGTTGTAGACTGGTTTTTGATAGGACTGTGGCTTGCAATAATTATATTTATTTCAAAAAGCATAATTGGAGATAGTAGGAATTAACATTAGTTCTGTTACTATTATGCAATTCTGGCAACTTCGAAAGATTTATAAATAGTTAAAATACTAAAGAGATTATGGCTAAGAATGTGAATGAAGATTGTATTACTCAGATAGAAGTTAAGTTTGAAGAAAGGAAACATGTAATGTCTGCTGTCGACATGTTAAAGTCTAAACTTAAAGGAAAAGATATAGATATTCAAAAACATGTTTCATCTAGGCCTAAAGATCATTTATTAATTGTTAAAGGTTTAAAAGATGAGTTCTATGAAGTCCTTGAAGATTTTTCCGATACAGATTATAAGAGACCACAAAAAAAATTAGTAAAAATGGATGTATCTAGACCGGAAACTCCAAAAAAGAGCCAGGCTGAAAGTATGAGAAAAATGATTCAAAGTATAGAAGAAGGATATGAAGGATTTATTTCAGATATAGAGTGTAAATTAGAGGATAAAACCCAGGAAGTTTCAGAACTTTATGAGGTCTGGGGAAAAGAAGTAGAAAAAGTAGAAGGGTTAGAAAGACATTTGAGTAATGTGAATGAGGAGTTGGAAGAAAGCAAGGATAGGAATCATTGTGGAGCCCCCTTAGAGGATTCAAGAAAGTTAGTCAAAGCATTAAGAGAAGATTATCAAAAATTACAAAATTTAGGATTAGAAAGTGCTCCGAATTTGGATCAGGATAGTGTAAGAAATCCCGAGAAACTTTCGGATTTGTTAGATGTGGAAAGCAAGGAAGAATATTTCAAAAAGGTTTTAGGAAGAAGTATACAATATTCTCCAGAAGAATTAGAAAATTTGCCTGAAGGATTTGAAGATACTGGGGAATCTAAAAAATATGATGATGAAAGATTGAGAGTAGCAGGAGAAAGGTTAAATTTTGTTCAAAGGACTAGCGAGGCAAATGTACCTGTTCCAGAAGAAATGCTTTCTCACGAAGAAGCAGAGAAAGATACACAGTTAATAAATGAATATCATTTAGCAAGAACAGAATTTAAAAATAAAAAACAAGCTAAGCAAGATTTAGAAAGTATTGAAGGAACATATGAAACAATAAAAGAAGTACAAGATAGGGTCAATTACAGAGAGGATAAAAAACACACAATTTCATATGTGATGACTGACCAAATGAATGAAGAAGGGGATTTATCTGTTAAATTGATGGTGCCTTTAGAGCAAGGTCAAAACGACTCAATTAGTCAGGATATTACAACTCATGCTCGAAAAGGGTTAGGCATATCCGAGGATACATTATCAGGCCATACTAGGTATTCTGACGATAATTGTAGAGTTTTTACAAGGAATGTTTCAATTAATAATGATGGTATGTATCAAATAACGGGAAATATAAAACAGCATTTAGATGACAATGTTGATAAGTATTTATTCTCTTCTTTAGGAGTAGGAATAGAAATCATTCATAGAAGCAAGATATAATTTATTTTTTAACCACTTATTTTTTCTTTTAATATTTTTATAACTTTTTTAGAATCTGCTCTACCTTTAGTTTCTTTCATTACTTGCCCCATTAAGAAATTGATAGCGTTTTTATCTCCTGAATTATAATCTTCTACCGCCTTTTTGTTTTTATTTAAAATCCTATCAATTATTTTTTCTAATTTATTCTCATCAGAAATTTTCTTTTCTACTTTTTCTTCCGGATCAAAAGATTTTGGGATAAATTTATTAAGAGTTTCTTTTGCTTGTTTCTCAGTTATTTTTTCATCCTTGACCATTTTTAGCAATTTAGAGAAATGTTTGGGATTTATGTTTGTTTCTTGCAATGTGATTTCGTTATAATTTAACACTCTTTTTAGCTCTATAGTTACCCATGGCAGTGTAAATTGGGGTCCAGTTTTTTTTGCAACTTTTTCAAAAAACTCTACTAGTTCAAAGTTCCTTCTCAAAATTTCAGCTTGCTCTTTATTGATTTTGTGTTTCTTAATCAATTTTTCTAATTTTTCTTTTGGGCTTTCGGGTAACTCTTTTTTTAATCTATAAACTTCTTTATCGGTAATTTTTAGAACTGGTAAATCTGGATCAGGAATAAATTGGTAGTCTGCCTCTTCTTCTTTCTTTCTCATAGATATTGTCTTTCCCAGGCTATTGTCATACCTTCTTGTTTCTCTTTCAACATTTCTTTTTGATTGCCTTTTAATTTCATAATTAATTGCATTCTTTATATCATTTATTGAGGAGACATTTTTTATTTCAACTCTTTCACCTCCTGTAGATATATTTACATCGGCCTTAATACCTGCATTTTTATCTATAGCCCTAATATATGATAGTGTGATTAAAAGTTCATTAATCCATTTTTCAACTTCTTCACAATTTGAAAAGTCTGGTTCTGTAACTATTTCTATTAGGGGGAGACCTGAACGATTATAGTCTATGTTTCCTGACTTTGGGTCCCACTGTGCAGGATCTTCTTCAAGATGCGCTTCTCTTATTCTCACACCTTCAAACTTACCATCTTCAACTACCGGTATAGAATATGCTCCAGAAATAGTATTTTGATAACCTTTTGGCAAGTCTGGCCACCTATAATGTTTTCTATTCCAAATCAGTTTTTCCCCATCATCAATAGTATTTGTATTACATCCGAGCATTAAACCTATTTGAATTACTTTTTTTATTGCCTCTTTATTGGGCAACATTGGTTTTGACCCTGGATAACCAGCACATATAGGGCAAATATTTGTATTTGGTTTTACATCTTGTTTTTTACTATGTCTTAGGGCCTTACAATTACAGAATAATTTTTCTTTAGTTTTTAGGTATCCATGTATTTCTAGGCCTATTTTAACTTTTGAATTTTCCATTATATTAAATATCATTTGAAGGTTTTTAATGTTTTCTCTTTTTATTATCAAAAGATTTAATTAGTGGTGTTTGTTTTTTAATATATGAAAAAGGTGAAGATAATTGCAACTATTGGTCCTAAAAGTGTTGGGAAACTTAAGAAAATGAAAGAAAATGGGGTGGATATAGGTAGAATCAATACAAAGTATGGGGATGAGAGGGAGTTTGACAAGACTTATGAGAAATTGAAAAAATTAAATGTTGAAGTCATGTTTGATATAAAAAATTTGGAGTATATTAATTATTTGAAGGGAAAAGATTTTGATTGGTTAGCAGTTTCTTATGCGAGGTCAAAAAGCCAAATCAATAAAATACGTAAAAAGTTTCCCAAGAAAATAAAAATAATTTCAAAGATTGAATGTAATTCTGGCATTAAGAATATAGACTCTTTAATCGATGCAAGCAATGGTATAATGGTCGCAAGAGGTGACTTAAGTAAAAATGTTAGCTATGAGAAAGTCCCCATATTTCAGAAGATTATTATCAGGAAAGCTAATGAAAAGAAAAAATTTGTTATAACTGCTACCGAAATGTTGTTATCTTTGCAAGAATCAAAAAGTCCCAAGAGGGCAGAAATAAGTGATATTGCTAATGCTGTTTTAGATGGTTCAGATGCCTTAATGTTATCCGAAGAGACGGCGATAGGTAGATACCCTTCGGTTGCCGTAGATGTTATGAGGAAGTCTATTTTGTCTACCTTAAAGAATAAAAAATTTCTCTAATCAATAGTTTTTTATAACCTGTGATTTTTTCTATTACATGGCTAAGAAAAAGAAATTGAATAAAGGACAAGAAAGTGAGAATATTGAGCATGGGGATGAGGTTAAGGTGATTACTAGCAAGGAAGAGAGAGAAGGGAAGTTGCTAAAAAGTCCTAAGCAAGGAGTAATTCTAATTAAGTTGGGTAGCGGATACAATATAGGTATTAAGAAAGAAGATGTTCTGGATATTGAGTTGATAGAAAAAAATAGCAATAATATTGGAGAGGTGGTAGATGAAAAAGAAGAATTAAACAAAAACAAGAAAAATCCTAAGATAGATGTTATAGTTACTGGGGGTACAATAAGTTCTAGGATAGATCCTTCAAAAGGAGGTGTTAATTCATTGACAAGTCCTAAAGAATTGTTTAAGTTTTATCCCGAGATTTTTGACATTGTTCAGATAAATAAAGTTAAAGTTCCTTTTATGAAAGCTAGCGAGAATATGGATTATGTTGACTGGAAAAATCTGGCCAAAGAAATTCAGGAGTCTTTGGGAGATAAAGATGTTGAGGGGGTAATTGTAACTCACGGAACAGATTTTTTACATTACACTTCTGTGGCACTATCTTTTTTTCTAAAAAATGTTAACAAACCTATAGTTTTAACTTATAGCCAGAGAAGCACTGATAGAGGTAGTAGTGATGCCAGACTTAATTTACAATGTGCAGCAAGAGCTGCAATTTCAGATATAGCAGAGGTAATTTTGGTCGGTCATGCTTCTGTGAATGATGATTTTTGCTATGCTTTAAAGGGAACTAAATGCAGGAAGATGCATACTTCTAGAAGAGATGCTTTCAAGCCTATAAATACAAGGGCACTTGCAAAGGTCTGGCCAGATAGTGTAGATCCTATATTGAGATATAATGTCAAAAGTCAGGAATGTAAAAAAGAGGACAAGGGTGTTGAGATAGATGCCAGGTACAATGATGATGTAGCATTAGTAAAGTTTTATCCCGGAATGAATCCTGAATTTATAGATTATTTGTCTAATAATTACGAGGGAATTGTTATTGAGGCATCAGGATTGGGACATATAGCTACCAGAGAAGCTAGGAAAAATTTACTTCCGGCAATAAAAAAAGCAATTAAGAACGGGTTGGTTGTTTGTATGACTTCTCAAACTTATTATGGTAAGTTAGGCCCTCAGGTTTATTCTTTAGGGAGAGTATTAAGTGACTCGGGAATAATATTTTTAAAAGATATGTTGCCTGAAACTGCATTGGTTAAACTTGGTTATGTTTTAGGACATAAATCTTGGAAAAAATCTACAGATAAAATTAGAGAGAAGATGTTAGAAAATATGGCCGGCGAGATTAATGATAGGATAGAAGAGTAGTTTTCTAAGTTTTAGAAAATAAAAATCAATAAATAAAAATAATGAAAGATTTAATAGGTTTTGTTTTATCTTAAGGTTATATTGCTAGCACCTTTTGGTACTGGGAAAACTTTTTCTCTGTTTTCTCCCTTGTAATTATATTTAACCTTTACACCGTATTTGCCTTTGTAGTTTCCTGGTTTTTTATTGCACTTAATTTTTTTAGCATCATTAGGTAACTCTGCTTGTTTCTGCCTCTTTTTCTTTTCACCTTTTACTTTATAAGATAATTTTCTTTTTTCCATTTGATTTTTTATCACCTCCTTTCATTTTTGAAAAAACTATTCTGTCCCAGAATCAATGACAGGTTATATAAAAACCTTTCCCATAGTTAAAAGAAGTTTTAGAAATTATTTTTAGTTAAGTTCAATTTTTATTCCGCCTATTTTTTCAACCTTGACTAATTGATTATAAATCAACGCAATTAATGCTCCCATGATAAAAGAGATTACACCATATAATAAAGGAGTAAGTACTAATAAAACTAAATAATTCATTTCTCCTACAACAAGATTTAAATGTTGTACAGCTTCGGGATCTCCGGTAGCTAAGTTTTGAGCAATACTTATTAGTGCAATTAAAAGAATACTGGAGATTAAGGTAAATATAAATCCAAATATTCCTGAAATTTTTCCAAAACTTAATGGTCCAACTTTTTTCAATTCTCTTTTTTTATTCTCTTTCTTTTTGGTCATGATTTTCCTAATTATTTTTCATTTATAAATCTTTTTACTATCTATTTTTCATATTTGCTAGATGCTGAAAATAAAACCATTATTTCTAAAATATATGTTGCTATTCCTGTGAAAATAGCTAAGAACCAACCAAAGATAGGAATTATGAGAAGACAGCCGGTTATTATTCTCAATATTCCTGCAGGTGTAGAATATTTAACATTTTTCCCAAGTTTTATAACCCCTATACCAAACAATATTAAATAAGCTATAACTAGTAGGAAAATAAATACTATTATAGCGAAGATAATTAATAAGATCGTTACACCTAGCAAAAAGTCATCCCCGCTATCTTGAAATGGTTCTATATCATTTGAAAATTGATTTTCTGCATCGCTATCAATGAAAGGCAATTCTTCACCATTTTGATATTGTGCAAAGTCGCTTGAGTTTTCATCTAAATCTATAAACGGATAGATAAACATCAAAGTAAAGCTACCTAAAGTTAACAATATTGCAAAAATTATCCCTATCCATGACATAACCTTTAGAAGAGAAACATCCAGTTTTTTACTAAGTACTAAAAAACCGTATATAAAAAATATGCTAAATAATGAGGATATACTGTAAAAGAAAATATAAATTACTCCATAATGTATTGACGAAGTAATTTCTGGGGAGATAATAGATAAAAAGAAGTCTATTACTGAAAGCATTATGACAATGGTAACTGTAATTACTCCAGACCATGCAGCAAACTTTATCGGCTTATCCATGTTTTATTTTTGTCAACTATCTTTTTAAACTTTACCTTGAGTTAATTGCTCAACATATCTTACCTCTTTTTTCTTTTAAAGTTCTGCATATCTTCTGACCATATATCTCTTTTTATATTAATATATTTTATAATATCCAATGCTATAATAACTGAGAAAGAAACTATTAGGGGAATTATTAACAAGGCAGGTTTAATCGATGCAGATTCTAAAAATATGCTTAGGGGGGTATATATAATTATTAATGCGGAGGCAACTGAAAATAAAGACATGTAAACTAGTGCCTTATTACTAAAAGGTGTTCTTTTCAGAGTTATTTTCCTAAAACTTCTGAAGTTAAATGCGTTAGTGACTCCAAAGAAAACCATTGTCATAAATGCAAGACTTCTTGCTTCTATTTCTGGAAGACCTATGTGAAGACCATAATAAAAAGTTATAAGTGATCCTAAAGACATTATTGTTCCAGAAATAGCTAACATTAAAAATAAAGGTTTTG
>Ga0207421_10006295_pt1 | contig 12976 bp, 6 predicted proteins | sample SodLakKL_010_SED_4_FD_187542 | JGI IMG/M metagenome (GOLD analysis project Ga0207421, IMG submission 187542) | Alkaline sediment microbial communities from Lake Tanatar, Kulunda Steppe, Russia - 8KL_010_SED (SPAdes) (version 2) | ecosystem: Environmental > Aquatic > Non-marine Saline and...
CCCAGCAAAAGGGTAGCCGTACCCGGCAGGGCACGCACGGCAGCCAGCGTGGCCTCGGGGATGGTCGCAATGCTGTCGTTATAAAATATCACCCCATTTTTGGAGCCGGCATATTCCAGCCTGTGCGGCAGTCCGGCAAAACTTCCGATGGCCGCGGCAATCACATCGGCATCAACGCCATGAAGAAATGCAGCTGCTGCCGCAGCCGATATGTTTTCAAGGTTATGCGCACCGGAAAGCTTACGCCTGCTGGCAGCACCGCTTATCATCTGCTGCTGGTCTTCCATCCGGAAAACGAGGTCATCACCATCAAAAAACACATCCCCATGGGACGCAAAACCAGCATGGCGACCCAGAGAGACAGTTTTCGAAGACAGGTCAAGCCGGGATACCAGTTCTCCCAACAACTTGTTGGCAGGGTTCCATATGCAGATGTCGCCGGGTTCCTGCCAGCGCAGGATGTTCAGCTTGGCTTGCTGGTAATCTTCATAGCTGGCATAATGATCCAGGTGCTCTTCAAAAATATTCAGCAGGATGGCTGTTGAGGGAGATACCTGTAAGCCCTCCAGCTGGTGGCTGCTCATCTCAAATACGATGAGGGTGTCTTCCCGGATGAGATCAATCCGATCAAAACAGGGTACACCGATGTTACCCAGCAGCACCACATCTTTTTCTCCCTCCTGAAACATATGATACAACAGGCTGGCGGTGGTGCTCTTGCCCTTGGTGCCCGTGATGCCGATCACCTGCTTACGGAACAGTGAGAGAAATAGCTCCGTTTGCGAAGTAATGACACCCCGCAATTCTATTCCTTCAAGGACTGTAAAAGGTATGCCTGGGGATTTGATGATGAAATCGGCTGTCGCGATGTCCGTCAGGTAATCGGGGCCAATACGAAGGTCTGCCGTAGCTGCTTCCTTGTCATCGTCATCCGGCAACACAGTATCCGGGTTGCGGTCGCATATAATCAGGTGCGCATCCGGCACCAACCTGGAAAGCAGCCTGTGGGTAGCCTGCCCTTCCCGTCCGAATCCCAGGATCGCCACCCGCTTACCGGAGAAAAGTTTCTGGAAGAATGCCTGAACCATCATGGTTTAATTAATGTATAAAAGTCTGAATGTCATAAAGTCTAAATGTCAATCGGATCAGCAAATCCTTCGGGTTTTACTTTTCCTGGTACCAGCTATTATCACATTACACACCATGCAAAAAAATCCAAACCGCATGCCCACATCAAATCAGCATCCCATCCCTGGCATGCCTTCTTTCCCCTCTCCTCGCCATTGGCTAAAAATTCACACCAATCTTCTATCAACCCCCTCGAGAGCATTCAACACCAAGGCTTCAAAGTGATCATCCAGGCAATGCGCCTTATCAAACTGCCGGAGGTGCTCCCGGATGTCCTTTTCCTTGTATTTGTCCCAAAGGTGGCTCCTGCGGTAGGCCTCCAGCAGCAGGGGAAGTGATGTCCCGCGGGATTCAAGACGCCGGATCACATGCACCAGCGCCGCATTCACCTCATCGGTGGTTCCCACGCACTCAAAAGGTTTATTGGCTCCATCCCCGCATAGGTCAAAAAGCATCACTTGCAAGTCAGGATCCACCAGCAGGTTCTTGCCGAAGACCTCCTGTAGCTGCTGTTCGTACAAAAACGGGGAGAGGATGACATAGGTAAAGAGGCATTTGGCACATTTACAGCACCAGCGGTTTTCTTTGCTGCCGGCATTGCAGCTGCGGAACACCTGGTGGTAATGCTTGAAGCTCGAAAAAAGGGCAGCGATCTGCAGCTCGTTCAGTGGCCGCAGCAAGCTGAAATAACCGATTTGCTGATCTACGTGCGCGTGCATGTACTGCCTGAAGTCCTGCTCAAACTCAAGGGATTTGCTGTATTGGTGGTTGACCTTTGTTCCTGGAACCGATGGCTCGTTTGCACTCGACTCGTTCGACAGCGCGATGTGCCGGACACCCAGCCTGGAAGCCACGTAAGCAGAAGCAAAAGCCAGCATGGCGGAAAACGGGGTGTGGCCATTGAGAAAGCCCTGTGCATTCAGCTCCAGCAACAGGGGGTCGATTCGCCTGTCCATCGTGACGGTATCGCCGGAAGCAAATCCTGCCTGGTTCAGCACGCCCTCCGTGGCGCCCCTGGGGTTGATTACAAAGGGGATAATCTGAAAACCGGCCTTTTTCAACAGCTCAAGTGTGACTGCGGAATCCTTGCCTCCGCCTACGGGCACCAGCACCGCACCTGATATATAATCGGTATCCGGTTCTTCTTCATGCATCTTAAAAGGCCTGTGCGGTGCTTCCTTGGGGTCGCCGCCAGGAGAAGTGAATGACAGCATTTCCTCTCCCGGTATTTCCATCCCATTGGTATGAAAAAACTCACCCAGCCCGTGCTGGTAGAGCTTAAACCACCACTGCGCCTGATCCGCGGTCAATGCACCACGGTGTATCTCGATTTGCGGGGAGCAAAAAGCCTTCCAATAGCTGATCATCTCGATCATGCCCAGGTGAAATGCCCAAGCCTCATCCGGAAGCCCTGGCGCCATGATCTTTGGCAACCATTGCCCATAATGTATACGCCAGCGTGGGGTAAAACGATGCCGGTCACCGGCTTCAAAAACAAATCCTACCGCAGACTTCCCATCTTCCTGACGGATTTCAGCGTCTTTGTAGGAGAATACCGGATACTCACCGCGCAACGCGTCATACACCTCCTTACGATCCCAGGTTGACATGATATAGATGTATAAAGGTCAAAAGCCCCCTGCTCCCTTAGTGAACAATGGCAAAGTTTTTGTTGTTACCTGATTGAACAACGCATCAAAATTACGAAAATCCCTGAGAGGAGGCGCTGCTTCAAAATTTCATCGATTGATATGGCAGAGAAAAAAAAATACATACCATCCAGCGGCAAGCTGTTGATCAGCGAACCGGCATTGCGCGATTTCTATTTCGGGCGCAGTGTGGTACTGCTGGTGGAACACCACAATGAAGAAGGCACCATCGGACTGATCCTCAATAAACCCATCCATCTAAAGCTTAACCAGGTCGTAAAGGAGTTTCCGGAAAATGACTTCCCCCTTTTCCTTGGCGGGCCCGTGCATCCCGAGCGTCTGTTTTACGTCCATACCCTTGGCGACAAAGTGCCGGGCAGCATAGAGATCATACCAGGGTTGTACTGGGGCGGCGAGATTGAAAAACTCATGGAACTCATCAGTCTGAAGCTGGTTACCCCGGAAGAAGTACGCTTCTTTATCGGTTATTCAGGCTGGGAACCCAAGCAGCTGGAAAGGGAAATGAAGGAAAAGTCCTGGGTGGTCACCCAATGCAGCCTCGATACCGTCATGGCACGGCACCCTGAAAAGCTGTGGAGCAATATGCTTAAAGAAATGGGCAACGACTATGCCATTTGGGCCAATTTCCCCTCCGATCCCATTCTTAATTAGGATGCCATTCATTGCTCAGATTGAGCTGGATAGCATGATATCAGCGAATTTTTTACTGCTTTTCATTAAGAAATTATCGCGGCAGTGTGGTGTAGACAAACGCAATAATCTTACTGCAGTGCGAAGCCTTTAAGCGCCAAACACCAGGGCTGCGACCTGTGCGGGTTTGGCCGACTCGCCCTTGATGATGCAGTGCGCCCTGTTGTAGAAAGGCGCGCGGCTTTCCAGTTTTTCACGGACGAACCTGGACAGCTCCTCCCCTTTCAGATCAGAAACCAAAGGCCTTTTTTTTCGCGCGTATTCCAGTCGATGAACCAGGCTTAGCGGACTCATTTTCAGGTAAACGGTTACCCCGTGCGCATTCATGAAGTCCATGTTGTCAAAGTAATACGGCGTGCCTCCACCCGTGGCGATTACCCCGCGCGACAAGTCCACCGTCCGGTGAAGCAGCTCCCGTTCCTTTTCGCGGAACCAATCTTCACCATGTGCATCAAAGATCGCCGCTACGCTTTTCCCGGCAGCCACTTCAATCTCTGTGTCCAGGTCCATAAAAGGATAATCCAGCTTGCGTGCAAGCCGCTTTCCCAGGGTACTCTTCCCGCTACCCATAAATCCAACCAGGTAAATCCGCATTGGCCATTTTTTACAAATGTAATCAATCCCCTTCAAATCAATCTTCCTGCCAACATCTAACATCCCACATCCAAATGCAAACCTCAAGACCACCCAATCACTCCCAACCCCACCGCATACCCCGACTTTTTGACCTTTCGACTTTTTGACTTTTTGACTTTTTGACCTTTCGTCCTTTTGTCATTTTGTCTTTTCGTCCTTTTGTCTTTCGTCCTTTCGTCTTTTTGTCCTTTCCTAAAAGAAGTCACTATCTTTGACATGCGCATCTGGCAAGATATTTTGACGCAAAAGAGTTTTATCTGAAAACCATTCATCATCAAATCGAAGCGGGATGATCAAGATTGTAACGATTGTAGGCGCGCGGCCGCAGTTCATAAAAGCTGCGCCGGTAAGCAAGGCCATTGCAAGCCAGCAGGGTTTGCGTGAAGTATTGATCCATACCGGCCAACATTTTGACCAGAACATGAGCGAGGTGTTCTTTGACCAGATGGACATCCCGCGGCCCAGGCATTTCCTGAACATCCACAGCTTGTCACATGGGGCCATGACCGGCCGCATGCTGGAGGAAGCAGAAAGCATCATGATAAAGGAAAAGCCGGATCTCGTAATGGTATACGGAGATACGAACTCCACCCTGGCGGGGGCACTGGCGGCAGCCAAGCTGAATGTGCCGGTGGCGCACGTGGAGGCCGGACTGCGTTCCCATAACATGGAGATGCCGGAGGAGATCAACCGCATCCTGACCGACAGGGTCAGTCGCATATTATTTTGTCCGACCAAAGCCGCGGTGAACAACCTCACACGGGAAGGGTTTGCCGAATTTCCCTGCAAGATCCACCTGACAGGTGATGTGATGTACGATGCTTCCCTCCTCTTTGCAGACAAGGCCAGGAAGCCCGCCAAGGTGCGTCTGCCGGCCCATTTCGTACTGGCCACCATACACCGCGAGGCCAACACGAAAAACCCGGACAACCTGGCCAACATCATTCGTGGCATCAACCAGGTAGCAGAAAAGCGTGCGGTAGTATTTCCCATACACCCCCGCACCTACAAAGTCATTCATGGCAACGACCTGCCCCCCTTATCCAAAAAAATCAAACTCATTGAGCCGGTAGGCTACCTGGAGATGCTTCACCTGCTTCAAAACAGCCAGCTGGTGATGACCGACAGCGGCGGCGTCCAAAAGGAAGCCTATTTTTTCAAGAAACCATGCATCACGCTTCGGGAGGAAACAGAATGGACCGAGCTGGTGGATGCCGGATATAATAAGCTCTGCGGCACCAACCCCGACCTGATGACAGATGCGGCCCGGGACTTTTTTGCAGAAGCACCGGTTTTCCAGCAAGGACTGTATGGAAATGGAAATGCCTCGGCAAAAATTGCCAAGGCACTTTCCGACAGCTGATTCTAACCTGTATTGTTCTATGTATGCTAAGACCGGGTTATCTATACATAACCCTGGGCAATCATGGCATCGGCCACTTTCACAAAGCCGCCGATATTGGATCCTTTCACATAGTTGATGAAATCGCCATCCTTGCCAAACTCTTTGCAGGTATCATGGATGTTGATCATGATGTTGTGCAGCTTCTGGTCAACTTCTTCGCGTGTCCACGACATCCGCATCGCATTCTGACTCATTTCCAGTCCGGAAGTGGCCACACCCCCAGCATTGGCTGCCTTACCAGGACCGTACAGGATCTTGTTGGCCAGGAAGACTTCCACCGCTTCAGGTGTAGAAGGCATGTTGGCTCCTTCAGAAACACAAATGCAACCATTCTTAACCAGCTCTTTGGCCTCCTCCTCGTTCAGCTCGTTTTCCGTAGCACAAGGCAGGGCGATGTCGCATTTCTCCATCCACGGACGGCTGGTGCCCTCCACGTATTTGCAGCCGAATTCATCAGCATACTCCCGGATTCGTCCACGCTTGATGTTCTTCAGGTTCATCACGTACTCGAGCTTCTCCGTATCAATGCCATCCTTATCATAAATATATCCGTTAGAGTCAGATAGCGTGACCACCTTTCCTCCCAACTCATTCACCTTCTGGGTCGCAAACTGTGCCACGTTACCCGATCCGCTCACGGATACCGTCTTGCCCTTGATTTCCTCATTGATCGTGGCAAGCATCTCCTGGGCAAAATATACCGTACCATAGCCGGTGGCCTCCGGACGGATCAGGCTGCCTCCATATTCCAGGCCCTTACCAGTAAATACGCCGGTAAACTCATTCTTGATCCGTTTGTACTGGCCATACATGTAACCAATCTCGCGGCCACCCACACCGATATCACCGGCAGGCACATCCGTATCCGGTCCAATGTGCCGGAACAACTCGGTCATCAGACTCTGGGTGAAACGCATCACCTCCTCATCTGATTTCCCCTTGGGATCAAAATCAGATCCGCCCTTTCCGCCACCCAGTGGCAAGGAGGTCAAACTGTTTTTGAAGACTTGCTCAAAAGCCAAAAACTTCAATACACCCAAATCGACCGTCGGGTGAAAGCGCATTCCGCCCTTGTAAGGACCGATGGCACTGTTCATCTCTATGCGGTAACCCCTGTTGACCTGTACTTCTCCCTTGTCGTCAATCCAGGGAATACGGAAAATGATCACCCGCTCCGGTTCAATCATCCGCTCGAAAACCTTGGCCGCCTTGTACTTGGGATTTTCATCCAGAAAAGGAATGATGGTCTCTGCAACCTCCTGCACCGCCTGGTGAAAGGCGCGCTCAGCAGGGTTTTTAGCTACCACGTAATCCATGAATTTTTTTAGTTGTGCATCCATTGCATTGTTTTTTGGTGAATAAATCATGTGTTTGTTGAAAACAATTTTTTCAAAAACAATGTTAGGACATTTCAACACCCACAACCATGATTTTAAATAATTAATTTTTTATTGAATTTTCTTGCATATATCATGTATTTTTTGTAAGGAAAGGCGAAATGGTGCGCGGGTTGAAGTTGCCCGAGGCATTTGTGTGCCCCTGTGTAAATAATCTGTGTTTGTTTGTGGATATTTTTCAACATCAAATTTCAACCTTCACAAACAATTGCTCCTTATCCCAGCAACACAACAACTCACCACCCCTGCCAATTCTTTCACAAAAGCCGCGTACAACCTCCAACTTAACCTTAACCTTCACATCAAGCGATTTCCTATTATTTTTGTATTTTCATCATGCCCAATATAAAAAGAGCAAACAATAATTATTTTGTCAAACAAATTCACTTATGACATCTGACAACAGCCGGGATTCACACATCAGCAAAGCGCTGCCCGGACAGGGCAACCTGGACCAGCCGCTGACCATCAGCCAGGAAGAGATCAGGAAACTGCTCGCCGAGAAGAGAGAGCGTCTGAAAGAGCTTAGCGCCATTCACGAGACAACCAACATTCTCAAGGAGGAAAAACCCATTCCGGAGATGTTGCAGCATATCGTAAAGGTACTTCCACCAGCCTGGCAATATCCCGAGCACACCGTGGCAAGAATCCGCTACGGGGATCAGGAATTTATGAGCAAGGACGGATTTAAGGCCACACCCTGGGTGCAACGCAAAACCTTTGAAACCATTGACGGCACCGAAGGAAGCATAGAGGTATATTACGAAAAAGCTTTTCCGGAACATGATGAGGGCCCTTTTTTCATTGAAGAGCGGCATCTGATCAACAACCTGACAAGCCTGATCACCGGCCACCTCAACACACAGATTGGGAAAGGACTCCTTAAAGAGACGGCCAGTGAAGAAGAGAAATCCGAAGACCTGGAACACGAGCGGAGCCATGCAGCCATGAGCCGGCAGCTGTTGCAGCGGTTTCTCATCAAGCACAATTCCGACCGCGACATCTACCACGACTTGATGCAATACAAGGTACGGGAGATCCTGCTGGTGGCCAACCTCTACGACGCATACATCATCGAACAGGAAGGCCGATTCTTTGAACAGGTCACCGGCGAATACTATCAGCTGAACCTCTCATCCGCACCGCGCATCACCGGTGTATCCACCCCCGAGGAAGCATTGGAAAAGTTGCAGGAGAAGCACTTCGACCTGGTCATTGTGATGATGGGGGTTGAAAAGTCTACTCCCATCCAGTTGAGTCGCATCATCAAACAGATCTACCATAACATCCCCATCTTCATGCTGCTCAACAACAATTCAGACATCGCCTTGTTTGAGGATGGAGCCAAGCCCATTACATCCATCGACAAGGTATTCGTCTGGAATGGCGACTCCAAGGTGTTCCTGGCCATGGTGAAATACAATGAGGACCGGATGAACGTAGAAAACGACATCCGAATAGGGATGGTCAGGGTCATCCTCCTGGTGGAAGACTCCGCCAAGTATTATTCCCGCTACCTGCCGATCCTCTATAGCATCGTCATTGAACAGACCCAGCATCTTATCGAGGAGGTGAATACAGATGAGCTTTATAAGCTCCTGAAGATGCGGGTACGACCGAAGGTGTTGCTGGCATCCACCTACAATGAGGCCGTGTCGCTCTTCAACAAGTACAAGGACAACCTGCTTTGCCTGATCTCCGATGTGAAGTTTGACAAGGATGGGGAGCTGGATCCAAGGGCCGGGCTGCAACTGGTGGAATATGCAAGGGAAATGGTGCCGAACCTGCCCACCGTCCTGCAAAGCTCAGATCCGGAGAATGCCCGCGAAGCCTATAAGCTCAAGTCGACCTTTATTAACAAGAACTCGGAAACCCTGAAACAGGACCTGCAGAGCTTCATTAACTATTACCTTGGATTTGGACATTTTATTTACAAGGACGAAGAAGGCAGGCGCGACCTGGCCGTGGCGCGCTCGATGAAGGAGTTCCGGACCCACCTGAAGACCATCCCGGAAAAGTCGCTGATCTACCACGCCCGCAAGGACCATTTTTCACACTGGCTGATGGCCCGGGGCGAAATACAGATCGCCAAACGGATTAAACCCCTGCAGGTAGAGGATTTTCAATCTCCCGGAAGCCTGCGTGCCTACCTCATCGACGTGATAGAACAATGCATCCACGACAAACAGAAAGGCAAGGTGATCAACTACGAGGAGTCGGCACTGCTCGACGACACCAACGTGGTGAGTCTCTCCCCGGGCTCGCTTGGCGGCAAAGGCAGAGGCCTCTCTTTCGTCAACATGATCATCAATAATTTTAACTTCAACGAACTGGTCCCGGATATCCGGATCGTCACCCCTAAAACATCCATCATCGGCACGGAAGAATTCGAACGCTTCGTTGAAAACAATGAACTCTATCACAAAATTTACGGGGAAACGGATTATGAAAAGGTGAAAACCCTGTTTTTAAAGGGCAACCTCACCGTAAGCCTGCGTAAAAGGCTGAAAACATACCTGTCGGTGATTGACAAACCGCTTGCCGTCCGGTCATCCAGCCTGTTTGAAGACTCCCTCATGCAACCTTTTGCAGGAATCTTTGACACCTTCCTGCTGCCAAACAACCACCCGGACCTGAATGTGCGCCTCGACCAGCTCATGAGTGCCATCAAGCTGGTCTATGCCTCCATCTTCTCGCCTACGGCCCAATCCTATTTCAAGGCGGTAAACTATAAAATTGAAGAAGAAAAGATGGCGGTCATTATACAGGAGGTGGTCGGACACGAATTCAATGGCTGCTATTACCCCCACATCAGCGGTGTGGCGCAATCCTATAACTTCTATCCCTATTCCTATATGAAGCCCGACGAAGGCTTTGCTTCGATTGCCGTCGGACTGGGTAAATATGTGGTGGAAGGAGAGAAGACCTACCGCTTCTCTCCCATTCACCCGCAACTGGAAATGTATACGCCCAAAGAACTGTTCAAAAACTCCCAGGTGCACTTTTATGCGGTTGACCTGTCAAAAAAAGACCTGAACCTTTTGGAAGGCGAAGATGCCGGCCTGGCCAAGCTCGAGATTGACCAGGCCGAGAAGCACGGCACCATCAAGCATTCGGCCTCGGTATATGACTTTAACAGCGAACGGCTGATTCCCGGCATCACCGATGCCGGCCCCAGGGTGATCAACTTTGCCAATATTTTAAAGTACAACTACATCCCATTAGCGAAAACCATAGAGGTGATTCTAGACATCATTGCAGAATCCATGGGCACCCCCATTGAGATTGAATTTGCCGTCGACCTGGATAAAGACAAAGAAGGCCGGGCAGCTTTCTATCTCCTGCAGATCAAACCACTTATTAAGAACATCATTGAAACCGATATCCATATCGATCAGATCGACAACGACAGACTGCTGTTGTTCAGCGAAAACGGCATGGGCAATGGCAGAATTGATGACATCAGGGATGTGGTCTATGTGGATGTAGACAAGTTTGATAAGCTGAAAACAGAAAAGATCCGCGATGAGATCGACGAACTAAATGCGCAGCTGGCTGCCGAGGACCGCAACTATATCCTGATCGGACCCGGGCGATGGGGTACACGCGACCGCTTCATCGGCATTCCTGTCAACTGGTCACAAATATCCAATGCACGGATCATCGTGGAAATGAGCATGGAAGACTTTCCATTGGATGCTTCCCTGGGTTCACATTTCTTCCACAATGTCATCTCCATGAATGTGGGCTACTTTTCCGTAAAGCACAATGACCTGATCGACTACATCAACTGGGATGCCCTGAAGACGGCACCTGTGGTGACCGAAAAAAAACATATCAGACACGTGCGCTTTGACAAGCCCCTGGAAGTAGTCATGGACGGCAAGAAACGGCATGCCCTGATCTATTTTCAGCCTGAATAAGCATCACCTTTTTCCTAAATAACACAAACGAATGAACGCCATCACGAAATATAGATACGACGAGAAATACGCCACCGACTCCTATGAGTTTAAGGAGATCACCTACGAAGACCTGATGCAGAAGCGCATCATCAATGTGTTGCTGATATGCAGCAACTATGATGCGTTCATGCTGGAAGAGGACGGCCGCATCAACGAAAAAATTTTTCTTGAATATACCTCCAAAAACCTCCGCTACCCGCCGCAGTTTACGCAGGCCAGTTCTTCCGAGGAGGCTTTTGAGCTGATGGAAGAGAAGGCATTTGACTTGGTAATCACCATGTTGAACGTGGGTAAAATCGACTGTTTTGAAATGGCGAAACGGGTAAAAACGCGTTACCCCAAGATACCCATTGTGGTGCTGACCCATTTTTCGCGGGAAGTCTCGATGAAGTTGCGGGATGAAGACCTTAGCGGCATCGATTATGTCTTCAGCTGGCTGGGCAACGCCGGACTGCTGCTGGCGATCATCAAGCTACTGGAAGACAGGATGAATGCTGACCACGATATTGAAGAGATCGGCGTGCAAGGCATTCTGCTGGTGGAAGATTCGATACGCTACTATTCTTCTTATCTTCCAACCATCTACAAGGTCATTTTCGATCAGACCAACGAACTGATGACCGAAGGTTTGAACGAACACCGGAAAACTTTGCGGATGCGGGCACGGCCCAAGATATTGCTGGCAAAGACCTACGATGACGCGATGGCTCTTTACGAAAAGTACCAAGACAACCTGCTTGGGGTGATTTCAGATATCAGCTATGCCAAGGGGGGTAAACGTGACGATCAGGCTGGCGTCAAACTGGCCAGGCACATTCGCGAAAGGCACAGCCAAATCCCCATCCTGCTGCAATCATCTGAAAAGTGGGATGCCACCATCAACAAGGACATAGATGTGAGCTTTATTGACAAATATTCCAAAACCCTGTTGATTGAGCTGAAGCACTATATCAAGGAGAACTACGGTTTTGGGGATTTCGTCTTTAAGGATCCCGAAAGCGGAAGGGAGCTTACGCGTGCCAACAACCTGCACTCCCTGCAGGTGAAGATCGCCAAGGCCGACCCAAAGGTGATGGAATACCACGTCACCAACAACCACTTCTCCAGGTGGCTCAAAGCCAGGGCGCTCTTCTCCATTGCCAATGTCTTTGCACAAAAGAGCCGCGACGACTTCGACCACATCGAAGAGGTGCGCAGCTACCTGATCGATACAATCGCCAACTACCGGCGCTCTAAAGGCCGTGGCATTATTGCCAGCCACCTGGATGAATATGCGGTCTTCACCCGCCTGGGCGATGGCCAGCTGGGAGGCAAAGCCCGCGGACTGGCCTTTATCGATTCGGTGATCAACCGCTACAAGATCATGAATCACTGGGAAGGAGTCGTCACATCCATACCACGCACCGTGGTACTCACCACCGACATCTTTGACGAGTTCATGGAAGACAATGACCTCTATGACTTTGCGTTGTCAGATCTTAGCGACGATCAGGTGCTCGAACGCTTTGTGCAAGGAAAAACCCCGTCGCGCATGCGCTCATTCATCCGCGAAATCGTCGACTTTTTTAAGTCGCCCATCGCAATCAGGTCGTCCAGCCTTCTGGAAGACAGCCATTACCAGCCTTTTGCCGGAGTGTACTCCACCTATATGATCCCCAACAATCATCATGAGGATGAAGTGCGCATCCAGCAACTGGATCAGGCGATCAAGAGTGTATACGCCTCCGTATTCTTCCGCGAGAGCAAAGCCTATATCGAGGCCACCAGCAATGTGATCGATGAGGAAAAGATGGCAGTGATCATCCAGGAAGTATCCGGAAAGTCATACGGCAACATGTTCTATCCCACGATTTCGGGTGTGGCACGTTCTGTCAACTTTTATCCCATAGAACCGGAAAAATATGAAGATGGCGTGGCCAACATCGCTTTCGGGTTGGGGAAAACCATCGTAGACGGTGGTGTATCCATGCGCTTTTCACCACAATACCCGGAAAAATCACTGCAGCTGGCCAACACCGACATCACCCTGCGCGACAGCCAGAAAGAGTTTTATAGCCTGGATATGGACCCCGAAAAATTCCATCC
>Ga0207421_10006296_pt1 | contig 12976 bp, 10 predicted proteins | sample SodLakKL_010_SED_4_FD_187542 | JGI IMG/M metagenome (GOLD analysis project Ga0207421, IMG submission 187542) | Alkaline sediment microbial communities from Lake Tanatar, Kulunda Steppe, Russia - 8KL_010_SED (SPAdes) (version 2) | ecosystem: Environmental > Aquatic > Non-marine Saline and...
GTAGATGTTTTAGATAGGGTCCGGGAAAAGGGCCTGAAGATCGCTCTAGTAACTGATGCTGAAAAATTCAATGCTATGGATCGCCTTGAAAAGGTGGGTATATTAGACTACTTTGAGAAGGTAGTCACCTTTGATGACACAGGGAAAAAGAAACCCAATCCTGAACCACTCCTTTACTGTATAGATGAGATGGGATTGGAGCCCGAAGAGGTCGCTCTAGTCGGAGATAGTCTCGATAGGGATGTAGTTCCTGGTAAAGAGGCCGGGATGATGACTATCCATCAAAGTATGGGGACAAGAATTATATGGAAAAACAGGAGGTTAAAGCTGATTTTTCAATTAGCGATGTGTTTGAGTTGATGGATATCCTAGGATAGGTTCTAGTATTTTTTCACAGAATGATACAGATATTACAAAAATCATTCTGATTTAGAGAGTATATTTCTTCAACCACTAGAATTTTTTAAATAAAAGTAGGGAAGAAAGTTTCCAACTAATGTCACTTTATATCTTTATTATCTGTGCATTAGAAAATAACTCAGCATGATTAGGGTTGCAGGTCATCATAATGATTTGTTGGTTCCCTGCTACATCATCTATGACATCTGCAGCGTTCTCTCTTTTAGTATCATCTATGTTTACTAGCGGGTCATCCATCACTAGAAAACCATCGGCCTCTTCGAGATGATAATCAGCCATCGCTAATCTGATCGAGAGAGCTGCTATATCTCCCTGTCCTTTAGAGAGATTAACTCTGGGGATCTCGTACCCCTCTGGATGGGAAATGCCTTCGATCTCCATCTCGTCCATATTGACTCCCTTGAACTCATCTCCGTATATCCTGTCAAAGTAATCTTCGAAGCTGTCTTTGAGCTGCTCGTATATCAGCTCTCCTTCTTCCAGCAATTCTTCTGTCCTCTCCTTCAAGAACCTGTAAGCTTTCCCTTTCTTGAGCGTCCGTTGAAATTCCTTTTCCTTTCTATTGACTTCTTCTTCTAGTTCTTCTGAGGGGATATCGGGTCTATCGATATCCTTCAACTCTTCTAAGATATCTGTCTTATTTTCCATCAGTTCATCTTTTTTCTCCCTGTACTCTTCATATTCTTCCCTAAATTCAGAAGCGTTCGAGAAGTCCTCCGGTATATCTTCTAACTCGGCTAGAGCTTCGTTAAGATTCTCCATCTCTTTTTTGATCTCGCTCTTTTTATCACCTATCTCGGAGAGAGAGGATACATCGTGTTTCTCCTGTATCTCCTGTATATTATCTTTAGCATCTTCGATTAAATTTTTAGCATTGGATATTTCATTTTTAAGTTCTCTTATTTTGTCCTTTGCATTTTCCAGTTTTTCTCTTGGATCATCCATCTCTATTGGTATATCTATGTCGTATTTCTCCGATTTTTGCTTCTTTTCCTCCCTAAGAGAATCTATCTCATCTGCCCGTTCATCGAACTTGCCCTCGCCTGACTGTATTTCAAAATCTAGAGGATCGGTCTCTATCTTCAGTCGGCCGTCAGCTTCGACTTGCTTTTTATCACCTTTTTCGAGAGTGTGTTCATCGCTTCTAGATTCCATGTCCTTCTGGATCTTGACATCGATTTCTTCCTTCGCCTTTAAACTCCCGTCAAGTTTACCTGCTTGGAGTTTTTCCTTCTCCTGCTCGATGTCTTCGGATATCTTTACGATATCAACTAGGTTTTCTAGTTCTTCTTTTTCCTTCTCTTTATCCTCAAGGTTGTTTTCGAGAATATTCAACTCACCGTTCTTAGTAGATATAGTCTCCTTAGCTTCTTCCCAAGTATCAAAATCTTTCTCCAACTTTTCGTGTTTCTCTTTTTCATTTTCCAATTCCCACTTGATATCTTTTCTTTCACTTGAATCTTCATATGCCTTCTTGTGAGTTTCCAAAAACTCTTCGACCTTCTCAATCTCTTCACTACACTTGTTCAACTCTTTGTTCTTCTCCCCTATCTTTTCTTCTTTATCTTTCACTTTCTCTAATTTATCTTTCTTACTTTTCTTTTCCTTGTAGGCCTCGTATATCTTTCCTATGTTCTGTTTGTATAGTCCACCATTACTCTTCCTCTCAGGCCTTTCTCTTTCGAAATCCCATATTTTGGCATAGTCTCGGTACTCTTCCTCAAGCCTTTTCAAGAATTCCTGAGGGGAGACATCTTCTGTTTTCAATCTCTTCCTCAGTTTCTCGTCCAACTCTGAGTACACTTCGTCATCTTCTATTGAAAACACCTCTTGCATGGCTGCTTGATAGGCCATCAGAACGTTTTTGAAAGTACCTTTATTGCTCGGTAACATCTTCTTCAATTCCTCGTTCACTGGTCCATCTCCTACCAATCTACTGATATCATCGCCCTCGAGGATGGGTTCACTTTTGTCCTTGTCTTTACACCATTTTTTGGTGAGCTCGTACTCGTTTCCTTTGTGCTCGAACCCGATGGAAACTTTGACTACGTTTCCGCCATCTAGTGGATATCTCTTTTTGATGTACTCTTTGTATTCCGCATTATTTCTCCGTACTTTGGAATCGATGAATAAGGCACTGTACAGAGCATCGAAGACTGTGGTTTTACCAGCACCCGTTTCTCCTAGAAGCACGTTCGTCTTACCCTCTTTGAACTCGAAGGATTCATCCGATAGATTGCCGAAGGGATCTGGAGTTATACTTTTGATTATCATCCTCTCATCTCCTCTATCATCTCATAAGCCAGTTCTGCCGCTGTCTCGTTCAACTCACTTTCCTCTTCTAGGATTTTCTCTAATAGTTTGTAGCTGAATGATCCTTCAGAGAACTCGTCTCTTACGACGTCTAGATCAATCCTACGGTTGAATTCCTCATCATCCACCTCTATGTACTTGAACCCTTTAGGATCTTCTCTTAGGCCGTTTATGTACTCCTGTGCCTGTTCGAAATCGTCCTTGTCCATCTTACCCTCAACAGTTAGCCTCAACAGCTCGTCTTCGTGTTCATCGTCTTCTAGGTATTCTTTCAACTCTTCGAGGTCATCCATATCCTCGACATTAACCTCTTCGTACTTGAACCGATGTTTTCCGACATCGACGCTATTTGCGGATATCTCCTTATCATCTTTTATTTCGATGACCCATGCTTTCCCCTTTTCACTCTCCTCAGCGAGCCGTTTAAATCCATCTCCCTCTGGCGTACCAGGATAGAAGTGATCCTCGATCCTTGTTTCCTGTCTAGGGATCATCACATGCACGTGGCCGAGCAACCAAAGGTCCATATCACGATCGTTCAATTCATCCTTGGTCATTGGGAAGTACTCCCCTTCTTCATCATAGGAACAACCCTCTAGATGGCCGTGAGCGATACCGATGTGAAATCTATCTTCTTCCTTTTCTGACTCCTCTATCCAGTCTAAGTTGTTCTCCTGAGATATCTTCTGATCGCATGGGGCTGGATATATACAGGTCTCGTTTCCCTCTTCTAAGCGATCCGATATATCGTATTTATCTTTGTTTTTCAGAACTAGAACATTTTCTATATCTTCTAGCCATCTCCACTTGTCCTTATTTCTCTCGGAAAGATAATCATGGTTGCCGGGAAGGATCAGTATGGCTCTTCCTTCAAACTTTTTCAGGTGAGGACTGATCTTCTCTACGTCCTTTTTTTTCCTGAAATTAGGGTTGTCGAAGAGGTCGCCTGCCACGACAAAGAGGTCGCAACTGTTCTCGTTGGCTTTTGACACCAACCTGTCGAGGACTTGATATCTCTCCTCAATCAGATCTTCTTTCACTTCTGGGTAGTCGTTAAAACTCCCATAGTTCTTACCTATATGCAAGTCCGCAGTATGCAATATCTTTATGGACATCTTTCATACACCTTTTTTAGATTTTTATCCTGATTTCCAGCAGTTTTGGAGATCGATCAATATTCAACCTTTGTATCAATTTTCTTAAATCCTCAAATGGATTCTGAACAGTATCATGTTCCCTCTTCTCGAGACCGCTCTTCAATAGTTTCTTCACCCATTTTAATATTGTTGCTACTAACTTGATCGTTTTCTCTCTACTATCTATTCGGTCCTGTATCTCTTTAGGTATTTCTTGGTCGGCTATCTTACTGACTAGTTTCACTGTTTTCTTGTTCAACTTATTTCCTTCTAATTTAAAATGTTCTAGTCTTCCCTTTAACTCGTTCATAGTCTTAGAGAATTCATTGAAAGTAGTATTTATCTCGATTTCGTTTTCCTTTATCCTTATATCGCCGTTCTTATCACTGAGTTTGATCGTGTAATCTTCTAGAGAAATAAAATCAGTGATGACCTCTGCCTCTTTTAGCCCAAGTTTTATGGTAATCTAGGGTTCGATCTATTTTTTCATCCATATATATCTACACCTCCTAATTCATCGAATCCATCTCCATCCGAATGAAGCAAACACTGAGGGATAATTTAAATCTAGAGTCCGAACTTTCCAACGAAAAAGAAGCCTTTGAAAATTATTTGAAAGATAATTGCCGAGTACAGTATTTGGAAATAGCTGATAAAGAGAAACGTAGCCTTTTAGAGCATTTTGTAATTAGCGTTTTGGAACCAGAATATAAGGATTAGACAGGTGTGATGTAATTCATAGTTATTTTGATTTAAGCTTGACTTTCAGATCATTTCATCTTTTATTTCTGATACTATTGACGAATCTTCAGTAGACTCTGAAGAGTCGTTTGTTTCTTTTTCCAATTCTCGAATTAATTTATTTAATTTACTGTTAAAATCATCTAAGTATTCTGGTGAAAATCTAAAACCATTTTTAGTAAAACCTATATAATCATTTGAATCAACATGCGTCCGAATATCGATTAGGGGTTTATGATTTGTATATTTGTTATTTTGGATTTGAATTACGATTGTTGAAGAATCTGATTGTTGAAATTGATCTATTTTTAATCCTTTTTTCTTTTCTTCTGTGATGTTAATTTTAGAAGTAATATTTTTTAGGTTTTTTAGTTGTTCTAGTGTAAACTGAATTCCCTTCTTTGTATGCCCGGTATAGTCCTGAGTATCAACAAAAGTACGTATGTCACCAAGATCTTTTCCGCCCTTTTTAACAACTTTTTGAAACTTTAATTGATTGGTTGAATCAAGCTCAATTTTATCTACTTCCATATAGTCATCAGTGGCCACGTTATCCCTCCATTATCCAAATCAATTTATACTTCTAATCTATTATTTTGTTATAAATACTTTGCTTATTTATCTTGAACTTTTAGTCATTAAAAAGTAGTTCTTTCGTCTCATATCATTTAAATAGATTATTATTTTTAAAAAATCATAAGTATTCAGTTAGGTCGTTTAAACCTTATAAAAACGTATTTCTCACTCAATTTCTCACCATCAACATCCACTATGATCTTATTCTCTTCTCATTCTATCTCGTTATAAGTTCCCTTATCCCACAATTCTACACTACTTTTCCGGCACCATCTTTTTCATCTTCTATTTCTTCTTCAAAATCAGCATAATCTAAAGAATGGTCTTTGGTCTCTATTGCTAATCGTTTATCCTATGAGTCATTAGATGGTCTCTTTAGGATTGCCTGACTCTTCAAAACACCTTCTTTTTCCAACCGTAGATCGCGATGTAAAGTAGACGCGTAGTATTTCTGTATAAAATATATCTTTTCTTCACTAGATCCTTCTTTAGAACCAATATCTGACTATTCTTAAGAGCTCATCATTCCTCTTAAACTAGAAACTACTTCAGGAACTATCTCGGTAGTTTTCTCAATCTCTTTTTCCTCTGTAAATTTACTTAAAGTTAATCTTAAAGAGCTAAACGCTTGTTCTTCATTTAGTCCAAGAGATAAAAGAACTCTAGATGGTTTCACCTCTTTAGTTGAACAAGCTGATCCAGTAGAACTTGCAATACCATGGGAATCCAATTGAAGTACTAAAGCATCTCCATCTACTCCCTCAAACGTAAAATTAGCATTATTAGGGAGTCTATCCTCTTTTGGACCATTCAGATAACTTTTTTCTGTTTTATCAAGTATTTCTCCAATTAATTCATCTCTATATTTTTCCATTTTTTCAATATCGTTCTTCATTTCTTTTTGAGCTATTTCACAAGCTTTCTTGAGGCCCATAATTCCTGGTATGTTTTCTGTTCCTGATCGTAAACCATCTTCATGTCCTCCTCCGTGAATTATTGGTTGAATATTGATTTCACTTGAAGCATATAGCGCCCCAACTCCTTTTGGACCATGAAATTTGTGTCCTGATAAAGAAAGAAGATCTATATTCTCATTTTTCACATCAATTGGAACTTTCCCTATAGCCTGAACAGCGTCAGTATGTAAAATAATATCATTATCATTGGCTATCTCTCCTATTTCCTTAATTGGTTCAATAGTTCCGATCTCATTATTAGCATACATTATACTAGCCAAAACTGTATCTTCTTTAATCGCACTCTGAAATTCATCGACATTTACAAATCCATCTTCGTCTACATCTAAAAACGTGACTTCATAGCCATTTTTTTCTAAAAATTTACACGTTTCATAAACTGCTGGGTGTTCTATTTTAGTAGTTATCAAGTGATTTCCTTCATTCTCCCTAATAGCACCCTTAATTGCTAGATTATCAGACTCTGTTCCCCCAGAAGTAAATATTATTTCATCTCTATGTGCATTTATTAGATTAGCTGTTTCTTTTCTTGCCTTTTTAAGATGTTTTTTGACTTCTTTTCCTTTTTTATGGGGACTAGAAGGATTTCCAAATTTATCTGATAGAAATTTGTTCATTACCTCTTTGACTCTTTCATCCACCCTGGTAGTAGCTGCATCATCTAGATAAATATAGCTCATTTATAAACCTCCAATCTACTTCATATCAATTACTTTTTCCCCATCCGCTAATTTAGATAAATAGGTGAATTTTGAGCCTACTCGTTGGTATTCCTTGTGCATAATCTCTATACCTCTTTCAATATGTTTTCTCAAGTACTTTGTAAAGAATTCATCATCACTCATATTTTTTCCTTCTGCCTGAACTATCATGGCCTTAAAGTAATCATCATATTCCCCTGTTAGAGTATATCGATTAAATTCATAACCATCGCTATCATCAAAACCAAAGTCGAAATCATCCAAAGTAGTTTTTTGGGCATCTCTATCCTCTTTTAAAATATTTCCTACCTTATATATCTTCAATTCATTGTCAGTCTTTTCTATTCTGTACCTTTCTTTCCCGCCGCTCTTTATCCACCATCCACCATCTTTTTGAGAAAGCTCTGCATTTTTATTCAAGCTATGGCCTTTTTTTTCGAATTCTTCTTTTAATTCAGGAGAAACAGAACCTTCTTCAAGATGTTCTTCATCATTAGAATAACTTAGGCTGAACAAGTAACCCTCTTTTAAGGATCTTCCAACAGCCATTCTACAAATTATATTTCTCCTCAATCCTAATTTCTTTGATAACTCTCTGAGTTTTTCAGAAACCTCTTCAGAAAGTAAAAGTTTATTGGTCAAAGAAATACCCCTCCTTGATTTTGCTTGGTCCCTCTTTCTCAATTACAAATTCTCTATTTATCTCATCCTTAATTGTCTGGTATTTATTTTCGTCAATTTCTCTATCAGTAGATAACAATATTACCTGATCGCTAATATTGGGAACGAATTGCGACAGAATGTTATCTGTATGTTCTTCGTCTAAACTTGTTAAAGGTGCATCAATAATTACAGGGAAATCGTAATCAGATATTTTGATTAATCCTTCTAGAACAGAAATAGCAAATATTTCTTTTTCTCCAGTAGAAATAGATTCCTTATCTAAAATATTGTTATCAGAGTCAAATAGCCTAATATTGAAATCGTTTTCATCAACTACTATTTTTTCGACCATGTCATCTTTATTCGATAATTTTTGATATCTTTCCGATATATAATCTTCTAATCTGTCTATCCTAGATGTTATTACTTCTTCTTCAACTTCTTCAATGACATTTTGGGCATTCTGAATTTTTTCTACTTTTCTTCTATCCACTTCCGCGCATATAATGTCATTTTCTAACTTCTTAATATCAGAAGAAATTTCGTCGATTTCATTTTCTATATCTTTCTTTTTTTCTTTTAAGTTTTCCTTTTTTTCCTTTAAACTGCCCTTTTCTGATTCTATTTCTGATATTTTATTGATTAATTCCCTTACGTCTTCTCCTTTTTTAGTACTCTTTAGCTCCGTCTTTATTTCGTTAATTTCTTGCTCTATATCGCGCAACCTCTCTATTTTTTCCTGGAATCCATTATTAACATTTTTTCTAGCTTGGTTAATAAAGGATTTTGTTTTCGTTATTTCTTTTATAGTTAAGTCATGGATCAAATTTCCATTTTGTTCAGTATCTAGAAAATCCCCAAAAGTCTTTTTTACAGAATTTTCTATAGTATTGAGGCTCTTTTTATCAAAATCGTTTTCATCTTCTAGTCTTGATTTCAATTTCGATGAAAACTCCCCATTTACTCTTTCTAAGAATTTTTTACTAGTTTTCTTTTCTTTTATTCTTTTTTCATGGTCTAATTGGTCCGTAAGGGACTCTGATAATTTTTCAGGCAAAACGAAAGGTAAGAATTTTTCAGCTATATCAGAGATGTCTTGTCTAATTTCCTCTTTTTCATTGTTTAATTTACGGAGTGTTTTATTTTTTTGATCTATTTCTTCCCCACCTTTTCCAGCAATTCTATCTAGTTCATTCCTTATTTCTCTTTTTTCTTCTTCTAAGTCGTCCATTTTCTGATCTATATCATTTATTTTTTTTTCAATTTCGTTAAGACTTTCTTCCTTTTCTTTAACCGCTTTATTTTTCTTCTCAATCTTGTTTCTTATTTCTTTTTCTTCAATATTTCTTCTTTTAATTTTGCTTTTTAACCTAGAAAGGTCAGAATAAAGCGTTTCATGACTTTTTAACCCAATCGCATCCTTCAATGAGTTCTTTATCTCATTTTGAAATTCAGGGTCTGTAGCGAATTCCTCAACCCTTTCTCCATCAAATATAAAGAATTTACCAAGATATGGAGGGAAAATTTTTTCTAGATAATCTCCCCAATACTCTCTTGGAACATATTCAAATTCCCTATCATTCCTTAATAAATTCAACTTCTCATTTTTTAGTTTCCCATTTTTTATAGTCCATTCTCTTTCAATAGATAAATTAAAATTACCAAAAGATTCTGCCAAAGATACATCCATACTTATGAAGGCCTTTTCCTTTCCTTCTTTTTTAGCGGCTTTATTAAAGGAAGATAGTAAGTATTCGTTATATTCCTTTTTTGACATTGGAGATCCAAATAATTTCTTTCCGAATAGGCAAAGTCTTATAGCTTCGCAAAAAGTACTCTTTCCAAAACCATTTTTTCCTCCTATTAAGATAATATTGCCATTTCCTGAGTTAATATTAAGTTCAACAGGGTTAGGTCCGTAGTAGTTTTTAAAATTAGAAATAGTTACACTTTCAAGTTTCACTTGTTTCATCCTCCTTTCTGGCTTTGCTAACTATGTGCTCATCTAGAACCTCTTCCATTCTACTGTACAATCCCACACGTCTGGAAAGTGAGGATAAATCATTTTCGACAACCATCAGTTTTTCGATTAGTCTTGAATCAACATCGTGTTTCTCACTTATTTCTTTAATTTTAGACATTTCATCGAATTTTTCCTCTGTTTCTCCAACATTTTCTTCAAGTATGTCAGCCAAACTTGATATTTCATCTCCCTCGTAGATGAGAATGGTTTCTATAGCTTTGAGTTCCTCTGGTGTTATTAATTCCATATCCTTTTCCAACTTGTTTTCCTGAAGATCAATCAATCTTCTAAGTATTTCATGTCTTGTTTCAAATGTAAAGGGCCCTAGAACTTTATGGCCTCGGTGAGTCGGTGCTTCAAAATCTAAATCCAATTCATCAGCGAAAACACTCTTTTTCATAGATTGCTTTTGAGTATCTTCTCTCTTAGATTCGTCATTTCTTATTTCTTTCAACCAATTTCTAAACTCTAAAAGAGGTTTCATCCATTTTTCTCCTTCCTCTATCAAACCTTCTACTGAGCGATCTTCATCTACAACTGTACAAGTCCAACAGCCAAAACGGCTACTCCCGCAAGGTTCTGTAGACTTGTCTGTCTGAAACGGACACTCTTCGTCTGCTTTGTTGTATAGAGCTACTAGATCTTTGTTGTTTCCTCCCCAAGGTGAATTTACTTGCATTAAATAGGACCACACATCGTTTTCAGTCCAATCTTCAATTGGGGCATATATGAAGGCACCAGATACTTTTGAATGAGTTCTCAAGTTATATTCAGGGATTTCATATTCTTTCATAGTTTGGGCCCGTGAAGCACTTTCATCCTTTCTAGCGCCAAGTAAAACAATAACCTCTCCACTTTTTTCCACTTTCTCTTCCATAAATCGTGTTGTAGGCTTAATTTTTAACCTATCAGTACACCATCTAAACCATTTATTTGGTGAAGGATATCCTCTTCCTATTAAATTCACCCAAAAAGTGTCGTTTAAGGCTGGTTTCAACACTTTTGAATTTATTGGAAGATTATCTTCTTTAGAGCTTTTTCTGATATTTGAAATTGTATTTTTTATCCTTTGTTCGATTATTGGAGATTCAACCAAAGTATCATTAGAAACCACATGGACAGTTTTATTTCTCTGTGAAGGCTCTAAATCCTTGAGCATATAATATGCAAGTTGAGTTACGCAGGTAGAATCTTTACCACCACTCAATCCTATTATCCATGGGCGGGAGTCTTTTAAATAAAGCTCTTTCATTTCTTGAATTGTTTTTTCGTATCCCATTATTTTCCTCTTTTAATTATCTAATCATATCTGAAACATTTAGAAATATTAAATTATTTTGGGGAGGAGGGAGATGAAAGTGACAAAAAATCAAACCCAAATATTTTATTATAAAAATCTTAAAATTCATCTTCTATCTCTTTTAGATAACCTTCCTTTTCCTCTAATTTTGAAACTTTATTCATATATGATATCAAATTTTCTAGAGGAGAACCAGGTTTTTCTAATAATTCGTTTTTTAGAATATCAATACCACCATTTGCATACTCTTCAGCTATGGTGACCTTCTTATCTAGATAATCTTGATTTGAATCAATTAATAATTTTGGATCAGAGCTTTCGGAAAGTGCAACTGAATCGATTACCATTTTATTTTCTCTAGTAAGGTATTCCCATCTTATTTCCCCTTGTTTCCTATTTTCAGATAAGGATTTTCTATCGTTGTTTACATATCCAACACAAACAGCAAATACAAAGAGATCTTTATAAGATTTGAAAACAGAGATATCTGAATCAGAACTCACCAGAGGATCCCATATGTCTTCCTTTTTTTCATAATAGAGCATTGCATCAGTCATTTTTCCCTCTCCTTTATAAGCGTGTATTCGTAATCAGTGGGATCTTCATTCGGATTATGATACTCTAGCTCGTAAATTTTTCCTGCCTTTGTAGTCATTACTTGTTCTACCTCTCCTTGCCATTGAGAACTAGTTACTAATACTACTAATTGCTCTGCCAATTTTGGCATCCCTTCAGCGATTCTCTTCTTATGAACTACATCTAGATAACCAAATGGAGAATCCATAATTATTGGATAAATTCCTCCTTTGAAGTAAATCGCATCTTTTTTCTTTTCATATCTTTCTTTAGCTATCTCGGCTAGTCCACCAATAAAAGCTAAACTTGCTATTTGCCTCTCCCCGGTAGACATACCTACAGGTTGCTTTTGATCCCCAATTTTCTTGTATATTTTCAATTTGTAGTCGTCTGATATTTCAGCCCAATATGCTTTATGCAAAAACTCCGAATGTAAATCACCAACTTTTTCTTCTACTTCATTCCTAACTTGTGTAGCAAATTTATCAAAAAGGTCCTCTATGTATTTTTTAGCTTTATTACAAGCTTTAAATCTTTTCTGAGCCAATAACGCCTTTTCTTCTTTTACTTTTAGTTTTTCTTCTTTTTTGCTCAAATCATTTATTTTATCCTCTAAATCTTCTATATCTTTCTTTTTAACCCCAATTCTTTGATTAGATCTATCTATTTCTTCCCTAAGTCGCTTTCTTCTTTCTTCTAATTCCTTTATATCTTCTTCTTCTTTGTCAGCCAATTCTACACTTATCTCATCTATTTTGTCTTTAACTGTATTTTTTTCATCTAAAAGTTCATTTTTTTCTTCCAGTAAGGTGGAAACTTCCTCGAAAAACCCATCCTTATTGTTTTGAAATTCATTGATCCTGCTTTTCAATTCAAATGCAGCCTCGTCTAGTCCTTCTAACCCCGCTCTTTCCATCCATTCTTGAACTCTCTGATATGCTTCATCTCCTTCAGCTAAAGTCCTACCACAAACACACTCCTTTTTATTTAAAATACTTTTTACAAATTGCTTTTTTACATGAGTTGGTAATTCCCCTTTTTCTCTTTTCTCATCTAATACTTGCTTTGCTTCATTGACTATTGGACTCAAATGCATATAATAGCCTCTTTCACTAAATTCTTTTTTTAGTCTGTCTTCTACATCCACTATAGATCCTTGTATTTTAGATAAACGTTCCTCCAACCTTTCTCTCTCTTCTTGGGCTTCCTTAGCACCTTCTAATTTTTTCAATTTTTCATTTATAGCACTGATTTCTTCTTCAATTCCCTTTTTATTGTTTTTGATATTTTCAAGTTCGTTTTCTAGATCTTTTACTTCGCGCTCTTTTTTTTGTTTTTTATCTATTATATCTCTTAACTCTTCATCACCATAATCTCTCAACTTTTTCTCAAATCTTTTTGCGACTGTTTCTAAATGCCGGATTGCTCTTTCTAGTATTTCAAGACCCATTATTATTTTTATGTCTTTTTGGATCTCATCTTGTTGGTTTTCTTTAGATAATTCATTAATATATTCCCCATGAAAGAAAAAGAGTTTGCTGATATCTTCT
>Ga0207421_10006297_pt1 | contig 12973 bp, 10 predicted proteins | sample SodLakKL_010_SED_4_FD_187542 | JGI IMG/M metagenome (GOLD analysis project Ga0207421, IMG submission 187542) | Alkaline sediment microbial communities from Lake Tanatar, Kulunda Steppe, Russia - 8KL_010_SED (SPAdes) (version 2) | ecosystem: Environmental > Aquatic > Non-marine Saline and...
TATACTCTGATATGGGTCAATATGAAAAGGCTAAGCCTTTGTATATGGAAGCATTAGAAAACACAGAAAAAACATTAGGTAAAGATCATCCTGATTATGGTCTAAGATTAAACAATTTAGCTTCATTATACTCTGATATGGGTCAATATGAAAAGGCTAAGCCTTTGTTTATGGAAGCATTAGAAAACACTGAAAAAGCATTAGGTAAAGATCATCCTGATTATGGTCAAAGTTTAAACAATTTAGCTTCATTATACTCTGATATGGGTCAATATGAAAAGGCTAGGCCTTTGTATATGGAAGCATTAGAAAACACAGAAAAAACATTAGGTAAAGATCATCCTGATTATGGTCAAAGATTAAACAATTTAGCTTTATTATATAAAGAAATGGGTCAATATGAAAAGGCTAGGCCTTTGTATATGGAAGCATTAGAAAACACGGAAAAAACATTAGGTAAAGATCATCCTGATTATGGTCTAACATTAAACAATTTAGCTTCATTATACTCTGATATGGGTCAATATGAAAAGGCTAAGCCTTTGTTTATGGAAGCATTAGAAAACACAAAAAAAACATTAGGTAAAAACCATCCAAGCTATGGTACTAGTTTAAACAACCTGGCTGAATTTTATAGAAATAAGGGTCAATATGATAAGGCTATGCCACTGTACAATGAAGCACTTGAAATTACTGAAAAAGCATTAGGAAAAGATCATTCAAACTATGCATTATCTTTAAACAATTTGGCATCACTTTATCAAAACAAAGGTCAATATGATAAAGCTATGCCACTGTACAATGAAGCACTTGAAATTACTGAAAAAGCATTAGGAAAAGATCATTCAAACTATGCGTTATATTTAAACAATTTGGCATTACTTTATCAAAACACAGGTCAATATGATAAAGCTATGCCACTGTACAATGAAGCACTTGAAATTACTGAAAAAGCATTAGGAAAAGACCATTCAAACTATGCTTTATATTTAAACAATTTGGCATTTCTTTATCAAAACACAGGTCAATATGATAAAGCGTTACAATTACGAATGGAAGCACAACAAAACAACCTTTACAACCTTGAACAGAACTTTGCTTTTTTATCCGAAAGCGAAAAAGAGAGTTATTCACATACTTTACTTCATAATTTTGAAATATACCATAATTTTTATCTGGATATTTTTGAGCAGGAACCTAAAGTGTCAAAATTATCCTATGACATAGTGCTTGCCACTACCGGTATGATACTTAATTCTTCCATTCAAATGCGCCAGGCAATACTCCAAAGCGAAGATTATGAGCTTATTGGGCAATTTGAAAAGTGGCTTTCATTAAAAAAACAGATCAGTTTTTTAACAGACCAGCCAATTGACAAACGCTATGCTGATGTAGATTCTTTAACAAACGTGGCAAATACTCTTGAAAGAGATCTTACACGAAGCTCACAGGAGTTTGCCAATATACAATCTTCTTTTCAGATAAAATGGCAGGATGTACAACAGAACCTAAAAGAAGATGAAGCTGCTGTTGAGTTTATTTCTTTTAAATATAATGATGGTAAAAGGTGGACTGACAGTATTTTTTACTGCGCATTAGTTTTGACGAGTGAATATGAGTATCCTGAAATGCTATTTTTATTTGAAGAAAAAGATTTGCTGGAAATATTGCCTGATCAGTCAGGCGGACAATCAGAGTTTAATCTGGCTTACCAGGGTTCTCGGGCAAGTGGAGTTGCTTTTTTTGAACCAGATGTTTACAAAGGCGACAGGCTGTATGAACTTATATGGCAGCCAATTGACAGCCTGCTGGAAGAAAAGGATAACATTTATTTTACTCCTTCCGGCTTACTGCATACAGTATCTATGTCAGCTATTCCCACGCCTTCAGGACAGTTGTTAATGGATAGTTATAACCTGGCTCAAGTCAGTTCAACAAGATTGGTTGCTTTACCTGAAATACCTTCGGAAATAGAAAGCGCCGTTGTTTATGGCGGTATTGATTATGATATGGAGATAGGGCAACTGGAAGTAATGGCGCAGGAATACCGGGAAGAAGATGCTTTTGCTTACAGCTATAATCAACCCAGGGGTTTTGAAACAAGAAGTACCGGTTTCAGCTATCTTGAAGGTAGTCTTGAAGAAGCTAAGCTTATTTCATCTATGTTTAGTGAAGACATAACAACCAAAAAAATCACAGGCAACAAGGCAGTTGAGGAGTCATTCAAGGCATTATCAGGCAGAGAATCGCCATCTGTTATCCATATTGCCACCCATGGTTTTTATTTGCCTGATACAATCAGCGATCATCAGCGAGAGCAAGCAAGATTGGCTACTTTTGGTGAGGAACAATTCCGTTTATCAGATGACCCACTTAGGCGAAGTGCATTGGTAATGGCAGGTGCCAATCGCTCATGGAGAGGTGATACATTACCGGCAGGGGTTGAGGATGGTATTCTTACCGCAAGAGAAGTATCGGGCATGAATCTAAGCAGTACAGAACTTTTAGTGTTAAGTGCCTGCCAGACAGGTCTGGGTGATGTTAAGGGTAATGAAGGTGTGTCGGGCTTACAAAGGGCCTTTAAGATGGCCGGGGCAAGGTATATCATGATGAGCCTGTGGCACGTACCTGACAGGGAAACGGTTGAATTTATGGAAACCTTTTACCAAAACTGGCTTGATGGATTAAGTATCCGTGAGGCTTTCAACAAAACACAAAAACAGATGCATCAAAAATACCCGGATGAGCCTTATAAGTGGGCGGCATTTGTGTTGGTGGAGTAGTTGTTTTTCTTTTCTATAAAAAAATTACTTATTTTTTTATTCTTCCTGTTTACTTTTTTCAAACTTTCTTATTGTATTTATGCCCGGAGATTAAAATGCTATTATTACTAGCGGGCAAAAATTAAAATATTTAATTCAGCATTTATCAACTTTATAAATGTATTGAAAATTGTTTCATGTAAAATCAAGATTACAAATAAACTGATTTTTATGTGGTATAAAATCATAATTATTGCAGAATGGTTCGGTGAATTAACAGAAAGATATAAGTTAATAAGGGATTTTAATCGTGCAGCAAAAATATCTTTCATAAATGGAGAAGCACCAACTCTATTACAATCAAGAGTAACCAAGGGTGAAAGTACTTATCGTCATGAATTTTCAAGATTTATGGGAGGTGGGTTTAGGATAAAAGCTATGTCGGGCAGGCCTTTAAAGCAAAATGAGCTAATAGAAATAGGAAGGGTGGTTTTAGACAATGAAGAGTTGGTCAGAGAGCTGATAACATTGGGCTGGGACACTCTTGAAGTGCAAGCCGATAAAGGTTATAAAGGAGCTAAATGGAAACTAAAATCTTATGCAAAATTAGGAGGATATATAAGTGATTAACAATGCTAAAAAATTATACAAATGAAAGTTAATACAATTATAATGCCAGTCATTGAAAATGAAAGTATAAATAATGATTATGTTTGGTTTTGGTTTTGGCTTTGCTTTGCAATTTTTATATTATTTATAATTGTTGTGCATCTGTTGTTGCAAAAAAAGGCTAAAGCATGTCTTTATGATTCAAAGAATAATAAATTTAAAAGCACAGATGTGCAGAACATAGATATGGATAATTTAATAAATAGTATCAACAAGTCAAATATCTTGTATAAAGAACTTATCTGTAAATGTCATCCCGACCGTTTTATCAATGACACGAGACAAAAAAATGCAGAAGACATATTTCAGGAAATTACCAATAATAAAAGAAATTATAAAAGATTAATTGAGCTGAAAGAAAGAGCAATTAGGGAACTAAATGTTGAACTTTAAAGTTAAGAATTATGGAAACAGAAATTTTATTACAATTTTTCTTATTTGTGTTAAGAATTATAATCACAGTATATTGTGTAAACAAGGCAAAAAAACTTAATCGTAGTGTTTGGGGTTGGGGGCTTTTCGGCTTCTTCATACCTGTAATTGCTTTAATATGGATTCAATTTATGAAACCTAAAATGATTTGGAATAAAGATTTGCCGGTAAACTAATGGCAATATTTTTTTTAAAGCCAAATAATATTTTAATTGCGAGAAAAACAGCATGAATTATGATTTTTTTGATTTTATTAAAAATATTATCTTGCATAAAATTTATATATTATTATTAATTAATATAAATCACATGAAAGCAGCAACAATTACATTAACTGTCATTTTGTTATTTAGCTTACAATTAAGTTCACAGCAGACTTCCGACATGCTTGAAGAAGTATTGGGGTCAGTTGTAACAGTTGCTGTTTATAAGATGGATGAGAGCGAAACAGCAAAGATACTTGGCTATGGAACAACACGAGGGGATGAAGAAAATGCTGAAATGGCTTATGCCATGGCTCTTGACCTTAGTGGAAGTCTCGGAACAGGATCAGGGTTTATGGTTCGCAACAACGGTGTAGATTATATTATTACTAATGCCCATGTAGTGGAAAAGGCATCCAATGAAGAGGGTAGTATTTTTGTCCATTCAATAAACCGTACTAAGTATGAAATGAAGCTTATTGGTGGAGATACCTTTTATGATATTGCTGTACTAGGTTTTGTTACGCCACCTGGACCCGAATTAACTCCTGTTGAATTTAGAAAAACTGATGCTAGAATAGGAGAAAAAGTTTATGCAATTGGTAATCCGGGAGGAAAATATCCATACTCTATTTCTGATGGTATTGTCAGTGCCATGAATAGAATGACATCCGGGATTACCGGTAAATTTGGTTTTTTGCAAAGTACCGCTACGGTAATTTGGGGAAATAGTGGGGGACCTCTTCTTGATTTAAATGGTAAGGTTGTTGGAATAAATTCTCAGTTAGGATATATTGAAGGCCCTGATGACGAATTATATATTCAACCACAGATCAATCTTGCTCTTGAAGCAGATATTGCAGAAAGAATATTTTATGATATTCTAAAAAATAATGGACGAGTAATAAGAGGCTACATAGGTATAGAAATATCAGAAAAAAATTTTACTGATAATAGAGCAAAATCATTTATGAATCCTAAACACACTGTTGATAGTTTGCCTGTTTTGTCAGGAGTAATACCGGAATCACCAGCTTTTTCAAAGCTTAATGATAAAATAGGTTATAACCTTTTATCCGTGAATAATGTAAATGTATTTAATATAGATGAGGTTTTGCGGGAATTGGAGAAAATAAAACCAGGACAGAGTGTAAATTTGACTTTACAAAAAAACAGGGAGAGCTTAAATGTCACTGTCAATGCCATTGAACTTGGAGAAAAAGAATTACGCTCAATTGCTGAGTACATAATTGAAAAGGATGATCGTATTAATTTGCAAGCAAATAGTAGGCCGGTTAATATTTCTTTAACAACTAACCATTCATACAAATATTCAAAATATGAAAATAAAAAATTCAACACAATCCATGGTGGATATCATGCCCCAGAATATATAATTGTTGCAGCAGGTTTAATTACAAAGCAAGGCAGTACAACATGGAGGATTTCTAACACATCTGACTTGGGAGCAGCTTTTAGGATTAGTGGTTTGCAGGGTGTTATAGACCTTAGAGTTAAAGATGCGAATAATCCATATTCAGAACCGGCAACACTGCGTTTTGATTTATCTGATGAAAGGTATATCTCAAAATCTGCATTGTGGTATTAATTTAAAATGTTTGAATATGTTAAGGTTAGCTATATTTTTATGTCTTTGTTTAATAATAAGCATAAATGCATTTACAGAACCTAAAAAAAATGCACTTATCGTTGCTGTAGGAGATTATCCTGAAAGTAGCGGATGGTCACAAATAAATTCAGCAAATGATGTTCCAATTATTAAGTCTGCCTTGAATTACCATGGATTTTTGAATGAAAATATTGAAGTGTTAAAGGATGAAGATGCAACAAAGGCAGGCATGCTAAACGCAATTGATGAACTTTATAATAGAGTTAATGAAGGCGATGTTGTTTACTTTCATTTTTCAGGTCACGGACAACAAATTATTGACAAGGTAGGTGATGAAATAGATGGTCTTGATGAAGCACTTGTACCGTATAATGCCGGAAAGAGTTATGAATTATGCCCGGCAAAAGGAGAGAATCATTTTCGTGATGATTTACTTGGTGTATTGTTAAACAAAATAAGAGAGAAAATTGGCCCAGAAGGTGATCTTATGGTAGTGCTTGATGCGTGCCATTCAGGAACTGCTACTAGAGGTATAGGTGTAAGTCGGGGTACTGAGATGGTTTTTAGACCACCTGATCAGATGCCGGTATTAAATGAGCATTTTCATATAGATCAAGGATTTCTTGAACCAAAAAGCGACGAAGATCTTTCTCCGATGGTGGTTTTTAGTGGTTCAAGTGCTACAGAGCAAAACTATGAATACATTGTTGACAATGTTAGCTATGGTTCATTATCATTTGCTCTTAGTAAAGCATTCCATCAAATAGATGCGAATTCAACTTACAGAAGCATTTTCGGCAAAATACAAGTTAAGATGAGTTCAATGGTGCCACGTCAAAATCCCCAGTTGGAAGGTGATGCTGACCGGCTTATTTTTGCTGGTGAAGCTGTTGATCAAACCAATTATGCAAATATAAAACTATGGCGTGATGAAACCAGCGTTGTTTTAGATGCTGGCCAGTTAAATGGGATTAATTACAACACTACAGTTGAATTATACCCTATCGGGACTATCAATCCATCGGAATCAAAACCATTAAGTACTGGAAAAGTAGTAAATGCTCAACTAGCTGAAGCTTTAGTTATACTTGATAATCCGATTGAGAAAGAGATTGCTGAAAAATCATGGGTTTTTGTTAAAGAATATAGCTTTGGAAGTGAATCCCTTCCCATCAAAATTTCCGGGAACATTCCTTCAACTATAAAAAATTTATTGCGCAGACAATTTGATGAATCAAATGCAATCTCTATAATTGATAAAAATCCTGAATTGTTAATTGAGGTAGTTGATGAACCAAAGCCTCATTTAATAATCATTTCAAAAGATGATAGGGTTATTTTCAACAAAAGAATAACAGAAAATAACTTTCAAGAACTCGTAGGGAAAGCCTACAAACAAATAAAACTATATGCACAGGCACAGTTACTAAGATCGCTTGAATCAACAAATGAACGGATAAGAGTGAGTTTCGAACTTATACCTGTAAAATTTGATGAAAATTTTAATGAGATTTCCAGATCCTCAATAGATGCAAAGACTAATAATTATGGGCAAATAGTTTTCAATGATGGCGATTTTTTCAAGGTGAGAATTACAAACCATGGTAGCAGAACTGCTTTCTATAGTTTAATTGATATTCAGCCAGATAATGCTATTAACATATTGATTCCCGAAAAAGACAGTCAGGGTAACCCCTACAGGGCACCATCCGACTGCAAGATTGAAGCCGGCAAAACCGAAGAATTAAGAGCAGTTTTCTATATAAAAGAACCTTATGGCCAAGAGGTCTTTAAACTCATATCCAGCAACAGGCCGTTGAATCTTGACCAAATATTGCATACCCGTGGTCAGGTAGATGACAGAAGCATTTTACATCCTTTCGAGGCTTTGTTTGCAGATAGTTTTGATTTAATCACTAGGGACTCGAACTTACATCGCCTGCCTCCGGAAACCATTCACATTCATACGCTGGTATTTGAGGTTGCTCCTAAAGAATAGAAGAGAATTTTTATGATTCTTATGGTAGTTTAAGATGGAAGTACGCCTATAAATATTATTTTGACAAAAAAGGCAACTGGATAAAACAAATCAAGTTTGAAGATGATACGCCAACATGTATTATGGAAAGGAAATTGAATATTATTGATTTGTAGTATTGAAAGATACAAAAAAATAGTTAGTTGTAATACATTCAATTTGCTACAGATCTTAAATGCGGTACGTTATAAAAACATTTAAAACTTATTATTATGAAAGTTATATATTTTATTATTTCCATTTTTATATTTCTCTCTTGTCAATACTCAAATGAAACTAACACTGTTGAAATAAAAAACAAATATTCAATCGATTTGCCGGCTTTTTTAAACAGTACGAGAGATTTACACCCGTATGCTTCTTTACAATACCAAAACAGAATGCAGGAATTTTATGTAATAGTAATTGATGATATTATTGATGATAATTATTCGGAAAATATAAGTATAGATGAGTTTTCAAAGGGGTTGTTTGACGATTTTATTAGTCAAATCAGACTAATAAATAAATCAGAAATTATTAAAGATAAAATTAATGGAAAGGAGGTCAGAAAAATTGAAATCAATGGCAATATTGATGGCAATAATGCTTTTATTTTAATTTTACTTATTGAGGGTGATGATGATTATTATAATATTATGACCTGGACATTAAAAAATAACAAACAAAAGTATAAGAGTACTATGTATGAAATAGTTAATTCTTTTAATGAATTATAATTAAGTATTTTCTAAAATTAAAACAATCATAATTATGAGTAAACCGACAACTTCACAGGCATTATTTTACCTAGTCATAATGATCATATGTCAATGAAATCAAACATGTGGTTGATGAAAAGGTTTTAACTTTTTTGTTGTGATGATTAAAAAATACAATTATAAATAAAGAAACAGATATTATGAAAGGTATGTTTAGCATATATATGTGTGTTGCTGCAATATTGTTATTAAAGACTTCATGCTTTGAGTCAAATAACATTTCATATGAAGATGCAGTAGTAATAAATGATATTGATGGTAATAAATACAAAACTATAAAAATAGCTGACCAGTATTGGATGGCTGAAAATTTAAGTGTAAAACATTACTCTAATGGTGATCCAATAAAAAATTTCCCTACTGACGATGAATGGAAAAATGCTGGTAATAAAGAGATTGGAGCTTGGTCTTATTATGAAAATGATTCAACTATGGATATGTTGTATGGGAAACTCTACAATTGGTATGCTATTAATGATGAAAGAGGTTTATGTCCCAAAGGTTGGAAAGTTCCTTCAGATGAAGATTGGATAGTTTTGGAAAAATATCTTGGAATGCCAAATAACGAAAGCAAGCAATTACTTATAGAAAGAGGGGTTAATGAAAATATAGGAGGAAAAATTAAAAGTAAAGGTACAAGTCATTGGGATCATCCTAATAGTGGAGCAACAAATCAGTCTGGATTATATGCACTCCCAGGAGGTGGAAGAGAAATAGGCGGTATGTTTTATTATAGAGGTAATCTATCAGAGTTTTGGACTTCAACTGATATTGATTGGATTTCAGCTATTTACAGAGTAGTTGGCTTTGATGGCTACGGGATAGCCAGAGGTGAATCTTTAAAGCATTTTGGGAGATCTATTCGATGTATTAAGGAAGAAAAATAAGGAAAAGATTAAAATAATAATAAACTCAATTATTATCCAGACCATTAGGTTTAGTAAATTAAATTTTTAATACTTATGGAAAATATGATAAACCAGAAGTATAAAATTTAAGAAGAGTAAGAGATTTATATTTTTCAAATTCAAATATTCGGTAGAATGTTTGTAAACCGATACTATTTTCCATCTGCTAAAATTTTGATATTATTAAGCAAAATAAAACTATTCAAAATTTTAAATAGGCTAATTTTAGATTTTATAATAAAAACACTAAAAATTTAAACATGTATCCAGCTATAGATAAAATTGAGTTATTTAAAGAAAGTTATATTAGAGAATACGGGGAAAGAAAATATAGAAAAATTCTTGATAAAGTACAATCCTCAAAAAAAATTAAGAGATTGATAGATAAATCTATAGAAATGCGGTTTTCTCCTAATAAAAATGATTATTTATACTGTCTAAATGAAATACCATTTTTTTTGTTTTCAAAACCTGACACGTTAGCTATTGGAGCAGTTTTATCTCTTGAGCTTTGGCATAATACAGTTAATCAAGATTTTTATTTTTTAGATGAATATGATCTTGAGCACGTTTTTGAAGGAATTATTAATGATTGTGAGAATATAAAATTAAAACTGTAAAGCCGCAAAATTAAGACAAAAGCTATAATTTTTATATATTAATTATGGCTATAATAGACAAAATAAAAGCAAATTTGAGTAAAAATGTTAGTGAAGTAAAAAAAAGCCACCTACAAGAAACATTGCAAGTGGCTTAATTTCGGGTACGACGTGCTGGATTTGAACCAGCGACCTCATGCCTGTCAAGAACAAAAAACATTTTACATTATTTTTAAACATAAAATATTTGTTTTCAATAAACACCTTTAAAGCATCGATTAAAATTTTTGTATAAAATTTATTAATAACCTTTAAAGCTTAAGACAATGAATACAGGAGAATTAAAAAGGGATTTAATAACAACAATAATGAATACAAGCAATTTGATAATGCAAAAATCCAAAAGACAATACCCTCAAGTTGCTGAACGCTATAAAGAAGCAGCCAGAAAACTAAACAAGCTATGGGTATACATTGACGATAAAATACCATTTAATCATGAGTTGTTCATGTTAGAAAATAAGATAAATGAAAAAAACAATTATAACTTAACGCAACACTTTATGCCTATACGCAGGAATGCAATAGAAATGTATGGTTTCCAAGATCAAACAGACCCAGAAAAATGGATTGAGGAACAAATTTTAGTAATGAAAGAGTTAATAAAACTTTACTAACAAAGTAACATTGCCCGGCACTACTACGACAGCCTGGCCGTTAGCTTTCAGAATGGTGTGGATGTGCTGAATGAAATTTAGTTATTTGCTTGAATAAGTAGCCCAGAAATCATATTCCTTCGGAATATTGTTTTCCCTGTTATAAGGAGGACGGGAATATTCATAGGCCATATTCATAAAAAATAAATAAGAAAGCTGCTCCTGGTAATATCCGTAACCCAGACCGTCATCCCAAAGAACGTCTGCAAAACTTCAAACTTTTGATATAATAGATGATGTCATAGTTATATTATTGATTAGTTTCCAATCTTTGAACCTTTTTGTTTGTTACATTCTCGATGAGATTAATAAGCTGTTCTTTTCTATTTTGATAAAATCCATCAAAATCATCCTTTTCAAGATATTTTTTATCTATATAATGACTTTCAAGTATTTGAGTAAGTTCATCAGTTGAAATATTGGCTTTACTTAAAACCTTGTTTAAATATTTTGATGGTGCATTACTACCAATGATAGTATTGGTCCGTTTAGCCAGTGGTGTTTTGTTAACAATGGTATTATATCTGCTTTCTTCAATTCCTTGATTTATGCACCAAGCTCTTGGAAATATGTGATGAATATCAACTGCATCTTCAAAATAATTTTGCTGTTGTATTTCATCTCCTGTAATAAAATCTTTAGCTCCTTTTTGCATTTGAAGTATAAACAGTCCTTTATAAGCTGCACTATTTCTAGTTCTCAAGGTCTCCAGCCTGTCTTCTGCAAAATAAGCATCTCTAATGGTTGTTGGTTCATTCTCTGTACCTTTTATCCAATTCATTAATTCAGGGAAATCTCTTGCATATCTTGTTTCATTGGCTCCCCCATAAAGTTCTCCAAATATTCCATTCCAATACCATCTAAGTATTTTTTGCTTAGCGCCCTCTGTTTTTATTTCATCACCCATATATCCAAAAAGAGCTGCCAGGGGAACTAGTTGAGCAGTATAGGGAAGGTCGTAAGCTTTAAAGATTTTTTGGCCATATAATAATTTAGCCGCTTCTGCAAAACCTTTCTCCGCTTTATCTGCCCATTGCAAGTATTCATCTTTCTCTAATTTCAAAATGGTTTTTCGTTTGCAGCTAATAGCCGGTAATTCTGAATCTTTCTTGCTTTCTTCAATAGCCTTTTTGCGTTTGTCATAAGACAACAGCAAGCTGACTACTTGCAGGAAATCAGATTTTTCGGTTCTGTTAAGTATATCGAATTCTTTAAAAGTTTGCGTGGATCGAATATCCCAGTCGTCTCTAAGACGAAAATCATCAGCTGCAAAGGTTGCAGTTAATAATTCAAACACGTCTAATGAAACCCCACCGGTATTAACCTTTTCAAAAACCTGGCATACTGCTTCTTTTGGGTTGTTTTTAAAAAGTTTTATTACAGGAACATTATAAGCTTTAAATTGGTTAATAATTTGTTGTTGAAATTTCTGGAATAACTTAATTTTTTCTTGATCATAATTCCAAAATTTCATAAATCCATTAAACCAAATAGAGTCATCAAATATTTGAGAGAGAGGGAACATAAAGTTTTCATACTCATCATTTTCTGTCTTGCAGCTTAAAACTAATTTTCGCCCAAAATCTTCTGTTATTTTCTTATCCTCAGGTAGATCTCTTATAGCATCTTCCATATCCTCACCATATAAAGCTTTTTTAATGTCTATGTAATACCATCTTTTGATATTTTTTCCTTTTTGATCTACTGTTTCAACAACTTTGTTAAAAGTTATGCTTTGATAAAGAGCTGTTAAACGTTGTTGACCATCAAGTATCAATTCTTCAGGTTCTTTACCATTAGGAGTTATACCTTTCAATGGTTTGGTTTGAAACTTAACATCAGGGTTACCTGTTTCAAGCAACATAATGGCCCCAATTGGAAAAGAAACAGAAATGCTGGCCAACAAGCTTTTTATTCTATTATTATCCCAAACCCATGAACGCTGAAAATCCGGTAGCTGTATTTCTTGTTTACTTATACTCTCAAGCAAATCTTTTAAAGGTATTTGAGTTGAATCAAAATTTTTTGAAGCCATAAATAATATATATTTTATTTGGTTAAATAATTTATTTTCATATTTCTTTCTCTTCCTTAATCCTTTCCAGTTAAAGCTCCGCTGAGTTTCCCCCGGTAATCAGCTCAGGATTTTTATTACGCCAATCCTCCGTTTCATCCTTTTAAATATCTATCCATCATTCTCCGAAACATTTTATTATGCGTGGGGTAGCGTAAGTGGAGTAATTCGTGGACAATGA
>Ga0207421_10006298_pt1 | contig 12970 bp, 13 predicted proteins | sample SodLakKL_010_SED_4_FD_187542 | JGI IMG/M metagenome (GOLD analysis project Ga0207421, IMG submission 187542) | Alkaline sediment microbial communities from Lake Tanatar, Kulunda Steppe, Russia - 8KL_010_SED (SPAdes) (version 2) | ecosystem: Environmental > Aquatic > Non-marine Saline and...
CGTGGCTCGAGCGCCTCAAGCCGATGCTCCGGCGTCTGACCAGCATCGATTTCGGGCGCGTGACTTATGAGGAGCCGTTCCGGGCCCAGCTCCGGGCCGCTGGCCTCGAGCTGGAGCGCTTCGAAACCCTCGCCGAGCACGGCGGGCGCGCCTCCTGTTTGGTGCTGGCCCGGCCGGGGGGCGACGCGTCGGGTACCTGAGCCACCGCCCTGTACGGCGCATGGGGCGTCGGGTACGCTAGAGCCCGTTTGATCCCCGGTCCATCTGCGCGAGAGGAAGGATACCCGTGCGAATCCTCGTCACCGGCGTGGCCGGTTTCATCGGCATGCATGTGGCCCGGCAGCTGATCGAGGCGGGCCATCAGGTCGTCGGCATCGACAACCTCTGCGACTACTACGACGTCACCCTCAAGCAGGCGCGCCTCGACGAGCTGCGCCGCTGCGGCGGGGACTTCTACTTCGCCCGCGTCGATCTCGCCGATGCCGCGGGTATCGACGCGCTCTTCCGCGAGGGGCGTTTCGATCGCGTCATCCATCTGGCCGCTCAGGCCGGGGTGCGCTACTCGCTGGACAATCCGCGCGCCTATCTGGACAGCAACCTGGTGGGCTTCGGCAACATCCTCGAGGGCTGTCGCCACCACGACGCCGGGCACCTGGTCTACGCCTCGTCGAGTTCGGTTTACGGCGCCAATACGCGCATGCCGTTCTCGGTCCACGACAACGTGGACCATCCAGTTTCGCTCTATGCGGCCACGAAGAAGTCCAACGAGCTGATGGCGCACACGTATGCGCACCTCTATCGCCTGCCGGTGACCGGCCTGCGCTTCTTCACCGTCTACGGCCCTTGGGGGCGCCCGGACATGGCGCCCTTCAAGTTCACACGGGCGATCCTCGCCGGGGAGCCTATTGAGGTCTACAACTACGGGCGCATGCGCCGTGACTTTACCTACATCGACGACATTGTCGACGGCGTCCTGCGCGTGATGGACACCCTGCCGGAGCCGGACCCGGCATTCTCCACCGATGCCCCGGACCCGGCGCGCAGCAATGCCCCCTACCGGGTCTACAATATCGGCAATCACCGGCCGGTGGCCCTCGAGGATTTCATCGCGGTGCTCGAGCAGGCCTGCGGGTGCCGGGCGGAGCGCCGGGAGCTGCCCATGCAGCCGGGGGACGTGGCCGCGACGTGTGCTGAGATCGACGATCTGACCGCCGCCACGGGGTGGCAGCCCCGCACGGAACTCGAGCAGGGGCTGCCGCGGTTTGTGGCCTGGTATCGAGCGTTTTACGGGGTCTGAGAGCAGGCCCCTCATGGAGTGGAGTGAATCATGAAGGTCACGATCTTCGGCAGCGGCTACGTGGGTCTGGTTACCGGGACCTGTTTCGCCGATGCCGGCAACGATGTCGTCTGTGTTGATATCGACGCGGAACGGGTGGCGCAGCTTCGGAGCGGCGAGGTTCCCATCTATGAGCCGGGACTCGACGAGATGCTCTCCTTCAACCAGGAGGAGGGCCGGTTGCGCTTTACCACCGACGCCGCTGAAGGGGTTCACCACGGGCTGTTCCAGTTTATCGCCGTGGGCACGCCGCCGGATGAGGACGGCTCGGCGGATCTGCAGCATGTGCTCGCCGTGGCCCGCAGCATCGGTCAGCACATGAACGACTACCGCGTGGTGGTCAACAAATCCACCGTGCCGGTGGGCACGGCGGACCGGGTGCGCGCCGCCCTGGGCGAGGAGCTCGCCGCCCGTGGGGAGCAGCTCGAGTACGACGTCGTCTCCAACCCGGAGTTCCTCAAAGAGGGGGCGGCCATCGACGACTTCGTCAAGCCGGACCGCATCATCGTGGGCACCGACAATCCGCGCACCGGCGAGTTGATGAAGGCCCTCTACGCCCCGTTCAACCGCAACCACGACCGGCTGCTGACCATGGATGTGCGCGCCGCGGAGCTGACCAAGTACGCCTCCAACGCGATGCTGGCGACCAAGATCAGCTTCATGAACGAGCTCTCTAGCCTGGCCGAGCGCCTGGGGGCCGACATCGAGCAGGTTCGGGTGGGGATGGGCTCCGATCCGCGGATCGGCTACCACTTCATCTACCCGGGGTGTGGCTACGGCGGCTCCTGTTTCCCCAAGGATGTCAAGGCACTGACACACACCGCCCACGAGTACGACTACCGGCCCGAGCTGCTTGAGGCGGTGGAGAACGTCAACGACCGGCAGAAGCGGTTGCTGGTGCGTCGGCTGCACGCCCACTTCGGGGAAGATCTTGCCGGGCGTACCTTCGGTCTCTGGGGGCTGGCATTCAAGCCGAATACCGACGACATGCGCGAGGCCCCCAGCCGTGTGGTCATGGAGGCGCTCTGGGAAGCCGGCGCGCGGGTGCAGGCCTACGACCCCGAAGCGATGGATGAGGCCGAGCGCGTCTACGGCAACCGCCAGGACCTGGAACTCTGCGACAACCTCTACGATGCCGTGGAGGACGCCGATGCGCTGATCGTCTGCACCGAGTGGCAGGTCTTCCGCAGCCCTGATTTCGAACGTATCCGCGATGCCCTGCGCCAACCGGTGGTGTTCGACGGGCGTAACGTCTACCCGCCATCGATGATGGAGGCCCTCGGCTTTACCTACTACGGTATGGGGCGGGGCGAGAGCATCCGCCGCCCCCTCTAGGCGGGGGTGCCGCGGGGCTTGAAACCGGCGGCGGCTGCCTCGATGACCGAGGGTGTGTGAGGCGATAGAGGATGGACCGTGCATGACGACCGCGCTGACGCACTCTCCGGTCTGGCAAGAGTTGCTTGACCAAGATGATGCCGGGCACGCCGGTGCGCTCCTTGAGACCGATCCGGGACGCGCCGAGCGGTACTGCTTGGACCACGACGATCTGCGCGTGGACCTTTCGCGCCACCCGCTCACCGATGCCACCTGGGAGCGGCTGCTGCGCCTGGCCGAGGAGCGCGGGCTGCCCCAGCGCATCGAGGCGCTGTTCTCGGGAGAGACGGTCAACGAGTCGGAGGGTCGGCCGGCCCTGCACACGGCGCTGCGCAGCAGTCCCGACGCCTGCGTGAGGGTGGACGGCGAGGACGTGATCCCGGCGGTCCACGAGGAGCTGAGGCGCATGGGCGCCTTCGTTGAGGCGCTGCGCGGGGGCGGGATCTGTGGCTACGACGGCCGGCCGCTGCGCCATGTGGTGAATATCGGGATCGGCGGTTCCGAGGCCGGAGTGACCATGGCCCACCAGGCCCTGGCCGATGGCGACGAGCCGCTGCGGCTGCATACCGTCTCCGGGGTCGATGGCCGCGAGCTGGCGGCTGTCTGGGAGCGCATCGATCCGGCTGAGACCCTCTTCTGTGTCGCTTCCAAGTCTTTCTCCACCCTGGAGACACTGACCAACGCCCGGACCGCCTGGGCGTGGCTGGAAGCCGAGGCCGGGCGTCCGGTGCCTGAGCAGTTCGTCGGCATCTCGGCCAGCGATACCGCCATGGCCGAGTTCGGCATTCCCGCCGAGCGCCGTTTCCGGATCTGGGAGTGGGTCGGCGGGCGCTACTCGCTACCGTCGGCCATGGGGTTGCCACTGGCGGCGGTCATCGGCATGGAACGCTTCAACGAGTTGCGCCGCGGCATGCGCGCCATGGACGAGCACTTTCGCAGTGCGCCGGCGGCGCGGAACATCCCGCTGCTGTTGGGGCTCCTCGGGGTCTGGCAGATCAGCCTGCGCGGCGCCACCGGGCATGTGGTGCTGCCCTACCATCCGGGGCTGCGCCGGTTGCCCGCCTATTTGCAGCAGCTGGATATGGAAAGCCTCGGCAAGTCGGTCACGCGGGACGGGCAGCCGGTCGATTACCCCACCGGCACCAGTTGCTGGGGCGAGGTGGGCATCAACGGGCAGCACTCCTTCTTCCAGTGGCTGCACCAGGGCACCGGCCGGGTGATCGCCGAGTTTCTGGTCCCGGTGGAGGAGAGCGGGCTGCCCGGGCGCCACGCCGGGCTGAACCTGGCCAGTGCCCTGGGGCAAGTCCAGGCGCTGTGCCAGGGGCAGGCCCCTCGGGGAGAAGGGCCGGAGGCCGAACATCACCGCTATGAGGGCAATCGACCGGTCACGCTGGTCCTCTTCCGTCGGCTCGATGCCTTTACGCTGGGGCGGTTGCTCGCGCTGCACGAGCACCGGGTCTTTGTCCAGGCGAGCGTCTGGGGGATCAACCCGTTCGACCAGTGGGGGGTCGAACTCGGTAAGCGTGTGGCCAAGGAGTTGGCACCGGCTGCCCGCGGCGAGGCGCCACCGCCTGCGGAGGCGGATGCCGCCACCCGTCTTGCGCTGCGCTGGGCCGGGTCGCCGGGTACCGGGGCGTAGCCCTGCGGGCGTGTTGACATCTCTTTTGAGCGCTTCTAAAGTAAGAATCAAAGATTAGAAGCGTTCAAAGGTGTAGCCATGAAGCCCGCAACCGCGCTCCGTAGCCGGATCGCCCGCAGTGCGCGCCGCCCGGCGGCCAATCAGTCGTGCTGTGGCTGCCACGGGCGTCGGCGCGGGTGGCTGGACGTGGGCGATCGCAGCAGGGAAACTGACCAGCATGAAAGACATCGACAAGCCGAAGGGGCCGGTTACGCCTGGGGGCAGGCGTGGCTGGCGGGTGGCCCGCGCTAGGCACGGGTTGCTGGGGCTAGCCGCCGCTTTGGTGCTGATCCCATGGAGCGCCGCGGCCGCGGAGCAGCTGCGTGTGGCTGCCACCTTTACCATTTTAGCGGACCTGGTTGAGCAGGTCGGTGGGGAGCGGGTGACGGTCAGCAGCCTCACCCCGGTGGACGCCGAGGTTCATGAGTGGGAGCTGCAGCCGAGCAACTTCCGGGATCTTGAGCGGGCCGACTTGGTCTTCTACAACGGCTACGACTTGGAGCAGTGGATGCGCCAGGTGCGTGCCACTGCCGGGGATGGCGTGCCGGTTATTGCCGTGGCCGAGCGCTCTGGTCATGCGACCCTGCCGATCCGTACCGGCGACTTTGAGGGCGATCCGGATCCGCATCTGTGGATGGATCCGCGCGCCGTCGAGGGCTATGTGGATGCCATCCGCGACGCCCTGATCGAGCTCGACCCCGAGGGCAAGAACGTCTACCGCGACAATGCGGCCGCTTACCGGGACGAGCTGGAGGCGCTCTACGAGGAGCTCAAGGAGCGCCTCGAGGCCGTCCCCGAGGGGCGGCGCTTCCTGGTCACCAGCGAGGCGGCCTTCCCGTATTTCGCCGACGCCTTTGGCTTCGAGCACGATGGGATCTGGGGCACCAACGCCGAGCAGGAGGGGTCGCCCCGGCAGATCATGCGGGTCATCGACCGGGTCCGCGAGTGGCAGCCGGCAGCGGTGTTCTGGGAGAGCACCATCTCGGATCGCCACGTCCGATCGGTGGCCGACGAGACCGGCACCGAGATCGCTGGTCCCCTTTACGTCGATTCGCTCAGCGGACCGGGTGGTCCGGCCGCCAGCTACCTGCAGCTGATGCGCCACAACGCGACGACCATCGTCCGCGCGCTGACGGAGTAGGGCGGGGCGGCGTTGGCGCAAACGGTGGATAGCAATAGAGCGATCGGGGCTGCAGGCCGTTCGGGGGGCGCCGCGGCGATCGAAGCCGAGGGTTTGTGTGCCGGTTACCACGGGGTGGATGTGGTGGCCGATGCCTGTCTGCGCATCCCGTCCGGTGAGCTGGTGGCCCTGGTCGGGCCCAACGGCGCGGGCAAGTCCACCCTGCTCAAGCTGATCATGGGCCTGATCCGTCCGCGCCGTGGAAAGATCCGCATCGGTGGGTTGGCCCCGACCGCGGCGCGTGGCGCCGGCAATGTGGCCTACATGCCGCAGCACGAGACCCTCGACTGGGATTTTCCCGCCTCGGTGCGCGATCTGGTCTTCTCCGCCCGCTATCCACGGCTGCGTCGCTCCGGCGTGCAGCGCTGGCTGCCGCGGCGGCTCCTTGGCCGGGAGCATCACCAGGCCGTGGCCGAGGCGCTCTCGGCCACGGCCATGGAGGAGTTGGCCGATCGGCACATCAGCGAACTCTCCGGGGGGCAGAAAAAGCGTGTCCTGCTCGCCCGTGCCCTGGCTCAGCAGGCGCAGTTGTTGCTCCTCGATGAGCCGTTGGTGGGGGTGGATCGTTCCAGCGAGGCGCTGATCTTCGAGGTGCTGCGGGATCTGCGTGCCGCCGGGCGGACCGTGGTCCTGGTCACCCACGACATCGCCGGGGCGCGGCGCCATGCCGATCGGCTGGTGCTGTTCAATCGCTCGGTGATCGCCTCGGGGCCGCCGGAAGAGGTCATGGCCGACGAGCGCGCGCTCCTGCGTGCCGCCGATCCGCTCTTCGCCCGTGGGCTGCAGGGGGCGGATTGATGGCTTGGGCGGAGGCGGTGATCGACGTCCTGCTGGCCGGGCTGATGGCCGTCGTGGGCCTGCTGCCCGAGCCGCTGGCCGAACCGTTCGGCTACCAGTTCATGCAGCGGGCGCTTCTCACCGCCATCGCCGTCGGGCTGGTCTGCGGGGTGCTCTCCTGCTTCGTGGTGCTCAAGCGCTGGGCCCTGCTCGGCGATGCCATCTCCCATGCCGTGCTGCCCGGGGTGGCCATCGCCTACCTGATCGGCTGGCCCTTTTTCATCGGCGCCTTCCTGGCCGGCGCGCTGACCTCGCTGGGCATCGGCTTCATCGAGCGGACCACGCGCCTGAAGTCGGATACCGCCATCGGCATCATGTTCACGGCGGCTTTCGCCCTGGGGGTGGTGATCATCAGCCAGGTGGCCACCTCCACCCACCTGATGCACGTTCTCTTCGGCAACGTGCTCGGTGTGGATCGCTCGGCCCTGCTGCTGACCCTGAGCGCCGGGGTGATCGCGCTGCTGGCCGTGGCCTTGGGCTACAAGGCGCTGTTCGCGTACACCTTCGACGAGATCCACGCCCGGGCGTTGGGTATGAATACGGCGGTGATCCACTACGGTCTGATCCTGCTCCTGACCCTGACCATCGTGGCCAGCCTGGAGACCGTCGGCATCATCCTCGTGGTGGCCATGCTCATCACCCCCGGGGCGACCGCCTACCTGCTCACTGACCGCTTGACCCGCATGATCGTCCTGGCCGCGGCGTGCGGGGTCATCGCGGCGGTGGTGGGCCTCTATCTCGCTTATTACTTTGATGTGGCCTCGGGCGGCGCCATGGTGCTGGTTTCTGCCTCGCTCTTCCTGCTGGCGCTGTTGCTGGCGCCACGTCACGGTTTGCTGCCACGCTGGGTGCGCCGCTGGCGGGCGCTGGCTGCCGGCTAGCGGCTTTGTATACTGAGGGGGACGATTCCAAGCCCAGGGAGGTCGTGGAGGTGTCCGTCCGAATCCTGTTCCTGGTGGCAACGGCCGCGCTGCTGGCCGGGTGCGCGGGCACCGTGCCCGACCCGATACGCAGCGCCCCGGATGAGGCCCCGACCCTGGGCCAGGTGCGCTCCGACGCCGGGGCCCACGACGGCGAGCGGGTGCGCTGGGGCGGTGAGATCGTCGAGGTGCGCAACGAGGCCGACGCCACCTGGCTGGAGATCGTCGAGCGCCCCCTGCGCCGCGGCGGTGAGCCGCGCGACGCCGACCGCACCGAGGGGCGGTTCCTGGCGCGGGTGGACGGCTTTCTTGAGCCGACCCTTTACGCGCCCGGCCGGGAGTTCACCGTCTCCGGTTCCCTGGATGGGACCGTGAAGGGGGCCATCGGCGAGTATGCTTATACCTACCCGGTGGTAGCGGTCGAAGCCCATCACCTCTGGCAGGAGCGGACCGATCCCAAGCGCGCCGCCCCCAGCTCCTATCGCTACGATCCGTGGTACGACCCCTGGTACGGTGATCCCTGGTACCGCCATCCGGGGTATCCCTACTACGACGGGCCCTACCGGCGGCCGTACTGGTGATGGTGGCCCCGGCGCTCTCCCCGAGACGGCCCCGAGCCCGCGCCTTGCGCTGGCTGCTGCTGGCGCTGGCAGGCGGAGTCCTGTTCGGCTGTGCCACCGGGGCGCCCTTCGAGCGCAACGACGAGCTGGCCACCGAGCTGACCGCGCGGGAGGCCGCCGCCGGCGGCGAGGCCGTCATCGGTAGTCAGGTGCTGTGGGCAGGGCGTATCCTGCGCGTGGACCACTTGGAAGAGACGACCCGACTGGAGGTGGTGGCGTATCCGCTGGATCGCACCCAGCGCCCGCGGACTTCGGCCTCCCCGCAGGGCCGTTTCCTGGTGGATTATCCAGGGTTCCTGGAGAGCGCCGACTACCGCCCCGGGCGGTTGATCACGGTGCGCGGTGCGGTGGATGCCCTACGCACCGGACGGGTGGGTGAGCAGGCGTTGACCTATCCGGTGGTCGCCACCGAGGACGTCCACCTCTGGCCACCGGCGACGGCCACCAGGAGCCAGCCGCAGGTTCGCTTTGGTGTGGGAGTGATGTTCTCGCGATGACGGATACGCTGATCGACCCGGCGCGCAGCGCTCTGTTGCTGATCGATCTCCAGGAGCGTTTGCTGCCGGCCATCGATGGCGGCGAGCAGGTGGTCGCCGCCGCGGACTGGCTGGCGGGGGTCGCCCACGAGCTCGGCCAGCCCGTCCACGCGACCGAGCAGTATCCGGAACGCCTCGGCCCGACCGTTGCGGCGCTCGCCCGCTCGGTGCCGGCGTCCCGGCGTCATACCAAGATGCACTTCGCCTGGACCCGCGACCCCGAAGCCGCCGGTATCCGCCTGCCGGAGCAGGTGGTCATCGCCGGCACGGAGGCCCACGTCTGCGTCCTGCAGACGGCACTGGGTTTGCAACAATCCGGTCACCAGGTCTTCGCCGTCGCCGAGGCGGTCGGCTCGCGCCGGCCCGCGGATCGCGAGCTCGCCCTGGCCCGCATGCGCCAGGCCGGTGTGGTGGTGGCGGGGGCTGAGATGGTGGCCTTCGAGTGGCTGCAATGCGCCGGCACCGAGGCATTCCGGCGGCTGTTACCGCGGCTGCGCGAAGGCTGGCAGCCCGCCGCCCGATCTTGAAGCAGAGGAGCCGGCCCATGTCCGATCACCCCGTCATCGACCTGGAAGAGTTGCTCGACAATCTCGGTCGCGATGAGCAGCTGGCGGACATGCTGCTCGAGCGCATGCAGGAAGACCTTCCGTCTCGCCTGGCGGCCCTGCGCGAAGCCCTGGAGCAGGGTGATCCGCAGGCGGTCCACGCGATCTCTCACCCCGTCAAGGGGGCTCTGGCCAGTGTGCGCGCCGTCGAGGCACGGGAGTGCGCCCGTCGCCTCGACGATGCTGCCCGCACCGGCGATCTGCAAACGGCCTGGGGCTGTCTGCCCGAACTCGAGCGGGCCGCCGAGCGGCTCGAGGCCGCCATCGACGCGCGGCGCGCGCGCACCTCCTGATCCCCCGCGTGTGGCGCTGTGGCGGTGAGGTATGCCACTCAAGTTAATGCCGCCTCTTGCCGTTAACGATGATGACGGGCAATCTCAACGGACAACCGGCAAACGCGTAGGGACATCATGGCGGCCCACCAGCACATCGATCTGGGCGAACAGCTCGATATCACCGTGGCGGCGACCCTCAAAGAGACCCTGGCCGACGCGCTGTCCTCCGGGCAGCCCGTGGCACTGGATGGTGCACGGCTGCAGCAGGTTGACGCCGCCGGCGTCCAGCTGCTCGCTGCCTTCGCACGGGCGGCGGCGAGCCGCGCCGGCTGGTCGTGGCAGGGCGGGGGGGCGCCGGCCCCGGTCACCGAGGCTGCCGCCGATCTCGGCCTGACCGATGAACTCGGGCCCGGCGGCGCAGCCCGCTAACCCCGACAGACTAAGGGAACGAGACGATGGCGAAGATCCTGGCGGTCGATGATTCCGCCTCCATGCGGCAGATGGTGACCTACACCCTCAAGCAGCAGGGCTACGAGGTCACCGAAGCGGTGGACGGCACGGACGCATTGACCAAGGCCAAGGCGGGCGGCTTCGACCTGGTGATCACGGACGTGAACATGCCGAAGATGGACGGCATCACATTGGTCCGTGAACTCCGCGGGCTGCCTACCTTCAAATTTACGCCGATCCTGCTGCTGACCACCGAGTCGGCACCGGAAAAGAAGCAGGAGGGCAAAGCGGCCGGGGCCACCGGCTGGCTGGTCAAGCCCTTCGATCCGGACCAGCTGGTGAACACGATCAAGAAGGTGGTGCGCTGACGGAAGGCGCCCGGAGCGCCCGACGGGGGGGCGAGCGATGAGCGTAGATCTGAGCCAGTTCCTGCAGACCTTCTTCGAGGAGAGCTTCGAGGGGCTGGACACCATGGAGTCGGGCCTGTTGGAACTCGACCCGGAGCGTCCGGATCCGGAGACCCTCAACAACGTCTTTCGTGCCGCGCACTCGATCAAGGGGGGTGCCGGGACCTTCGGCCTGACCGCCGTCTCCGACTTCACCCACCGCATGGAGACATTGCTCGACCGCCTGCGCGACGGTCAGCAGGCGGTCACACCGGACGCCGTGAACGTGCTGCTCAATGCAGTCGATTGCCTGCGCAGCATGCTCGCGGCGATCCAGAGCGATCAGGCGCTGGACGCCGATGCGATCAGCACCGCGCAGCGTCAGCTCGATGAGCAGCTGGGTCAGACCCCCACTGGTACGGCATCCGGGGCTTCCGGCCCCGCCGGGGATACGGGTGGTGATCGTGGCAGCGCGGGCGGCGGCGGAGACGCGACCCCGCCGTCCGGCGGTGGCGGGTGGTGGATCCGCTTCGAGCCGCAGCCGCACCTTTTCGCTACCGGCAACGACCCGCGGCGCCTGTTTCTGGCGCTGCAGGATCTCGGCGAGCTCGAGGTCGAGTGCGACACCTCGGGGTTGCCGCCCTTCGAGCAGCTCGACCCGGAAACCTGTCAGCTGGCCTGGACGCTGCGCCTCTACGCCGACGTGACCGAGGCGGCGGTGCGCGAGGTCTTCGAGTGGGTCGAGGACGATGCCCGCCTCGAGATCCGTCCCCTTGAGGCTGCCGGGACGGAACCCGCCGCGGCGGCCGAGGGCGGCGCGGCCGCGGCTGTCGCCGCCGAGCCGGCCGCCGGCGCAGAGGCCGCGGCGCCGGCCGGTGGCGAGGGTCGCAAGTCGGCCGCACGCCGGGGCGGCGCGGGTGGGGGCGGGAGCAGCAGCTCCATCCGTGTCGACACCGAGAAGATCGACGCGCTCATCGACATGGTCGGCGAGCTGGTGATCACCCAATCGATGCTCAGCCAGATCGGCAAGGAGTTCACCGCCGAGCGTCTGGAAGAACTCCAGGACGGCCTCGCGCAGCTCGAGCGCAACACCCGCGAGCTGCAGGAGAACGTCATGCGCATCCGCATGGTGCCGATCAGCTTCGCCTACTCGCGGTTGCCGCGCATCGTCCACGACACCAGCCGTGCCCTGGGTAAGGCCGTCGATTTCCAGATGGAGGGCGAGCAGACTGAGCTGGACAAGACGGTGATGGAGAAGATCATCGATCCCCTGGTCCACTTGGTTCGCAACAGCGTCGACCACGGCATCGAGCTACCGGAGGAGCGCGCCGCCGCGGGCAAGCCGGAGACCGGCACCATCACCATCGAGGCGTACCACAAGGGCGGCAACATCATCATCGAGATCGCCGACGACGGTCGCGGTATCAACCGCGACAAGCTGCTCGGCAAGGCCCGTGCCGCCGGCCTGGTGGAAGATGGCAGCGAGCTGGCCGACGAGCAGATCTACGACCTGATCTTCCACCCTGGGCTTTCCACCCACGACCAGGCCACCGAGTACTCCGGCCGCGGCGTGGGTATGGACGTGGTCAAGCGCAACGTCCGTTCCCTGTCCGGCAACATCCATGTGCGCTCCACCCACGGCCAGGGGACGACGATCACCATCTCCCTGCCGCTGACGCTCTCCATCCTCGATGGGCAGCTCTTCCGGGTGGGGGATCAGACCTACATCATCCCGCTGGTCTCGGTCATCGAGTCGCTGCAGGTGGACGCCAGCAAGGTCAGCCGCGTGACCAGCCGCGGCGAGGTCTACCACTGGCGCGAGGGCTACGTGCCTATCGTCCGGCTGCACGAGCTCTTCGACACCGAGCCGGTGCGTCGTGAACTCGGAGGCGGGCTGATGGTGATCGTTGAGGACGAGGACACCTACCTCGGTGTCTTCGTCGACGACCTGCTCGATCAGCAGCAGGTGGTGATCAAGAGCCTGGAGGCCAATTACCTGCAGGTGCCCGGCATCGCCGGGGCGACCATCCTCGGCGACGGCACCGTGGCGCTGATCCTCGATATCGCCGGACTGATCGAGATGAGCCGCGGTGGCCGGCGTCAGCCCTACATCCCCGACCGGGAGGACAGCGATGAGGCCGCCTGAGCCCTTCGTGTCCGGGATCCCCCAGTTTCCAAGCGGAGAGCAGTCATGACTCAGGACAGCGAGCACGGAACCCTCGGAGACGACCGCAAGGCCGCCGCGCTCGGCAGCGGGGCGGATACCGTCGATGCCATGCAGGCGGCGGCCGACGGGGACCAGTACCTGACCTTCACGCTCGGGGAGGAGGAGTACGGTGTGGACATCCTGCGGGTGCAGGAGATCAAGGGCTGGCAGCGTGTCACTCCCATCCCCAACACGCCGCACTACGTCAAGGGCGTGATCAACCTGCGCGGCACCATCGTCCCGGTCATCGACCTGCGCGAACGCTTCGGCATGTCCGCCCAGGAGTACTCGAAGTTCACCGTGGTGGTGATGGTCCGCGTGGTTTCGGCGGGCGGTCGTGAGCGGATCATGGGGCTGGTGGTGGACGCCCTCTCCGAGGTCTACACGTTCCAGTCCGAGCAGATCCGGCCGGCCCCGGAGTTCGGCGCAGCGCTGCGCACCAATTTCCTCCGCGGGCTGGCCACGGTGGACGACAACAAGATGGTCATCATCCTCGATGTCGACGAGCTGCTCAGCGACGAGGATCTGGCCATCGCCGACGATCAGAGCCGGATCGCCGCGGTGGTT
>Ga0207421_10006299_pt1 | contig 12969 bp, 5 predicted proteins | sample SodLakKL_010_SED_4_FD_187542 | JGI IMG/M metagenome (GOLD analysis project Ga0207421, IMG submission 187542) | Alkaline sediment microbial communities from Lake Tanatar, Kulunda Steppe, Russia - 8KL_010_SED (SPAdes) (version 2) | ecosystem: Environmental > Aquatic > Non-marine Saline and...
TGAAAAAATGTATAGGCGGGTTATGTATATATTTTTTTACGGACAGGAGCCAGTTAAATCCGGCTGCAAGCCGGCTCCCGCCGCCCAACCCCGCCCTTGAACTTAATCTGCGTCTACCTGCGTAATCTGCGTGCCCCTTCGCACTTGAATTTTCTTAGCGCCTTCGCGCCTTTGCGTTTCCGGGCTTGAATTAAATCTGTGTAAATCTGTGTAATCTGCGTGCTAAAAGATGTAAAGAACTACTCTCGAGCTCGCTTATCGCAAATCATTCCCCAAAGCTGTACCGAAAACCCAGTTGGTGCAGGTCGCCAAAATCGCCGTAAGGCACAAATGCGTAGTCAAATTCAAGGTTATCAACAAAATTCAGTCCAAGACCAACGCTCATCCCGTCGTCAATCTCCCGGTTACTGTTATAACCCAATCGGAAATCTAAATCATTGTACAACTGAATTTCCGTGCCGAGCATCAAGCTGGCCCGGCTATTTTCAATCTGATACTCGGTATCAAGATATAATTCAACAGGAAAAGCTGCGTTTTCACGGAGAGCATAACTCAGCCCGCCACGGGCAAGCAGCGGCAGATCGTCGCCCTCGTCCTCAAACTCCACCTCGGTGCCCAGGTTAGCGATGACGAAACCGAAGGCGAGCGGCAGATCAGGTTGGTTGGATGCCCAGCGCAGTCCGAGGTCAAGAGAAGCGGCCTGCGCGGTGCTGTCGTCTATTTCCAGACGTATTCCGCGAAGTGCAAAACCAAGGCTCGTATTCTCGTTTATCTGCCGTCCGTAACCGGCGCTACCCACGAGGTCAAGCCCGGTAAAATCACCGTCTGTATACAACTTGCCGTCCCTAACATCAGTCCTCTGCTCGTCGCCATAGCTTATGTAATTAACCCCCCAGCCAAGAGCAGACTGGTTACCAACAAAATCAGGCGAGTGTGTATAGGTGAAGCTACCAAAGTCAATATCCTCGACCAAGCTGGTATACCCCAGTTCAAATTCACTACCTTCTCCGGGCAGTAACCCGGCGGGATTATAATCAATGGCCTTAGCCCCCCGGGCGGTAGCCTGTCCGGCTGAACCCAGGGCCGCTTCCCGCGCCCCCGTCTTCAACCGCAGGACTTCGGCGGCCGACTGCCCGCCGCCACCGTCGACAGCGGGGACAGCGAAGAACTGGAGGACAAAGCATAAACTCAAAAGCAGAAGCCACGGGCGCCGTAAGTAACCTTGCAATGAAAAGATTTTCAAAATCATTTTATCACAGCCAGCTTGCCGGTCTCTTCGTCGCCGCTGGAATGATCCTTCAGCCGGTAGAGATAGTAGCCACTGGATACTTCACTGCCGCTGTTGTCTTCTAAATCCCAGTATATCTGTGCTTTATTATCATTATCAACAGTATCATCAGCTTCAGTAATATTACAATCATATACCAGTTCTCCGCTTAAACTGTAAATTTCAAGTTCCATGTTAATTTTACCGGGGTCCGTAAACTGAAAGATAAATCTTTTTTCCGGCTCAGTATGTTTGGAATTAGAAAAATCAAACGGATTTGGGCCGGCGAGAAAATCTTTTATACCATCCACGGATAATACAAAACTGTAGCTCAACTCATCAGCAACAGTAGGATCTATACTACTCAGGCCTTCCTGCTGCAGAGTTTTCGTGGTTTGAACCCGGTCGTAGCCGCTTTTTGATACGTTAACCAGCCACTCTGCCGCTTCAACTTCATCAAACTCAGCGATACCGTCTGAATCAGTTTCTTCTTCTTCCACATAATCAAAGACGGGAAAATCAGGAATATTATGTCGCAGTTCTACCCGTGCCCCTTCAACCGGATTACCGGCCGGATCGGCCACTTCTATCTCCACACTATTCGTGTCGGGGACGGACAGCTTAATCACCTGCGTTTCCGCCCCCACGTCAATCCAGCCCTGCTTATACCAGTAGTCGTCATGAACGGCCACATAGCGATGATTTCTGGTTTGAACGTCAGAAAAAGTTACAACGCCCTGGTCATCCGCAGATTCAGCCTCGTTGCCCACAAAAACCCAGCCATCATCCGGATTATCTATTATGTTCCCCTCATCATCCTCAAGCCTGAAAGTTAGATCAGTTTTGCTTTCCTCAAGCACGTCCGGTTCAATCCGTCGTTCTTCGGCCAGTGACTCAATAATCCCGGTGTCTGTCTTATAGCCAAATTTGCTAACGCTCCATTTGTAGGGACCACCGGTACGTTCCGGAAAAATGGTGGCACGTCCCTGTTCGTTAGTGCGACCCCGAGTGCCGTTTACTTCGACCAGCGCTTCAGCTGCCGGTCGGGGGGCGTCCGGGCCTTCCTCTTCAACTTCAAAAACTACTTTGGTCTTGCCCAGCTCATCGAGAGCTTCCATTATCCGTATACTGGAATATTCGTTGAAGGGTCTGCCCAGGACATCCTCACGCTCATCACGGACAGTAGCCCCCGTCTCAATCAGCGTTTGTTCTATCTCATCAACTGTCAGTTGCTCTCCGGTTGCCGATTGCAGGAGCGCCCATGCCCCAGCAACGTGTGGCGCGGCCATCGAGGTACCGCTTTTAGATTCTCCCACGTGTTCTACTACGTCCCGGATTGAGTCAAAATCAAGCGCCGCCGCCCGGATATTTGCACCGGGTGCAACCAAATCAACCATCTCAGGGTGCTGGTTGGAAAAATCAGCGATGTATTCGTCTTCTTCCTCAATACCAGTAGCCCCCACTGCTATCGCCTCCGGAATACAGGCTGGAGAAGCCACTGCTTCTACCCAATTGTTGTTCCCACTGGCAATGATTGTGGCTATGCCCTCGCTTTTCAGGTTTTTAATGACTTCTTGCTGAGGTTCTTCGGGACAGGGTTCATTAAATTCTCCTCCACCAAGACTCATGTTAACGGCAGCGATATCAAGCTCGGCCGATTTCTCTAAAACATGCTCCAATGCTTTGACCATGTCATCGGGCCAGCTCAAAGGTTGTTCCGGTGGAGTAAGTGGATGTGGATCCCTATATTTAAAAAAGACATTAATCGACATTATTGAGGCCCGCGGTGCTACGCCTCGAGCTAAATTCAGGTCATTAACTCTGCTCCCCCCCGCTATTCCACCGACATGAGTCCCATGGTCGGCCGGTTCTAAATCTCCCATTCTATTAAGAACCTCCAGCGGCACTCCACTCCCGGGACCGATCTGCCGGCCAGTTCCATCAGGACAGTCTCCTTCCCACAACCGCTTATCTGGTTCGGGTTCCACATCCCCGACCGACTCGGGGGTTTGCCCCGACGAAAAACAAGCCTCAGCAACAATACGATCATCAATATCCATAAAACTGAACGCGGGGTGGTCGGGATCGATCCCGGTATCGAGCACGGCCACGACCTGGTCCGTGCCATCAATTCCCATCTGCTGCAGTTGCGTTCCCTGGATAAAAGGTACGCTTTCCTCAAGCAGAGGCTCGAGGGGACGCTGTTTAGAAATTGACTTCACTTCCGTCATTTGCAGTATTTCATCCAGCGCTTCCGGTCCCAGTATAAGACCTAATTGGGGGACCGTTTTCATCCGGGCCGTCTTCACGTAATCCGTGCCGTCCAATTGGCCCAGAACCGTCTCCTGCTTTTGATTGATAGCCTGGCGCTGATCCTCTTTCGCGGTTTCACTTAACTCCCCCTCGGGAGTAAAGTCAACGTTGAGGCTGGCAATGATTCGAGCAGCGCCGGCGGCGGCATCGGTTTCAAGTTCCTGCCGGGTTGTATTTGTCAGTTCGGGTACAATTCCGCTATCGCCCAGGATAAAACCGGGGGCGATAACCAACAGTCCCGGAATAAACAGGAAGAGAACCAGGGGAATAGTAAATTTAAAAATCCTATTCATTGTCATTCGCCCCCAGGCTAAAACCGAACGAGAACCGGTGTAGATTACCAAAATCACCGTAAGGTACGTAAGCGTAGTCAAATTTCATTCCCTCGGCAAATTCAAAGCCCGCTCCCGCAGTAAGACCACCGTCAACGTCAAGATTATCGTCGTAACCGGTCCGTAGTGCCAGCCGTTCAATAGGATTCCACTGTATTCCACCCAGGAACCCTATTTCGCCCGATTCGAGTTGGTTTTCCATGTCAAGGTCTACCCGAAAGTTGTTGCCCAGAACTTGCGGTATATCATAACTCAGACCGAGGCGAAACGTTGCCGGCAGCTCGTCCTCGTGACCGTCGTCCTCGCCCTGCACTTTCGAGCCCAGGTTTGCCAGAGCCAGACCGAGAGAGAGGGGATATTCTTCGCGCCCGGAGCGCCAGAGGAGGCCAAAGTCGACAGCGCGGGCCGTCTTGGCGTTATCGTCTATTTCCAGCCGGATGATCTTGGCATTTATTCCGGCCGATATATTTCCCCAGCGGCGGCCATAGCCGGCCTGTCCAACCAGGTCCATACCGGTAAAAGAACCACTCGTCTGCAGAATGTCACCAGAAAATTCCACCCGGTCGACACTGCCGTAGTCAAGGTAACCAAGACCAAGACCAATGAACTCATCAGCTCCGAGTTCGCTCATAAAATTGAAATTACCGTAGTTTATATCCTCCACCATCCGCTGATAGGTAAAATCAACATCCATGCGGTAATCGGCAGCAAGCCCGGCGGGGTTATACTGGAGGGCTGGAGCGCCGCTGACAGACGCCACCCCCGCACCACCCATGGCGGGATGCTCGGCTCCTGCTCCAAGACGCAGAACTTCGGCAGTCGCCTGACCGGCTGAACCGGCATAGAGACTACTGGCGCCTGTGCCTACTAAAAACAGCAGGACAAGGGGTATCAGGAAGACTGTTGTTTTTTCCCTCAGCCTCGTCCTTTTCAACTCAAAGGTCATCGTATTATAGCCAGCCTTCCGGTTTTTTCGTCACCAGAATCATCAGTAAAAATGTACAAATAATATCCGCGCGCAACATCGTCACCTTCGTTGTTTGTGCCGGGCCAGCTAATGTAATGCTTGTTTCCGGCTTCCCCGAGATTCCCACAGGTATAGGACTGTTCATAGACAAGCTGTCCGCTGACAGTATATATTTCAAGCTCAAAACTACTGCTCGCCGTGCGCTCAAACTGAAACCGTATGTCCCTTTCTTCTTCATAAGCACGGTAGGGGTTGGGACCGGCGACAAAATTCCGGAGCCCTTCCTCCGGGGCATCCACCAGTTCAACAACTTTTTCGTCTATTTCTTCGGGAACAATTTCACCGCTTTTCGAGGCAAAACCATCGAGAGTAACTTCATATTGATGGTTCTCTTTGGGCAGCTCGAACTCAACTGTTCCATCCTCGTCTGTTTCATCCGCCCGGCGCGGGTAGTCAGCGCTCCACAGTTCCACGGTTGCCCCAACAAGCAGTTCGGATGTACGCTTATCAATTACCCGGAATTCAACTGTGTCACTTACGTCCCACTGGCGGACAACAAAACTGTCCGAAGCTGCCACGTATTCGCCGCTTTCATCGAGAATGCTAACGGTTATCGTGTTTGTATCACCTCTGAACAGGGTAACCTCTTCCGATATAATCGGGTCTCCACCAGTTTTTACTTCGCTGATCACTTCCCGTGTATCTCCCTTCTCAGTCGCTGCCACTTCTACAGAGACGGGCTGTCCCGTATCTGACCCGGGAGCGGGGGCGATAACCTGCAACTTTGTTGCCGTAGTTGAATCACCGGACTGGTCCACAGTTACTATTTCATCACCAAAAACCACACCGTACAAAGACGGTTCAATGGCCGGAGCATGTCCCCTGACAGGCGCAGTATCTCTGTAAATGTGATTGTCCCAGTCAATCTCACCCTCAAATAGATCAACCCGAACCACCTGGGGTCCGGTCGTAAATTCAGCATCAACCGACCAGGTCTCACCGGTAACGGAGGTCTCAAATTGGGAAATCACGACATTTGTCGTGTCCTTTATGATAACTTCTACTGAGTCCCCGTCAGCGGCCCCCGGGGCGGTGCCGGAAATTGTGGTTGTTTTAAAAGCCGCGGTGTCTTCTTTCAAATACAACGTAATTTTGGGTCCCCGGCGAACTACAAAACTGTCACTTTCATCAACCACCGTGGTCGTCGAGTCCCCTTCGTGGACGCGGACCCGCAGTTCGTTGGTGTCACCGGCAAAAAGGTGAACCGGTAGAGAATATGTGTCTTCACCGTCTGCATGATCACCGGTAACAGCGGTCGCAAATATGTCCGTGTCGCCTGATTCTTCCCCCTCCACCAGGACACTCACGGTATCACCGCCCGCTGAGCCGGCGGAAGTTCCTGAAAGATCAACCCCGGTTGCCTGGGTATAGCCATAATTTTCCACCGGGTCTCCTTTTTGGTCGTAAACCGGGGTATCCAGTGAAATCGAGTGGCGGCGCACCTCAATGCTGGCTGAAGCTGCGACAGGTTCTCCAGTACCGCCGTAATGTAACTCTACCTTTAAGTCCTGGAGCCCGGTATCCAGGGGAACATCCTGAATTTGCCAGCTTGAGTCAGCGGCAACCGTTCCCGACATAGTTGTGCCGGCCGGAGGATGCAGGGAAACGGAGTCACCAACCACGTTAGCCCCGGCAGCCGTGCCGGCAACGTCGATATGCGTGGCCCCGGTATCGAGTCCCGACCGGGGAGCAGTAATATCTACAATACGTTGACGGTATAATTCGAACGTATCCGACCTGGTAACAATCCGCGAAGTCGGGGACGTATCGTGAATTCGGGCGGTAATGAGGTTAGTATCACCAGGGTATAGAGGAATTGATCGTTCGTAAGGCTGGACCAGGTCCGGCTCAGACGAATCTAACTCGATCAGGTGCGTATCAGCCTCACCGCTCAACACCCCACTGACATGTAATGTCATTTTTCCCGGCAGGTCGGGGAATCCTCCTATGTCTCCCTTCCACTCGCCTTCCACCAGGACTCTTGGAGCAGTGGTTGAATCCCCTGAAACGACGTCTGAAAGACCCGCCGTGGTTTCCAGGGGGGAATCAATACCGACATCAAAACCATAAAATAATAATTCGTCATCATCTATCCTGCGAGAATCCTCACCTATGCATTCATGTAATATAAGCTCATACCGATTTTCACCAATACCCAATTCTGGAAGTTCTACTACCCAGGTGTCCCAGACCGCATCGACCGGGGCGGTGTCCCTGGTTATCGTCTCCTCTGCTACCGGATCATATACCGTTATAGAATTAGCCCCAATACTTCGCCCTTCAACTGTCACTGTATCCGGTGCTTCAAATCTCCTCCCCGGTGTAAAGGTATCAGATTCTATATCAACCAATTGTTCGATCACAACCGTATCCGACTTGTCGATTATATTGTCATCTAATGTTTCTTCTGAGTGCACCCTGGCTTGAAGTACATTTTCAGCGTCATTATCCACAGAGCCCAGAAACAAATCAACATCTGTCACAAAAGTATCGTTCGCATCGGAACCGGTAACATGGGTTTCAAAGATTTCTGAATCAGAGCCAGATTCAACCACAATGGTCACGTAATCCCCTTCCAACGAACCATCCGAACGGCCCTCGACAGTAATTGAATGGGCCCCGGTCGTATCACCGTCAACGGGGGTGTCAATGCCAATATCATGACCGCGAACATTGAATGATGCCGTATCATCAATCACCGGCGTCTCGGGCATAGGAGAAATCCAGTCATCTCCTTCGTACAATCGCACTACAATCTCCTGAAGACCGGGAACTATTTCTATGTCCTTGTCCCAATTAGTTTCAGGATCAAGTCCGGGATAACGATCTATCCTCTCATTATCCTGGTAAACTCTAATCTCCATCGTGTCGTCAGGATTAGTCAAAAAAGCTGCCGTCCCACCTAGCGTGTTCTGATCACCTGCGCCAACATCTAAAGTCTCACCCGCAACTATATTTTCTCCCCCCAGGTCAGTAACGTCTATGGATTTTTCCCTTCTTACTATAAACGTGTCGCTTTCAGCCAGCACCTCCGGCCCGCCGTCAGCAAGCAGGGTCGCGTTGAAATAAAAAGTGTCACTGGCCACCGGAGTATCTGATGGAAGATCTACCGGTATGCCTGGTTCAAAAACATTTACTGTAACAGTGTCACTAAATATTGAATCTGAATCGTCATCCACCGTTTCCTGGTTATTTACCGTTATCTGCACTGAATCGCTTGAATCAGAATGGCTGGCTTCGCCTAAAACTAGTATAATTCTGTGTAAGTAATTATCTCTATCTGGATAATTTCCATCCATTACGTCGTAAAATTCGAAACTATGACGACGGATAGTCAAAACATCCGTATCCAGTATGTCAGCCCCTTCACCTCCATCCCTTAACTCTGCTGTGATCTCTTCGTTCTCATCGTAATCAAGTTCTATCTCTGAAAATGTCCACTCCGAATCCGCATCCACTCTCACATAATGTTCGGGATCACGATCTGGCCCAAATACAATTGATACCGAATCTCCCTCATTGGCATCCGCCACCGTTCCCGATAGCGTTACATATTCAGCCACGGTATCATAGTAATCCTCGACTGTTGGACTTGTGATTGTAACAGTCTGAGCTTCGAGGCTTGAAGCCAGGAAAAATGAAGCAACCAGCACAGAAATGATAAGAAGAAGGGGCTGGAGGAAAGAAATGTGTTTTGATAACCGTCTAAAGAGTATATTCAATAGTTTATTCACTGTCACGTCCGCCTGTGAGTGTAGTTACGTGTTTATATAAAAACCTAACACAATTTTTTAGGTAAAGCAAATATTTATTTAGATTCCACCGAAATGATACCTGAACGCTATCCTGTGCTGTGTCCCAAAATCACCATAAGGAACAAACGCATAGTCCAGATTCATTCCGTCCATAATCTTAGCTCCCAACCCCGCCGTAAAACCACTGTCCACATCCAGGTTCCCGTTATAACCCCCACGCAGAGCCAGCCGCTCAATAACTGCCACTTCCAGTCCCGTTAGTATTCCAGTTTCACCGCTTTCAATCTGGTGTTCGGCGTCAAGATGTAAATTCACCGGCAGACCAATTAATTTATTCAGTCCCAGGGAAGCTCCAGCCCGGGCGGTCAGGGGTAAATCGTCGCCGTCTTCATCGAATTCAACGTCAGTCCCCAGGTTGGCCAGAACCAGCCCGAGCGACAGAGGAAAATCCTTGTTCGGTGAATTCCAGCGCATACCGGCGTCAAGAGCGATGGCATTGGCTGTTTCATCGTCTATCTCAAGGTAAAGCAGCTTGCCGGTAAAGCCGATTGATGTGTTCTCGTAAACTCTGCTGCCTAAACCTATCGAAGCAACGGCGTCCATCCCCCCAAAACTACCGTTAGGTTTAACTTCGCCGTCATCATCGACCTCGGTCCGGTCTTCGTCTCCATATTGTACGTAACGCAAACCACCCGCCAGGACACTTTGGTCCCCTGGTCCAGGACTCAAAGTAGCGTCCAGGTTACCGTGCTGAATGTCTTCAACCAGGCTCTGGTATGTAAATTCAAGCTCTCGGTGCTCGCTGAAAGCCAGGCCGGCCGGATTATACTGCAGGGACGCCGGACCGGTAACTGCCGCCACTCCGGCACCACCAAGCGCCGGTCTGTGGGCCCCGGCACCAAGCCTCAGCACCTCAGCCGCTGTCTGACCCGCATCCCCGGCCTGCAGGGAAACAGGACTGCCGCTGACTGCGAGCAGAACAATTAAACCGTAAATTAAAACGGTTAGTCTCTTCACCGGATAATCGCCACCTTCCCGGTCTCTTCATCGCCCGTGTCGAGGTCTTCTAACCTGTAAAGGTAATAACCGCTGGCAACATCATCGCCGCTGTTGTTCTCCACTTCCCAGTGTATTTGATCGTAGCCGCTTACTGAATCACAACTGCTGGTCGCCGTGACGTCATAAACCAACTCTCCGGTTATCGTGTATATCTCCAGCTCAAAATTAAAGTCCTGGTCCGTTGTAAACTGAAACCTTATTTTATCGTGGTCGGAAGCATAAAACGGATTGGGACCAACTTGAAAATCATTCAGACCGGTGGCCAGGATCATCAACGTGTCCAGGCCAGTCCCCGTAAGCTCGCCCGAAGGTCTACCGTCCATCACCACATCCTCGGCATCAACTCGAGCGTCCACAATGCTTGAAGCTCCCTCTATCCTGAGTTTTTCAGCATCTTCCTCAAGATGTAACTTATCTATTGAGCTATTGATATTCAGTTCTCCCTGCCGCAGGTTCTTAACCCGCATCTTTGACAGTTCAATATCCTGAAGTTCCACCCGGCCACCGCTTTCCCGCCAGTGGTCTACCTTCAATTCTTTTACGTCTAATCTATAATTTGCCCCCTCCTCCGACCGAATTACGGCGTCTGCTTCAACCGTAAATGATAGCCGCGGGCTATTAATATCACTGGTGAGAATAATTTCTTCGGCGCGTACAAAAACCGCATTCCTGAACTCGCGAGACTTTGAAACTTCAACTGGTCCGGAATAAACGCTGACAGTTGCCTCTACCCGTCTGAATTTATCCGGCAATAAATATTCGTCGCCTTCGCGCCGAATTACTTCCGCCTCGAAGTCGTATTCGCCGGGTTCACCGGTGTCATAATCTTCGGGGGCCGACCACTCCAGGTTCACAACCGTGTCCGTGCCGTCGTCCAGCACTCCGGACAGCTCTTCATCCAGCCAGGTAACAACTGTGTCAGCTTCGGTCCCCAGGGGAACTTCAATTCCTTCCGGCTGCTCAAGTTCTACCAACTCGGGCGCGTCCACTTCAAACAAATGCACCCTGGCTGTCGTCGTGTCTCGCACCATAGTTACTTCCGGCAACTTCTCTAAATATCCCCTGAAGTCCGCCCAGTCACCGACCCCTAATTCATCGCCGTTATCCGTCGACAGCTCCACATCTTCCCACTCGTCTACGTCCACTTCCGTTTCTGCACCATCATCCAGCCAACCGGCTACCGTGTCCGGCAGTACTGCGTTAATGATATATCCCGTCGTTAAGCTGTCATCCGTCTCGTAATCTATGTTCACTTCCTCCACTTTCAATAGCCCGCGGCGAACCACAACTGTCGCCGTAGTCGCTGTAGCATCCGGTATCTCAAACACTTCCGAATCGGCCGGATCAGAGTAATCCAACTTACCGGTAAACTCGTATTCGCCTGACGTCGTAGGCGTATAGCCGCCGGTGTCCACCCAGTCAATATCAAGCACCGTGTCACTGCCGTCAGCGATGACTCCAGCTACCGTATCGGGTAGTTTCTCCCTTACCTGTCCAATTGGGGTGTCATAATCCACTGTGATATCTTCGATTTCATCCCAGTCAACAAGCTCAGGCAAGCCCACTTCAACTACCGCCCCAACCGTATCCGTATCAGCGGGAATGAAAAATCCTTCCTCATACCTCTGGTCCCAACTTCTGTAACCAAGATCTGCTTCAAATTCATAGGTATCCGGAGTTGCCGAATCATAACCGTTTGCCCGCTGCCAATTATCGGCTGTCAGCTCAACGCTGTCTCCGTCTTCAAGCCAGCCTCTAACTCTGTCCGGGAAATCTATCTCAGCGCTATCAGTCCCATAATCTACTTTTACTTCAACTTCTTCCACCTCGTTCAAATAGAGCAGAACCTCAACTGCAACCGTCTCGCTGGCCAGCACTTCCCCCGCCGAATACAGGGCAACCTCCAACTGCTCGGCCTCTTCCTCGACCAGCACGTCAAACTCCCAGGCATAACTGAACGAATCGGCCTCCACAGCCACACTATCCGGCTCGGCTTCCTCCGCTCCGGCGGTCAACGCTATCGTATCGTCTTCTTCTAATGTGACCGCTGTCCCCTGGATTGTCGCCTCCCGTTCTACATGCTCTTCTATCTCAAAGCTGATCTCCGGCAGATAATTGTTCACCGTTAGTTCATCGGATGCAATATTATTACCACCTTCGTAAAGAACCACCCGATACTCAAGAGAAGCGGGCTCATCCATCGGGAAGTCATAATCTGTCCACTCTTCTGAATCGTCCGGGTCCTCTATCTCGTATCTCAGCACCTCATCCCTATAAATAGCCAGACTGTCCGCGTCCTCATGTCCTCGCGCCTCAAATTCAAACTCCAGCCAATCCTTCGTCCGGGTATCATACTCATCCGCATCCGTCGGCGACACTATCTCTATCGACGTCTCTATCACTTCCACCAGGACCGTGTCCACGTTCAGAGATTCGCCGCCCGAGAACAGCTCCGCATGTATTGTGTAATCTTCATCTGTATTCAGATCATCGTCAAAATGCAGCTCCGTGTCCCAACTGCTTTCGTGTGAGTCCGGAGCATCTATCGTATATACCTGCGTATCGCTGTGCCCAAATATTTCTTCACCCTCATTGCGTAGCGTCACCTGCACCGTATCCCCGGCCTCGGCGCTTGCTATACCACTCACCGGCTCGCTATCTCCTATCGCTATCGTCGTATCCTCCCCTGCCTCCGGCTGCTGAATCGCCACCGTCGTATCGGCCACGTAAAACTCCTGGATTGTCGTATCAAAATGCTCATCTGAATAGGTGTCGGAATACAGACTCGCCTCCAGCTCATAGAAATCCGAATCAAGTCCGTCTATGTCAAACTCGCCCGTGTCCCACTCAAGGTCACCGTCAAGTCCTATCGTATCCGATAAGTCTTCTCCCACCACTTGCACCACTACACTGTCGCTCTCCGGGAAGTTTACCGCCGTTCCTCCCACATCTATTGAATCCGCACGCGTCACATAACCAGCCAGCGGCGTATCTATCTGCACCGCCGGCATCTGCAACTCTATATCAAGCAGGTCCGTATCCAGCTTCTCTCCCCCGCTATACAGCGCTACCTCAAGTTCGTCTGCATCGGCCTCGATCAACGCCTCAAATTCCCACTCGAAATCAAACGCAGTATCTTCAACTGCGACGCTGTCCGGCTCCATTTCACTCGCGCCCGCCGTCAGCGCTATCGTATCGTCTTCGGTCGCAAACGTT
>Ga0207421_10006300_pt1 | contig 12966 bp, 12 predicted proteins | sample SodLakKL_010_SED_4_FD_187542 | JGI IMG/M metagenome (GOLD analysis project Ga0207421, IMG submission 187542) | Alkaline sediment microbial communities from Lake Tanatar, Kulunda Steppe, Russia - 8KL_010_SED (SPAdes) (version 2) | ecosystem: Environmental > Aquatic > Non-marine Saline and...
CACTGACCACCGGCGTAGAACGAGTCAGTAGCTCGATTGATGACGGGAGTCTGGATGTGAGCCAGCAAATCCGGATGGATATGACGATACTCAACGATCCCGGTGTAGAAGAGAGCAATGACGAGAATCTTGAGATTCATGTCCGAAATACGGGCTCACAACCAGTTCCGGGAGATCCATCTTCATTTGATATAGTGCTTAATGGCGATCTAATAATACTCGAGGACGACGATATTGATATCCGAAACAACGGCGGTAACGTCTGGCGACCGGGTGAGGTAGTGACGATAACTATACAGTCGTCAGACACAGATTTGCAGGATGACAACCGGTTGTTCTTGACGGTTTTCGGTGATGAAGAGCTGTTCGAATTCAGAGGATCCTAATAATGAGTAGAGCACACCGCAACCTGATTTCGCTCGGCATGGAGGACCACGACCGGCTGAACAAAGAACTGGGTGGCGGCATCCCACGCGGCAGTATCGTCCTGCTTGAGGGCGACTACGGGGCCGGCAAAAGCGCCATCAGCCAGCGGTTCAGCTACGGCTTCACCCAAGAGGATGCCTCGGTGACATTCCTCTCTACCGAGCTCACCGTCTCAGGGTTTATCGACCAGATGCATTCGCTTTCGTACGATATCGTCAAGCCACTGTTGCGCGAGGAGTTGCTGTTTCTCCATGCGGATTTCGACAGTGCAGGCGCACTGCGTGGCGGCAATGAGAACACCGAGCGCAAACAGCTGTTAAAACGCCTGATGGAGGCCGAAACGATGTGGGAACCGGATATCGTCATCATTGATACCTTCGATGCGATTCTCCGAAACGACCCAACGTTCGAGTCGCTGGTTCGGCAAAACGACGAGCGACAGGCCGCCCTTGAGATCATCTCGTTTTTCCGGAGTATGATCTCCGACGGCAAAATCATCGTCCTGACGGTCGACCCCTCGACCGTCGACGAGGAGGCGATTGGCCCGTTCCGGTCGATTGCTGACGTGTTTATCGAAATCCAGATGATCGAAGTCGGCAACGACATTCGTCGACAACTGCAGGTCAAACGGTTTGCCGGGATGGGCGAACAGGTTGGCGATACAATCGGTTTTTCCGTTCGGTCCGGAACAGGTATTGTCATTGAGAGCCGTAGTGTTGCATAAGGACCCTCCAGAGCCATGACTGACCAAGGAACTCCCAAGCCATCCGACGAACTCAAACAGATGGCGATGCGACGGCCGCACCTCCGGGAGCATCTGATGAAGTTCAAACAGATCACCGGGGAGTTCCCGCTGCTCGTCGACAGTCCCGACGATTACGAAACCCGCCGGCCGAACGTGCTGTACCCGGTCGGTGGGCCGATTTTCTGTCACGTCCACGGCGATGTGGGCCAGAAACTCAAATACTACACCGTCGAGCCGACGCTGTCGGATTCGGAGGCGGTAATCCTCGAAAAAGTCAAACGAAAGCTGCTGTCGATGAGCGGTCACCACAGCGCGCCAGCCGATGAATCCGGCTACGACGACCTCATCGAGGAACTGCTAGAGGATGCAACCTACATCACAGACGGCGAGACCAACTTCTATGACCGGGTCAAACAGTTCTGGAACCTCGGCAAAATCGACGTCAGCCGCGAGACGTACAATGCGATTCGCTACCGGCTGAACCGGGATATCGTCGGCTTCGGTCCACTGGAGCCGGTTATGCGTGATACACAGAACGAGGATATTCACGTTATCGGCCCTCATGAGTGTCACGTCGACCACGGAACGTTCGGGATGATGCCGACGACAGTCGACTTCGGCAGTCTCGAAGAGTTCGACTCGTGGCTCCGGAACATGGGCGAACGAATCGGTGATCCCGTTTCGGATTCGGATCCGATTGTCGACTCAACGCTGCCCGATGGCTCGCGTGTCAACATCATCTACTCCGATGATGTCTCGATCAAAGGCCCCTCGCTGACGATCCGTCAAAGCGAGGACGTCCCGCTGTCGGTCAACCAGATTACCAACTGGCAGACGCTGTCGCCGGAGTTGGCGGCCTACCTGTGGCTCTGTTTGGAGAACGAACAGACGGTGTTCGTTGTCGGCGAGACCGCGTCCGGAAAAACAACGACGCTGAATGCGATCTTGTCATACATTCCGCGTGATGCGAAAATCTACACTGCAGAGGACACTGCCGAGGTGCTTCCGCCCCACGACACCTGGCAGCAGTTGATGACGCGTGAGGGCGAAGCCGGAAGCGAGGTCGACATGTTCGATCTGGTTGCGGCCGCCCTCCGTTCGCGTCCTGACTACATTATCGTCGGGGAGGTTCGTGGTGCTGAAGGCCGGATGGCATTCCAGGCTGCCCAGACGGGCCACCCTGTCATGCTGACGTTCCACGCCAGCGACATCGTCTCGATGATTCAGCGGTTTACCGGTGATCCGATCAACGTTCCCGAGACGTTCATGGACAACGCCGACGTGGCACTGTTCCAGAACCGTGTTAAACAGGGCGATAAAGTCCTACGACGGGTCACCAGTGTCCAAGAGATCGAAGGCTACTCCAAAGAGATGGACGGCGTCGTCACGCGTGAGGTCTTTACCTGGGATCCCGTCGAAGACGAGATCGTCTTCCAGGGGATGAACAACTCGTATGTGCTCGAAGAACAGATCGCGACCCTGCTCGGCTATGCTGATACACGAGACATCTACGACCAGTTGTCCTACCGCGCAGAGGTCACCGAGCGGATGATCCAAGAGGGCGTGTTGGGCTACCACGAAGTCAACGAGACAATCGATGCCTTCCAGCGGGATGGCGTCGAGGGACTGCCTTTCTCGATGCGCCCCTCGCCAATTACTGGTGAGTAGCGAGCCGTATGGCGACCCAAACCGAGCAGTCGACTGACCGACTCGATACACTGCTGACGTTTACTGCTGAAGTGCTTGCGTCGTACGACGAATTGGAGATGTCACGCAAGCGGTATCTACTGGCGGTGCTGGCGCCCGCATTTGTGCTGTTTCTTGCGACGATTGCAGGAGCAGTGTTGCTGACAGTACCCATTATCATTCGACTCCCGCTGCCAATGCTCGGGTTGCTGTTGTTCGGAGCCGCGGTGATCTACCCGAAAATCTATCTGAGCCAGCGCCGCATCCAGATCGAAAACCAGTTTCATCTGGTGATGACGCACATGACAGTGTTGTCGATGACCAACATTGACCGAATGGAGGTGTTCCGAACGCTGGCCGGAGAAGAAGAGTACGGAGTGTTGGCCGAAGAGATGGGCCATGTCGTTCATCTCGTCGACACCTGGAATCAGAGTCTCGACGAGGCGTGTCGACGGCGGGCAAAGGAGGTTCCATCCAAAGCACTGGCAGACTTTTTCGAGCGGTTGGGCTACATCATGGGTGCTGGCCAAGAGATGAAGGACTTCATGATCAATGAACAGGACATCCTCATGGAACAGTACAGCACGGTCTACGAGGGGTCGCTCGACAACATCGAGGTAATGAAAGACCTCTACATGTCGATGATTCTCTCGATGACGTTCGCACTCGTGTTTGCAATCGTGCTGCCGATTCTGTCCGGCGTTAATCCGACAGTGACGGTCGTCGGCGTAATTGTGATGTTCATGTTCGTCCAATTCGGGTTCTTTTTCGTCATTCGGACGATGGCACCGTACGATCCGGTCTGGTTCTTCCCCGAGGCACGCTTCGTCGAAAACCGCAAGCTCTGGGGCTCGCTGGCGTTCGGTGGCATCGGCTCGATGCTGCTGGTGTTCTTTATGGGTTTCGGCTTTCTCGGCATTGGTCCGGGCGTCGACGGCTTGCTGTTTTTCCTCGATGGCGTGCCGCTGCCGGTGTACATTGGCTTTCCAGTCACGCCGCTGTTGGTGACCGGAATCGTCCTGCGAAACGAAGAACAGACGATCCACAAACGCGACGATCAGTTCCCGAACTTCATTCGGTCGTTGGGGGCGGCCGAACACGCCAAGCAGGCGACAACCTCGGCAGTCCTTGAAACGCTCCGTACAAAAGATTTCGGCGCGCTCTCGCCGAAAGTCAACCGACTGTACCGGCGGCTCGGAATGCGGCTCGATCCGGATCAAGCGTGGGGTGAGTTCAGTATCGAGTGTCGGTCGTACCTCATCCAGAAGTTCAGCGAGATGTTTCTGGTCGGCCGACAGATGGGTGGGAACACGAAGCTGCTCGGCGAGGTGATCAGTTCGAATATGAACGCGATCAACCAGCTTCGGACCAAGCGCAAACAGGCGACGACGACGCTTATCGGCCTGCTGTACGGGATTACAGCCGCCGCGACATTCGCGTTCTTTATTGGCCTCGAAGTCGTCAATATTCTGGCCGACTTCTCGACGGACCTCGATGTCGACCAGTTCGATGTGGGCCAGATCATTCATCCCGACCCGTACAACATCCCGTTGATCGAGTACCTGCTGTTGCTTGTTATCCTGTTTAATGCCGCCCTCTCTGCGGTGATGATCCGAACCATCGACGGCGGCAACAAGGCGACCGCCTACATCCATTTCGTGATGTTGACTTGGCTGGGCTGTTTGGTCGCCATCTTCACCCGTGAGGTCGTTGCAATTATTCTGGCGATCTGAACAGCTGGTAGCGTTCTCGACCGCAACCGTCGTGTTTTACCACCCGACCGTCGAACGACTGCATATGACCGCAGTATTTCCGCAGTTCGAGGTGATTCCGGCAGTCGACGTCCAAAACGGCGAGGTCGTCCAACTCGTCGCGGGCGAACGCGGCACCGAAAAACGCTATGGCGAGCCGCAGACGGCTGCCGACCAGTGGGTCGGCCAAGGCGCAGAGACGCTCCATCTGGTCGATCTTGACGGCGCATTCGAAGGCGAGCGCGTCAACAGTGCGGCCTTCGAGACGATTATCGAAACAAGCGAGGTCGACCTCCAGATCGGTGGCGGAATTCGGACGGCCGCCGACGCGTTTGAACTCCTCGAACTCGGCGTCGACCGCGTTATTCTGGGCACCGCGGCCGTCGAAACCCCAGAGATTGTCGCCGAGATCTCCGAGCGATATCCTGGCTCGGTAATGGTGAGCCTTGATGCGAAGGATGGTGAAGTCGTGGTCGCTGGATGGACCGAATCAACCGGACTTGATCCCGCTGAGGCCGCAGAACGCTACGAACAGTTGGGTGCCGGTGCGATTCTGTTTACTGACGTCGACGTCGAAGGACAACTGGAGGGCGTCAACACTGAGTTGGTGAGTCGGGTCTGTGCGGCCGTCGAGATCCCGGTCGTCGCCAGCGGTGGAGTCGCAACCATCGAAGATATGCTCGCCCTGCGGGATGCGGGTGCGGCCGCCGTCGTTGTTGGGACCGCACTGTACGAGGGAGCGTTTACGCTCGATGCCGCCCGCGAGGCGGTCAACTAATCGAACGCGTGGCGCTTGCGTGCCACAGCCGAGCGCAACCACCATATCCCCCGCGTGTCTCAGTAGGCTTATGAGCGAGAGACGGACCGCAGCACTCAGCCGCGAGACGAGCGAAACGACCATCGAGGTGACGCTGGATCTCGACGGCGACGGCGAGTCGACGGTCGAGACGGGAATCGGCTTTTTCGATCACATGCTGGGTGCACTGGCCAAACACGGTTTGTTTGATCTCACTGTCCGATGCGATGGCGATCTCGAAATCGACGATCATCACACCGTCGAGGACGTGGGGATCACTCTCGGCAAAGCACTTAACGAGGCTCTCGGCGACAAACGCGGGATCGTCCGGTATGCCGACCGACGAGTCCCGCTGGACGAGGCGGTCGCCTCGGTCGTCGTCGACGTCAGTGGTCGACCCTACTTCGCGTTCGACGGCGAGTTCTCACAGGATCAGATCGGCGAGTTTACCAGCGATATGGCTCGCCACTTCGCCGAGTCGCTTGCACTCAACGCCGGGGTGACACTCCACGCCGAAATCGTCTCGGGAACCAACGCTCACCACGAGGTCGAAGCCCTATTTAAAGCCCTTGCGCGCGCACTCGACGACGCCACGCAGATCGACGGTCGACGGAGCGACACCCCAAGCACGAAAGGCGAGCTGTAGGCCTCGCATGAATACCCACTCACCACCGTTAGGAGGTTCCTACTCGTGTTCGATGAAATAATGGAGAAGTTCGAGGGAAGCCCGAGCCAGCAGGCGGTTATCCGGCTTCTACTCGAACGCGGCTTTTCGGTCAACAAGGAGGGCCGGGTCGTCTCGGGTGGCATCGAAATCCCCTACACCGGAATCGCCCGCGAAATCGATGTCGACCGCCGAGTAGTCGATTCGACAACTGACGCCATCCGCAGTGACCCTGAACTCCGGCGCATTTTCGAGAACATCTCGGCGATTCCGAGCCTCCGGGATCTCGCACCCGTATTGGATCTCACAGTGATGACCGTTGAGGTCGACGCCGCAGACGAATCCGGCATTGTCGCCACCGTTTCGGAACTCATTGCTGACCACGACATCTCGATCCGCCAGATCATCAGCGAGGACCCCGAGTTCACTGACGAGCCGCGGCTGCACGTGATCACCGACGAGGATATATCGGGCGAGCTGTTGGTCTCGATCCGCGAACTACCCTTTGTCCGCCGGGTCGAGTTCTGATGTCGCCGCTGGTCGAACGCGTGTGTCGACTGCTTGCGATTCAGGCCACACTCGTCGTCGCGGCGATCCATCTCCTCTGGGCGATTCCGCGGCTCTCAGTCTCTCTGTTGTTCAATCCGGTCGCAGACAGTCGACCGTTTCTGTTCGTGCCAGCCGCGCTGGTGTTGGTCGCCGTTGCAGCGGCCCTGTTTCGCGGCTACCACTACCGTCGACTCAGCGCGCTTGGCGGTGGGATTCTTGCCGCGCTGTTGGTCGGCTATCTGCTGGTGACGCCCGCACCACTTGAGTCGCTGGCTGGCGATCCGCTGGCGGCAGTCTCAAAGCTCGCCGAACTGCTCGGCATCTTGGCGTTCGCCGGGCTGTTTTATTTGCATCACCCCGACCGCTACGGCTCGCCGGTTCCGACAGCCGACGTCGACGACCAGTAGTACTTATATATTTACCACCTAATTCGCGGTGTGACTGATCCGTTTCGGACCGTCGACGGCCGCGGCGAAGCCACACTCGACCGGCAGGGCTCGGAGTTTATTGCTGTCGTCGAACCCGTCGACACCCTCGCAGAGGCCGAGACATTCATCGAGGAGGTTCGCTCGACGTACCCCGATGCAACCCACCACGTCCCGGCCTACCGCGTGCCGGCCGGTGAGACATCGGCCGACCGCTTGGGCGAAGTAATGCTCAGAGAGTGGTGCAGCGATGACGGCGAACCCAGCGGTTCGTCGGGCAAACCCGCACTGAACGTGCTCGTCCAGCAGGACCTCCAGAACCTCGTGGCGGTCGTCACGCGCTACTATGGGGGGACTAATCTCGGTGTCGGCGGGTTAGCCCGTGCCTACTCCGGAGCCGTCAAGCGAGCCGTCGACGATGCCGGGATCGTCGAACAGGTGCCACACGAGCAATTCGAGGCAACCGTCGAGTATGATGATTCGGGCACCGTACGCGGGATTCTGGAGTCCGAAGACGTCGAGTTTGCGGCTAGCTATGACGAACGCGCCAGCTTTGCGGTTCGGGTGCCGGTCGACGAGGCGGCCGCGCTTCGGGAACGACTCTTAAATGCGACCAGCGGCCGGGTTGAGATCGAGTAATCCCGATTAGGTGGTGCCAAAGGTCCGGTCGCCTGCATCGCCCAACCCGGGGACGATATACCCATCTTCGTCGAGCCGGTCATCGATAGCGACCGTAAGCAGGTCGGCCTCGGGAACCTGCTCGCTGAGCCGGACGACACCAGGCGGAGCCGAGACCGCCGAGAGCACAAACAAGTTTTCGTAGTCGACGGCTGCCTCGATGACGTGTTCGAGCACCGCACACATCGTCGAGCCAGTCGCAAGCATGGGATCGGCGACGATCACCGTCTCTTTGGCCGTGATTTCAGGGAGTTTGACGTAATCTATCGTGATCGGAAACTCACCGTCGTCGTTCATGCCTGCTGACTCGTCGCGGCCTGCCGAGATGACGCCCTGTTTGGCTCGCGGAAAGGCCGTGAGAAGCCCCTCGACGAAGGGGGTGGCCGCCCGCAACACGTTGATGATGACAACGTTCTCAAGGCCTTTGACCCGCTCGCCGGTCGTCTCTGCAAGCGGTGTCTGGATCGGGATGAACTCGGTGTCCATCACACCGTCGATAATTTCGTAGCCACAGAGCCGACCCAACTGGACGAGTCCCTCCCGAAACTCGACCTGCGAGGTCTCGACCGACCGAAGCGTCGACAGCGTATCGGTCGCCAGCGCGTGGGTGATGAGATGAGCATGCTCTCTGGTTTCGATTGCCATACACCAACTGAGAGAATCAACCCCATAAAACCGGTCGACAAGGGTCTACAACTACAGTGTTGGAACGCCTCTCAGTGGGTATGCACACTGCTGTGCGTGTGACGCTGGCGCGGTTGCCCTCCGGCGTTCGAATCGAAACCACCATTCACCGCTACGGGACGGGTGAGGGACCGACATGCTATGTGCAGGCGGCCCAGCACGGCCGCGAGATCAACGGCACCGAGTTGCTTCGGCGACTCCATGGTCGACTCACCGCCCCAGACGCCCCTCGAATCAACGGCACGCTGATTGTCGTACCGGTGGCCGACCCGCTCACCTTTGATCGGGTATCGTACACCACACCCGAAATCATCGATTCGGCCGCCCCGAACATGAACCGCTGTTGGCCCGGCGATTCAGAGGGATCGATTCACCAGCGGATGGCCGCGCGTTTGTGGGCCGAAATCGAAAGCGCAGACGCCATCGTCGACCTCCACACAGGAAGTCCAGAGATGCTGACTCATACGGTCTATCTCCGTGGCGACCGAGAGTCCCGGCGGCTTGCCGAAGCCTTTGGCACTGACCTACTGTTGGCTGAAGCTGCCGGCGAGGAGGCCAACGAAGAGTGGGTCGACCGGAACTTCGCGGGCAAGCTCCGGGTGGCCGCCACCCGTGCGGGCATCCCTTCGATCACGCCGGAACTCGGTTCGAACAAACAGCTCGAGGAAGCTGCAATTAGAACAGGACTCGACGGCCTGCTCGATGTGTGTCGACAGGTGGGTCTGCTTGCGGGTGAGCCCGACCCGTGGGACGGCACCCGCGCCCGGAATCACCTTGGGCGCGTGCGTGCGGCCGACTCGGGGCTGTTCGTCGTCGACGAGGAGCTCACGCTCGGCCAGCGAGTTGAGGCCGGCGACCATCTCGGGACGGTGTATGAGCCGACAAGCTACGAGTCGCTCGATGAGGCCACCGCCGACCGCGCCGGCGTCGTCTACTCGATTGCGCGGGAGTCGACGGTGACGGCGGGCCAGACGCTTGTGGGGATCGCCGAGAAAATCGACTGATTGGACTCACGCTCAGAGAGTCGACACACCGTCCGTCTCGAATACGGACGTCTCGGTTGTCGATCAACACAGGTTTTGGTCTCCCTAAATCGTAACGGCTTTATGTTTTAGGTAAGCCTAAACAAATATGGTAGCCAACAATCCTGTCGACGAAGTTGTAACACCGAACCGACGTCGGTTTCTCGGGCTTACAGGAGCCACGCTCGTCGGTGGTGTTGCCGGATGTCTGGGCGGCGACATCGGCGGGACTGCAGAGGTCGATCCTGAACCGGTCGACTTCGACGGAAGCGAACTCACCGCAGACGGTACTTCGTGGGATGATTTGCCAGAGTTGTCGGGCGAACTCGAAGTGTATTCAGGGCGGCGTGAGGCCCAGATCGGTGGGCTGTTCGATGAACTCGAATCCCAGTATGACGATTTGACGATCAGCACTCGGTACGAAGACAACGAAACACACCTGTCGCTGATCGACGAGGAGGGCCAAAACAGCCCCGCCGACATACTGTACACACAGGATTCCGGCACACTCGGCGCACTCAAGGGGCTGGGCCGAACCGCCCCGCTCACCTCGGATGTCGGCGAGGTCGTCCGCGAAAGCTGGCGAGACCCCGAGTACAACTGGACAGGCGTTTCGGGCCGCACCCGGTGTGTCGCCTACAACACCGACAGTTGGAGCGAAGACGACCTCCCAACTGACATTTTCGGATACCCTGACGACGACCGATTCACCGACGAGATGGGCTGGCGCGTCGACTCGGGATCGTTTCTGGCATGGGTTCGGGCGATGATGGTCGAACACGACCGCGAGACAGCCAGCCAGTATCTTCAGGATATGGATGCTGCGGGCGTCACCGACTACACTGGTGGCTCGACAACGCCGGAGGCTCTGGCTGCTGGGGAGGTCTCCGTTGGCTTTGTCAACCACTACTACATCGGTCGACTACTCGCCGACCAGCCCGACGTGCCGGTCGACGTGACGTTTACTGACGGTGATATCGGCTCGCTGTTCAACGTCTCCGGGGCGGCCGTTCTCGATTCGAGCGACAACAAAACGCTGGCCCGCAACTTCATCCGCCACCTGCTGGCGCGTGAGGGCCAGGAGTTCTTCGTCGAGACGAACAGCGAGTACGCGCTGATCGAGGGCGTTGAGTACGTCGGTGATCTGCCGACGCTCGACGAGATCAACCCGCCGGAATTCGATCTCAACGAGTTGGCCGATCTCGAACCCGCCGTCGACCTGCTTCGGGAAGCCGGCCTCAGGTAACCTCACACAGCGAACCCACACCGCAGACGCCCCGACAAGTTAGGAAGCCCTAAAACCGTCGGCGGCCGACGGTCAGTATCTCACGGCCGCAGATTCATGGCAACTAACACATCCGGGACCACGGAGACGAACACTCGCCAACTCGGGCTCACCTTGCTGAGTGGCGCGGTTGCAGCCGCGATGGTGTTTCCGCTGACGTGGATCGTCTTGCGTGCGTTCAGCGTTGAGCCGACTCGCGCAGGGAGTATTCTGTTTCGGTTCCGCACGCTCGAAATCGCCGCCAACAGCATCGCGCTCATGGTCGGCGTCACCCTGTTGTCACTGTTGATTGCGGTCCCGCTCGCCTTTTTGACTGTTCGAACTGATCTGCCCTACCGGAGATTTTGGACGATCGTTGTTGCCCTCCCGCTGGCAATCCCGAGCTATCTGGGGGCGTTCGCGTTCGTCGCAATCTTTCGGCCACAGGGCCAACTCCAGTCGATTCTCGCACCGCTCGGCGTCGAGTCGCTACCCTCAATCTACGGCCTTCACGGTGCGACAGTCGTCATCGCGCTGTACACCTATCCCTATATTTATATCACCACCCGCGCTGCGCTCAAAACGTTCGACAAATCGCTGATCGACGCCGCCCGAACGCTCAACCACGGCCGCTGGTCGACGTTCAAGCAGATCACCTTGCCACAGATTCGTCCAGCGATCATTGCTGGTGGGCTGCTCGTTGCCCTCTATGCAGTCTCTGATTTCGGGACGCCTGCATTTATGCAGGCCGAAGTATTCACGCGGCAAATCTATCTCGAACACCGGAGTTTGGGCGGCGGCGACTATGCGGCGTTTCTCTCCTTGCAGTTGGTCGCATTGACCGTGTTTATTCTCGTCGTTGAATCCCGTGTGCGTGGCAACGAAACACTGTACAGCGACAACAGCGGCGGCGGTGGCGGCACCCACCGAATCGAACTCGGCGGCTGGAAGTGGCCTGCGATGGCTTTCTGTGGGCTGATCGGCTTTCTCACGCTGGTGTTGCCGGTCGGTACCTTCTTTCAGTGGCTCCTGACGAGCCAGACCGACGTGCCCTCGGGTTTCCAGTTCCAGTGGGCTCACGTTCTTAATTCCGTCTACGTCGCGCTGGCGGCCGCCATCGTCGCCGGCATCGCCGCGATTCCGGTTGCGTATCTGTCGGCGCGGTACGACTCGTCGGCCGGCGGCATCTTCGAGCGTGCGACCTACGTCGGGTATGCAGTGCCCGGCATCGTAATCGGCCTCGCGTTGGTGTTTTTCGGAGCAAACTACGGCGGCTTCTCGGTTGGCGGTCTCGAACTCAGTCTGTATCAGTCGATTCCGATTTTGGTGTTTGCCTACGTGGTTCGATTCATTCCGCAGTCGGTGGGCTCGACGCGAACCTCGATTCTGCAGGTGAATCCACGACTCACAGAAGCCTCACGAACGTTGGGCAACAGCCCACTACAGACGTTCAGACAGGTGATCTTGCCGCTGATCGCACCCGGTGTTGTTGCTGGTGCCGCACTCGTGTTTCTGACAACGATGAAAGAACTACCCGCAACGCTGCTGTTGCGACCGACTGGATTCGAGACGCTGGTAACGCGGATCTGGGCGGCCGAATCCGCCGGCCTGTACGGCTATGCGGCGATTCCTGCGCTGATTTTATTGGTTGTCTCGGGACTGTCGATGGTGATTATCCTCCGACAAGAAGGCTACGAGACGTAGCCCGTCGGACCCCTCTCGCGAGCAGTTAGGACGGCCGCTCGCCCAGTGTCACTTCAACAGTCTGTCGATTACCGTCACGAATAATCTCCACCTCAACCGTCTCGTCAGGATTGGTTTCGAGGGCAATATACCGCAGTAGATCATGATCGGTTTCGACGGAACTGTCTTCAATACCCACAATCACATCCCCACCCGCAGGGACGCGCTGGCCGTCGACCGTCTCGGCGCGCTCGGGGCCACGCAGTCGGTCGGCAGCCGGGCCGTCGCTGGTGACACTGGTGATAACCGCGCCGCTGACCGAATCAAGGTTGTTGGCGGTCGCAATCGCCGGGACAACGGTTCTTGTTTCGACACCCAGATACGGGTGGGTGTACTCGCCAGTTTCGATAAGTTGGGGGACGACGCGGTCGACCATTGCCGCTGAGACCGCAAAGCCGATGTTGTCGGCAGTAGAGGCCCGTGCAGTGTTAACCCCGAGCACCTCGCCGTTGGCCGCCAGCAGTGGGCCGCCGCTGTTGCCCGGATTGATCGCGGCGTCAGTCTGGATCACGTCGGGAACAAGCGGCCCACTC
>Ga0207421_10006302_pt1 | contig 12964 bp, 14 predicted proteins | sample SodLakKL_010_SED_4_FD_187542 | JGI IMG/M metagenome (GOLD analysis project Ga0207421, IMG submission 187542) | Alkaline sediment microbial communities from Lake Tanatar, Kulunda Steppe, Russia - 8KL_010_SED (SPAdes) (version 2) | ecosystem: Environmental > Aquatic > Non-marine Saline and...
GGGCAAAAACATTAGAGGTTGTTTCAACAATGATTGCTACTTGGAAAAAGAAAGATAAACCTTTACTTGAGACTATGAAGGGTTATATTGGTTAGAGTGTTACCAGGTACGAATTTTTTTATGAAGGGTTTTTTGAATGAGTCTAGCCTATTGTTCTTAAAAGAGAAAAATAAAATTAATTTTCAAGTTTTTTAGAGGCTTTGAAAAGCAAAACTATTTCTAGAATGAATGTAGAAATAATGGTGGCTATAGAAACAAAAATTGTAATGGAAAAAAAATTTGCCCATGGGCCAAGTTGTTGAAATATCGTAAAAAAGAACAAGATTAGTTAAGACTGTGTATTATTTTGGGGGTCGTGCAACACAGCAGTTAAACAAAAAAGTTTATAAACACAAAAAAACTGTAAAAGTAATGGTAAAAACACAATACATATTCTATGTAATAGGTATAATCTTTCTATTTGCTACTGTGGTTTATTTCTCATATGAATTCTTATTAGATTTACCAGATATAATTAAAACAATTATTCTTATCTGCCTAACTATTGCTTTCTTTTTTGCAGCAGACTTTATGGAGGGAAAAGACATATAAAATGGGATGGTCACCAATATTAGGAGTAGGAATTTTCTGGATCGGACTGATAGTAGCTATAATACTATATGCCGTAAAAAGAAAATGGAATCCAGTAATGTATCTGATTTCAGTATGTCTATACATATTTACTGCAGGATTTATAATGGATGCTTTTGATTTAGAAAGAACAGGAATATTGATTATATTGGCTTTTTCAACATTATTAATGATACTATTAGGCCTTTATATATCCGTGAAAATGAGGGAGTAATTATGAACTTAAAAATAGCTTTGGGGGTTATATTGCCTTTGGTTTTACTTGTATTTTTAACTATTTTAGGAGTTTCAAATATAGGAATTTCTTCAGAAAGCGAGATTATTGTCGACAATATTTCTTCCAGTTCTTTGATAATGCCAAGAAGAGCAACTTCTGAAGATAAAATACCTATAAAAAAAATAACAATAACCAATGATTTTTTTATGCCAAGAAAATATGAACTTCCAGATATTTTAGTATGTTTAAACGATAATGGAGAAAAAGGCCCCGTAACAATATCTACAATATATAAAGATAAGAGATTAAAATCTATAGAATATATGGATCCAAAAATAATAAGAGATAATATGGTAGATATACCAAGAAATTCTGAAAAAGAAATAAAATTGTATATAGAGCCAAAGTATATTTATAATTATGAATATGAAATAAGTCAATACTTAAAATATAATGAATTGGTCATATTAGAGAAAGAAAATATTGAATTAGATTATCCTAGCTCAATAATATGTGAATATTTAGATAGTAAAGATATAGAAAAATCGACTAGAATACCAATAGTGAAATCTGATGAAATTGAAGTTACTGCAACAAGATAAATTTTCCGCAACAATCTAATTCTATAATCCTAAAGGAAATATCAAAAAAGAGAAATTAGAAAATAGGTGCCATAACAATATAATTAATAGCCCTACTAATCCTAAAAACAAAATAATTCCTGGTAGTAAACAAACTAAAATAGATTTCACAATCGACAAATTGTGAACCTTCCTAATTCCTATGACCATCAAGACAAGAGAATATATTATTGCAAAATAACCTATTATTGGGATAGTACTTAGAGCTAAATAAGGAAGCATACTATATGTATAAACATTATATGTATCTTTATAACTTTTATCAGACTTGAATGCTTTAATTAATGCATGCATAAACCCTGAATATACAAAAGTTGCAATTATCCCAAATATAAAAAAATAGATAAAAGAATAACCCACGCCACCCATAAAAAATCCAGATACCATCCTAAGACCACTTCCTCGAGTCAGGAAAGTCATAAAAAGATTAGAAAAAACAAAACCTGTAAAAGAAAAAAAAGCTCCAACCATAATATACATTAACAAAGATTTCCATATACTTTCTTCATCTTTTATTCTTTCGAAGAAAAAAGTAGGATTTGAAATAATGTATTTAATCTTGTCCCAAAATTCTAAATTTATACCTTCTTTTTCCATAAATACTAAAACAAAATAGTATTAATAAAACTTTTGTTCCCCCTATTATATCAAACAATCCCCCAAATAAATAGAATAGTTATTTATTTTGATTGGTTAAATTTATAACCAAATCCTGTCTCTCTAATTCTCCTATAAACCTTACTCATCCCCACACTAACACCGTGCCCTTTCTTAATATCCTCACAAGTCCTTTCCACAAAATCTTCTAAGTTGAAATGATTTTTTTCTTCCTGAAGTCTATCAAGTGTTTTTTTCAATCTTGTCTTAGTAACATACTTTTTATCTAAAGTCAAATCTTTACCTTCTCTTATCTCAGAAAATTCTGGATGAAGTAATTTTGCAAACCTTTGATTTTTATAATCTTTAATAACTAATCCTTCTCTAGGGCCATTTCTATAATCGCTATCTTCATTCACACATAAAGATTTAAGATTTCCATAGCAAAATAGGCCCTTACCTAAAACATCCACAGTATTAACCTCTATCCCCATCATTTTCAAAAAATTTAATCCTTTCTCATATTCTAAAAAAGATTCTTCTTCAATATCATACATATCAAAAAAATAAAATTGCTTTTTTTTATCCTCATCATAAGATAAATTGTGCTCTGCCAACCACTCTCCAAAAAGAATAAAATTTTCATCTAAATTGTAAAATTGCTCATTTTTATTAGCCCAGCTAACGAAATCCTTAAACCACCAAATTTTATTTACAATCTCTCCCTCAAGAAAATTAGATCTGCTCCCCGAAATTATTCTCCCATCTATTTTTCTTACCTGGCAATTCCCTCCATCTAACTTTTCTAACAAATGGACAGGCTCCCTTAGTATGTCCAACCGGGATTCTAAATACGGAATTCCAGGATATTTTATAAATTTTTCATTTACCATTTTATTTACCTAGTAAAGAATAAATCTATGCCATCAAAACATTCATGTTCTTTGGTCATAGCCACCTTCCACATATCCCTAATATGATGGTCAGAAGTAGCTATTACAATATCTGAGGGGATAAATCCTTCCCAATTTAATTTTTCTTGCAAGCTTCTAGCTTCTAAAGCTCTTGCCAAAACTTCTGTATCTGCTCTAGCAATCTCTCCAGATTTTGCATCATAATCTGAACTTTCTTCTACTTCTTTAGCAATGTTATATGCATCAAATTTAAATTGATCCCCATAAATATCCCAATAATCTCTAAAAAAAGATGAGGATTCTCCATGATACGCCTTCTTAATATTATTAAAAGTTTCAGAGGATATTTCTGTTTCATAACCATTTAATCTCGTATTTTTATGTCTGATGCATTCTTCATAAACCTTAGAAGGAATTAAAATTCTTGATTTTTCTCCAGAATTTAAAAATTTTCCCCTATCCCCACCATTATAATTATCTCTTGCCTCTAAATCTATTATTGCGCTGGTATCTAAAACTAAAGCTAAAGAATCTCCTTCCAAACTTTTAAGAAGTTTTTTTCCTTTTTTCTTTCCGAATAACCTTCTAGTTTCTTTGAAAAAATTATAAACATGCTTTACCATTTTAACCTAAAAAAAGACCAATTTTTATTTATAAACCTTTCGATTTATAACTACTTAATAGTTACAATAAAAATAATAAATATTACTAAGAAATTTATCTAAAAACTTTTTCATAAAAACTAACAAAACTGTCTTTTATAGATTCTCTTCTTCCTACAACCTCTAAGGCAACCTTACCAGTTAAACCAGGACCTTCTCTTGCAACATCTGAAACTTTATCAGAAATATTTTCCCTTATATCATCTGAGTTTTCAGAGTTTTCCTTAGCACTAGGTGAAGGACCTTCAGAAATGTTTTCTGGTAAACCATCTTTGATATCATCAACTTCCTCTTCTACTCTACTTCTGGCCCTATCATTTATAGATTCTCCAACTCTCTCCCCCATTCTTTCTGACTCGTCAATAGCTCTATCTATAGCTTCTCTTGCTTCTTCAGAAACCCTCTCAGAAACCTCTCTTAAAACTTCTTCATTTTCTTTTACTCTTTCTTGGATTTTTCTCTCTACAGAATCCAATAATTCATCATCTATCCCTCTTCTTTTTGCCTCTTCTATACTTTCACTCACCCTATCCATATTCCTATTATAATCTTCAATCTCCTTACTAATATCTTCTCCTCTCTCTATCCTCTCTCTTATCTGTCCCGACCTTCTCTCTGCAATTTCCATATGTATTTCAACTGCCCTATCTGGCCTATCTTCATTTATTTTTTCTAAAGATCTTTCATTAGCACCCCTTGAATTATTCAAAGCTCTATCTATAATTTCTCTTGCTTCTTCAGGAACCCTCTCAGAAACCTCTCTTAAAACTTCTTCATGAATTAAAGTAGCTTCTACTACACTCTCTTCAACTTTTGAAATATCTTTTCCTGCCCTTCTTGCTTTTTCTGCAATAGAATTGCCTTCCTCTAAATTTTCTTCATACTCTTCTAACAATTGTTCTGCTCTCTCTTTATCTTCCTCAATAATATCTATAGCTTCTCCTAACCTTCTTTCAGCATACCCAACATACCTCTCAGCCTTCTTCTCGTTATTAAAAGTAAATGTTAACCTTAACCTTTCTAATGCCCTTCCTACCCCATATCCAAAAGACCCTGGTCTTCCTCTACCCCTCTCTAAATCTCTTCTTTCATGACCTGGGGGAAGAATTCTTTCTTCATCTTCTTTTTCCTCCTCATCCTTGTCCTCATCTTCCTTTTCAACCATCTCAAAATTAACTATTATATTATCTTTAACTTCAAAAACCCCTTCGTTATCTCCATAATTTTCCTTACTTGCCAAATAATAGTAATCTCCCTCTAATAAAATAATTTCTGCTTCTCCTTCACTATCAGTTATCAATTCGTCTCCCACCTGGCTATCTTCATCATATACCTCAATTAAAACTTCTTCTAAACTATTTGTCTCATTAAAAATTACTAAATATTCTTCTTTTTCCTCTACTAAAATATAACTTTCATAGGCATTTACCTTACCTTCTCCCTGTGTATTTTCATCAAGACCTAAATCTTTAGCCCCGTTTGCTAATATATCTAATAAAACCTCATACTCTAAAGAAGAGTCTGTTTCAAGTAATAACGCGACTACTCCCGAAACAAAAGGTGCTGACATAGATGTTCCGCTTGAACTCCTAAAATCCCCATCATTCCATGTTGATATTATACTAACACCAGGAGCAACCAAATCAGGTTTAACCCTCCCATCAGCAGTAGGGCCTCTTGAACTAAAACTAGCAACATCTTCACCATCACTAGATCCTATAGTTATTGCATCTTTAGCACATCCAGGAAGAGTTATAGTCTCTTCATCAGGACCATAATTACCTGCTGAAACTACTGTAATGACACCCTCACTAACAGCACTATCAACAGCTCTTGAAATAGCATCTGTACCATCACAATTATCTACACTAGCCCCTAAACTTAAACTTATTATGTCTGCACCATTATCAACAGCCCACTCTATTCCTTTTATAACATCTGAACCAGAACCACTACCATCTTCATTTAAAACCTTAACATTAAATAAATTAGATCCAAAAGCAACTCCCCTATACTCTTCATCTGTAGAAGCAACTATCCCTGCTACATGTGTTCCATGCCCATGTAAATCATCTTCACCCTCTCCCGTAAAATCAACACTCTTAGCCACATCTAAAAAATCATGATTTTCGTAAATGCCTGTATCTATAATTGCCACATCTACTTCTTTCCCTGTTTTATTCTGATCCCAAACTTTATCTGTATCAATCTCAGAGACACTATCATCCAAAACTAACTCTACCTCGTAATCTTTCTCTACAGACTCAACAAAACCCTTACCTACAATATTCTCAATAGCATTTGCGGGAACAGATCCAGAAACACCATCTATTATATTATATTCATACCCTATACTCATTCCCCCTCTCCTTAAATCATCAACATGATCAGGAGTTCTTCTTTCCCTAAAAGTAACTATAACATCAATTTCCTGATCTTCTAACCCATCAATAATGTGTTCTAAACCAGGAGCTATAAAGGCAGTAGTAAGTGGAGCTATAAAAATTACTACAAAAATAAAACTCAATAATATCTCTTTTTTCATATTAGTACAAATATACTGTACTTTTTAAAAGTTATGATTATTCTAAATTTCAAAATTATTATAAAAAATCACATTTTCTTTAGTCTATTTATTCTTTCCTCTAAAAGAGGATGTGTAGAAAAAAGTTCTTTTTTCTTACTTGGTTTTTCTATAAATAAAGGGGTTACTGCATCTGGAACTTTCATCTCCGAATTACCTCTTATTTTTTCTAAAGCTTTTCTTAAACCGGTTGGCGATCTAGTAAATTTAACTGCGGTAGAATCGGCAACATGCTCTCTCTTCCTAGATATTGCCAATTGGACAAGCATAACTATAATAGGTGCTAGAATAGCAAGCAATATACCTATTATTAAAAATATTGCACTTCCTTTATCCCTGCCTCTCCCACGCATGGAGCTAAACCATAAACTTCTTAAGAAAATCTGGGAGATAATTGCAATCATTCCAACAAGAATAGCCGTCAAGGTCATAAATCTTATATCGTAATTTGCTATATGACTTAATTCGTGAGACAAAACACCTTCAAGCTCTTGCTTATCTAATTTTTCCAAAGCTCCTGTAGTCACACAAATAACCGAATTGTCAGGATTTCTGCCAGTAGCAAAAGCATTTATCTGTCTATTTTCCATAACATAAAGTTTAGGCATAGGCATACCTGAAGCTAGACATAAACCCTCAACTAAATCAAAATACTGCTTATGCTTTGAATTATTTTTATTTATAGGCTTAGCTTTTACAGAAGCAAGTGCAATCTTATCTGATTTATAGTATCCTATCAATGTATAACTCAATGAAATTATAATAGCAATAATACCTATAACAAAGACATCTGCCCCTATAGCCATACCTATGGCATAAACAAGACCTATTAGTACAATCCCTACTATAATAATTAAGAGAATTGAATTTCTCTTATTCCTAGATATTTCCTTATGAAATCTTAACCTATTCTTTACCATAAACCTAATAACCAATATAGGTTTTTAAGACTTGCTTATTTATTAACTAAAATCTAAAAACAATTAATAAGTTGCCAATATTTATGTGTATGGAAATTAGTAATATATAGAAAGATTTATAAATACAGGTTACTAATATTTATGTGTATGGAAATTAGTAAGCAAGACTTAATTCGGATAAATGAAGGATTTGGGGGAACATTGAGAAATGAGGCAAGTCTTGATTTTGCTATAGATAAACAGCGAGATAAAAAAATAGGAGAATTGAAAAAGCTTGCTTATCTCTTTAGAGCTATACTTGTAGATCATCCATTTTCGGATGGGAATAAGAGAACTGCAACTTTTTTAGCATTTGAATTTGCGGATAAAAATAAAAAAGAAGTTGATACAGATATATTGAAACATCAAATTGTCTCAATTTCAAAAAAGAACCTAAACGAAATTGAAAAAATAAAACAAAGGCTGAAAACCTGTATAAAATGATAACTAAGAAAAGAATTGAGGAAATTAAAAGAAAATATAAAGATGTATTTGAAAGTCTAGAAAAATATGATAAAACACACAAATTACCTTCTGATAGAGAAAGAATAGATATTACTCTTTCAGTAAGAACAATAAATAAACTTAAGAAAGAAAAGCAGAAGAAGAGTAAACCTATTTCAAGAATTATTGAGGAAAAAGTTGAATGATAACTAAAACTCAACCTTAGGAACAGACTTTGACTCTGTAGGTATTTCTAAATATTTCTTTTTCTTAAAACCATATAAAGAACCTAACCATTTTCCAGGGATTGTTGTTATAAGGGTGTTATAAGCCATTATCCCATCATTATAATACTGCCTTGCATAAGCAACTTTGTCTTCAATAGCTGAAAGCTCTTTTTGTAAATGAAGAAAGTTTTCATTTGCCTTTAATTGAGGATTTGACTCTGCCATAGCAAATATAGATTTTAGAGCTTTTTGAATTTGATTGCCTGCCTTGGCCCTCTCTTCAAAATCTTTAGCATTCATTATCTCTTTCCTAGCATCTGTCAATTTCTTAAATATAGATTTCTCATGTTTGACATAGCCTTTAACCGACTTCATCAAATTTGGGATTAAATCTGCTCTCTTCTTAAGTTGGACATCAATTTGAGCAAGAGAATTTTCAATTTGATTTTTTAGCTTAGCAAACTTGTTATAATAAACAAATAAAATTAGCAAAACCAATACAATCAATCCCAAAATAAACCAAACTATCATACGAGAAATAATGAATAAAGCTTTATAAATTTATCCTAGTAAAATATAAAATTATAAAAAAATATTTATCATCACCTGAGCTATACCAAAATAAACTAATAAACTTGTTAAATCTCTAACAGCTGTCGCAAAAGGTCCGGTAGATATAGCAGGATCAGAATTCATCTTATTAAATATTATAGGAAGAATAATTGAAACTGCCATAGAAATCATAACAGTAGCAAAAACAGATATCCCCAATATAACTCCAAAGAAAGATTCTTTCCAACCAAGCAAAACAATTAAATAAAATATTAGCCCTAAGAAAATACCTAACAAGACATTTATCTTAAACTCTCTTCCAGAATAAAACTTATAATTTAACTTTTTATCAAGAGCCATTGAACGAATAAAAATTGTTTGAGCCTGATTTCCCACAGCATCTGCCATATAAACAACTGCAGGGATAAATACCGCAAGGATAACATAAACTTCAAGAATTGCCTCGAAAGAGCTAACAATAAGTGCTGCTAAAACACCCCCTATTAAACCAACAATAAGCCAGGGTAATCTTTTTTTAAAATGTGTTAAGGTAGATGCATGAATGATGTCCCTGACAGGATCTTTAAACTTATGAATACCTGCTGAATGCAAAACATCTTCAATGCCTTCAGAATGAAAAATATTGAAAATAGTGTGTGAGGGGATCACTCCTAAAATAAAATTATTTTCATCAACAACAGGCACAGACTTTAACTTATACTCCAATGCAATAAGTGCAACTTTTTCCTGATCTGCATTAGGTTTTACTGAAACAAATTTCTTCTTCATTACCTTGTCAACTTTTCTACTCTTTGGGTTTCTAAAAAGTTCTTTCAAGGAAACAACCCCTACAAGTTTCTTTTTATTGTTAACAGCATAAATATAATTAACAGCTTCAAATTTACTTTTTAAAAGCATTTTTTCTGCATCGCCTACTGTCTTATTGATATTAACAATAGGGATGTTCTTTTCCATTAGCCTACCTGCCGACTGATTCTCAAACACCTCTTTGTTTTGGCTCATGAGAAGGCTAATTTAAAAAGCTTTATAAGTTTAAGGTTACTTTAGAGACTATGGCAAGAAAAACAAGAGCTCAGAAAATAAATTTTTATATCACATTATTTGTAAGAATTAGTCTTATTATTGCCATCCCTATAGCTTTCTGGGAACAAAACTGGATTTTTATTTTTCTAAGTTTTTTGACTTTTGTATTGACATTTTTACCAACTATAATAGAGAGAACATATAAAGTTAAAATCCCTTCCGAAATTAACTTAATAATAGTCTTATTTATTTATGCAGGTATTTTCTTGGGAGGAGTTAGAGAATTCTACCATATATTTTGGTGGTGGGACTCACTATTACATTTATTAGCAGGAATAGGTTTAGGTTTCGCAGGTTTCTTAGTACTATATATATTGGATAAATCTGGAAAGATTAAAGCCAGCCCTTTAACAATCGCCCTATTTGCATTTTGTTTCGCACTTGCAATGGGAACCGTATGGGAAATATTTGAATTTAGTGTAGATCAAATTTTAGGATATGATATGCAGAGAGCTAGATGGACAATAGATGAAATTAAAGAATTTGGAAGTTCAAGAATAGCGATAATGGATACCATGGTCGACCTCATATTAGATGCAGTGGGTGCATTAATTGCCTCGATAGCAGGGTATTTCTATCTAAAAACAGGTAAAACTTTCATATTTGACAAATTTATAGAAAAATTTGAAAGAGAAAATGAAAAGCTTTTTAACAAGCAAGAAAGATAATTCTAAAATATCATTAAAAAGGAAATATTTAATTGACTTTTTGTCACTATAAAATAAAATATACAAACCAAAAACTTAATAAGGGCAAGAGTATTTTATATTTATATAGATATAATAGAAGATGGAAAATGAAAAAGGTCCTGGAGATAGAAAGTTTTACCCTATAGTTCTAGGGATAATTTTTGATTCAGAAGAGAAAAAAATACTAATTGGTAGAAGAGAGAATGACCCATTCGTTCCAGAGTTAAAATGGTCTCCACCAGGAGGAACTATTACTCCCGGAAAAGATTTAGAAACGTCTTTAAAAATAAAGATTGAAGAGCAGACAGGTTTAGAAATTGAAAACTTGGGTAATGTTTTCACAATGATTCCAAAAGAAAAAGAAGACTTCATTCTCCTCCTTTATCTATGTGAGGTAACAGGCGGTAAGGAAAAACTAGGTGGAAATTTGAAAGAGTTAAAATGGGTAAAACCCGAAAAACTTGACGACTACTTTTCTATTGCTTATCATCCTTACTTAAAGGAATATATTCTAAATTTGAAATAAATTCTTTACTTGTTATTTTTAATTCTAACTGAAAAAAACATTTCAAAATATTTATAAACAAGATTGTATCATCTAACTTATGAAAGAAAAAGAGTTGGATGGGTTAAAAAAAGGTCTTACAGAAAAAGAGGCAAAAAAACAGTATGAAAAATACGGGGAAAATGAAATTGAAGATACTTCAAAAAAATCTCCTATAAAAATACTGCTTAGACAAATTAAAAGTAATTTCATAATATACTTACTATTTGTTGCTATGATTCTTTCTTTCATAGTTGACAAAACACTAACAGGCTATGTTATTCTAGGAGTAATTTTAATAGTAATAATAACCGGATTTATTCAAGAATATAGGGCAGAAAAAGCTATAGAGGCATTAAAAGGGATGATTGCACCTATTTCTACGGTTATTAGAAATGGGAAAGAGAAAGAGATACATTCAAAAGAAATTGTTCCGGGAGATGTTTTAGTTTTGAGAAATGGTGAAAAAATTCCTGCCGACTGTATTGTACTAGAAGAAAAAAATCTGCTGTTAGATGAAGCAGTTTTAACTGGAGAATCAAAAGAAGTTAAGAAAAAACCTGTAAAAAATACTAAAAACTATGAGGATGAAAATCAGGTTTTTATGGGAAGTTTTGTGGTAGGTGGAAAATGTATTGCCAAGGTAGTGCATACTGGGATGAACACTAAATTCGGCGGAATAGCGGGAATGATTTCTACCAGTGAGAAAGAATTGCCTTTACAGAAGAAGATAAACTATATAGTGAGATATATGGCAATATTAGGGTCAATATTTGCAATTCTTACAGGTACAATAATGTTAATCAGAGAACCGGGATTTGATAAAAAATTAATTGTCGAATCATTAATGATTATTATAGCTGTTGCAGTATCTTCATTCCCAGAAGGTTTTCCTGTGGTCCTAATAACATCTCTGGCCTCTGGATCTTATAGAATGGCAAAAAGAAATGCCATAGTTAATAGGATGTCAATTATAGAAACTCTCGGAGAGACAACAACTATATGCTCAGATAAAACAGGAACTATAACTAAAGGGGAAATGACAGTAAGAAGAATATTTACAGACCATAAAGAATTCAGTGTTACAGGTAGAGGCTATGAAGGAAAAGGTGAATTTTTTAGAGACAAAGACAAAGTAAATTTGGAAAATAATAAGACTCTCTCGCTACTATTAAAAACAAGTATTTTATGTAACGACGCAAAAATTGAAAAAAAGAAAAAAGATGATACTTATGATATAAGAGGTATGCCTACAGAAGCAGCACTATCTATCCTAGGAATAAAAGCAAATATGCCAAAAGAAGATATTGACTTTGAGAGAGAAGATGAAATTCCTTTTACATCTGAAAGAAAATTGATGTCAGTTTTGGTAAAAGAGAATAATGAAGAAAAGATTTACACTAAAGGATCTTTAGAAATTTTGCTAGATAAATGTAAATATATCCAGAGAGAGAAAGGTGTTTTTAAATTGCATAAAAAAGATAAGGAAAAAATATTGAAAGAAAATAAAAAATTTATGGAGGAATCATTGAGAACATTGGGACTTGCTTATAAAAAAGCAGATTCAAAAAACTTGGAGGGATTTGAAAAAAACCTGGTTTTCTTGGGATTTGTAGGAATTGAAGATCCTCCTAGAAAAGAAATAGGGAAGGCTCTAAAAGTTTGTAAAAAAGCTGGAATAAATGTGAAGATGATTACAGGAGATAATAAAGAGACAGCTTCTAGTATTGCAAATGAGATAGGGTTAGATAAAGGAGAAATTTTAGAAGGAAGAGATCTAGAAAAAATGACAGATGAAGAATTGAAAAAAATAGTCGATAACATAACCATATTCGCAAGAGTTAAACCCGAACATAAATTAAAAATAGTAAAGGCTTTGAAAAAAAGGGGGGAAATAGTTACTATGACTGGTGACGGAGTCAATGATGCTCCTGCCTTAAAAGAAGCCCATATAGGTGTAGCAATGGGGAAAAATGGAACTGATGTCTCACGTTCAGTTTCTGACCTGACCTTAAAAGATGACAATTTCGCTACAATAGTTCACGCCATAAAAGAAGGAAGAACAATATTTACAAATATACAAAAATTCTCAAATTATCAAATATCAGTTAATTTTTCACAAGTTGCTCTTATCTTTTTAGCCATACTAATTGGACTACCATTACCTCTAGTTGCCATACAAATATTATTCATCAACTTA
>Ga0207421_10006307_pt1 | contig 12955 bp, 22 predicted proteins | sample SodLakKL_010_SED_4_FD_187542 | JGI IMG/M metagenome (GOLD analysis project Ga0207421, IMG submission 187542) | Alkaline sediment microbial communities from Lake Tanatar, Kulunda Steppe, Russia - 8KL_010_SED (SPAdes) (version 2) | ecosystem: Environmental > Aquatic > Non-marine Saline and...
AAAAGGTGATAAAAAAATGGGAACTGATGGGAATGTGGCGAAGAAGGGTTTAAAACTGAGTTAAATAAAGAATGTTGTCTTGAGTTTTTAGGTGATGGAAAATGAAATTATTGAAAAATTTAATTTCAAAAATAAAAATTGCATAGTTGCACGTATGCGAACAGATATAAATAAAATGATATAAAAACAGATTTTTAAAAAGATTAAACAAAAATTTATATAAATGTATAAAATAATTGATAAATATGAACAAATTAACAATCAAAAATGAAGATGATAAAAAGAAAAGTTTGATAAAATTGGATGATATAGATATGGATATTATACAAGCAAATGGAAAAGTTGCTGTATATATCGATATTGAAGAAGATATTTTGGAAGAAATACATGATATAATCAATAAAAAAGGTGTGTTAATATCGGGTAAAATAAATATGATACACCCGAACGATTGTGTTGTAATGATAGGTGAAAAAAATGACTAAAAAAACAATAAAACGTGCAGTAAATAATATGTTATCACAAGAAGCACTAGATATGATAACAGAAATGGATGTACCTAAAGAATATGTATTGAAATTGTATCACGAATTTGGTCGTGATAAAGAAAAATTGGAAAAATCGATAAAAGAATATTATAGTAGTAAACATTTCACAACAATAGACGAACAAATAGAAAGTCTGAAAAAACAAATACAAGGATTAAAACAAGTTAAAAAGGGTTTGTTAAAAGAGAGGGTTAAAAATGGTTAATAAAATGAAATTGGATAGGTTAAAATTGTTGAAAGATTATATCGAACGAAATGTAGTAAGTAATAGAGAGATATGTGTCCATATATTAAAAGAAGATACACGTGATGATACAGGCGAACAGGAACAAAAAGATAAGAAAAGTAAAAAAGGTAAGACGGTTGATAAAAAGGAAGAAAAGGCACAGGAAAAAGGAGATAAAACAATAAAAGATTTAGATAAACTAGGTGAAATATTGGTGACATTAACGGAACAAAGGCAAAAAAGTAAAGAGATGCAAATAGAAAGAGATATGAAGGTTTTGGAATTGTTTGAAAAAATTATTGACAACATATATTAGATATGTTGAACGCAAGAGGCGGCTGGAATGCCAAAAAAGAAGTTTGATGTGCAATGTGTTAATTGTGGTCGGATGGCTACAGAGAATGAAGCAAAATGTTACGATTACGGATATGATGAAGCAGGAGATATTGTCCATCATAACTGTGAACATAAATGGGTCGATAAAGACAAGGTAAAAATTGTCGTTGTCGATGAGAAAAAATGATACTAATCGGTCAGAAACTCACAATCGGTGCTGGGTATCACCAAAAAATGCCTTAATTTTTTTTAACTTTAAAGTGATAAATAATGTATGGAACAAAAAAAGTAATATATCACCAACCAGAAGAACCACCATATTTAATTTTTAATAAAAAAGAAAAGGGTGAACCTCAAGCAGATGGTAGTATTAAAGTTAGTGATAAATTAGATAGGTTTAGACTAATGGAAGTATTGAACAGACCTAATATTTTTGTATCAAAAGAAAACAAACAATGGTGGATACAACAAGCACAAAAAAACGGTGAGTGGTAACAGATGTGTAAAGATAATAAATATGTTTTGAAAAAAATTAATTTATTGTTTAAATTTAATTTATTAATTTCTATAATAATTTTAGGTGCATTATTTAATGTATTCGTAGTAGCAACTAATGATGGAAGAATGCCTGTCTATAGTTTATCTCAAGATACTGATACACATTTTGGATTTCAAGAGAGAGAAGAAATAAATAATTGGTTTTTAAGTGATATTTTTCGTTTACCTATAAAAAATCCCTCTATATTTTTTTCTATAGGTGATGTTATTATGATATTAAGTTATTTTGTTTTAATTTATACTGTTTATCAATTATACGATATATCTAAAAATAGAAAAAACTTCTAAAAATAAAATAAAAAAAGGAGTGGGTGTTTAGACTACACTTTGTAGTTTAGGATTTTGACGCATCCATTTGACAGCCATTTCTCTGATTTCTTCTTTAGTGCTTGTTTCAATAGGTCTATCTTTTTTAGTCCTTACATTTCTTAAATGCCTTCTTCTTAATGGTTTGCCATGTTTACCGTCTGGTTTATATAATCGTAGACTATATTTATTACTACCTGTATCATCTCTGTCTGTGAATACAGCTCTCAACTCTTTACCTTTTTCATCATGCTTCCATGCTAGATTTGTATGTCTTCTACCTGATGCACCTTCTCTTAATCTACTCCAATTAGTTATTTTGCTCATATACTACACCCCCTTTTATTTTTTTTTAGTTGAATATAATTTTTAAACAAACTTTTCTAAATCCACATGTCTTTTACCTGCTATAATACATTATTTATTAAAAGTGGTATATAATGTTTTGTTGTACAAACTAATCATTAATAATTTCATCTAATCTTTTTTGTCGATATTTTTTATGTTCTTCTATAATATTATGTATATGTTGTTGGTTTCTTCTTAATCTTTCTATATGATATTCTAATCTATCACGTAATTTTTTGAACATCTCATCGGTATGTCCATATTTTTCTTTAAGATATTCTCTATCGGCACGAACATCTTTTATTATCCGTTCAACATTATCTTTATAATCATCTTCTAAATCTTCCCAATGGTCATAACGTATCATAGTACCAGATGGTAATAGATACCAATCTAGTAATACTGAATCGATAACAATATCTTTATAATCTTTGATAAATTCACGAAATGACAAATTTTACACCTATATTATATCTTGTAATTTCATATCGGCACGTTCAAACTTTGTTAAAACTTTTTCATATACTTTATTATTTTGTGTTTTGTATAGTGCCTTTGGTATTAATAATTTGTTACCTTCTCTATCAAAAGTTGCCCGATATTGTAATTTTTTGGCTTCATCTAAAGCTTTATCTTTATCTTCAAACCTACCTTTAAGTCGCCAATCACCTTTAAACTTTTGCACTTCTACGAATTTTGAGATATACATCACCGTTTCACAATATTTCTTTTTCTAATCTTTCGATTTTTCTAGCTTGTGCTTCACCAAAATTTTTGAACCAATCTAAATTTTTGACTATCGGTTTTAGTTCTTCTCTTTCTCTATATTTACCATAACGATAAATCCTTCTGATACCACTCAACATTTCATCGATGGCATCTACCATAGTTTCTTCACGTTTAACAATAGGCATAATTCATAACACCTCCTTTTATATAACCTCATCTAATTTTTTCTTTAATTTTTTATGTTCGTCAAGGAAATCTATTAGTAAAGATTCCAATCTTGTAGCAGTTCTACTAGCCATTTTAATATGATTTTCTGTTAGACCTTGTGTTTTTTTAGCTTCTCTTAATTCTTTTTGTAATGCAGAGATATTTGCTCTGCTTCTATCTTCCAAATCACCATAATCCATAAACCTAATCACCTCTAATACATTATTTATTAAAAGTGGTATATAATGTTTTGTTGTACAAAATGTTTTAGAAAAAAGATAATTTATAGGATTATCCTAATAATCAAGTTTACTTTGTTTTCTAGCGTTTAAATCATTAGATATTGACTCCAGAAACGATACTTTTTCTTTAACAGGTATATCATCCCAATCCCTACCCAATTTTAATTCAACAAATTCAACAACTTCATCACTAAATAATTCTTTAGGTAATTCTTTACCTTCAAATTTATCATCTTCATTTAATGGTGAATCAAACATATCTATCTATTATATTTTTTTTACTATTTTTATATGTTGTGTATAAATTGTCTATTTCTTTTTTAGTATCTTTATCTTTAACAGCATTTTTTAATCGTTGTATATTATTTTTTATAGAAGTTTCTGTATTATAGATATTGTGAGTAGATTTAATACCTTCAACATGTGCCATAGCTCTATAACTATCTTGATTATTTTTTTCTAGTATCTCGATTAGTCCTTCTTGTAAATCTTCTATAGACATAGGGTTACTAGTAAAGAAATCTTTAAGTTTACCCATAATTTATCAATCCTTGTAACAATACTAGACTATTACTGTTAATATATATTGTAATGCTATGGCTAAAATTACTAAAATAATACCCATCGTTATCATATTCTTAAACGTAGGTTTTTTAGTAAATCTGAATATGTATATAGCCCCACCTGCTAAAAATATTATTGGTATTAATGCCAATATTGAAGCAGATGCAGTAGGAAGCATACCTGTTATTGTTTGTCTAGTATCTACACTATATGTTACATTTTCTGTATTGGTTTCGTCTACAGTATAACATTCTACTTCAAGTTGATGTGTATCGGGTTCTTCTTTTTCTAAAACTGTTTCATAACTTTGATTAATATCATCTTCGGTAGTTCTTACTATCTCTGTTAAAACATTACCATTATCTGTAATAGTACAATTGTATTCAAAATCTTCGTGACCATACATTTCTACTAAAACATCTACATCCATCGGGAAATATCTTGTACGGTAAGTGACATTTTCTGGTTCTATTATATTGATTTCTGGTGCTGTTTCACCTTCTATTTCAAATCCTGCAAATTCGTTATCTAATACTTCGTGTGGTTCTTTTTCTTCATCTTCATGTAAAAACACTCGCCAATAATATTCACCAGCTTCTAAATCTTCCCAATTATAAGAAACATAATCAGGTTCACCTACTAATGTTTGTTCGTCTAATGTATCATACTCGTCAATATCTATAAATTCAGCTAAATAATAATTAATTTCTTCGTAATTATGTATCTCTAAAAATGTTTCTATCAATACTTCGGTAGTATATACTTCAAATATTGTATTGTCTTCGGGAGAAATATCATCAATAAATGCCCATTTTTGTTCTTCTTTTTGTATTTGTTCATCTATACTTTGTAGTGTAGGGAATCCATCAAAATTTGTTGTTACAGTCCATATTTCTTCATAATCAAAATCCATATAAGTTTCAGCTTCTGTGCCTATCATATTTTTGTGTGGTAATGCAACACCCGATTCAACACCTTCAATTGTTGAATGTTCGATTAGTGTATTATTTTGATTATAAAATGTGTTTACAAAATCTACTTGTTCATCATCTACAAATATATAACCAACAAAACTAGGTTCTGATTCACCTAACTTTCTAATTTTACCTGCACTATAAAAGTTTTCTACATATAAATTTGTAGCATATTCGTCTATTGCTAATGTGAATGCTGTTGCTTCTTGTTCACCAACAACTTCACTTAAAGAATAACTATTTTTAATGATATTATCAGCATCTAAAACAACACCTACAAAACCACTAGGAAGAAGACCATCAATATTACCACTAGAAAATGTTTCATAAACAGTATTATTATATAACATTTCACCTATCAAACCACCAACTCTATCTTCACCACCAATATCACGTATACTGTATGAACTTTCTATCAAACTGTTATCAGTTGCACCGACTAATCCACCGACAGAATTTATACCTGTTATACTACCTTCCGTATAAGAATTATTAATAACACTATTCATAACATTGCCGACCAACCCACCAACTATATCTTCACCGTTTACATTATTTATCGAATAAGAATCGTATATCATAACGTTTTCAGATATTCCAACTAATCCACCAATATTATCCTGACCACCAACATCCCCTTTAACATAAGAATTTATTATATCACCGTTTTCAAATACTCCAACTAATCCACCGACATTACTTCCACCCTCAACATAACCAACAGAATATGAATCTATAATATTACCACTGATAACTTCACCAACTAAACCACCTGTTCTAACATGATTACCATAAACTTCAGATGTTGAATATGAATTTTCTATTTCAGAATCATAAACCATAGCTCCTGTAATACCACCAACATTATCCCATCCTTCCACTATTGAGTTTGAAGAAACATTATATAAATATACTTCTCTTTGACCAGCTTCATAACCTATTTTACCTGCGACACCACCAATATCTGAAAGATTTGTTTCTATTATACTTTCAGCATGTGAATGTTCCATAGTACCACCAAGAAAATCACCTACTATACCACCTGCTTGTAATACATTATTTGTTGTTGTTTCGTTTGTTTTTGATTGTATATGTATTTCTGAATGTATATTATATAACTCACCTTTTTCTATTTTACCTGCGACACCACCAATTTCCGCATCATAAGCATATAACTCACCTGTAACTGTTATATTTTCAAAATTATCTTCAAAGGATTGACCGACTAATCCACCTGTTGCAATAGAACCTGATACATTTACATTTAAATTCAAATTACTAAAATTAGCATTATTACCATTAGCTATAAATCCTACTTCGTCTTCTTCATTTCTATTTATATATAAATCATATATACCATAATCTTTACCGTCTAAATTTCCTTGAAATACTTCTATCGGTAACCAACCTTCTTCGGTATCAACTAATTCATCATAACCTGCAGAAGTTTCATCTATATCATTACCCAATATATAATAAGCAAATTGGTCTTCACGAATATAATCAAGATGATGCCAATTTTCTAAAATATATGGTTCGGCTTCTGTGCCTTCACCATCTGGTATTTCTTGAGCATATACATTATCTATTAGTGGTATTAATGTTAAAGAAAAAGACACTATAAACAACATCACAAATATTTTTTTATTCATATGATTAACTCACCTGATTATAATTTATTTCAACTGTTATATAAAGTTTTGTTGCACAAAAAAATTATACTATATTATTATATCTTCCTTTTTGAAAAATTTAAAATAGATTATACTCAAAACTAAAATTAGTATAATTATAAACGATTTAAAATAAAAAGAGTTTAATACAGATGTTAAAACTAAACCGTTACATTCTCTGGGTTGGTCACTATCTTTGACTTCTACATTAACTTCTCTTTCATAAACTTTATCTATCTCATAAACAGATTCGTTACTATCAGTTTCTAAACTACTACCAGCTATTTCTATATACATAGTATAGTTATTAGGATTAGTAGGCACTTCTATATCAAAATTTATCCAACCACTTTCGGTTATATCACCTGTTTTATATTGATTATCAAAAATAAATCTATATTTAATAACTTGACCTGCATCTATACCAGAAACATAAAACTCATAATTGTAATCACATTCGCTAATATCTGTTTCGATAGAACCAGAATAATGAAACCCGAATCCTAAACCAAACGGTATCATTAACAGAGAAGTTATTAAAAAAGAAGATAATAAGAAATTGATTTTATTCTTCATCCTGTTTTTCACCGAATAATTCTTTCATATTTTTTCGTTCTTTATTTTTTTGTAACTTTTTATTAAGTTTGATAATAAATTCGTTTAAATCTAGTTCACCACAAAGTGCCGATATTCTAAATATATTTAATATATGCCTAACAACTTCTGATTTACTTCTTTGATTAGCTTGTGATTTACCTACTGTTCTTAAATCATTAATAAAATTGTATAAATCTTCAGAACATCTAAACCTAATACTATATTCTTTATTTTTTGGCATATATCGATACCTCAAACTCTATCTTAAGATTAGATGTAAAAATTGTACCATCAAAAACATTACCATAAATATATAGATTAAAGGTGCAACCGTTAGTTCAAATAAATTAAATTCGTGCATACCCAAAGTTAACATTATTACTACAAATAAAATAAATGTTGCTAAAACTATATCTTTTGATTTATCTCTCAATTTATCACCTTGTAACCTTATTAAAGAACCGTTAAAATACCAAATAATACTATGATAACTATAATAAAGAAAGCTAATTCTCTGGTAAACCCACTTGTATCACATTTTGCTATTCCTTTGACCTCTCCTTCAATACAACCGTATTCGCATTTAATAGTTTTGTTTATTTCTACTTCTTCTGTTATACCATTTATAGTTATCGTGCTTTTTTCAACTTCCATTAATGTTTCGTTATCTACACAATAACTTTGTATACTCGAAGCATGAACATTATATGGTATAAATAATACAAAAAATAATGTCATTAATACTATCATTTTTTTATTCATTATTATATCACCCTCAACAGTATGAAACCTAACATTATAACTATTATGATAAATAATATATAAATAAATCTAAAAGTTTGTTCTATTTCTTTATCGTATATAGACAAATCGTGTGTTAAAATACCTTTAGCATCTCTTTTTCTATATTCGTCAAGTACTTCAGATGCTATCTGTTCAATATTTGTAGTATGTAACGGTTCTTTAATATGTGCTTCAGCTGACCCTCTTAAATATATGATAGGTTCTTCGACAAAAGATACACCTTTTAATGACATATAATTAGTAAATATATTTAATGCCAGCCCTTCTATAGTCTTTATACCTATCCTAATATTATTATTTTCGTCTATATATTCTTCTTCTAAATATATTCTATTAGATACTAAATAATCTTTACTACTTTCTGTAGCAACGTTAGGTAGTTCTTCCCATTTTTGTTCCTCGAAATTCCATAAACTAAATACTGCACAACAATCTTCAAGATGTCCTATCCAATTAAAATATACATAATCCAATTCCATATATCTATCCGCATTAAATTCATAATATATACAATTGTGTTGTTGACAACCATGCCCTAGTTCGTGTGAATAACCATCACTATCTAAAAGGTGAAAATAATCAACTAATGTGTCCCATACAAGGTCACGTGCAGAGCCAGATAATACATCGGTTAAATCTATAGACATATTATAGTCATCGAACCCGTCAAGGTTCATTCGATAAAATGTTCCGTCTTCATCTATTACCCATGCACATAATTCTTGACATTCTTCCGTTTCTACATCACCTACATCGGTAGGGTTATCACTATAACCAGAAACATCCCATGTTTGTAATAGATTAAAATCGTCATCGTATTTCCTTACGACCTCTAGTTCCCTATCAACCGTATAGAAATGTCCATACATATATTCCAAATCACGCATCACACTTACATCGTGTTTATTAGCCAAATCATAGGTCACACCTGTCGTTTCATAATTTTCATCATATTGCCATACTAAACCTGCACGAGATAATATATATAAGTAATCACCAACATATTCGTGACTACGTGATTGTGACGAAGGAAAATCTATATCTATCTCCTCTATCAATTCATAATCGCTATCATATCTATACATTCTATCTCTTGTCATTATAGTATATTCGTTTTCTTCGGGTTTATATTCTTGTGAATGTGCGTTACTGATAACAGACCACGAATTACCCGTATATTGTCCTAACCCATAAGTAGTAATTTGATGATATACACCATCTGTTTTATGTGTCGAAGTATGATTACCTAAATCATTTACACCTGTTATCACACCAAATTCTTCTGTATGTTCATGTTTAGTTTCTACTTCGTATTCACATTCTGCACGTGCCATATATACACCTGTATCCATTTGTTCATCTATCGGAAAATCATAATTATATATACCTTCTTCAACTTCCATCATCATACCTTCTTCGATAAAATAACTAGTATCGGGATTATACATAGTCAAACGACATATAGCGTTATCTATGGGGGTTTCATCTCTTAACAATTGTAACCATATTTTACCTGTATCTTGTGTAATATAATATTCAGTACCATACATATCTATATCGTGTTTTATATCAATAGAACAATCCCAACCACCACCATCTTCTTTCCTTTCACATAATATATCTCTTATACCTTGTGCGTTAGTTTGTTGTGCATTAACTGTAGTGATAAAAGATACTGTAAAAAGTAATGATACAATAAACATCAAAAATATTTTTTTATTCATAATACTACCTTCTCCATAGTTTTCCATTCACCTATCCTAAAATTTAAATCACAATCTCTTTCGGTTCTACTTGAAGGATATTTATAATTAAACAACGGTCTACCACGTATAATAGCTGAACAATCTATCGTTTTATCTTCTTCTATTTCAAAAGTTATAGTTTTTTGTAAATTGTTGTTATCTATTTTATATAAATCTCCATCAATATTATAAACAATATAATCCAAACCTTTAATTTCTTCTTCCAAACCGATAACAACATTAACTTTATTTGTATCAGGGTCTACAATATGTTCATCTTTTTCAATAAAATTATTTGAAATACTATAAGCATACGAACCTAACTCTATCAATATTGTAAAAAATATGATAGTAAATACTGTAAATAAAACTGTATCCTTATCGATAAAATTTAATTTACTCATAAAACCACTTCATCTTGTTTTTTATTACTTTTATAGACTAATATCCTTAAAATTATTAATATTAATACAAACATACCCATTACTATAATAGCTATCCATACTACTAATCCTCTATCTATATTAAAATTATTATTTTCTGTATCTTCTATATCATCTTCTTCTACAAATGCCGAAGGTGTATTATTAATACTACCTCTTACAATTTCTCTATCATCGGGATATACTACACTTGGTCTTTCTTCAACTATATAATCCGTATCACTTATATCTATTTCACCTTCTATTTTATAATCAAATACGGGTTCTTCTTCTATTTCATCAGGATGTCTTAACATATCTGGTACTGTATACATACCAATGATTAAGAATACCAATAAAATAACACTCATCACGATTATTTTTTTCATAATTTATCAACTAATAAAAGGTATCAATTTTAATATGACCAATACTAAAATAACTATAAACGGTGTAAGTAAGATTGTAGATAATATCGCATAAGATGTTGAAACTTCCATCAATCTAAATATTATAGAAAAATTTTGGAAAAAACATCTTATCGCAGTACCGAAACTAGTAGGTTGGCAAACCATATCTTCAGGATTTTCTACAACACCTTCAAATATTGTAGGTGCACCCATAGCTGTTATTTGTGCTATTATAGTAAACAATAATACATAACCAAAAATTATTCTCGTATCCATTATTTATCAACCCCTATTCTTGTATATATGATATAAGATAATATGACTATCGAAATTAAACCCATCCACGATGGTAACCAATCTATACGTGTAAAAACAAATATTAAAAACAACATAGATAAAATACCGAATAAGTATTTTTTTGTTAAATAAGCTACTAATACACTAAATACTAAAGTAAATACTACTAATGTTATGTATAAAGTAGGACTAGATACAAAATAAACAACTTTTGGTAAATTATTGAAAAAATCACTTATAGCATCGATACCTCTTTCAATAGGTGTTCTTTCTACAAATTTATTTACTACATAAGTATTCGTATCATAACTTCCTATATATAAATAATTATCATCAGCAACTATATCTGTTATTAAATCATCTGCATAATCTATAGTTTCTTCTAAACTCCAATCTGTCTTATCCACTACATAAGTATTATCATCAATACTTCCCATATATAAATAATCATTATCTACATGAACAGCACGTATTGTATCAGTACCATATTCAACGATTTCTTCTAAACTCCAATCGGTTTTATCTATTATATAAGTATTACTATCTTCTGTTCCTACATACAAATAATTATCAACTATATCTATATCTCGAACATTAAACACATCTATTGTTTCTATTATTGACCAATCGGTTTTATCTATTATAAACAATCCCCCACCGATACCGTCTGTGATAGTTGCACCAGCATATAGGTAATTATCATCTACTCTAACACTTCTAACACGTTCGTCAGGTTCAAGGTTAAGGTCGAGTGTTTCTATTATTGACCAATCGGTTTTATCTATTATTTCAACACCATTAACTAATAAAGAAGTATACAAATAATCATTATCCGAATCGATAGAATCACTACGCCCACTTATATTTATTGTTTCTATTATTGACCAATCACTTTTATCTATTATATGGATATATGTATCGGTTGTTCCCAAATAGACATAATTATCATCCGTATGTAAAGCATGAATTGGTGAAGTATCGATTATTGATATATTAATACTTTCTTCTAAACTCCAATCTGTCTTATCCACTACGTAAAAATTAGGATGCCAATCACCCATATATAGATAGTTATCATCTTCGGCTAAAGACAATATTAAATTATCACCAGCATAATCTATAATTTCTTCCAAACTCCAAGCATCAGTACCTTCTGCTATCATAGACTGTGAAATAAAAGATAAACTAAACACAATCGTTACTACAAATATTAAACCTATTTGTTTATTAACCATTAGACCTACCACCGAACATATTAAATATCCAATGTATTATTATTAAAGATGTTCCCAATATTAATATTACAGTAACTTCTTCAGGCATCCAACCAACTAATTGGAAGAATAATGAAAATATAAACATCGCACCCATACTGATTTTGAAATCTGATATATAAGCTACTACTGCACCTAAAACTAATAATAACATCAAACTGATAAATGTTTTAGCAGGTGCATCTAATCTATCATCAAAACTTGTAAATAATGATAAGAAAGCACTATCATAAGCTGTTAAAAAATCTAACCAACCTTCAGAAATATCGGGTTCTTCTATATAAAAATATCCTTCTTCAACCATATCACCTAAAAATACAAAAACATAATCTTCCCAATCATCTAATTCAAATCTAAGTTCGTATTTACCTGTATCAAAATTAGTGGTATCCCAAAAGAAATCTTCAAACTCTATCGTATCTACTGTTACTGTTCTAGTTTCTATAATTGTATCGTTAATATAAAAATCTATATCTATATCCATTTCTGGTTCGTTTGGATTATATAAACCTACTAATATTTCTAATATTTCTCCTTCGTCTAATAATTTTGTTGATAAGTTTGCTATAGATACTTGTGCAGGTTGAAAATCAAATTCTTCAACTTCTAACGTCATACCATGTGAATCATTTTCACTAAATACTCCTACAGTATGAGTTCCTGCATCATTAACTTCTGTGTCCCATGTAAGATTA
>Ga0207421_10006308_pt1 | contig 12954 bp, 11 predicted proteins | sample SodLakKL_010_SED_4_FD_187542 | JGI IMG/M metagenome (GOLD analysis project Ga0207421, IMG submission 187542) | Alkaline sediment microbial communities from Lake Tanatar, Kulunda Steppe, Russia - 8KL_010_SED (SPAdes) (version 2) | ecosystem: Environmental > Aquatic > Non-marine Saline and...
GCCGTCGACGACTACGGCGCCTCCGGCCCCGGCGGCGCCCTGCTCACCGACCGCGGCTTCACCACCGACCACCTCACCCACAAAGCCCACAGCATCCTCGCCGCGCTCCGCGCGTGAGCCTGGGCAGGTCGCCAGGAGGATCGCCCCGCGACGACGGTGGCACGGCCCGGGGCGGGACTGCCCCGGACGGCCGCCGCCACGGCAGGAAGGCACGATGATGACGAATCCACGGCTCGCAGCCCTCAGCGACGCAGGCGTCGCGGTCTGGGCGGACTCCATCGCCCGGCGGTGGCTCGAGGAGGGGGAGCTGCACCGGCTGCGCGACGAGCGCGCCGTCGTCGGTGTGACCTCCAACCCCACGATCTTCGAGCAGGCGATGCGTGACGGCGACGCCTACGCCGCCGCGCTCGCCGACCTCGCCCGCGAGGGCCTCGACGCCCGCACGATCTTCGAGCGCCTCGCCCTCGAGGACATCCGCACCGCCACCGGGGTCCTCGCCGGCGTCTACGACGCGAGCGGGCGTCGCGACGGCTACGTCTCCTACGAGGTCGCGCCCGACCTCGCGCGCGACACCGACGCGACGATCGCCGAGGCCAGCCGTCTCTTCGCCGCCGTCGACCGTCCCAACGTGATGATCAAGATCCCCGCGACCGTCGAGGGGTTGCCGGCGATCCGCGCGGCGATCGCGGCTGGGGTCAACGTCAACGTCACGCTCATCTTCTCGATCGAGCGCTACCGCGCGGTCACCGAGGCCTACCTCGCCGGGCTCGAGGACCGCCTCGCCGCCGGTGGCGACGTCGCCTCGATCGCGAGCGTCGCGTCGTTCTTCGTCAGCCGGGTCGACACCCTGCTCGACCCACGGCTCGAGGAGCTCGCCGCGGGCGGCGGTGCCGAGGCCTCGCTCGCCTCCTCGCGACTCGGCACCGCCGCCATCGACAACGCCAAGCTCGCCTACGCCGCGAGCGAGGAGATCTTCGCCGGTCCCCGCTGGGAGGCGCTCGCCGCGCACGGCGCCCAGCCACAGCGCTGCCTGTGGGCGTCGACGTCGACGAAGAACCCCGACTACCGCGACGTCGTCTACTGCGAGGAGCTCATCGGCCGGGGGACGGTCAACACGATGCCGCTGGCGACGATCGAGGCCTTCGCCGACCACGGCGAGGTCCGTGGCCAGACGATCGTCGAGGGCCGTGAACGCGCCGAGCGGCTGTGGACCGACCTCGCCGAGCTCGGCATCGACGAGGCGAAGGTCGCCGAGGACCTCGAGGCCGACGGTGTCAGCAAGTTCGCGGCGAGCTTCGAGGACCTGCTCGCGGTCATCGAGGAGCAGCGGGCCGCCGCCGTCGACTGAGGCTGGCTCAGGCCCCGACGCGCCGCAGCCGCTCGACCTCGTCGATCGCGTCGAGGGTGTCGTCGTGTGCGCGGCGCACTGCGGCGTCGAGGCCGGCGAAGTCGAGGAGCCGCACGTCATCGCCGAGGTCGGCCCGCAGCGCGACGTCGGCCTCGGCGAGCCGCTCGCGGACGAACGCGCGCTGGCCGATCGCGAGGCCCCGCAGCATGCCGGCCACCGGGCCCTCGGGGTCGCTCTCGAGCGGCCAGCCGTTGGCCTCACCGGGCCCGAAGGGCACCGCGGCGAGGACGATGTCGGCGCCGAGGTCGCGGGCGATATCGACCGGCGCGGGGTCGCTGAAGGCGCCGTCGACGAGCTGGCGGCCGCCGAGCGAGACCGGCTTGGTGATCCCGGGCAGGGCGCTGGCGGCGAGGGCCGCCGCAGCGAGGTCGCCGTCGTCGAGGACGGCCCGCCGCGCCTGGCCGAGCTCGGTGGCGACGAGCGCGAGCGGCACCCGGGTCGAGCGGAAGCGCAGGCCGCGGCCGAGCAGCTCGTCGAGGACCTCCGAGCCGAGGCCCTCGACGCCCCGGCGCCCCCAGCTCCACACCGAGGGGGCGAGCTGGCGTGCCCCGCGCAGGGCGCCCCGCAGCCTGGCGAGGGCGTCCTCGCCGGTGGGGGAGGGCAGCGTCGGCAGGCGCGACCGGTCGACGCGCAGCAGGGCCTCGGACCAGTCGCTGCGCGCGCCGTAGGTCGCGGCGACGACGGCGGCGGACGAGACGCCGACGAGCACATCGGGCGGGTGGCCCGCGCGCTCGAGGGCGTGCAGCACCCCAGCCTGGGCGAAGCCGCGGACCCCGGTCCCGCCGAGCACGACACCAAGCCTGGGCGCGGTCACGACCACCTCCTCACCAGTCCCATGCTGCCGCATCACCGCGCGCAGCGGAAACCATGAGTCGCACTACACTCGTGGCGCGATGCGATCCCCCCGTTGATGCTGAGGCGGCGCCACCATGGCTCATGAGGCTCACACGGTCGTCGACGAGGCCCCCCGCGCGGAGGCCCGGACCGCGAAGGACGTGCCGCGGTCGGCGCTCGCGACCGTCCGGGCCTACGTCGCGCTCACGAAGCCCCGCATCATCGAGCTGCTCCTCGTCACCACGGTGCCGACGATGGTCGTCGCCGCGCGCGGCCTTCCCGACTGGTGGCTCGTGACCGCGACGCTCATCGGCGGCGCCCTCGCCGCCGGCAGCGCGAACACCATCAACTGCTACGTCGACCGCGACATCGACGAGGCGATGGCCCGCACCGCCCACCGCCCGCTCGTCACCGACGACGTCGACCCCGTCGCCGCACTGCGCTTCGGCGTCGTGCTCGGCGCCGCGGCGGTGGCGTGGCTCGCGGCGACCGTCAACGTGCTCTCCGCGCTGCTCGCGCTCGCCGCGATCCTCTTCTACGTCTTCGTCTACACCGTCGGGCTCAAGCGACGCTCGACGCAGAACATCGTCATCGGCGGCGCGGCGGGCTGCATGCCCGTGCTCATCGGCTGGGCGGCGGTCACCGGCGAGGTGGGCCTGCCCGCGATCGTGCTCTTCGCGATCGTCTTCTACTGGACCCCGCCGCACTTCTGGGCGCTCGCGCTCAAGCACCGCGAGGAGTACGCGGCCGCCGGGGTGCCGATGCTGCCGGTCGTGGCCGGCGCGGAGGAGACCGGGCGGCAGATCTGGTTCCACAGTGTCGCGATGGTCGCGGTGACGCTGATGTTCGGCGCGATCGGCGAGATGGGCCTGCTCTACCTCGTCGCGGCGCTCGTGCTCGGCGCCCGCTTCCTCGCCCTGGCGTGGCGGTTGCGGCGCGACCCCGACGAGCGGCTCGCGATGCGCCTGTTCCGCTACTCGATCAGCTACCTCGGCCTGCTCTTCGTCGCGATGGCCGTCGACGCGCTCGTGACCGGTCCGCCCACGCCGATGCTCTAGCGCGAGCGCCGGCTGCTGTGCACGTCGACGTCGGCGAGCAGCGCGGTGCCGTAGAGGACGAGCTCGGGCTCGTGGCCGCGGGCGCTGCTGGGCGTCGGCGGCTCCTCGACGTCGGCGGCGAGCACGGCCGCCTCACGGCGCACGCGCCAGCCCTCGGGGATCGTCACGCTGACGTCACCGAGGATCGCCGTGATGTCGAGCGCGGCCCCCTCGGGCGGCAGGGTCGCCCGGGTGAGGTCGAGCTCGATGCCGCCGAGCAGGACGGTGACCGCGCCGCCGTGGTAGGGGCCGGCCTCCTGGGTGAGGTGCCGTCGGCCGAGCACCGCGGTGGCCGCAGGCCGGGCGCCTTCGGCGGCACGTGCCGGCGTCGTCCCCTCGCTCGTCGCCGTCACGGCGGCGAGGCCACCCTCGGCCGGTCCGGTGTCATCCGCGGTGTTCGAGGGGTGCGGGCGGGCCGGGGCCTGGAAGGCGAGGGCGACGCCGGCGGCGACGACGACGAGCGGCCATCCGGTGGCCGCGATCTCGCTGAGCGCGACGACACCGACGGCGTCGAGCAGTAGGGCGCCGCCGAGCGCGACGAGCGTGGCGCCACCGATCACGCGCACGAGGGACATGGGCTCGCTCCTCGGGGAAGGGAGCCCACAAGGTAGCCCCCGGGTCGGCCGCGTCAGGTGTCCGCTCGGCCGACCCGGGGGCCGGTGAATCAGGGTCCCGCTGGCTGGGGGTCGCGCCCCCTGCCCGTCGGGACAGGGTCGCTAGGAGGTACTGCCCGGGCCGGCGTGGCCGAGCGCGGCGTGCGCCGCGGCGAGGCGGGCGACCGGCACGCGGAACGGCGAGCAGGAGACGTAGCTCAGCCCGATCTGGTGGGCGAGCGCGATGGTCTTGGGGTCGCCACCGTGCTCACCGCAGATCCCGAGCTTGAGGTCGGGGTTGGTCGCGCGGCCCTCCTCGGCGGAGAGCTGCATGAGTCGACCGACGCCGTCGACGTCGATCGTCGCGAAGGGGTTCTCCTCGAAGAGCCCCTTCTCGAGGTAGGTCGGCATGATCGTCGCCTCGACGTCGTCGCGGCTGAAGCCGTACGTCATCTGCGTGAGGTCGTTCGTGCCGTAGGAGAAGAACTCCGCGGACTCGGCGATCGGACCGGACGTCAGCGCTGCGCGCGGGGTCTCGATCATCGTGCCGATGAGGAAGGCCACGTTCGCCCCCGCCCGCTCGAGGGTCTCCTCGGCGGTCTCGCGGATCCAGCCCGCGATGAGCTCCAGCTCGCTCGCGTCGACGATGAGCGGGATCATGATCTCGACGATCGGGGTCAGGCCCTCCTTCTCGACCTTGACCGCGGCCTCGAGCAGCGCCCGCACCTGCATGCGGTAGATGTCGGGCTGGATGATCCCGAGGCGGCACCCTCGGGTACCGAGCATCGGGTTCTCCTCCTCGAGGGAGCGCGCCGCGGCGAGCAGCTGCTCGTCCTCGGCGGTGAGCTCCCCGCGGGCCTCCTTGGCGACGAGCTCGGTGAGGTCGGGCAGGAACTCGTGCAGCGGCGGGTCGAGCAGCCGCACCGTCGTCGGCAGCCCATCGAGCTCACGGAGGATCTCGACGAAGTCCTCTCGCTGGACCTCGAGGAGCTCCGCGAGCGCGGAGGTGCGCTGCTCGTCGCTGTCGGCGAGGAGCATGCGCCGCACGACCGGCAGGCGGTCACCGAAGAACATGTGCTCGGTCCGGCACAGCCCGATGCCCTCGGCGCCGAGCTCGACGGCCTTCGCCGTGTCGGGACCGGTGTCGGCGTTCGTGCGGATCGCGAGGCGGCGGAAGCCGTCGGCCCACTCGAGGAGCTGGTTGAACGGCCCCTCGGGCTTGGGGGTGATGACCTCCACCTCGCCGGCGACGACCTCGCCGGAGTTGCCGGAGATCGAGATGACGTCGCCCTCGTTGACCGTCGTGCCGTTGACGGTGAAGGACTTCGCCTTCATGTCGATCTTGAGCTCGCTGGCGCCGACGACGGCGGGCGTGCCCATCCCGCGGGCGACGACCGCGGCGTGGCTGACGAGGCCGCCGCGCGCGGTGAGGATGCCCTGGGCGGCGATCATCCCGTGGAGGTCGTCCGGCGAGGTCTCGTTGCGGACGAGGAGCACCTGCTCGCCGGCCTCGGCGCGCTCGTGGGCCTCGTCGGCGGTGAACACGACCGTGCCGGTGGCCGCACCGGGGGAGGCGGGCAGACCGGTGGTGAGCGCCTGGTAGTCGGCGTCGGGGGAGAACTGCGGGTGGAGCAGCTGCTCGAGCTGGTCGGGCTTGACGCGGCGCACGGCCTCGTCGGTGTCGATGAGGCCCTCGCCGACCATCTCGGTGGCCATGCGCAGGGCGGCGGTCGCGCTGCGCTTGCCGACGCGCGTCTGGAGCATGTAGAGCTTGCTGTGCTCGATCGTGAACTCGATGTCGCACATGTCGCGCTCGTGGGCCTCGAGGATGTCCATCGTCTCGCGCAGCTGCTCGTAGGCCTGGGGGAAGCGCTCGGCGAGGTCCTCGAGGGTCTGGGTCTGGCGGATGCCGGCGACGACGTCCTCGCCCTGCGCGCCCTCGAGCCAGTCACCGTACGGGACGTTCTCGCCGGTGGCGGGGTCGCGGGTGAAGGCCACGCCGGTGCCGCTCTCGGTGCCGACGTTGCCGAAGACCATGCGCTGGATGTTCACGGCGGTGCCGAGGTCGTCGGGGATGCCCTCCATGCGGCGGTAGTCGCGCGCACGCCGACCATTCCAGGAGCGGAAGACTGCGCCGATCGCGCCCTCGAGCTGCTCGGCGGGGTCCTGGGGGAAGGGCTTGCCGGTGTCCTCCTCGATGATCGTGAGGAAGTCGGTGACGGCCTGCTTGAAGTCCGCGGCGGTGAGGTCGCCCTCGTCCTTGCCCCCGGAGGCCTCGACGATCTCCTCGAGACGGTGGTCGAAGCGCTCGCCGTCGACGCCCATGACGATCTTGCCGTAGAGCTGGAGCAGGCGGCGGTAGGCGTCCCAGGCGAAGCGCTCGTCGCCGGAGACCTTCGCCAGGCCGGGGATCGCCCCGTCGTGGAGGCCGAGGTTGAGGACGGTGTCCATCATCCCGGGCATCGAGAAGGGCGCGCCGGAGCGTACCGACAGCAGCAGGGGGTCGTTGGCATCGCCGAGGCTCTTGCCGGCGGCCTTCTCGAGCTCGTCGAGGTGCTCGCGCACCTCGTCCATGAGGCCGTCGGGCAGGTCCTCCTTCTCGAGGTAGACGCGGCAGGCGTCGGTCGTGACGATGAAGCCCTCGGGCACGGGGAGCCCGATGCGGGTCATCTCCGCGAGGTTCGCTCCCTTGCCGCCGAGCAGGGCGCGTTGATCACGGTTGCCCTCGGCGAACGGAACGACATAGCGGCTCGTGGACATGGGTGTTCCTCTCCTGGGTCGGCACACAGCAAGACGTCAGGCCAGCGGTGGGCTGGCCGGCAAGGTGTCGTCGATGAGCCATCCTACGGAACTCTGGAGGTCCATGACACCATCGACCTCCCGGACGGCCCGCTCCACGACGCTGATGCGGCTGCGCGACGTGACTGAGCCACTGAGCGTGACGACGCCCCAGTCGACCTCGACGGCGATGTCGTGCTCGTCGAGCCGCACGAGGACGGCTCTGACGGCGTCGGCGATGGAGGCGTCGGTGCGCACAAGGGCCCGCAGCACGTCGTGGCGGCTGACGATACCAACGACGCGCGTGCCGTCGACGACGACGAGGCGAGCGACGCGCGCGTCGAGCATCTCACGGGCGGCCTTGCGCAACGCGGCGTCGGGCACGGTGACCCGGGCGGGGCGGCTGCACGCCTCGCCGACGGTGCGCGCTGCGGCGCGCAGCTCGTGGACCGTGGCCTCGCGCCCGCTGCGGGCAGGGGCGGCCTCCTTGTCGAGGAGGTCGGCCTCGCTGAGCACGCCGACGAGCGACCCGTCGTCGGCGAGGACCGGCGCGCCGCCGATGCGGTGGTGGAAGAGCAGCAGCGCGGCGGTGCGCAGCGGCAGCTCCTCGTCGAGCACGACGGGGTCGGGCGTCATGACGTCGGCGACGGTCAGGCGCGGGTAGCGGTCAGCGGTCGGTGGCCGGGAGGGGTCGCGCCCCAGGCCGGTGGCGATGCGCTCGACGAGCTCCTCGGCCGAGGCCTCGGCGACGCGGCGCAGCGCGCTCGCGTCCGCGAGGGCCCCGAGCGGGCCGAAGGGCACCTCGTAGCTGCCCGTGAGGGTGAGCTGCGCGCGGGCCGCGCTCATCGGCTCGAGCTCGATGGTGCCGTCGAAGCGTGGGAACACCCGCCGCCCCGACTCTGCCTCCCAGGCCAGGGGGATGCGCAACCGGGAGCCGCGGCGGCCCGCGACCCCGACGCGCACCCGCACGAGCTTCTCGGTGTCGATGCCGGCGATCTCGCTGCGCAGCCTCGTGCGGAAGGAGCCGTCGACCTCGGGGGCGTCGTCGGGCTCGCTGAGCATGTCACGCAGGCCCTCGCGCAGGCGCTCGTCGAGCACGGTGACGTCGCCGGCGACCTGACGGTAGGCGTACAGCCACCGCTCCACGGCTGGGCTCCCTCCTGCCGCGCCCCCTCCCGCGCAGCTCCACTCGCTGTCCAGCGAGCTGACGCTCGCACCCGCAACCTTGCCCGCTGGCCCCCCGCGGTGAAGGGCCGTGCGGCGGTGTGGGGCGGCCCGCCTGGTCCTTCGCGCCAGGGGTCGTTCGTCCTGCTTCCCCTCTCGCAGGATCGGGGATGATGCGACCGGACGAGGCGCACCCGCAGCGTCCCGCACAGGAGCGGCAGGAGGAGGCGCGATGTTGGTCCGCAACTGGATGAGCCCCGACCCCGTGACGGTGACGCCCCAGACCGAGCTCGGCGAGGCCCGGCGGCTCATGCGCTACTACGGCGTGCGCCATCTGCCGGTCGTCGACGACGAGGATCACGTCGTCGGGATGGTCTCCGACCGCGACGTGCGCATCGACGACGGCGAGGTCCACCGTCTCGCGGCGATCGGCCGGGTCGGGGAGGCCACCGGTGAGGGGCAGATCGTCGAGGCGGTCATGAGCTCGCCGGTGCACACCGTCGGCGCCGACGAGCCCGTCGAGGCCGCGGCCCGTCAGATGCTCTCCCGGCGCGTGAGCGCCCTGCCGGTCGTCGACGCCGAGCGCGTCATGCTGGGGGTCATCACGACCACCGACTGCCTCCTCGCGTCGCTGTCCCCCGAGGCGGCCGAGTCGCGCCCGTAGGCGCTCAGGCGTCGTTGTCGTTGCGGTTGCGACGCTCGGCGAGGTAGGCGGCGGCCTCGGCTCGGCGTGAGACCTGGAGCTTCGTGAGGATCGTCGAGACGTAGTTCTTCACGGTCTTCTCCGCGAGGTGGATGCGCTCGCCGATCTCGCGGTTGGTCCGCCCCTCGGCGATCATCTCGAGGATGCGCGCCTCGGTGGGGGTCAGGCGGGCCAGGCGCGGGTCCTCGTCGCCCTTGGGGTTGCGCACGCGCTCGAGGACGCGGGCGGTGACCGCGGGGTCGAGCAGCGACTCGCCGCTGCCCACGCGACGGACCCCGTCGACGAGCTCGGAGCCGCGGATCTGCTTGAGCACGTAGCCGGCGGCACCGGCCATGATCGAGTCGAAGAGCGCCTGGTCGTCGGAGAAGGACGTGAGCATGAGCACGGCCATGTCGGGGTGCTCGGCGCGGATGTCGCGGCAGGCCAGCACACCGGAGCGGTCGGGCAGGCGCACGTCGAGCACGACGACGTCGGGCTTGTAGGACCGCGCGCGCAGGACGGCCTCGCCGGCGGTGCCGGCCTCGGCGACGACCTCGAGGTCCTCCTGGGCGTCGAGCATCGATCGCAGGCCCTGACGGACGACCTCGTGGTCGTCGACGAGCATCACCTTGATCACACCTGCTCCTCTTCGTCCTCGGACCCGGCGGCGTGGCGCGGTATCGCCAGGCGGAGCTCCGTGCCCTCGCCCGGCGCGCTGCGCAGGTCGAGGTCGGCTCCGAGTGCGCGGGCCCGCTCGCGGATGTTCTCGAGCCCACGTCCTGCCTGCAGCGTATCCCCTGAGAAGCCCATGCCGTCGTCGGTCACGCTGAGGTCGACGCCGTCGGCGAGCCCGACGCGGATCGACACCTCCGACGCCCGGGCGTGCTTCGCGGTGTTGGACAGCGCTTCACGCACGATCGCGAGGAGATCGGGCACGAGCGCCTCGGGCAGTCGGGCGTCGACGTCGGTGGGGATCTCGAGCCGTGGGCGGACGAGGGCGTTGACCTCGTACTCCCGCGCGAGCTCGGTGAGCCCGCGGGCGAAGCCCATCGACGCGGCATGCTCGGGGCGCAGCTGGAAGATGAAGTTGCGCAGCTCCCGGATCGCCCCGTCGATCGCCTCGACGGCCTCGTCGATGCGCGCGTCAGCCCGCGCCGGGTCGACGGCGACGAGCTCACGCGCAGCGTCGAGGCCCATGCCGAGGCTGAACAAGGTCTGGATCACGCCGTCGTGGAGCTCGCGCGAGATGCGGTCACGCTCGTCCTGGACCGCGAGTTCTCGCAGCCGCTGCGAGAGCACCGCGTTCTCGATCGCCGCGCCGGCCTGCGCGGCGAGCACGAGCACCGTGCGCTCGTCGTCGACGTCGAACCCGGCGGGCTTGTCGGTGAGGTAGAGGTTGCCGTAGACCGTGCCGCCCGAGCGGATCGGAGCCCCGAGGAAGCTGCCCATCGGCGGGTGCTCCGCGGGGAAGCCCGCGGCCGCGGGGTGGGCGGTCACGTCGTCGAGCCGCAGCGCCCGCGGGTCGCGGATGAGCTCACCGAGCACGCCCTTGCCGCTCGGCGGGGCGCCGATGCGCGCGACGTGCTCCGATGGCAGACCCTCGGTGAGGAAGCGCTCGATGAGCCCGTCCTCGCCGAGCACGCCAAGCGCCGCGTAGCGCGCCCCGGTGAGCCTTCGAGCGTGCGACAGCACCGTCTCGAGCACGCTGTCGACGCTGAGCTCACCCGCGAGCGCCGCGGCGGCGTCGGCGAGTGCGTCGAGACGCTCGGGGGCCGTCTCCGTTCGCTCGTTCATCAGGACAAGAGCCTAACGGCCCAACCTGCCAGGGGCGAACGGCGAATGCGGGGCTGCTCAGTCCTTCGGCGGGTCGAGTCGTGAGGCGACGTCGAGCACGAAGCGGCGCACCGTTGCCTCCGCGACACGGTGGCCGAGCAGCCGATCGGTCGCGTCGCCCACCGCCGAGAGCGGCGGACGGTAGGACCCCATGAGGGTCAGCTGGCAGCCCTCGCCCTGCAACGGCACGAGCTCGAGGTCGGCGGAGAGCACGGGGAACAGGTCCTCGGCGGTCGCGGCCTCCCAGCGGACGGGGCGCAGCAGCCCGATCGTGGCGTCGGAGGGCGCCGCGCCGGCGTCGCCGACGACCGGCCGATCGGGGATCGGGCCGACGCGCACGATCGCCCGCCGGGTGGCGAAGGCGCCGGGCAGCGCGCCATGGGCACGCAGGTCGACCTCCCAGCCGCCGTCGGTCGGGGTCGCCGGCTGCGGGAGCCACCTCGAGGGGTCGGAGGCGAGCGTCGCGGCGGCGTCGGGGTAGCCGACCTCGACGAGCTCGTAGTAGTGCACGTGGCGTGGCACGGCGTCAGCCCCCGGCCATCACGAGACCGCCGGCCCCGGCGGGGGCAGGGGGGCACGGCTCGGCGTCGTGTCGGGCATGCGGATGGGATCCTTCGCGGCGGGATCGCCTCTTGGCGGGGTCCACGAGCCTCGCCGCGCGCACCGGAGCCGAGGAGGGCCGATGGTCCCTGCCGAGCCTGCCCAGGGGTCCCTCGCGGGCGCCGCCGACACGTGGGTCACGACCACCGGAAGATCCTCGACGCGACCGCGAGCGCTCCGGCGGCCCACAGGGCCAGCGCCCCGAGCGACGTCGCGACGCCGGGGATCGCAGCGCCGTCGACCGGCGCGCCGGCGTCGAGCGATCCGATGAGGACCGCGACGGTCCACGCCGTGGGGGTGAGCCCCCCCACCGCCGCGAGCGGGCCGGGCAGGACGGCCAGGGGGACCGCGACGCCGCCGAGGAAGAGCAGGAGCACGAAGAGCGCGTTGAGCCCGGCCAGCGCACGCAGCGCGGGCAGGCGCCCGGCGATCGCGAGCCCGATCCCGGCGAAGGCGGCGCTCGCGAGGCCGAGCCCGGCGACGGCGGCGAGCAGCCCCGCGGGGGTGGGGGAGGGCCGCCAGCCCAGCCCCACGGCCACGCCGGCGATGACCACGACCTGCACGACCTGGACGGCGAGCACCGCCGTGGCCTTCGCTCCGACGAGCTCGCCGCGTCGCAATGGCGTGACGCCGTAGCGCCGCAGCACGCTGTACTCGCGCTCGAACGCCGTCGAGATCCCGAGGGCGACCATGCCCGAGCCCATGAGCGCGACGGTGAGCGCCCCGGGGGCGAGCGCGTCGAGGGGCGCGCTCGAGCCGTTGGGCAGCACCGGGACGGCGTGGAAGAACAGGAGCATGCCGACGGGGATGCCGAGGCTGATGAGCAGGTTCTCCCCGTTGCGGGCGAGCAGCATGAGCTCGAGCCTCACCTGGGCCCGGAGGCGACGCAGGCTCATCGCGCGGCGTCCTCGCCCTGCGGGCCCCCGGGCTCGCTGACCTCGGTGAGCCGCAGGTAGACGTCCTCGAGCCGCTGACGCGCGACGGTCACCCCCGACAGCGCGATGCCGTGGCTCGCGAACCAGACGGCGACGTCGGAGAGCCGCTCGGCGGGTAGGTCGACGTGCCACCGTGTCCCTTCGAGGTGGGTGACCTCGCAGGAGAGCGCGGCAGCGAGCGTCGAGGGCTCGAAGGGCCCGGGCGTCTCGACGTGCAGGCCCCGGTCGGGCGCGGTGAGCACGTCGGGGGCGTCGAGGGCGACGAGCCGGCCACGGTCGATGACGGCGACGCGGTCAGCGAGCCGCTCGGCTTCCTCCATGAGGTGGGTCGTGAGCAGCACGGCGACGCCGTCCTCGCGCAGCGCGTCGAGGCGCTGCCAGGTCGCTCGCCGGGTGGCGGGGTCCATGCCGACGGTGGGCTCGTCGAGCAGCGCGACGCGGGGGCGCCCGACGAGCGCGAGCGCCAGCGACACACGCTGGGTCTCCCCGCCCGACAGGGTCCGCACACGACGCTTCGCCACCGCGTCGAGCCCGAGGTCGGCGATGATCGCCTCGGGGTCGAGCGCGTCGTCGTAGTACGCGGCGAACGTGCGGATGAGCTCGGCGGGGCTCGCGCTCCGGTGCACCCCGCCGTCCTGCAGCATGACCCCCAGCTGGCCGGCGATGCGGTCGCGCTCGGCGCGCGGGTCGACGCCGAGGAGCTCGATGCGGCCACCATCGGGGCGGCGGAGTCCCGCGATGCACTCGGCGGTGCTCGTCTTGCCGGCGCCGTTGGGACCGAGCAGGGCGAGGATCTCCCCGGGCTCGACGGTGAGGGACAGGCCGTCGACGGCACGGTGCTCGCCATAGGACTTGACGAGCTCGGTCACGGCGATCGCGGGGGACATCGCTGGCAAGGATAGGAGGCCGCCGCCGATCCGGCGGCCGAGCCGCTCGTCGCCGCGGTCCTTGCCGCGTCCCTGGGCAGGGGTGTGGCCCCGCGGGGTGGCGCGGGGCGGTGGGGTGCGGGGGTGGTGGTGGTGCCGGGGGG
>Ga0207421_10006310_pt1 | contig 12950 bp, 14 predicted proteins | sample SodLakKL_010_SED_4_FD_187542 | JGI IMG/M metagenome (GOLD analysis project Ga0207421, IMG submission 187542) | Alkaline sediment microbial communities from Lake Tanatar, Kulunda Steppe, Russia - 8KL_010_SED (SPAdes) (version 2) | ecosystem: Environmental > Aquatic > Non-marine Saline and...
CGCCGCGGGGCGGCAACCGGGCTGATTTTCGTCGGCAACGGCCTCGGGTTGTTCCTGCTTCCGCCGCTCTGGCAGGCCGCGCTGTCGACGATCGGGGTCGAGCGGGCGTTTCTGATGATTCTTGCGGTGACGGCACTCGCGTTTGCGCTCGCCGGCGTACTGTGTCGCCGCCCCCCGTGGACAACCACGTCGACGGCGACGACGATCGACCTCGTTGGCTGGCTCCGAACGCTGGCGGGAACCCGGCGGTTTCAGGTGTTGTTCGTCGGCATCGGCCTCGCGTTCGCGTGGTACCAACTGTTGGCGGCGTTCGCGAGCGACCTGTTCATCGCGCGCGGGTTGACCGCGTCCGGGGCGGCGACGATGTTCGGACTGATCGGTGGGGTCAGCATCATCTCGCGAATCGGTGGCGGCTATTTCGCCGACCGAGTCGGGTCGCGCCGGGCGTTTCTTGTCTCACTAGGCTGTGCCATCGTCGGCATCGCGCTGCTGGTCGCCCCGAACCTGCCGGTGTTGGCACTCGCCGTGATTCTCATTGGCCTCGGACTGGGTGGCTGTGCCGCGCTCTACATTCCGCTCCTGTTGACCGTCTACCCGCCCGAGAAGGACTCGGCGGTCGTCGGCGTGTTCAACGTCGCTGCCGGCGTCGGCTCGCTCGCAATGCCGCCGCTCGGCACCGCGAGCATCGCCTACACCGAGGGCTACACCGCCGCCGTCGTGCTGACGGTCGTCGTGAGCGTTACCGCCTTCTGGCTGGTCGTCAGCGGCACCGCGCCGACAACCGGTGGCTGACGGCTGCGGGCTGACGAGCGACGATTGACGGCTGCGGGCTGACGAGCGACGCGCCGTCGCGGCTTCGCGCTTGGGAACCCTTATTGTCCGGCGACAAAATCGGTCGCGTATGACAGTCACGCTGCCCGGCCCGACGCTGGGCGTCGTCGGCGGCGGCCAACTCGGTCGGATGCTCGCCGAGGCCGCCGCGCCGCTCGGCGTCGAAGTGATCGTTCTCGACCCAACGCCGCGGTGTCCCGCCTCGGTCGTCGCCCGCGACCAGATCGTCGGCGAGTTCGACGACCGCGACGCAATCGACGAGCTCGCCACCGTGAGCGACGTGTTGACCTACGAAATCGAACTCGCCGACCCGGACGTGCTCGAATCGGTTGCCGCGAAGCACGACATCCCGGTCAATCCCGATCCGAAAACGCTCCGAACGATTCAGGACAAACTCGTCCAGAAGGAGGCGCTGGCGGACGCCGGCATTCCGGTTCCCGAGTTCATCGGCATCGGCGGCGAAAAAGATCTCAAACTCGTCGTCGAGGAACTCGATGGCGTGATGCTCAAAGCCCGCGAGGGCGGCTACGACGGCCGCGGAAACACGCCCGTTCACGAGCCGAGCGAGGCGGCGGCCGCACTCGACGAACTCGGTGTCGACACGATGGCCGAATCGTTCGTGCCGTTCGAACGCGAGGTGTCGGTAATCGGTGTAAAAGGAGCTGACGGCGTTGCGACGTATCCCGTCACCGAGACGATTCACGCGGACGAAATTCTGCGAGCGAGCGTCTCGCCGGCCCGCAGCGACGACGCGGCTCTCGACCGCGCCCGCGATGTTGCCACCGAGGTGCTCGACTTTCTCGACGGCTGGGGCGCCTACGGCATCGAACTGTTCGAGACCAAAAAAGGCGAAATCCTCGTCAACGAGATCGCGCCGCGCCCGCACAACTCGGGTCACTGGACGATCGAGGGTTCCCGAACCTCGCAGTTCGAAAACCACGTTCGCGCCGTGCTTGGCTGGCCGCTCGGCCCGACCGAACTCCGCGAGCCGACCGTGTCAGCCAATATTCTCGGCGATGTCGACGAGCCCGCCGAGGCGACGCTGTACAACGTCGACCGCGTGCTCGACGCGTCGAACGCGCATCTGCACTGGTACGGCAAAACACAGGTTCGGCCGCTCCGCAAAATGGGCCACGTGACCGTCACCGATCCGGCCGCCGGCGAGGGCGACGCTGTCGACGACGCACTCGTCGAACGCGCCGAATCGCTCCGCGACGAGCTGACGTTTGTCGACGTGACAGCCGACCAATCGCGGTCGGCATCGCAACAGTAAGGGTGCCGACGACACAGTAAGTAGCCAATGACCACCGCTCCCGAAGTGCAGGAACTCATTGATCGACTCGAAGCCGAAGCCGCCGCCGAGGCAGCGCCGGAGACGACGCCCGATGTGGGAATCATCATGGGGTCGGACTCGGATCTCGACGTGATGGCCGGCGCGTATGAGGCGCTCGAAACGCTCGGCTTTGCCGAACAGACCGACTTCGAGCATCCGCCCGACAGCCGCTTCACCTTCGAGAGCTACGTTGTCTCCGCGCATCGCACACCCGAACTCATGTACGCCTACGGCGAGAGCGCCGCCGACCGCGCAATCGACGTGATCATCGCCGGCGCGGGCGGCAAATCCGCCGACCTCCCGAACATGACCGCGTCGATTGCCTACCCGATTCCGGTGATCGGTGTGCCGGTTCAAGAGAAGTCCGTCGACAGCGTCATCGGGATGCCGACGGGTGCGCCGATCACGGCGGTCGACGCCGGTAAATCGTTCAACGCGGGGCTGTCTGCGGGCCAGATTCTTGCCCGCGAACACGACGCAATCGAGCGCGCGCTCGTCGAGTATCACGACTCGCTGCAGGGCGGCGTTGGCGACGTCTCGAAAGCGTTGCACGACCTCGGCATCGACGCGTTTCGCGAGCGCAGCACGTAACGAGTCTGGCGACGAGCAGTCACCACGACGCTGACGCAAACCGCCACACCTTTTATCAGTCCTCTCGGCGGTACCGATATGAAGGGAGCAGCCGCGGCCCCCGGCGCTGGCACCGTGCTCAACGCGCTGGCAACCGGCCGTGGAGCCGCCTTTGCGATCGACATCGAAACCCGCGCAACCGTTTCGCTCAGCAACGACGAGCCGCGCGTCTCCGGTGAGATTGCGGGCGAACCCGACGGCGACACGCGCCTGATCGAACGCTGTGTCGAACGCGTTGTCGAGCGATTCGGCGACGACCAGGGCGGCGTCGTCCGCACCGAAAGTGACGTGCCGATGGCCGCCGGCCTCAAAAGTTCAAGCGCCGCGGCCAACGCGACCGTGGTGGCGACGCTAGATGCGCTCGGTGTCGACGTCGTCGATCCGCGCGGTGCGACCGAAGTCGCTGACGCCGATGGTGGCGAAAGCGACACGTCCGAAAACGGGAACAATGCGGTCGATACCGACGTCGACCCGGCCGACCTCACCGACGGTATCACCTTTCTCGACGCCTGCCGAATCGGCGTCGCCGCCGCCCGCGATGTCGGCGTGACGATCACCGGCGCGTTCGACGACGCGAGCGCGAGCATGGTCGGCGGCGTCGTCGTCACCGACAACACCGAAGACGCGCTGCTCGCCCGCGAGGAACGCGAGTGGGACGTGCTCGTCTGGACGCCGCCCGAGCGTGCCTACAGCGCCGACGCCGATGTGGGGCGCTGTCACGAGATTGCGCCGATGGCCGACCTCGTCTGCGAGTTGGCGCTCGAGGGCCGCTTTGGCGAGGCGATGACGGTCAACGGACTGGCCTACGCGGCGGCGCTCGGCTTTTCGGCCGACCCGGCCGTTGAGGCAATGGATCACGCCACAGGCGTGTCGCTCTCGGGAACCGGCCCGAGCGTCGTCGCCGTCGGCGACACTGAGTCGTTGGCAGCAGTCCGCGATCGCTGGAGCGAACGAGACGGCACACTAATCGAAACCACGACCCGACACACGGGAGCCCGACTACTATGAGTACGAACCCCGAACCCGACGAGATGAGTCTGGACGAACTGCGCACCGAAATCGAGGACATCGACCATGAGATCGTCGAACTCATCGCGCGGCGAACCTACGTTGCCGACACGGTTGCGCAGGTCAAAGCCGAGCGTGACCTGCCGACGACCGACGAGAGCCAAGAGGGGCGCGTGATGGCTCGTGCCGGCGAGAACGCTGAGCAGTTCGGCGTCGACGCCAACCTCGTCAAAGCGATTTTCCGGCTCTTGATCGAGTTGAATAAGGCCGAACAGCGGCAGTCGCGCTAACTCAGTCCAGCCCAAGGCTCAGTTTTACCGCCTCGTCGACTTCGGCCATCGTGGCCCGGTCAAGCGAACCGACGACTGAATACACCCGTTTGGGGATAGAAACGGTTCGAACCTGATCTAATCGGATTGAAGCGTCTTTTTGCAGCGGTGACCCATCCGCTTCGACAAACACTTCGAAGGGATATTCGCGGTAGGTCCCCGTGACGGGCGCGACGATGGTTGTACTGGAGTTTCGGTTTCCGATGTCGTTTTGAACGACCACGGCCGGTCGCGTTTTCGTTATTTCGTGGCCTTCGGCGGGATCAAATCGAACGATCACGACCGCTCCGCGCCGCACGTCCGTGCCGTCACTCATCGAGGGCTTCCCACGCTTCGTCGGAGGTTTCGCTCCATGCTTCGGCGAGCGCTTCCGCACTCGCCGATGCTTCCCGATAGGCTGCAGCCAGCTCGTCGTCGTTCGGACGGTCTGCTTCTACCTCGACGACAGCGACAGTAACATTTTTATTCGCGTACTCGGTTCCGAGATAAACCCGTCCCCGGTCATCCGTCTCCGTTGTTTTGAGATCTTTCGCATCGACTTTCATGAGACGCAATACAGCCCCGCCGGACATATACATTGCCCACTATTACCCACGACTTTCGTTTTTGTCGCCCCCGTATCTACTGTGGGTACTACTGATCACAAAGCCGACCAGCGGCAGTCACGATGAAGTACAGAGCGGATCTGTGCCAGCTCGTTCTCAGTCCGTGACCTCACCCGATTGCGCGAAACTCCGCGCGAATCGTTTTTCGCTTGACAACGACGAAGCCGGCGAAAATCAACAGAAAGCCGACGACTGCGCTCACGGTGAGCGTTTCGGCGAGGACGATCCAGCCCGAAAGCGCCGCAAACACGGGCACCGTGTAGGAGACGAGGTTGATCTCGATTGCGCCGAGTTCGCTCAACAGGTCGAAGTAGATGAAGTAGCCGACTGCGCTGGCGAACACCGCGAGATAGATGACGGCGGCGACCGCCTCGACCGTGACCGAAACCGCCGACACTGACTCGGTTGGCAGGCCCGCGCTCATCGCGTGGAGCAACAGCGCGCCGAGGCCGGTCGACCACGCGACCATCCCCTCGCTTGAGAGGTCGCTGTCGACCCGCTGGAGGAGCACGCTGCCGAGCGCGACACAGACCGCCGCCAGCAACACGAATCCCGGATACACGAGTTCGGCGCCGACAACGCCCGACGCGGTGGGGTTGGCGACGAATCCGACGCCGACCAACCCTAACAGGAGTCCCGCGATGCCGACGACTGTCAGCCGTTCGTCTGGCAGCAACGCCCGCGAAAAGCCGGTTGCGAGAATCGGGTTGAGCGCGATCAGAATGGCCGCAATCCCGCTTGTCACCTCTTGCTGGCCGATGAACAGAAAGGCGTTGTAGAGCGCGATGATGAGCACGCCGCTAATGACGACACTCAGCCAGTCGGTGCGGGTTCGCGGTCGCCAGTAGTCGGTCACGGCGGCCGCGTAGGCGAGCATGATGACTGCCGCAATGTCGTAGCGAATCGCCGCAAACAACACGGGCGGAATGTCCGCGAGGCCGACACGGATCGCCATGAACGACGCGCCCCAAAAAACCGATAACACGAGAAAGAGGAACGCGTTTCGGTAGCGTCTCATCGTCTCGAGCGCTCCCCTCGCGGTCGGTGTTGTGTCCGTCGCGGTCGGCCGTCGGTCGGGTTCGATCCGAGACAACGCAACCGGCGCACTCAGTACTCCCAGAGCCGTTCGATGTGTGTCTCGATTTCGGGGTGTTCGACCCGGAGCGTCTCCACGTCGCGCTCGCCGTCGACGTTGATCACGTGAACCTCGCCTCGGTGTCCCGAATAGACGTCCTGAAAGTCGTAGACGCAGCCGACGAGTCGCACATCGTCGGGAACCTCGTCGCTCGCGGCGAGCGCGTCGAGTTGCCGGTCGACGTTGTACTCGACGAGTTTGTTGATGGCCTCGGTTCGGTCGACGCCGTCGGGAAGGAGTTCAACGCCCGCGCGGAGGTGGGGGCTCAGCAGGCCCAGACAGTGTTCGATCCCGTCGGGTTCGTCGAGCCCGCTCGTGAGCTCATCGTAGGTGCCGGTGACCGCGCCGCAGCCGGTGTGGCCGACGACGACAACGGTCTTCGTGTCGGTGTGGACGATCGGATACAGCACGTCGCCCGAAATGACTTCGGTGCCCTCGTCGGTGTGCTGAATCACGCGGTTGCCGATGTTGCCACAGGTGAAGATTTTGCCGGGCTCGTCGTTGCCCCACATTTCGTCCTGCAGCACACGCGAGTCCGAACAGCAGACGGTGACGAGTTCGGGATGTTGGCCGTCCTGTAGCGAATCAAACCGGGTATGAAAGGTTTCTGCGTGTTCGCGGTTACGATCGAGTAGGTCGACAAACGACTGCTCCATACGCGGTCAACTACCGGCCGGCCCTTTAGTCCTTCAGTTTTGGCCCCACGAGCAGCTAAAATTCGTAGTTCGATTTCGATTTTCGGTCGACCGGGTCGGTCTCGATTTCACCGCGTCCGACGAAGGTGTAGTCGTCGTCCGTGAGATACACTCCGCCGTCGTCGACGGTGATTTCGATGTCGGCCAGATACGCGCCCTCGCACGGCCCGAACGTACAGAAGCCGTCATCGGCGCGGAAGTACGCGCCGTGGTTGGTGCAGATGACCTCGCCGTTGCGCATCTCCGCACCTGACCCCTTGTCGAGCCGAATGTGCGTAAAATGCTGGCAGTAGTTGAGCCAGCCAGCGATGTCGCCGTTGTGTCGAACCAAAATCGCCTCGCGTTCCTCCTCGCTGTCGACGTCTCGTACGCGAAACAACAGCGTCGTGTCGGCTGGAACGTCGTCGGCAGCGGCAATCCGTTCGCCAGAACTCATTGCGGGCGATAGCGACTCCGGGGAGTTAATTGTGGCTTTTGAGCCGACGCGGTTTAGCACGGGCAGATCGGTGTCGACAAGAAACGTCCCTCACTGACCAGCTATCGGTAACACTCGGCTTCAACACGCGCATCGAACAGTCGTGAGAGCAACGTCGTTACCGGGCCAGCCGCGGGCCCGTCGTTGTCACCGCGGTTACTGTCGCTATCGCCTTTTTCCGTGTTGTCGCTGGTGCCGGCCATCCCCAATCCATCGACCCGTTCGACGGGCCGGAGTTCCCACGTCGAGTTCGTCAGAAACACCTCGTCGGCCGAGCGGATCTCGTCGGGGTGGTACCGACCCTCCTCGACGGGAATTCCTTCCTCGCGGGCGAGTTCGAGCACGACGCGGCGGGTGATTCCCGGCAGAATCGGTCCCACGAGACTCGGCGTGCGCAGCGCGTTGTCACGGACGAAAAACAGGTTGCTCGTCGCGCCCTCGGTGACAAAGCCATCGGAATCGACCATGAGCGCCTCGTCAGCCCCGGTCACGCGGAGTTCGAGGCGTGCCAAAATCCCGTTGAGATAGTTGTGCGTTTTTGCGCGTGCCGGAATCGCCGCGTCGGGGACGCGCTTGGTTTTCACCGTCTGGAGCGTCGCCGGTCCGTCGAACACCGGGCTGCCCGCGCGGCCCCCGCGCGGGAGCGATTTGACGATAATCACGACCGTCGGGTCGACTTCGCGGCCCGGCGTCAGCTTGCCGGGTTGGATTCCTCGCGTGATCGAGAGCCGAACGTAGGCGTCACGAAGGCCGTTGGCCGCGAGCGTTTCGTCGATTCGGTCGCGAAGGTCGTCGGTGGCGAGTCCGTGATCGAGACCGAGCACCTCGCACGTATCGCCCAGTCGGGTGGCGTGGGCCTCCCACTCGAAAATCTCGCCGCCGTACGCGCGCATCGTCTCGAAGGCGGCGTCGCCGTAGAGAAATCCGCGATCCTGTACGTTGACTGTCGCCTCGCTCGCCGCGACCACCTCGCCGTCGACGTGGAACTGTCGTTCGTCGGCGGCGTCGGCATCGCCGCCGCCATCATCCGCTGCGCCGGTCACTTGCGGTCACCCGCACAGATGTCGACGAAGTTTTCGACCATCTGTTTGCCGTCGCTCGTGAGAATGCTTTCGGGATGAAACTGGACGCCAAACTGCGGTCTGTCGCGGTGCCGAACGCCCATGACGACCTCGCGTTCGTCGACCGTCCGGGCGGTCTCGACGAGCGAATCGGGCAGGTCGTCGCGTTCGACACACAGCGAGTGGTACCGGCCGACGCTGAGTTCGGCGGGCAGTCCCGCGAACAACCCCTCGCCGTCGTGGCTGATCGTCGAGGGCTTCCCGTGGACGACCGTTGGGGCGTGGCCAACGGGCGACCCGCTGGCCGCACACATCGCCTGGTGGCCGAGACAGACGCCGAAAATCGGGCAGTCGAGCGCGAAGACAGCCATCGAAACGCCCGCTGACTGCGGCGTTCCCGGGCCCGGTGAGAGCACGACGCCGTCGGGGTCAAGCCGGTCGATGGCCGCCAGATCGACCGCGTCGTTGCGGCGGACGGCGACCTCACCGGCGAACTCGCCGACGTACTGGACGAGGTTGTAGACGAACGAGTCGTAGTTGTCGACGACGAGAATTCGGGGGCCGCCGTCGACGAGGCCGTCGACGAGTCCGGCCGGTCGGGTCGGTCGCGCGTCGGCGCTCATTCGGCGGCCTCCTCGATGGTGAGTCGCCCGGTCGACAGCGCCTCGTCGATGGCGGTCACGAGCGCGCGGCCTTTCGCCAGCGTTTCCTCGTACTCCGTGTCGGGGTCGGAGTCGTGGACGATGCCGGCACCGACACGCAGAAAGTACCGGTCCTCGTGGCGGCTGAGCGTCCGGATAATGATGTTGAGCGTCGCCCGCCCGTCGAAGCCGAACGCGGCCATACTGCCGGTGTAGGGGCCGCGCTGGGTGGGTTCGAGTTCGTCAATGATCTCCATTGTTCGGGGTTTTGGTGCGCCGGTGATCGTCCCGCCGGGGAACGTCGCGGCGATGGCGTCCGCAAGCGACAGCTCCTCGCGGAGGCGGCCGTCGACCAGCGAGACGAGGTGCATCACCTCGGAGTAGCGGTCGACCCGGCGGTACTCGCTGACAGAGACGGAGCCGAACTCGCTGACTTTGCCGAGATCGTTTCGCTCGAGATCGACCAACATTGCGTGTTCGGCGCGCTCCTTCTCGTCGGCCAGCAGGTCGGTCTCGAACCGGTCGTCGGTGACGGTTGTCGACCCGCGCGGCCGAGTGCCGGCGATCGGTTCGGTTTCGAGCCTCTTGTCCTCCCGCGAGAGCAGGAGTTCGGGGCTCGCGCTGACCAGATCGAGGCCGTTCCACCGCTCGCCGCCACGGCCCGAAAACTCGAGCAGTCCGGAGTACGGCGCGGGGTTGACTCGGCGGAGCGCGCTGTAGGCGTCGACCGGATGCACCGCCGCAGGCGCGGTGAGTCGTTGTGAAAGGTTGGTCTGGAACGTGTCGCCGTCGCGGATATACTGTTTAATGTGCCTGACGCGCTCGGCGAACGCCGCCGGCGACGACTCGCCTTGAAACTCGGCCTCGCGCGCATCGACAGGCGGGGTGCCGACCGATGGGTCGCCGTCGCGAATCGCCGTTGCGAACGCCTTGGCGCGCGCAACCGCCCGGTCGTAGATTGTGTCGACTTCGGCCCAGCCGGTCGCGTCGTCGACGCTGTCAGTCAGTTCGTCGTCGCCGACGGTTCCGGCCGCGTCGTCCTCGCCGGGAAGCCGTGGACAGCACGTGATTCGGAGTTCGATGCGCTCGTCTTCCGGTGCTTTCCACGCGGCGACACAGTCGTAGGTGGCGACCTGCAGGCGCGGCAGCCCGCGGTCGTCGACCGCGTTGCCGTCAAGCGTTTCGAGTTCGCGAGCGATGTCGTATGAGAGCCAGCCGAACGCGCCGCAGGGGTACGGCACCTCGCAGTCGCCACGCACCAACGTTTCGGCCGACAGCAACCCGTCAAGCGCCGACAGCGACGGGGTGTCGCGGCGGTAGTCGCCGATGGCGGCCGTTTTGGCGCTCGCGTCGGGGTCGGCGACGACGGCATCGGGATAGACGGTCAACCGGTCAATCGGGTCGACCGCAAAGTAGCCCCAGCCTGACTGGCCGCCCGTGGTTTCAAAAAAGACGCCGCCAGGGCCGTTGCGGGCGCGGCGGTAGGCCGAAAACGGGTCGTCGACGGGGAGCCGGAGTTCGACGGGCACGCGCGCGCCGGCTGGCGCGTCGGCCGCGAGTTCGCGAAACCGAGCGCGGTCGGTGACGACCCTCGGTGAGTCCATATATCCGATCAGTCGCTTTCGGTGGGTAACAGTTTTGCGCCTCGGTAGCGGCGGCCTTTTTGTACCCTCATCGGATAACCCGACGGTTCGGGCTGGCGAGATTCCGTCGTTATCGATCCTTCGCGCGGTTCACCCAGCGACCGACAATCGTTTTCGACACGTCGATTTCGTCGGCCAGTTCCTCGGGGTCGGCCGCCGCCAACGCGCTGATCGAGGTGATTCCCGCTCCTGCGAGCCGTTCGGCGTACGCCGGCCCGATTCCTTTGATCGAGTCGACCGGGTCGTCGTCGCCGTCGCTTTCGGTTGGTTCGTCGTCGGTCTTGTCGTCAACCGCCGTGTCGTCCTCGGCAGCCGAGTCGTCGTCAGTTTCGACCGGTTCGTCATCGACAGCGTCGCCGGCGTCTTCTTTCTGTTCCTCGGCTGGTTCGTTGGCTTCGACCGCTTTCCCCTCGTCAGCCTCTGCTTCCGCCTCGTCGACCGCCGTCTCCGGTTTTTCCACACTCTCGTCCGTGCTTTCGACGCTCTTGTCCGCAACGGGGTCGTCGGTTTCGGCTTCCTCTCCCACCGTTCCCGCTGCTTCAGCGGGTTCGGCTGCCACATCTGGGTCCTCTGTGTCGGAATCGGCGAGTGACCCCGTTGAAGCCGCGGCATCGGTTCCGGCCGCGACAGGATCGGCCTCGTCGCTCGTGGACTCGTCGGCTTTCTGTTCGACGGTCACTTCGGTTTCCGTTCGTGGCTCGTCGTCGCGGCCGCCAATTCCGAGTATCGATTTCAGCTTGTTGAGTAGCGCCATTATCTGCTGTTAGCCACGGAACGTATTTAAAATCCGTCGACACGAGCGGTTTTTAGCCACCTATTTACTTGTTCCCAACGCTTATGTGTCAGTCTCGAAACTATCTCGCATGGTCGCCCTCCAATCGATTCGACCAGCGGTCAGTAGCATCGCCCGCAATCCACTGTTGCTCGTCATCACTGCCGCCTATGGACTGCTTCAACTCCCCCAATTTGTCGGGCAGTCGCTCTCGCCGCTCGCCGGTGCGGCCGTCTCACTGGCGATGACCGGCGTCATCTTGGTGACGCTGCCGTTCTACCAGGGCGGTCTGCTCGCGATGGCCGACGAGGCCCGAACCGGCTCGACCGCGCTCGCGACGTTCATCACTGCGGGCAAATCGAACTACCTCGCGCTGTTGCTCGCGTATCTCGTGTTGATCGCCGTTGCCACCGTCTTTTTCATTATCGGCATCGTGGTCGCCATCTTCGGCGGCATCAGCGTCCTTGCCGCCGGCGAACCGAACACCGCACTGCTCGTGATCGTGGGGCTGCTTGGCGCGCTCGCCGCGCTCGCGTATCTGCTTGCCATCTTTTTGATCCAGTTTTACGGCCACGCCATCGTGCTCAGCGACAGCGACGTGATCGAGAGCTTCCGACACAGCATCTCGCTCGTCCGCACAAACCTGGTGACCGTCCTTGGTTACTCGATCATCATCGGCGTTGGCGGGGTCGTTCTCGGTCTGTTCGCCTCGGTTGCCTCGATCGTGTTTGCGCCGGAGAACCCGCTCGGTTCGGTGCTGCCCGAGCTCTCGGTTGCGATTTTCCTCGTGGCAGGCGTCGTCTATCTCGTGTCGACGGCGCTGCTCGGTGCGTTCTATGCGACCTACTCGGTCTGTGTCTACCGCGAACTCGAACCAACGCAGACGGCGGCTGGCGACCCACCGGTTGACGACACCGCGGCTGGCGACCCACCGGCAGACCGCGACAGCGACACCACCTCGTTCGGCGACCGCTCCGATCGCTCGCCGTCCGATCCGGCCGGTAGTTCGTCGTAATTGCGGCGCAAATCGGCCGTTTTCACGCGTCGTCTACAATGACTCGCGGAGCGCTCGGTTCATCACGTCGACGGGCGCGCCGACGCCGGTCCACCGCTCGAAGGCTTCGACGCCCTGGAACAGCAACATCCACGCACCGTCAATCGTCGTCGCGCCCGCCGCGGCGGCCTCCCGAAGCAGCCGGGTTTCGAGCGGTGCGTAGACGGCGTCGAGCACGGCCAGATCGCTGTGCAGCAGGTCGCCCGGAACCGGTGTGTCGTCTGACTCCATGCCGACGCTCGTCGCGTTGACGAGCGCCTCGGCGTCGGCGACGCGGTCTGGGAGGCTGTCGAGACCGCCGGTCGAAATACGCGAGGTGTCGTCATCGGCTGCGTCGACCGACTCGGCCGACGCCGTGGCGCGTTCAACCGCTGTGGCCAACGCGTCTGCGCGTTCGACCGTCCGGTTGGCGATATGGACGTCGCACCCGCTGTCGGCGAGCGCGAACGCCGCCGCCCTGCCCGCCCCGCCCGCGCCAACGACGACCGCCTGTTTGTCGTCGAGGGCGACGTCGTGATGCGAAAACGAGCGGGTGACGCCGATCGCGTCGGTGTTGTAGCCACGTGGCGGGCCGTCGTCGTGAAAATCGATCGTGTTGACCGCGCCGATGCGGGCGGCCAGCGGGTCGGCGTCGACCACACCGAGCACGTCCTGTTTGAACGGAATCGTCACGTTCAGCCCGGCGATGCCGAGCGCGTCGGCTCCCTCGATTGCCTGTTCAATCTCGTCAACGGCGGG
>Ga0207421_10006311_pt1 | contig 12949 bp, 13 predicted proteins | sample SodLakKL_010_SED_4_FD_187542 | JGI IMG/M metagenome (GOLD analysis project Ga0207421, IMG submission 187542) | Alkaline sediment microbial communities from Lake Tanatar, Kulunda Steppe, Russia - 8KL_010_SED (SPAdes) (version 2) | ecosystem: Environmental > Aquatic > Non-marine Saline and...
CGCGGCCTTTGAGTTCGTCGGGCGTTGCGACCGCTCGCACGCTCCCGGAGTCCAGAATGGCGACCTCATCGCAGAGGCGTTCGGCCTCCTCGATGTAGTGTGTGGTAAGGAGAATCGTCGTCCCCTGTTCGTTGAGTTCGGTAACGAGGTCCCACAGATCCCGGCGGAGCTGGACGTCGACGCCCGCGCTTGGCTCATCAAGAATGAGTAGATCCGGATCAGTGATCAGCGCACGAGCCAGCAGGAATCGGCGTTTCATCCCACCCGAAAGCCAGTCGAATCTGGTGTCTCGCTTATCGTAAATGCCCACTTTCTTAAGTACCTCGTCGGCACGCTCGCGAGCCTCGTGGGCTGGAATCCCGTGGTAGCCGGCTTTGTGTTCGAGGACCTCACGAATCGGGAAAAAGCGGTCGACGTTGAACTCCTGGGGAGCCAACCCGATCGCGTTGCGTGCCTGCTGGTAGTCGTCCTCGACATCGTGGCCGAAGACGCGAGCGGTGCCGCCGGATTTTCTGACCAACCCGACGAGAATATTGATAAACGTTGTTTTGCCCGCACCGTTGGGGCCGAGCAGGCCGAAGAAGCTGCCTTCGGGTACCGTCAGCGAGACGCCGTCGAGGGCGGTGACGTCCTCGTACTCTTTTCTCAATTCCTGGATTTCGAGGGCCGGGCTCATTCAGTCGCCTCCCGGCCGTCGACCTCGGCGGCGCGCTCGATCAACTCGAAAATCGCTGGATCGGCCACACTGTAGTAGCTCCATTTGCCCTCTTTCCGAGTCGCCAGCAGGCCCGCGTCAGTAAGACACCGCAGATGGGTCGCCACCGTCGACTGGGGTGCATCAAGCGCGGTCTGGAGCTCACAGACACAGCACTCGCCGTCTTTGAGCGTCCACAGCAGTCGCAGCCGCTGGGGGTTCGAGAGGGCTGCAAACACACACGAAAGCGATTCGGCCACAGCAGGATCACCGGCACGCTCACGAAGCCGCGCCGCGTGGGTTTCGGGGTCCTCAGCGAGTCGACCGAGCGAATCCGGAAGCTCCGACGCCGACACTGTCGAGTCTGTCATATCGATATTGCTCGATATGAGTCTGGCACCTATATACTGCGTGATCCAGTCCTGCCGTGGCAGTCGCTCGACTGGGTGGTCGGCTACTCCAGATGGTGGTAGTCGAGTTCGTAGTGGGCATCGAGTGCAGCCTGGATCGGCTCGCTCGGGTGACCGACCGATCGCTTGCGGAGCCTCAGTCCGTCCTCACCGTCCGAGACGACGATGTTCTGTTGGAACTCGTCGACGAGCTCTGGACAGTCAGCCCGGTAGTGGGCACCACGGGACTCGGTGCGTTCGAGCGCGCCGCGGAGCGTTGCCTCTGCGACTGTCAGCGAAAAGCCGAGGTCGACTGCGAGTTCGAACGACCGACTGGTTCGGTCGCCCTCGACTGTGAGATCATCGAGGCGTGCTCGGAGTGCCGCCAGTTCGTCGAGTCCGGCCTGGAGTTCCTCGCCGGTGCGGATAATGCCGGCGTGGCTCCACAGCAGCTCGCCGAGCTCGTCGAGCAACGCCTCGGGTGTCGTCCCGCCGTCGGCGGCTTCGAGCCGTGTGAGCGCGGCGAACTCCCGTTCGGCGGCCGCGCGCATCCGAAGCGACAGCTCGCTGTCCGTCTCGGTGACCGCCCCGCTGCCGCCGTCGGTGGCAACTCCAGTCGACTGGACTGCTGCGGCGATATGTTGGCCAACCGGTTTGGCGATCGCGACCGTCTCGGCCAGCGAGTTGCCGCCGAGCCGGTTGGCTCCGTGGACACCCGCGGTTGTCTCGCCAACCGCGTACAGCCCCTCGACGCCGGTTTCGCCGGTGTGTGGGTCGATGTCGACCCCACCCATCGTGTAGTGGGCGGTGGGGGCGACTTCCATCGGGTCGGTGGTGATGTCGACGCCGAGTGAGGCAAAGCGGTCGACCATGCTCGGCAGGCGCTCGCGGATGTACGCATCGTCGCGGTGCGAAATGTCGAGATAGACGCCCCCGTTGTCGGTGCCGCGGCCCTCCCGGAGCTCCTGGGCAATCGCGCGGGCGACCACATCGCGGGCGTCGAGTTCCATCTGGTCCGGTGAGTAGCGTTCCATGAACCGCTCGCCCTCGCTGTTGTACAGCCGGCCACCCTCACCGCGGACGGCCTCGGTGACGAGTCGACCGTCCCACTCCTCGCCGTAGCGGTCGCCGACCATCCCGGTCGGGTGGAACTGGACGAACTCCATATCGAGTAGTTCGGCTCCAGCGTCGAGTGCAAGCGCGGGGCCGTCGCCGTTGTTCTCCTCGTCGCGCGATGAGTGACGGTTGTACATCGCACTCGAACCGCCGGCCGCAAGCACGACGTGATCCGTGACGAACGCCAGAAACTCGCCGGTCTCCATATCGAACCCTACTGCGCCCTCGACGCGGTCGCCGTCCGACAGCAGCCGGGTGATCATCACGTTCTCGCGGTAGGGGATCTCCAGCGACTGGGCTTTCTCGACCAGCGTCTCGAGCATCGCTTCGCCGGTTCGATCACCGACGAAACAGGTCCGGCGGAACGACTGCGCACCGAAGTATCGCTGCTGGATCTTGCCGTCGACGGTGCGGGCGAAGTTCATGCCCCACTCGTCGAGTTCGCGGATGCGGTCGCCCATTTCGCGGGCGACGAGTTCGACCGCTTCGGGATCGTTGATAAAGTGGCCCTCTTCGAGCGTGTCGGCAGCGTGAATCGCCCAGCTGTCTTCGGGATCTCGGCTCCCCAGCGAGGCGTTGATTCCGCCGGCGGCCCACGTCGTGTGGGCGTCGCCGTACTCTCGTTTGCCGATCACCAGCGGCTCGATTCCCTGCTCTCTGAGTTCGATAGCAACGCGCGCGCCGGCTGCACCGGCTCCGATAACCAACACCGGGACGTGGATCTCCTCGTAGTCGACATCCGTGGCAGTCGACTGCGAGTGGTCGGACACCGATGCATCGCTGTAGATCGAACTGGTTGTATTCTGGCTCATTGGCGGGCTGAAACGCTGAAACGCCTCGACTGTATATAAGGCCGAGAGCCGCTTGAAGGCTTCGCGCACGGTGAGTAGTCGACACCTACTCGGTGAGTAGCCACCAACTACGCAGTCATCGAAAGGGCAAGACAGTTATCGCCGCCAGCCAGTGAGCCAATATGAGTATTGTAGCCGAAGCGCGGGCGGTTATCGAGGCTGGTCCGGTCTGTGATAGCTGTCTCGGGCGAGTGTTTGCTGACCTGAGTTTCGGCCTCTCGAACGCCGAGCGTGGCCGTGGGCTCCGAACGGCGGTCGCCCTCGACGACGACGAACCCTACGATCCAGTAGCACCCGAGGAGTGTTGGGTCTGTGACGGGCTGTGCGGGCAGTTCGACGAGTGGGCAGAACGCGCAGTTGCAGCACTGGGCGAGGAGCCACCCGAGTTCGAGACCTACCAGGTCGGCACGAAAACTCCGCCGCTGATCGAGGAAAACGACGAGCTGCTTCGAATGGACGCCGGCCTCGACGCCGAGAGCGGAGAGCTGTTCAAATCGAACATGAATCGCGAGGTCGGCAAACGGTTCGGTCGACTCACCGAGACGGACGTCGAGTTCGGTCGACCCGACGTACAGATCACACTCGATCTCGAAAACGAGCGCGTCGAGACGAAGCTCAACTCCGCGTTTGTATACGGTCGCTACCGCAAGCTAGAGCGTGATATACCCCAGACCGAGTGGCCCTGCCGGGAGTGTCACGGCAGCGGCTATCAGGGCAAAGTAGCCTGTGACTACTGCGACGGAACCGGCTATCTGTACCCCGAAAGCGTCGAGCAGCTAACCGCCCCCGTGGTCATGGACGTGATGGACGGCACCGAGTCGACGTTCCACGGTGCAGGACGCGAAGACGTCGACGCCCGCATGCTTGGGACGGGCCGACCCTTTGTGATCGAGATCGAAGAGCCACACCGCCGGCGGATTGATACCGACCGTCTGGAGGGCGATATCAACGCCTTCGCCGAGGGGAAAGTCGAAGTCGAAGGCCTGCGGCTGGCAAGCTACGAGATGGTCGAACGCGTCAAGGAGCTGGACGCCTCGAAAACCTACCGGGCGTTCGTCGAGTTCGAAGACGACGTAACCGAGACCGCACTCGACGAGGCCATCGAGGAACTGGACGGCGCGACGATCGAACAGTACACCCCAGAGCGCGTCGACCACCGGCGGGCCGGACTCACGCGCGTTCGTGAGGTGCTGTCGGCGAGTGCGGAACGCGAAGACGCTCGGCACGCAGTCGTCGACATTCACGGCGAGGGTGGGTTGTATATCAAGGAGCTTATTTCGGGCGACGACGGCCGAACCGAGCCATCGCTTGCCGGCCTGCTCGGTGTGACGGCGGTCGTCACCGATCTCGATGTGACGGCCGTCGAGGGACGCGAGGAACCGTTCGAGCGCGACGAGTTCCTTATAAATTAATGACTGCCTACCGGATCGGTGCCGACGAAGCGGGCAAAGGCCCCGTGTTGGGGCCGATGGTTGCGGCCGCAGTGCGGGGTGACGCCGAGGGGCTTCCCGGCGGCGTGGTCGACTCGAAACGGCTCTCGGCGAGCCGCCGCGAGACGCTGGCCGCCGAACTGCGTGCCCAAAGCGGTCTCACAATCGGTGTCGGCACCGTCGAGCCGAGCGAGATCGACGACCCCGAGACGGATATGAACGGGTTGACCGTCGACGCTCAGGTCCGCGCACTCCGAGCGGTTGCAACAGACGGCGACCGCGTTATCGTCGACGCCGGCGATGTCTCCGAATCACGCTTTGGGCGACGCGTCACCGAGGGTGTGGCTACCGCGGGCATCGCGGTCGACGTAACGGCCGAACACGGAGCCGACGACAGCCACGCGCTGGCTGCCGCGGCCAGTATCATCGCCAAAGTCGAACGCGACCGACGGATGGCCGAAATCGATACTGCGTACGACCAGCCGGTCGGCAGCGGCTATCCCAGCGATCCGACCACCCGCGCGTTTTTAAAACAGTACGTCGAGACTCACGGCGAGTTGCCCGACTGTGCGCGTCGGTCGTGGTCGACGTGCGAAGAGCTGTTGGCGGCTGCCGAACAGTCCGCACTCGGCGATTTTTAGGTTAGTCGGCCCGCTGGCGGTGTCGGTCGGATTCCTCGTTTTCGACCGCAGCATCGTCGCTCGATGGTGTCTCGGCAGCCGACTCTACGTCAGCAGTACCGGCGGATTCGGCTGGTTTCGGCAGTCGACTGATCGTCACGCCGCCGACAAGCAGCGATGCGAGACCAACAACGAGAAACACTGAGGCGGACTCGCCGGTGCTGCCGGCACCAACAAAAAGGGCAACGAGGCCAACCGCGACCGCACAGACGCCGAAAACCGCCCGCGAGAGTCCCGACAGCAGTTGCTCGCCCGCCTGCCGGAGGCTGCGCGTGGCAGCGTCATCCGCCCGTGAGTCTGATGCCATCTGTATCCGCTTTGTGTACCAGATACAAAACCTATCGGTTCTGTATGACGCTTGTCAGACGAGACACGCCGGTATCGGTAGTGTGTGTCGAGAACAGACCGGATCGCGAAACAATTGATTCGAAACTGATTGGTCGACCGCAAAGCGATTGGTCAGCGGTTGGTCATCAGGTGTCGGAGGATGTCACCGTAGGCCGGACGGGTGATCAGCACACCGACGAGCACGCCGAGGATCGTGAAGATGGCGAATCCACGGAGGTCGCCGAGCGACAGCACCGCCAGCGGCGACATGGCGATAATCGTCGTCCCGGCGGCGACGCCGATCACCCAGAAGGCCTTCTTGAACCGTGAGTCGAAGACCTTCCGGCTGGAGACGTCGCCTTGCGCCATCACCTCGTCGGCGATGATGATCAGGTCATCCACCCCCGTGCCGATCACCGCAATGAAGCCAGCGATCACTGCCAGATCCAGTGGGTAGCCCAGATAGGCCGCGAATCCCAGCAGGATAATCACCTCCGAGAAGGCGGTGACGATCATCGGGAGGGCGACTTTCGGCTCGCGGTACCGAGCGAAGACGACACCGGCGACCGTCAACACCGACAGAATCCCGACCAACAGCGCGTTCGTTTGGAACTGCTCGCCCTGGGTCGGCGAGATGAACGATGTCGTTCCCGCACCGAAAATGTCGAGTTCGGCCGGCAGCGCGCCAGCACGCAGGTTGACCGAGACGCGCTGGGCTTCCTCGAACGACGTGGTCGTCAGAATAAAGCTCGGATCCTGTGCCCACGAGCCACCTCGCATGCTGTCGGCGAGGCCGGGGTTCATCCCGAAGGAGTTGACGATCTCACCGTCGACGACGAGCAGCAGACACGGATCGGTGCTTTCGGGATTCTCATCGTAGGTACACTGTGAGCCGCCTTCCTGTGCGAGTCCCGTCTCGACTGCTTTCTGTTGGAACTCCTCGGCGGAGTCCTCACGAACCGTCACCGGGACGTGTGGGCCGCTTTCGTCGCTCTGTCTGGCAGTGCTGATGCTCTGGAAGTCATCCCGCGTCAGCGCCTCTTGTTCGGTCGTGTAGTTGCCGTCACCATCGCTGTCGTGGTAGATGTCGACCCGGACCTCACCACGTTCTTGAATGAGATCAAGGACATCCTGGCGGTCCTCGCCAGGAACTTCGACGACAATGAACGTCCCACCAGTCGGATCGTCAGCCCGCTGGACCGTAGCACCCGAGAGGCCAGCCTGGTTTACTTTCCCTTCGAGTACTTCGATTGCCTCATCGTGGGTTTCGTCCGTGAGGACATCCTGAATCTCGTCGTACTCGTAGCCGGCACGGTCCATCGCGTCGGCGAACTCGGATTCGGAGACGTCAGGGTCGACCACCTCGACAGTGCCCGGCTCGTCTTCGAACTCCTGGCGGGCGATTATATCAGTTGTCCCAGTATCAGGTAACTCCTCAGCAACGGCCGCTGCGACTTCGGCCTCGCTGTCACCACCGAACTCGACACCGGTGGCGGTCATCCCGATCAGCGGGGCGCGGATGCGCGTCCCGCCAGCCAGATCAAGTCCGTACTGGAGGTTGGTTAGCCCCTGTGCCTGCTCGGACTCGTTGCCGATTTGCTCCTCGGAGGCGTCGAACGCCGGCACGAACAGCACGACCAGCGCGGCCAGCACGATGATAATCAGCATCGTCACCCGCCAGTTGGCTTTGATTTTGCCGATCATCGTTTGACCCCCTCGTGGACGTACCAGCGAAGCAGACTCACGTTCAACAGATAGGTGTTCATCAGATCGGCCGCCAGCCCGACGACCAGAATCAGCCCGATGGCGGTCATAATCTGAATCCCAAACAGATAGGACAGAACCGTCATCACGGCCATTGCTGCCATCGATGTGAGTGTCATCGTCACACCGGTCCGCATTGCCCGGTGTGTCGACTCATAGAAGTCGCCGGTCCGGCGTAAGATGCTGTTGTTCAACAGGATATCCGAGTCGACGCTGTATCCGATCAACATCAACAGCGCGGCAACCGTCCCCAGCGTGAGATCGATTCCCAGCAGATTCATCATCGCCAGCGGGATCATGATATCCGAAAACGCCGAGGCGACAACCGCAATCGAGGGGACGAACGTCCGGAACATCCCGAAGACGATCAGACTCATCCCGAGGAAGGCAGCCGCGATGCCGCCGAGGGCGAGTATCTGGGTGTCACCCCCGAAGCTCGCCGAGACCTGATCGATGGTCTGTATCTCGAAGCCCGCATCGTTTGCCTCCTGTTCTAACTCTGATGAGCTGATTTCACCTTCCCTGAACGAGACGATGTAGGCCCCATCGGCCGCAACCTGCTGGACCGACTGCGGTTCGGCACTGAACGCCTCGTCTATCTGCCCGCGTGGATCGTCTCCCTCGACGTCAATCCGAAGCTCCGTTCCCCCGGTAAACTCCAGGCCCAAATTCGCCGGAGCACCCGTCATCACGTACCAGCCGAAAATCACCAACAGCGCGACCGCCAGCATCACCAGTGGCACAGCCACCAGCTGCCGGTTCGAATACTGGGTGTAGTCGACTTCCGGTACAGCGATATCAACCATACGGTGTGCTCAGACAGGGTGTTGGATAAGCTTTCTCATGTCCATGACCGTGACAGTTAGGAACTCACTTACTGTGCCGGCCGGTCACGGTAGGTACCGAATACTTACAACCCCTGGCTCTGAGCGCACCTCGATTCGGTTGACGCCGAGCCGCGCTGCCCGCGCCAGTGTCCCCTCGCGGTCGTCGAGAACGCTGTCGACGGCTTCGGTCGTCCCGTTTTCGTCGACGGTCAGCACGTGAATCTCGCCGATGCCCGCACGTGGCTCGCGGGTCAACTCACCGATTGGCTGGTCGGCGGCAATCTCGCGTTCCTGGCTAGTCGGTGGCTCTTCGCTGTGTTCGATTGACAACGGTCGACGCTCGTCGATTGCGGTGAGTTGCCACGAGACCTCTAGTGGTGGATCAGGCGAGACAACACCCTCGATGGCGTCGTCGACCTCGACGCCAGGGTTCGAGGCGAGTGTGTGTACTTGGCCGTCGTCGACGTCTTTCAGCACTGCGGATTTGTCGTCGGCGTGGGTAACGAGAAACGTTCCCTCTTTCGTATCGGGGTCTGTCATTAGGTGGTGATTACCGCCGAAGGGTTTCGGCGTTTCGTCACGAACTCACCGCGACAATACATAGTGGACCACACCCATCACGGCCAGTGCGATTGTCGGCGGAGCGATGGCTCCGATCTGTGGAAGGGCGTACAGCACAGCGACGATGGGGCCAAAGACGCCGCTGGCTGGCGGCCGGTCGACGGTCTCGCCGTCGAGTTCGAAACTCTCGGGCATCGAGATAATCGCAGCCACGTAGAGCGAGACTAAAAACACGACTCCTGAGAGTGCGATAATCGTATCATAGCGCGGGTGGTAGGCGAGCCCTTTGCGGTGTTTCCGGGCGACAAGCAGCACCGGCGCGATCAGGGGGCCGGCTGCAAACAGCCCGACGACGACGATAAACGTCCGCGAGAGCGTCAGCGAGCCACCGGGCGAGCCAGCAGTCTCGGCGATCCAGACAACGAGACTAAAGGTGAACAGCAATCCGACGAACGCTGCGGCCAGTGTCCCGAAGACCAGATACAGTTTGAACACCAGCGAGTCACCGTGTCGGAAGGCATAGGGAAACGCGCCAAACACCCCGCGGTAGTCGTCTGCCATTGGTGGACGTAGACAGTCGACTGAATTAACGCCGTTGGATTCCGTTCTGAACACAAGTGAGCACACCGAACGACGAACCGACGGTAACGATTTTACGATAGCCGACCGCTGGTAGGGGTATGTATCTGGATATCGGCAACGTCCTCGAGACCTCGCCAGGCATCACCGAACAGACGCTTGAGCGACTCGACGACCGCGTCGAGATCGCCCACGAGCGAATCGCCGAGGGAATGGCCACCGACGAACACGGGTATGCCGCGTTGAATCTGCCCGAGACCGTCGACACCGACGACATCCGCAGCACAGTCGAGCCGTTCGGCACCCCCGAGGCCGTGCTGACAGTCGGCATCGGCGGCAGCGCGCTCGGTGCGGCGACGATCTCGGCCGCCCTGTCCGACCAGACCGACGTTGAGGCCCACTTTCTGGATAACGTCGACCCCGAAGACACCGCCCAACTGCTCGACTCACTCCCGCTCGACGACACCGTCGTCAACGTCGTCTCCCGATCCGGCACAACCGCCGAAACGCTGGCCAACTTCCTGGTGGTTCGGGAGGCGATGGACGAGGCTGGCGTCGACTGGACCGAACAGACGTTTGTCACGACTGGCGACGAGGGCAACCTCCGGAATCTGGCCGACACACACGATCTCCCATCGCTCAGAGTGCCGGACGGCGTACCCGGGCGGTTCTCCGCGCTGTCGACGGTTGGGCTGGCTTGCGGCGCGCTGCAGGGAATCGACATCGAGGGTGTTGTCGAAGGGGCCCAACACGAAAAGGCGAAACTCTCGGGATCGCTTTCCGAGTCCCCGGGGTATGCCTACGGCGCGGTTTGCTACGCGCTGGCCGAACGCGGCGCGCTGACGAACGCGATGATGCCGTATGCCGAATCCCTCGAATACTTCGCCGAGTGGTTCGCCCAACTGTGGGCCGAGAGCTTGGGCAAGGAAGGACTCGGCCAGACGCCGGCCCGCGCGCTTGGCGCGACCGACCAACACTCCCAGCTCCAGCTGTACCGGGCCGGTCCACGGGACAAACTCGTCACGCTTGTCCGGCCGCGCGAACGCGAGGATATCGGCATTCCAGAGACCGACCTGGAGGGACTCTCCTATCTCGGCGGCGCGGGCCTCGGCGAACTGCTTGATGCCGAGTTCGAGGCCACCGAGGCGAGTCTGGCCGTCGAAGACATCCCCAACATCCGAATCGAAGTCGACCGCGTCGACGCTCAGGGCATCGGCGAACTCCTGTATGCGATGGAGGCCGCCACCGTCATGTACGGCGAGTTGGCGGGGGTCTCAACGTTTACCCAGCCCGCCGTCGAGTGGGGTAAAAAGGCCGCCCGCGGGCTGCTGGGTGGCGGCGAGTTCCCGGAGGCCGAGGCGGTCGCGGACAAACGCGAGTTCAGCATCGAGTAGCCCCACGCAATCGAGGCGTGGTTCGGCACGTCGACGCGTCGTCAGATATCGGTGTGTCTAACAGGGAGCCACCCGTAAGCATGGCTGATGGAACAGTCATCGGAACAGTCACTGTTCGGCCAGCGGCTCCAGCACATCGGCGAGGCGATCGTGGTGATCATCGTCGCCTACATCTGTGCCGGCATTGCGGTGAGTCTGCTAGACCCACTGATTGGCGGCCTTGCGGCACGCATCGAGGGGACGGACGTGAGGCTGATCGCCCAGACGATGCTGCAGTTTATGGTGATCATGGGTGTCGTCGTCTGGTATGCGAAACTCATCGACACCGAGCGGTTGCTTCCGTTCCGACTGCCTGATGGACCCACGACAGGGATCATCGTCGGTGGGACCGTTCTGTTGTTGGTTTGTCAGTACCTTATCAACCAGCTGCTGCAGTGGGCCGATTTCGCGCCCGGAGCCAATCAGGCCGTGTTGGCTGGGTCGGGCGATCCGACCTACTTTCTGATTATGGTCCCCGTCTCGATTCTGTTCGTCGGGCCGGCCGAAGAGCTGCTGTTTCGCGGCGCGGTCCAAGGTCGACTGCGCCAGTCGTGGGGCGTGTGGCCCGCGATTCTCACCGCGACCGTCCTCTTTGGGCTGGTCCACATCCCGGCGATCACCGGGGGCTTCGGCGCGCAGCTATCCTACGCGCTGCTGGTTGCGGTGTTGGGACTGCTGTTGGGCTATCTCTACGAGTACACCGGGAACATCCTCGTTCCGTCGCTGATCCACGGCGCGTACAACGCGACGCTGTTCGGGATGCTGTATCTGCTCGAAATCGGCGCGCTCTGAGAATCAGGCCGGATTTTTCCGCGAGAGGTCGCTGCCGCAGATCGGACACCGGTCGTGGTGGTCGTCGAACGTTCGGCCACAGCCCGCACACTGGAACTGCCACTCGCGCTGTTCGGTGATCCCCTCGCGTGCGATGACCTCGACGTCGACGTTGAGTCGGTCGGCGACGTTCTGCATTGCGTAATCGTCGGTGACGAGCGTGCCGTCGAGTTCAAACGCGGCGGCCACAAGCAAGAGGTCAGTCTCCGAAAGCTCGTCGGCGTCGCCGGTTTCGCTGGCTGCGCGGGTGATTCGGTCGACGGTTCCCTCCGAAGGGATATGGATGTGCATTCCCGCGCCCTCCTCGGCGTCGAACCGGAAGGCGTGTTCGCCCTCCAGTTCCTCGTGGACTTGGGGGACCGAAGCGGTATCCTCGTCAGTATGGTACTCGTGGATAAACGCCGACGTATCGAGAATATGCATTCGTTAGCGGGAGACGACGATGTAGTCTTTGACGGCCTGGACGGTGCTGATCGGGATTTTGAGCCGACCCGCATCGTCGGCCTCGAAGCCCGCAGAGTGGGCCGAAATCCCCTCGTTGGGAACGACGAGCAGATGGCGGAGTCCGCCGGTTTTCATCTCCATGGTGATGTTGTACAGATCACCGAGTTCGGTGCCATCGTCACCCATCACCGCTTTCCCCGAGAGGTTTTCGGCGAGTATGTCGACCATACAAGCGACATTTGGGCGGAATTATATAAACGCCACGGGGAGCGTCTGACGGCTGGCTGCCAGCCCGTCGGGAGACTGTCACAAAGAATTATGCTCCGTCGACTTCTCTGTACACCTGTTCGTGGCCGTCAACGTCCTCACTGTTACGGCGATTATTCTCGCCCTCGGGATCGGCGCGCAGGTGCTCGCCAAGCGACTCAAAATCCCGAGCGTGCTGTTTCTCATTCTGATCGGCGTGGCACTCGGCCCCTCAGCGCTCGGTGTTGTGACACCCGAGACGTTCGGCGACGGGCTGTCGACGGTTGTCGGCCTCAGCGTGGCGATTATCGTCTTCGACGGCGCGTTTCAGCTCCGTCGGGAAAAACTCGAACTCGCCCCGAAGGCGATCACTGGCCTGATGACGATCGGGGCGGCGTTGATGTTTGTCGGCACCGCGCTGGCGGTTCGGTTCTTTTTAGGCACTGACTGGGGCGTCTCGTTTCTGGTCGGCGCGCTGTTGATCGCAACCGGGCCGACGGTCATTACGCCCATTTTCGAGGTGATCACCGTCCGCGAGCATCTGGTGACGACGTTTGAGGCCGAAGGAATCTTCAACGACGTGACCGCGGCCATTCTGGCGATCGTCGTCTTCGAGACGCTGGTCGTCGAGTCGACGCCGACCGCCCTTCCGGGTGGGTTTCTGTTGCGACTGGCAATCGGTGTCGGCGTCGGCGTCGCCGTAGCGGTCGGTATTCGGACCCTCCTGACCCGCATGGAGATTCCGGCCGATGACGCCCCGCGTGTCGCCCGGCTGGT